>Ga0209980_10002156_pt1 | contig 10748 bp, 8 predicted proteins | sample CR02metaG_FD_183611 | JGI IMG/M metagenome (GOLD analysis project Ga0209980, IMG submission 183611) | Deep subsurface microbial communities from Mariana Trench to uncover new lineages of life (NeLLi) - CR02 metaG (SPAdes) (version 2) | ecosystem: Environmental > Aquatic > Marine > Ocean trench >... | reverse complement strand
CGGGATAAATCGATGATCTTGACTCGCTGGTCTTTCTCATGCAGGGAAACCGCTAATTCGAGAGAGTTGTCCGGAGAACCGTCATTGACCAGGATCAACTCATAGTCGTGCGTGATCTCCTGAGCGCACTGGGTGATCCGCTGGTAAAATTCCAGCAAATGCGGCTCTGTGTTATATAAGGTGGCTACAATGGAAAGAAGCATGATCGCAATCAAAAACTCTTCATAAAGGTTTTCGCGTTGGGGCCTTCGTTAAACAACAAGTCCAGTATCGTCACGCCGTGCTCGAAAGGAGGAAACATCTGACGGTACTCCGGATAATCCGAGTAATCCATCCATTCCACCTTGATGCCTTCCTGACCGAAAAGGGATTCATCCAGATACGTCCGGGCCGCGGGCCCAGACACATATCGATCGGCCCCTGCTTCCCGGCAGATGGAAATCAGCCGCTCGTTTTTCCCCTCCGGCAACTCATAGTCGCTCGACCAGGAAATCCGGGTTCCGATGCCCAGCACCCGATTGATCGCCTCTAGAAAACGGAAATTAACCCGGCTCAAAAACTCTTCATCGCAAGTCAAATAAAGCTCCTCGAATAATTCCCGGTAATCCTTGAAACAGGGCGCCTTGGAATAGCTGTGGCGAATGGCCTGCCAGTGCTTCCGCGCCCAGCGCGGGTCGCTGATCCGCGTATCCTTGATCTTCTGGGAAAATTTTCCCTTCACCTCCACCGGCACCGTCAACCACTTCAAACCGTCCCGGGTTTTGATCCGGTTGCGATTGCGCCAATCCGCGCGGGTGAACTGAGCGTCATCATACAACACCAGCTCGTCGACCGAATGAATGATATCAAAATATCCCTTCCAGGGAATATAGTTGGATTGAATAATGGCAATTGATTTAGACACGTGATCTCATAAATACCGCCCCACAATTTGGAACGCGCGTCCGCAGGGTCGTCCCTCGAAGAAAGCCTCGTTTTCGCCCGGATAACAACCGGCTGGAAAAACATCCCTAGTCTTTAATGGTAACTGAAAGTCGGCTTAATTGGCAAGTGAGAGCCTAAAGGGTCGGGTCAGCTCATCCTTCAACCAAAAGGGTCCCGCCCGGCTAGGGTTTCAAAAATTCGTCGAGGTGGGAGAAGAAGCGGTCGATTTCTTCCTCCGTATTGTAGAAGTGCGGGGACAGGCGCACGAAATGATCGCGCACAGACACAATCACCTTGCGCTCCCTTAAAAACGGAGCGAGTTTCCCATAATCCATATCCCCCGCGAAACAGACACTGCCCGAACGTTCGCCCGGCTCGGTGGAACTGAGGATTTTCAACTTGCGCTGACGCAGGTGATCGATAATATGATCGCCGAGATGCAGAACGCGCTGTTCGATATGGTCAATCCCCTCTTCCTCCAGCAAAGCCAGCGCCGCACCGAAAGCGTAAATACTGAGGATGTTGAACGACCCTTCTTCAAAGCGCGTGGCGTCAGGCTTCAGCGTAAAATCGTATTGGCCGTAATCATTGGAATTGATGACGCTGTCCCATCCCACCTGGATGGGATGGATATCCTCCAGCACCTTTTTCGAAATGTAGAACCCGCCCAACCCTTCGACGCTGAGCATCCACTTGTGCCCGTCCGCCGCCAGAAAATCGATGTGGTTCGCCTTCACGTCCACGGGAATCACCCCCAGCGACTGAATGGCGTCGACACAGAAGTAAATGTTTTTCTCCCTGCAGAATTCGCCGATGCGTTTCAGGTCGTTGCGGAAACCGCTGTTGAATTCGACCGAACTGATGGAAACGACCCGCGTCCTTCCGGTCACCTGCGCGGTGATCTGCTCGAACGGCACGCGGCCGCGCACGGCTTTCACGAAGCGCACCTCGACGCCCCGGCGCTTCAGGTTCATCCACGGATACACGTTGGCGGGAAACTCGATGTCCGGGACTACCACGTTGTCGCCCTCCTGCCAGTCGATGCCGTTAGCGACGATGGACAGCCCTTCCGAGGTGTTCTTGACGAACGCCACCTCACCCGGCTCGGCGTTGATGAGCCTGGCGAAGCGTGCGCGAACGACCTCCGCTTGCTTCAGCCATTCGCTGTAATGCGCGGTGCCCTGCTCGCACGCTTCAGTGGCGAATGCGGTAATGGCCGCCTGCACCGGGCGCGGCAGGGGCGCCACCTTGGCATGATCCATGAACAGCCGGTGCTCCGTCACCGGAAACTCTTTCCTTATTTTTTCAATATCCATGGTTAATTCAAAAAACTGGATCCTCTTAAAATGGAGCGGAAGCCGTATTTTTCGCGGATGCGGTCGATGCCCCGATACAATTTCTGCCAATTCCCGGCGTCCAGGTTCTCGAACAGTTCCATCTGCGGCGGCGCGCCGGCGGTCAGTGACGACAATGCCACGCCGATCAGCCGAACACGCGTTCGGCGCGTGAACAGTTTGCGGAACAGGCCCACCACCGTATCAAAGATGACGTGGTCTTCGCAAGCGGCATTGCTCAGCGTGTGCGAACGCGTCACCGTTTTGAAATCCGAGTAACGCAACTTCAGCGACACGCAGCGGGCACGGAGTCCCTCCTCGCGCAGTTGCGACGCCGCCTTCTCCACCAGATAACTGAGCGTCGATTCCAGAAACGCCGGGTCGGTGGAGTCTTCTTCCAGCGTCGTCTCCCGGCTGACGGAGCGGGTGTCGTCGTGCTTCAATACCGGCGACCGGCAAACGCCACGCGCCTTCTGGTACAGGCGGTTGCCCCACTCACCGTACACTTCCTCCAGAAGTTCCAACGGCAGTTGCGCCAGATCCCGCACGGTGTGAATGCCCATGCGCTTGAACTGCTCGCCGCTTTTGGGTCCGATCCCCGGAATACGGCCGATGGCAAGCGGCGCCAGAAACGCCGCCTCGTGGCCCGGCAGGATACGCAGGAGTCCGTTGGGTTTCGCCATACCGGAGGCGATCTTCGCCATCAGCTTGTTGGCCGCCATGCCGACTGACGCGTTGATGCCGATCGTGTTTTTTATTTCATTATGAATCCGCACCGCCGTTTCGGTCATCGGACCGTGCAGGCGCTCGCATCCGGTCAGGTCCATATACGCCTCGTCGAGGGACATCGGCTCCACCAGCGGCGAGTAACGGTCAAGGATGTCGAAGATGCGTCCCGAGAACTCGCTGTACAAATGATGCGATCCGCGCAGAAAGACGGCGTGGGGACACAGCCGTTTGGCGCGGGCGACGGACTGTGCCGAATGGATGCCGTATTTGCGCGCCTCATAAGACGCCGCCGCCACCACGCCGCGTCCCTTGGGGTCGCCACCGACGATCACCGGCTTGCCCAGGAGCGACGGATCGCGCACCTGTTCCACCGAAACAAAAAACGCATCCATATCAATGTGCAGAATCGATCGCATCACAAAACCCTATTGACCACAGATGCAAGCTAAATACTCCTCCCCTTATTCAAGGGGAGGATACAGGTGGGGTTGAAACCAACCTCCCCTCAATCCCCTCCTTGGTAAGGAGGGGAATATTTTAGGTCCTCCATGTTCCCTGTTCCCTCCTCCCTGTTCCGGATTTATCTGTGTTCATCTGTGGTTAATTAAGTGTTTTAGAATTTTCGGAGGACGCCGATGACCACGCCCTGGATTTTGAAGTCGCCTTCTTTCACGATGATGGGGTCCATGGTTTCGTTGGCCGGTTGCAGGCGGATGTGGTCCTGCTCCCGGTAAAAGCGTTTGAGCGTGGCGGATTCGTTATCGAGCAGGGCGACCACGGTCTCGCCGTTTTCTGCCCGGTCGCGCCGCTCGACAATGACGTAGTCGCCGTCCTGGATGTGGTCGTCGATCATCGACTGGCCCTTGACCTTCAGCACGAAGATGTCCTTGCCCGCCGGGTCGGGGAGGAGCGACATCATCTCGCGCGCCTCGATCACCTCGATCGGTTTGCCCGCCATGATGTGGCCCAGCAGTGGGAACTCCGGGAAGGCCGCCGTCTCCTCCTCCACCAGCTCGATGGCGCGGCTCAGGTTCTGCTCGCGGCGGATGAGTCCCTTTTCCTCGATATGGGTGAGGTGCTTGTGCACCGTAGCGGGCGACGACAGGTTGAACTCTGCGCAAATCTCCATGATGCTGGGCGCATAACCCATCGTCTGGATATGCTCCTTCAGGTACTGGTAAATCTCCTTCTGGCGTTTGGTCAGATACATTGGACCTCCGCAGGCGGCGGGTCCTGCGCGGGCGGCGAATGCTGGGATCGCCGGCTTTCCCGCAGTTGCCTGCCTATAGGGGTTGCTAGAATTGTCGGCCCATCATAGGCGAAAATATAGCAAAAATCAAGCGGCGAATCTCCTCCTGGAGGCTTATGCTACACTTGGCAGGTCATGGCCGATAAATTGAAAATATTGTTTTTATGTACGGGCAATTCGTGCCGGAGCCAGATGGCGGAGGGCTGGGCCGGGCATTTGAAGGGCGATGTCATCGAGCCGCATTCGGCGGGCATCGACCCGCATGGCATGAACGCCCGCGCCATAAAGGTCATGGCCGAAGCGGGGGTGGATATTTCGAAACACTCCTCGAAGCACGTCGACGATGTGATGTCCGTGCCGTTCGACTACGTGGTCACCGTGTGCGGCCACGCCGACGAGATCTGTCCCGTTTTTCCCGGCAACACAAAAGTCATTCATGTCGGGTTTGACGATCCACCGAGGCTGGCGGAGGGCGCCGCGACCGAGGAGGAGGCGTTGCCGCACTACCGCCGGGTGCGCGACGAAATCAAGGCCTTCGTCACCGGCCTGCCCGCCAACCTGAAATCCTAAGGCCCTATGCGATCCCTGATTCTTTTTATTGTTGGTTTGTTCTTCCTGCCCGCGGCTGTTTGCGCGCACGAGGCGGAGTCGATCAAGGTGGTGGTGGTCGGTGACACGGGGATCGGCGAGCGTGCGTTTCATTCCGGCTTCGTTGCAGTGCAAAACGCCATGCGCAGGGAAAAGGCGGACGCGATTCTGCATCTCGGTGATTTTGTCTACCAGCCGAAAAAATTTCCAAAGGCCTGCGACCCGAAATACATCGATGAAATCAAAAAGACGCTGGTCCAACCGTACGCCATCCGCATCTTCGTCGCCGGAGACAACGATCTGCCACCTCAAAAATGGAAGCCGAAAGCCTCCGGCTGCTGGGACGAAATAGCGCCGCTGGCCACGCCGTTCGACAGGCCCGCCGTGCAAGGTCCCAAGCCCGGAACACGGGCAGGCGTCATGCATCTGGAGACGGCCCTGTTTGTGGTGCTCGACGTGTCTGCATGGCAGGATCCCACTCCCTGGCTGAAACCGGTGACCGATGCCGCGCGGCGCAAGGGTCTGTGGGTGATCCTTGCGTTGCACGAACCGGCACTGACTACCGCCTGGTATAAAGAAAAGCGGCAAACCGTGCTAAAACAGATCAACGCACTGGGACCCGACCTGGTGTTGGCGGGCAACCAGCATTCGTATGAACGGTTTTACCCGATGGGCATTCCTCAGGAGAACGGCTCCCTGCCGGTGGTCAAGCAATCAAAATACACCAAGGGAACAGGGGTGACGCATGTGGTGTCCGGCGGCGGCGGGGCTACGTTCAAACCGTTTGCCGATCAGCAGGGGAAAAGTAAACGCACCGCACCGGATGCGGTGTTTGACGCGCTCGCCAAACGCGCCCTCATGTTTCATTATATATCGCTGATAATTTCCCACGACACTCTGACGGCAAAAACCTTGCGCGTCTGCCCGCCGCAACCGGCACCAGGTGAAAAGCAGAATCCACGCTGGCACGCCGACGACGCCATGTGGAACAACGTTGCGCTGGAATGCGATGGCAAGAAAATGGGAGTAACTTTATTTGATGAATTTGAAATCGTGCGGTAGGTAAAATCAGCGTGAGAAGTGTTACCCTTCTTTAAGGAAAGAATCGACCTCGTCGATCATTATTTTCACATCGGCGGCGGATTTATCGAGCGCTGTTTTTTCTTCGGGGGTCAGGTTCAGTTCGATGATTTTGTCGATGCCCTGCGCGCCCAACTCCACCGGGACGCCGAAAAAAATATCCTTCCATCCGTACTCCCCTTCAAGGTAGGCGGTGCAGGGCAGGATGCGGCGTTTGTCCTGCAGGATGGCTTCGATCATCTTGACCACGGAAGCGCCGGGCGCCAGAAATGCACTGCCGTTTTTGAGCAGATCGACAATTTCCGCGCCGCCTTTGCGGGTACGTTCCACCAGCCGGCCGATTTGTTCCTGCGTCATCAGGTCGGTGATGGAAATACCGGAGACGGTGGTGTAGCGCGGCATCGGTACCATGGAATCGCCATGCCCGCCCAGCACCATGGCATCGACATCCACCAGCGAGCAGGACAGCTCCAGCGACACAAAGGTGCGGAACCGGGCCGAGTCCAACACGCCCGCCATGCCGAGCACGTGATTCCGCGACAGGCCGGAGACTTTTTTCGCGAGATAGACCATGGCGTCGAGCGGATTCGACACCACGATGATGATGGGGTCTTTCGAATACTGCAGGACCTGCTCGGTCACGCTCTTGACGATCTTGGCGTTGGTCTTGAGGAGATCGGACCGATCCTGTCCCGGTTTGCGGGGCAGACCGGCGGTGATCACCACGATATCCGAATTCGCCGTATCCTTGTAGTCGTTGGTTCCGACGACGATGCTGTCGAACGCCTCCAGACAACCCGACTGCTGAAGGTCGAGGGCTTTGCCCTGCGGCACCCCTTCCAAGATATCCACCAGCACGACGTTCCCCAGATTCTTGTACGCCACCAACTGAGCCACCGTGGTGCCGACCTGACCCGCGCCGATGACCGTTATTTTTTTACGCAAGAGCTCCATCCATTCGCCCCTTCAAAGAATAAGGGTATTGTTCACTTTGATTTTTGAAACAACCGGACAGCCCCCAATAATTTCAAAAATGAATCAATGGATTAATTTAATTCACTGATGACGATGAAATTCGGTCGTTGAAAACGGTAAGACCTCTGGCAAATATACTGACTATGAGAAAGGGTAACCTATAGGATTAACCCCCGTTTTGTCAAGTCAATTTGGCCGGATGTCCACCGGCGGCGGGGTTGTCCGCACGGCTCTTCGCGCCCCGCCGTTCCGGATAATTTAACCTTTCATATTCTATTGTTTTCCTTACAATACATAATCTAATCAATCAAACGAATCGGGCGCACACCCCTAATCTGTTATTTTCGGGACTTCATCAGGCACCATGAATCCTCAGGCACCCTTTCATCAATTCGGCATCGATTTCTCTCCGGTCCGCCAGATTCCGGCGGACCCCAAGGTGCGGCTGGACTATTTTCGCCGGTTCAAGGACCTGCTCGAGCAAGAGCGCGAAAAAATCAAACTGTGGCATCTCAGCGGCGCCGGCGGCCGGGAAGTGATTCAGGCCCTGACCGGGCTCATCGATGAGGTGGTGCGGTACGTGGTCACCGTGCTCTCGGAGCTGGAGGCGCATCACAACAAACACCTCACGGACAAGTTCGCGCTGGTGGCGGTAGGAGGTTACGGCCGGGGAGAACTCAATCCCGGTTCGGACATCGACTTGTTGTTTCTCCTGCAGAAAAAAATAGACAGCACCCTGGACCGGTTCATTCAGGACATCATCTCCGTTTTGTGGGGTATCGGCCTGGAAATCGGACAGAGCTGCCGCACCGTCAAGGAGTGCCAGCTGTTGGCGCTGGACGATCCCACCATCCGCACGTCGATGATCGAAACCCGGTTTCTGACCGGCAACCATCGGCTGTATCAGAAACTTTGGGACTCGGTCCGCAAAAACGTGATCAGGAAAAAATCCAGGGAGTTTCTCAACGACAATCTGAAAAAGGTGTTCGCCCCGTCGGAAACCCGCGAGGGCGTGACCAGCCACCCGGAACCGGACATCAAGAACGGTCCGGGAGGACTGCGGGATTATCATGCGGCCTTGTGGGCGGTGGCGGTATCCTTCGACGGTGTCTCACTGCAGGAAATCCAGCGCGCCGACGTGGTCACTTCGCAGGAGCTGATGCAATTGGAGCAGTCGGTCGATTTTCTGCTGAGAGTCCGCAATGATCTGCATTACCTGAGCGGCAAGAAATCCGATGTGCTGGAGATGGGCCTGCAAAAGGAATTGGCGGCGCACCTCGGCTACCCAGAAGGCGATGCGGGCGGCGACGCCGAATCCTTCATGCGTGATTATTACATGCACGCCACGACCATTCGGCATATCACCGAGGCCATTTTTCAACGGTGCCTGGAAGTCAAACCGACCCTGGCAAACATTCTGACCGGGCTGAAGAAAAAAAACCTGGACCACGGATTCATTGTCAAGCGATCCCAACTCTCCGTACAAGAATTCGACGAGAATCTGTTTCGCAACGATCTGTCTTTATTCCTTAAAGTCTTTCAGTTGTGCCGGGAGTACGGCCTGCAACCCGATTCGCAACTGGAGCGTCTGATCCGCCAGAACACCGACCTGGTGGATGCCTGTTACATCGCGAATCCCGAGGTCGGGGAATTTCTGTTCAACCTGCTCCGGCACCCGCAATCGGAAACCGTGCTGCACCTCATGCACGAATCCGGGCTGCTCGCCCGGCTGGTTCCGGAGTTCGGCCGGTCCCAGTTCCTGATCCGGCACGACTTCTATCACCGGTACACAGTGGACGAGCATGCCCTGCGCATGGTGCACTTCCTGGAAGGCCTTCCGGATGCGGCGGACGAAGGCTTGGCCAAATTCCAGGAACCCTACGCCGAGTCCGAGGAGGACCGGGTGATGCTCAAACTGGCCTGCCTTCTGCATTCCCTGGGACGGGAGGGAGAAAAATCTTCGGCTTCAAAAACCCGCGAAGCGCTGAGCCGGGTGTTTGAACATTTCGCGTTGACGCCGGAACAGCAATCCCTGCTGGTGTTTTTAATCGACCAACGGCACACGCTGAATCACACCGCGTTCTTTGAAGACATCCACGATCCGGCGACCATCCGCAAACTGGGGCAGATCGCCGAAACACCGCGGAAGCTCGGCCTCCTGTTGTTGATGAGTTATGCCGACCTCAACTCTGTGGCCCCGGGCACCTGGACTTCCTGGAAAAAACGTTTGCTGATCGAGGCCTATCAACGCACCCACAACCATCTGGTGCGGCCGGACTCGCTGGAGCAGAAACCCCAGACCACCCGTCAGGCGGTCTATGCCAAACTGTCCGGCCAGCTTGCCAAACACCTGATCGACCAGCACCTGGAGGCCATGCCGGACGATTATCTGCACACCGCCGACTCCAATGGCATCGTCGACCACATCCGCCTGGTGGAACAAAAAGGCGCCGGAGACTTCGCGATACAATTCACCGATCACCCTTCGGAAGGTTTTTTTGAATTGACCCTGTGCGGCCAGAGCAATATCGGCCTGTTCAAAAACCTGGTGGGCACGCTGACGGCGCGGGCGCTGAACATTCTGTCGGCGCAGATTTTTTCGCGCAAGGACGGACTCGCCATCATCATCGTGCAGGTGGGCAGCCAGGAAGCCATCACCCTGTTCGGCAATGTCGAGAAGGTGTGGAAGGCCATCGAAAGCAACCTCAAGGACCTGCTGGACCAGACCAAGACCCTGGGTACCCTGCTCAAGGAACGCACCCGGCTGATGAACGAAACCCGCAAGACCGCCGCCATCGAACCGCACATCGAAATCGAAAACTATTCCGAAAACCCGTTCACCCTGATCCGCATCGAAGGGCGGGACCATCCCGGCATGCTGTACAAAATCGCCCACGCGTTCCGGAGCTTCGGCATCCGGCCTCACCGCGCCAAAATCGACACCCGCGGTGGCCGCGGCATCGACGTGTTTTCGGTCTCGTTGGACGGACGCAAACTGACCTTCCCGCCGCTGATTCAGCGGGTCAAGGAAACCCTCATTGTCACCCTGCTCGTTGAAAAACTGGAGGATTTGGAGTAGCGGTTAAGATCAAAGCCCGGCGGCCACCCGCCCGGCGAAAAGGGCCAATCACCACCCCAAAAAAAGTGTTTTGGTGAAGCGGAATGGGGTCACATTTCCCGTACAGCTGGACTTCAATTAGTTTTTGCTACCCCTTCAGGCCGGGTCCGCTTATTCTGTAAAGGATATTCCGGTTGTGGTTTATTTTTTCAGGGGATTTGCGGTGATTCAATCGATGAACAGAAACGAATTTCTGAAACAGTGCCGGTTCCAAAAAGAATGGCGGCAATGGAATATGTTACCCGCCCGATTACTGGAGAAATTGTATCAACTCTATCAATCGGATGGCCAAGAAGATGCGGGTAACGGGGATTTCAAAAAATTCAGGCTGGAGGCGTTTTTCTGGTGGCTGGAAGAAGATTTAAACCAAGAGCAAATTAAAAAATTATTTCGATTGTCTTTTTCTGAGTCGACCGGGAAACATTTAAGGAGTTCGATCAACCGGCACAAGGACTGCACGGAACCCCTCCGCAAGGCTTTATTCGGCTACACCAAAAAGGAAATTCCAAAATTCAACAAAAACAAGCTGGCCGAACTATTGCATTTCCCGAAAGAATGGCTGGAATGGCGCATGTATCCGGATGAGATGTTTTTGGCGCACCGAAAAGAATTTCAGCCAGGCGACGAATCCGGTTCCGAAAATAATAGAAACCGCACGTTTCACTATTGGTTGTCCAGTGAACTCACCGAAGAACAACTCATCCAATTGGTCAAGTTATCTCTTTTGGACCCGGATCCCCTCATGGCGGAA
>Ga0209980_10002155_pt1 | contig 10749 bp, 9 predicted proteins | sample CR02metaG_FD_183611 | JGI IMG/M metagenome (GOLD analysis project Ga0209980, IMG submission 183611) | Deep subsurface microbial communities from Mariana Trench to uncover new lineages of life (NeLLi) - CR02 metaG (SPAdes) (version 2) | ecosystem: Environmental > Aquatic > Marine > Ocean trench >... | reverse complement strand
GACCTGGATGCGACGCTGGCGCCGCCGACGGCGTCGCTCAGTATCAGACTTCGACTTCCCCATGAAGCGCGACCCTACTCGTCGTCGCGTTCGTCAGCAACGACGCGGTATTCACCTTCAATCAACCTGCCGGGCGACTGCTCGTGTTGCGCGGATTTCGATTTCATCTGACTTCGCAGCTTGCGATTGAACCACCACACGCGCAATCCGATAATAGCGGCGAGTACGGCGATGATGCTGCCCAACACGACGATCGCAAAGAAGCCCAGGACAATTGAGGCGCCGATAGCCAGCGCACCGACGACAATCACAAAGATGTTGGCAATCGGGTTTCCGACTGAAATTCCACGATTCATGGCAGTATATTTCAAACTTTTTCCTTCAAAACCGCTGTGGGTTGGCAATCGGTTATTGCACCGATTTGCGAGTGTAAAAACCTTCAAACCACGATGTCCATGTTTCGCCGCCATCTGCGGACTGCTCAAAAAACTGCCGCACCCTGCCGTCAGGCAAAAGCGTCCACAAGCCACGAAACGGTGATGTCGAATTGTTGGCCACGTAGTGAATGGTCCCAACAAGAAGCATACCCTCTTCGGTGATGCCACCGCGAATATTAATCTGGCTGCCGCTCGCGTCATTCCATATCTGCACCCACTCTCCGTTGACCTTGTCGAGATAATTGATGCTCATTCCGCCGCCACCGCTGGCACTCGTCCAGTTCTCGATCAGGACACAGCCGCGTTCGGCACGCTCGATTACATTGCTGCCAGCATAGGTTCCGCCGGTACCGTGAACATCCCACTCGCCAATCCAGAAATCGAATGCTGAAAACGCCTCGTCGTGTTCGCAAGGATACGCCGCAACTGACATTTCAGCGACCATGCTGTCAAAAGCGGCGTTGCCCGCCAATGTCCCGAGGACAGGATCGCTGGTAATTATTCCTACGGCTGTAAATCCGCTCGCTGCAGCTGCCTGAAGATCCGCGACGGCACCTTCGGTATCGCCGCTCAGTACTTTCAGGCGCGCACGTTCCATCTTGACCTGCAACGATGCGAATTCAAGATCATCGGCCTCGGAGAGCGCATTCAGCGCGACATCGTAACGCTCAGCCCTGCGTGCACTGACTGCAAGTCGCAACCAGGATAATCCGTCATCAGGATTCTCGGCAACGATAGCCGTGTATGCCTCCAGGGCCTCCGCCCATCTCTCCGCCTGATACAGGTCGTTCGCATCAGTTTCTGCCCATGCCGAAGATATCGTCAATACACCAAGTATTATCAATATCTTACAAAGCTTTCTTAAAATCAAGATTACTTACTCCATGGCGTTTCAGAGGTGTAAGACAACAGGATATGGAAGTCATTCCAATGAATTTCAATAGATACCTGCTTAACGGCTTGAATCCTGCGGATACTGCAAGCACAATTCGCAGCCGCTGGCCCCGACACCGGAGAGGTGGCAGAGCGGTTGAATGCACTGGTCTTGAAAACCAGCAAGGGTTAATAGCCCTTCGTGGGTTCAAATCCCACCCTCTCCGCCAAACAACTGTGCCCCTCATCAAGGGGCATAATGGTTGGGTGCGGGAGCCTGGGGTTATGCTTGTATTGCCCCATCCGATACAGGAGCTCGATTTGGCCACCGTTCTCATCACAGGCTGCAACCGTGGAATAGGTCTGCAGCTCGCAACGCAACTTGACGCTCGTGGCGATGACGTCATCGCGGTTTGCAGGACTGCGAGCGATGCGTTATCCCACCTCGGCGTTCGCGTCATCACGGGTATTGACGTTGCTGATGGCGATTCTCTGCACCGGCTCAAAGGCGAGGTCGGCGAACAGACGATTGACGTTCTCATCAACAATGCCGGAATAGTGCACGGCGACAAATTTGGCAGTCTCGATTACGATGAAATGCTGCAGCAATACCGAGTCAACACGCTGGGTCCATTGCGAATTACGGAGGCATTGCGCGACAATCTTGCCCAAGGTTCGAAGGTCGTCATTATCACAAGCCGGGTTGGCTCGATTGCAGATAACAGCTCCGGCGGCTATTACGGCTATCGGGCATCCAAAACGGCGGTCAATCAGGTCGGCGTTAACCTCATGCACGATCTCAAACCATTGGGGATTGCTGTCGCACTACTGCACCCAGGATACGTCGCGACCGACATGACCAGCGGTAAGGGGATATCGCCGGCAGAATCGGTGAGCGGGCTGATTCAGCGCATCGACGATCTCAGCATGGAAAATACCGGCGGATTCTGGCACGCCGAAGGCTATGAGTTACCGTGGTAGCACAGCACATGATTGGTGTAGAATCGCCCCATTCGTACGCAAAGGAGTTACACGAATGCAGAACAATATGAATTCAATGGCGCCAGTCTCGAGCCTTGCGGTCGATGATCGCGCCGAGTTTATCTGGAAGTGCTACGCGCACGTCGTCGGCGCACTGTTGGCGCTGGTCGCAATCGAAACGTATCTGTTTCAGTCCGGTGTGGCCTGGGCGATTGCCGAACCCATGTTGGGCAGCCCGATGCTCGTCCTGATGGCGTTTATGGCCTTGAGTTGGGGCGCGAGTCATTACGCGCACCGGCTTGAGTCGATCACCTCACAATACGTCGCTTTCGCAGTGTTCGTGGTTGCCTGGTCGCTGATGTTTGTACCGATGCTGGCAATGGCTCTGGCGATGGATGCCAGTGGCAGCATGATTGAAAGCGCCGCCGGTGTCACGGTATTTGGCTGCGTCGCCCTCATCGCGACCGTAATGATTACGCGTAAGGACTTTTCCTTCTTGCGCAGCGTCATGGTCTGGGGTTTCTTTATCGCCATTGGCCTGATCGGCGCGTCTTTTCTGTTTGGCTGGAATCTCGGCACCTGGTTTTCTGTCGGCATGATCGGTTTCGCTGGCGTGGCTGTTCTTTACGACACATCGAATATCATGCATCACTACCCGCAGGACAAATATGTCGCTGCGTCGATGGCCTTGTTCGCATCGATCGCAATGATGTTCTGGTACATACTGAGACTCATTATGAGCCGTCACTAAGCATCTGAACTCGACGGGGCCCGGCATGGGCCCCTTCTCTAGTGGTATCTATGAGCGACGCCGTACGATATTCGAGATTTCTTCCACCGGGTGCAACGGGCGCCCTTCTGACGCTGCTTCTCTCGTTTTCTGCACACGCGCAAGATGAGCAGGCGTTTAATGACATCGAAGCTGCGGTCGAATTGCAGGATTTCTCCCTGCTCGTCGCGACAGAAGACATTGACGTCGATGGCCTGAACAACGTCCGCTCACGCGTCAACGAAATCGAGATCGCCGCAAGTGCCTGCGCCGAGGAAAGTAGTGCCGCGCGTACTCGGCTCGAAGAACGATTCGTGCCGCTGACGGACCTCGATCCCGAGGCCAGCCAGGAAATGATGGACCAACGTCGGGAAGTCAGAGCGGCGCTGGACGAGGCTATCGCGCAACAAGCCCGCTGCGAAGGAATGCTTGACGAGACCAAGGCATTGCTGACAACGATATCGGACCGGCAGAATGAACTGTCGCAGCAATTCCTGTCACGAAAATCGCTTTCTGTAATTGCTTTGATTAAGTCTTTCCCGTCGCAACTGGCCGAATGGCCGTCGCGGGTTCGCGAGTCGCTGACGCTGGACCTGGTGATGGGGCTCACGCCGGTCGTTCTGTTCTGGCTCCTGATCTTCGCCGGCGCGATAGCCGCTTTCGGCGGAGTTGTCGCCAGACGCAAGTTTGCGCTTTGGTACGAGGCGGCTGGTGGTGACGACGCACCGCCACAAATGAAATATCTATTCACGAAACCGCTCGCAGAATTCGCACCGTTGTGGCTCGAAGGAGCTGCGCTATTGCTGGTCTTGACGATGACGATTCCGGGCGCTTCGAGCGACATGCTCGTCATCCGAGGTGCGCTCGCGATATTTGCATTCGGCCTCAGCTGCGTCGTCGTCAACTGGGTGACGGGACCGCTCTCACCGTCTTCCGATATCAAGGGACTGATACCTGACCACGTTGCACCAATGCGCTTGCGGATGCAGTTTGTCGTATTGACCGTCTGCGTCAGCTACGTCGTGCTCGGTAGTGAGTGGTCGTCAGTGCGTGAATCACAGCCCTATATAGTCGGCCGGGCTTCGATGATTTTCCTAATTGCGACTGCCCTGCTTTTTCTCTTGACCTACCTGGGTCGTATTCCGGGGCTGCGGAATCGTTACAAAGCGCTGCGCTATCTCGCCGTATTGACCACTGTCGCGGCCATTATCGCGCTCCTGTCGCGCTACCAGAACCTGTCCGGGTACCTCGTACAAGGAATCGTAAGAACCCTACTCGCGCTGTTCCTGCTGTGGATATTCCTGTGGCTGTTTTACGCAGCATTCAACTACCTGATCGAGCAGGAATCGTCAACAGCGTCCCAGGTACGAACGACGCTCGGCATTAGCGGCAAGGGTAGTGGTACAGGCATTGGCTTTATGCAGCTCATCGCCGACATGGTTCTGTGGATCAGCACAATCGTCTACCTGATCTACGTCTGGGACACTACGGGTTCCACACTCGACAAGTTACGCCTGTCTGTCGTCGAAGGTTGGGAACTTGGCGGTGTATCGATAGTTCCCAAAGATGTCATCGGCGGCGTCCTGGTCTTCTTGCTGCTCATCGTTTTGATTGGCTGGATCAAACGCTGGGTGGATCGCCGCTGGTTGCAGCGAGTGATGATCGACCGTGGCGCACGCGATGCGATCCTGACGCTATTTGGCTACGTCGCATTTATTCTGGCGATCGTCATCGCCCTGAGAATAGCCAATGTCGACCTGACGGGTCTGGCGTGGATCGGTGCGGCACTGGCTCTTGGCTTGGGTTTCGGGATGCAAGGCATTGCCAATAATTTTGTATCCGGATTGATATTACTGTTTGAGCGTCCCATCCGGGCCGGCGATTTTGTAACAATCGGAGAAATTGAAGGCTTCGTACGCAGCATTCGAATTCGTGCGACCGAGATTGAAACACTCGATAACCAGAATGTCCTGGTGCCGAATGCCGAACTCGTCTCCGGGCGGGTCACAAACTGGGTTTTGCACGACGCACACGGTCGCCTGCAGGTGCACATCGGCGTAGCGTATGGCAGCGACGTCGAAAAAGTACGGGATATTCTGGAAACCGTCGGGCGCGCGCATGCTGAGGTCATCACCGACGGACGTGCACCGGCTCCACGTGCGCTGTTTATGGGATTCGGTGACAGTTCGCTGGACTTCGAATTACGCGTGCGAATTCAACGCATCGAGCGCAGGTTTTCGGTCACGAGTGATCTGAATTTCGAGATCGACAGGGCGTTTCGCGAGGCCGGTATTTCAATCCCGTTCCCACAGCGCGATTTGCACATCGTGTCGTACCCGGAGCCGCCGCAAAAAACGGCAATGCCAAAAGCAAAACGCGATACCAAGACGGCGCCACCAACAGAAGACATTACGCGTAGCCATGAGGCCAGCATCGAAACGGCCAGAGACAAAGACGAAGTCTGGGCAGCGATAACCGAGATCGATATCTTGAAACGCTGGCTGGCCAGGGACGGTTCGTTTACGGCACAAATTGGCGGTCTTTTTGACTTGTCCCTGCGCGACGGCTTTGCCATGAGCGGCCGAATTGACATTTACATACCCACGCGGCGCCTGCGTGCAGTCTTGTCACCGCTGGATGACGAGGAACCGCTGCCGACAGGTCCGATTACCATCGATTTCCAGGTGCGTGAGATTGGCGACAACACACAACTCACCATCACCGTAGCCGGAATTCCCGGTAGCGAAGATTGGGAAGAATACTATCGACTCTCCGTCGATCGTTGGCAGGCGGCACTCACGGAACTCAAATCTGACGTGCTGCGCAAGTAGCTTCAGGCCGCCTGGATCTCGACACCGCCCATATACGGTTGCAGAACGACGGGCACTCTTATGCTGCCGTCTGCGTCCTGATAATTTTCCATTACTGCGATGAGTGCCCTGCCCGCAGCAATGCCTGAACCGTTCAACGTATGAATGAGCTCTGGCTTGCCCGTATCCGGATTGCGGCAGCGCGCCATCATGCGGCGCGCCTGGAAATCATTGTAATTGCTGCACGATGATATTTCACGATACTGATCTTGCCCGGGTAACCAGACTTCAATGTCGTATGTCTTGGCCGAGCCGAAGCCGACATCACCCGCACACAACGCAACCACCCGATAAGGCAACTCCAGTTTTTGCAAAATGGTCTCCGCATGACCGGTAAGTTCCTCAAGAGCCGCCATGGATTGGCCGGCCTCGACAAACTGCACGAGCTCGACTTTCTCGAATTGGTGTTGCCGCAATATGCCGCGCGTATCCTTTCCGTGTGAACCGGCCTCCGATCGAAAACACGGTGTGTGGGCGACGAAACGCCGGGGCAACTGACTGGCTTCGAAAATTTCGTCACGAGCCAGGTTGGTCAGGGGCACTTCAGCTGTCGGAATCAGGTAATACGGTATCTCGGTGTCCGTCTTGAACAGGTCTTGCTCAAACTTGGGCAAGTTGCCGGTGCCAACCAGAGCTTCGGCATGTACGAGATACGGCACGTACATTTCTTCATAACCGTGTTCGCCGGTATGGGTGTCCAGCATGAACTGGATCAACGCACGCTGCAGCCTGGCAAGCGGGCCCTGGACAATCGTGAAGCGCGAACCTGAAATACGGCTGGCGGCGTCAAAATTAAGCATTCCCAGGGCCTCGCCCAGTTCGACGTGATCGCGCGCGACAAAATCGAATGGGGTAGCCTCTCCCCAGCGCCGAATTTCTGCGTTGTCATTTTCATCAACGCCGTCCGGGACACTGTCGTCCAGAAGATTGGGCAGACCGAGTTCAATATCCCGCAGGCCGGTCTGGACTTCCTGCAACGCGGTTTCGCTGGCTGCCAACCTGTCGCCCATGTTCTTGACAGCAGCAAGCAATGGCTCAATGTCCTCGCCCTGGGCCTTGGCCTTGCCAATGCTCTTTGCACTGGCATTTCGTTCGCTTTGCAATTGCTGTGTTTCAACCTGCAAGTGTTTGCGGCGTTCTTCGAGTGCCAGGTATTCCTCGGTGTCGAACTGAAATCCGCGCCGTAGAAAGTTGGCGGCGACCCTGGATGTTGCCCGGCGAAGTAATTTTGGATCAATCATTGCGGCTATCTGACGTCGAACGTTGTGAGTTGTTGCGGCGCTCAATTTCCTCGAGCTTTTCGCGGATTCTGATCTCCAGGCCACGCGGCACGGGATGATAATACTTAACCGCACTCATGTCGTCGGGAAAATACTTCTCCCCGGCGGCCAGCGCATCGGCTTCGTTGTGCGCGTAACGGTAATTCTCGCCATAGCCAAGCTCTTTCATCAGTCGTGTCGGCGCGTTTCGAAGGTGCATCGGCACATCAAGTGAGCCACGCTCGCGCGCATCCTTCATAGCAGCTTTCGAGGCCTCGTAAACGGCATTGCTCTTCGGCGCACACGCAAGGTAGACGACGGCCTGCGCCAGCGCCAATTCGCCCTCCGGGCTCCCGAGTCGCTCCTGTACCTCCCAGGCATCCAGGGTCAGGCGCAAACTGCGTGGGTCGGCGTTACCGATATCTTCAGACGCCACACGAATAAGACGCCGCGCAATGTACAGCGGATCGCAGCCACCATCGAGCATGCGCATCAGCCAATACAATGACGCATCCGGATCTGTGCCACGAATCGACTTGTGCAATGCAGAAATCTGGTCGTAGAAATATTCACCCTGCTTGTCGAAACGCCGCCGACTGCCACCAGACACCACGTCCGCTACAGTCGAATCACTGATGACACTGTTTGCAGATAGATCCGCGGCCAGTTCCAGCAGGTTCAGCGCGCGCCTCGCATCGCCGTCAGCCGCTGTGGCTATGAGGTCAACAGATTCGTCGCTGATCGAGAATTTATTGGCCAAGCCACGTTCTTCGTCCTGCAGTGCGTGCCGTACTATTGCCACGAGGTCGTCATTGTCCAGCATCTTCAACACATAAACCCGTGCACGAGAGAGCAAGGCATTGTTCAGTTCGAAAGATGGATTTTCAGTTGTCGCGCCAATGAAAGTCAGCGTGCCGTCTTCAACGAATGGCAAGAATGCATCCTGTTGCGCTTTGTTAAATCGATGCACTTCATCCAGGAACAGAACAGTACCGCGATTGCTCATCTGGCGATGCTGCTCGGCCCTGGCGACCGCCGCCCGGATATCCTTGACGCCTGCCATGACGGCCGAGAGTCCGATGAAATATGAATCTGTCGTCGTAGCGATCATGCGTGCCAACGTCGTCTTGCCCGTTCCAGGTGGCCCCCAAAACACCATCGAATGCGGGCGTCCCTGCTTGATGGCAGCTAGCAGCGGCTTGCCGTCTTGCAACAGGTGTTGCTGACCAAAAAACTCCGCCAACGACGCGGGTCGCATTCGATCCGCCAGTGGCCGATCGCTATCAGCGCTTGCTTTGCTTGCAAATAAGTCAGTCAATATTGGCGCCAGTACTTCGCCTCAGAATCCAGCCCTCAACACGCAGACACCATCCACCTGCACCTGCCGTTGCGACCGCAATACCGATGATTATACCGGCAGCATCCGCCGCAACGTCGAGCCAGTCAGCGGTACGGTAGCTGACCATGCGCTGGCAACTCTCAATAACCAGCCCGAATGCCAGCAAACCAACCGCAATTCGCCAATACGAGAGCGGACGATATTGTCCTGCAAACCAGATCGATAGCACCAGGAATGTAGCCCCGTGCAACCATTTGTCGATGCTTGCAAGCCAATTAATTATCTCGATCTTGTCATGCCAAAACCAGACAGCCGGCAACAGCGTCGCGGCGAGCACTGCGAGCAGGAGAAAGATGCTGGCCGATTGCCAGCGCCGTGCATACTGCAAAGGCAACATCAGAAGTCCGCGGCGTCAGTCGTGATGGGCACACCCACTACGTCGACACCAGCGGGCGCCGAAAACTCGAATCGCTCGGCATCGATCGGCTCGTTAATGGTGACACCGTGCAACGCGATCAAGGTTGTCTGCTGCAAATGATCGAAAAACATCATGCGCATCAGTTTGCCATCGATAAAGCCGAGTTCGATACGCTTGAAGCCACTGTTTTCGTCTTTCGGTTCCAGGCGTACCCAGGTCGTTAGCTCGTCAACCGTCGTACCACCAAAATTGAACTGCGCCAGGGCGTCCTTTGCTCCGCCCAGCAACAACGCAGGCGTATTGGCCAGCGCATCGCGCTGTGGTTTCACCGTGACCTGCTGCAAATCCAGATCGTAACTCCAGACATTGAGACCGTCGGCGATCAGCCACTGTTCGTAGGGTTCACTATAAGACCAGCGAAAACGGACGGGACGTTCGATTTCCAGCGTTCCGCTGGTCACTTCGACCACTGTACCGTCGGCATCTATCAACGACTGCTCAAAACTGCCTTGCATGGTTGTGACGTCAGTGAGGAAATGATGGACGAGCATCTCGCCCATTTCGTCGACGCTCGATTGCGCCGCTACATTCGCAGCTGAGCAGGCAATGACGAACAGCAAAATGAATTTTCGGATCATGAGTGGCAGCTAATCCTCTTTGGCCGGAATCGACACCAGAATTTCACGTGTGCCATTCGACTGCAACGGACCGACCAAACCGGCCGCTTCCATCGACTCCACCATTCTCGCAGCACGGTTGTAACCAATTTTGAGGCGCCTTTGCACCCCCGAAATCGACGCTTTGCGTGTGTCCATGACCACTCGCACTGCTTGATCGTAAAGCGGGTCACTTTCCGCGTCGGCGATGTCAGCTGGCATATTATCGATCCCTGCCAGCCCTGGTGTTGGACCCGTCGGTCCCTCCAGAATTTGATCGATATAGCGCGGCGTGCCGCTTTTCTTGAGGTACCGGACAACCGCATGAACCTCGCTGTCCGAAACGTAGGCGCCGTGTACCCGTACGGGCACAGACGTCCCAGGCGGCAAATAAAGCATATCGCCATGTCCCAGCAGGTTTTCCGCGCCCTGTTGGTCGAGAATCGTCCGCGAGTCTACTCGCGCGGAGACCTGAAACGCGATTCGCGTCGGCACGTTGGCCTTGATGAGGCCGGTGATCACGTCCACCGAGGGTCGTTGTGTGGCAAGGATCAGGTGTATGCCGGCTGCACGTGCTTTTTGCGCCAGTCTTACAATCAATTCTTCGACCTTCTTGCCCACAATCATCATCATGTCGGCGAGTTCGTCAATGATGACGACGATAAACGGCAATGGCGTCAGGACTGGATGCTCAACGGTTTTTTCCTCGTCAAACAGGTCTGGCGGCTTGAACGTCGGATCCTTGATCGGTTCACCGGCAGCTATTGCATCGCGAATCTTGCGGTTGTAGCCGCCAATATTACGCACGCCCAACGCCGACATCAGCGTGTAACGGCGATCCATCTCCGCAACACACCAGCGCAGCGAATTGGCCGCTTCCCGCATGTCAGTCACCACCGGCGCAAGGAGATGTGGAATGCCTTCATACACTGATAGTTCGAGCATCTTCGGATCGATCATGATCAGGCGCACATGCTCAGGGTGAGTCTTGTACAGAATACTCAGCACCATCGCATTGATGGCGACGGACTTGCCCGACCCTGTTGTGCCTGCGATCAGGAGGTGCGGCATCCGCGTGAGATCGACAACGACCGAATTACCGCCAATATCCTTACCCAGAGCCAGGGTCACAGGAGATGCCAGATCA
>Ga0209980_10002153_pt1 | contig 10753 bp, 6 predicted proteins | sample CR02metaG_FD_183611 | JGI IMG/M metagenome (GOLD analysis project Ga0209980, IMG submission 183611) | Deep subsurface microbial communities from Mariana Trench to uncover new lineages of life (NeLLi) - CR02 metaG (SPAdes) (version 2) | ecosystem: Environmental > Aquatic > Marine > Ocean trench >... | reverse complement strand
GATGTCTCTAAGGTAACGTGCTGCAGCCCGGGTCGCCAATTCCGGCTTGAACCGATCGTCCTTGGGGTCGTGGACCGGTAACTCAACCAGCGGTCCGGTACGCAGCCCGTACTGGCGGGCTGTTGACGGTATGAATTGCCACATGCCCTTGGCGATGCCAAAACGTGTTTTCGGACCAATGGCCTTGTTGTCAAAACCGCTTTCCTGCAACGCCACATACAGGAATTGCGGTGGCAGGTGGTTTTCGAGCAAAGCCTTGGAAACAACCTCAGTAAGATTTTGCTCCTGCATGCGCTCCACGGAACGGCGCAGCCTATTTGTCACCCGCCACTTGTGAATGTAACCTTTAACCGCGTCCGTAAAATCCGGCGGCATGGTCAATTCGCATTCCCCAAACATGCGTGCGACACGTAGAATGACGCGATCCTCTTCGCTCAGGTCGGGACCCAGCACATCGAGGTCCTCCAGGAACCGGTCGTATTGGGCCTCGAGGGCTTTCACTTCTTCGCGACGCTTTTTGACTTCGTCGATGAGCTCGACATCACCTGAGTCGCGAACCAGGTCTTCGATGCGCGCCACCTGAAGCTCGACCACTTTCATACTGTAGAACATGTTCGTCGCCAGCTCTCGCGTCTTCTGCAACATCAGGTATTGATACGCCCCAATTCCGATGGTCGCTATCAACGCAATGAAGACCATCGATATAATGCTGCGATAGCGACGTTTCTGTTTTTTGTCAACGCGGAGGTACGCAGCGCGCACCCTGAGCGTTCGGTCACCAAGCTCATGGTCAGCGGTGTCCCCAAAATACCGTTCAGCGATCTCCTCGTCGGTGATGTTGCTGGGTGCTTCCGGGACGTTGAGCCAGAGTTTGTACTCGCGACCGAGTCGCAGACTGGAGGTCATTGGCAGCACGGCTTCGCGAATGCGGACACTGTCGAGGAAGCTGCCGTTGCCACTGTCCAGATCCTCAACATGCCACTGTCCGCTGAGCGGGGAGATTCGGGCGTGGAACCTGCTGACACTGGAATCGGCAATTGAAACATCACATTCTGGATCTCGGCCGATGGTGAAAGATTCGGTGAACGTGCTCCTTTGCTCCGCATCGCCCTGCCGCCAGACCACATGGACCGGTCCCGCGACCGCTTCGTCCGAGTCCAGGATTACAGTTTCGTCAGCGTCAGTCTGCGGATCGCTTGGTTTGTCGGAGTCGCCCACTATAGTCAAGTCCAGGTTCTTTGGTTCATCACGCTGTCAGGGATTTCGGTTGTTGAATCAAATTTCCTTCGGTCCAGCACTATGAGAATTTATACGATTATGCGAATGTACGCCATGGGTTTCGACCTCAACCGCGTTTGAAGTCCTTCATCTGGATCTTTGTTTCATGACCGGCAAAAGTATTGCCTTTCTGGTCCTGGCCCTTCATATAGTCACGCTGCCATTTTTCCCTGGCCGCGTCGGAACCTGCTTTCTTTAGTCCTTCATTGAACGCGAGTCTGCTCTCACGCCACTCGACATATTGCTGATAGAGCTTCGCGTTTTCATCAATATTCTTGATTTTCGGCTCGAACTTGCGGATGTAATGACGCGGATACGGAATGACGCGGCAAATTGGCTCACCCTCTTCAAAGCGAACCTTGTGCCGGGCCCTGGTGAACTTCCAGTTCATCGTGAACGAAAACGGTGCCCAATCCGTTTCGATCAGGCCCTCGAGCGGCGCGATCCCGTCTTTGGGACAGTTCGTCGGTCCTTTGACCCACAGGTTGTGCGATCGGGTCGTTCGGAACAGGTAACCGGGTGAAAAAGTGAGTACGCCATGGCCGAAATGCGAGCCGATCAACGCCGATGGCTTGCCATGAAACTTCAGGCTTATGTCTTTCAGTCCTTGCTTGCCGTTCCATCTGGCCGTAAATGCAACCGGGCACAATATATCCCAACCCACCTGGTTTGCGATCGCCACCGGAAGGCAACGGTAGGCGAAGCGGTCAACAGTATCTTCCATCCACTGTCGTGCCCGCTCAGCCGGTCGCAGCGGCATCGGATCCTCAACGACTTCGTACGCAGTAATCTGTAATTTGTCCTTCACGGCAGAAACCGGGGTCGAACCAAAGTATTTCTAAAAACCTCGGTTCGACCCCTGATTTTTGTTTGATGCCCTGGTCATTATTCCTCGTCGTCTGAAACGTGCCGATGACCTATAGTTGTAACCGTTCTGGCTATGGTCGCGTTGTAGCTGTCCCTCACTGCCTGCGCCGCCTCCTCACTGCCTTCCAACTCCGCCATCGCGGCCCTGAACTTAACCTGGTTAGGTGACCTTTGCCATTCCATGTCCGACATGCCGTTTTCCAGTCGCCAATGATATGCCGCATCGAAAGGCCCTGTCTGAAAATGAATGGTTACGGGACCATCTAATCCTGCAGCTTCACCTGCAGGCGCATAATGCTCGCGCAGAATTGTATACGCCCTTCCGGCCATGCCAGGCTTATAGGATACGAATGTCACGCGGACGTAGCGGGCGTCGTCATTTTCTTGCCCGTACTTCACCGCACCGTCTGAGTCCTGGGCCATTGATACCCCCGAGCCCAAAAGCAGTGCAGAGCCGATTGCGGCAATTATTAGTCTGATCTTGATTCTATTCACGGTAAATACCTCGTTTCTCTTGTTGTTGTCTTGGGACAGGCCGCGATTGACCTGTTTCTGCCTCGATTTTTCTTGTTTGAAACACTTGTATCGTGGCTGGAACTCTCCACCCAGCCCATGCAGCTTAGTTGAAAATACCGGCGTATGCCGGGATTTGATAGCGTTAGCAGACACAAACAGATCTTCGTTCGACCATAGTTTGCGGTTAATATCGGCGTATGACGATGAAACTCTATGACTATCCACGCTCCGGCCATGCACATCGCATCAGGCTATTCCTTTCAATCATCGGCGAGCCTTATGACTCGGTCAATGTCGATATGCAAAAGGGTGAGCACAAGGATCCCGAGTACCGGAAGCTCAGTCCACTCGGACAGGTACCAACCTTCGTCGATGGCGATACCGTCATTACGGATTCAACGGCGGCGCTTGTTTATCTCGCGATCAAACACTGTGACGAAAAATGGCTGCCGCGTGACGCCGAAGGTGCTGCACGGGTACAGCGCTGGCTATCTGCGGCAGCGGGCGAGCTTTACCGCGGCCCGGTTCTGGCGCGAGCCGGCCGGCAATTCGGCCGTCCTGTCGATCTGGAGCGAGCCGACGGGGAGTGCAAGCGACTTTTCAAATGGATGCAGCAGGAACTCGCCGACCGAACCTGGCTGGCCGCCGATCACGCGACCATCGCCGACATCGCAATGTATACCTACGTTCGGGTAGTCGACGAGGGAGACATCGATCTTGGCCCCTACCCCGCCATACTTCGCTGGCTAGCGGATGTTGAAAAGCTCGACGGCTTCGAACCCATGCCGCGAGGCGAAACCAGTAGCGTCAAATAGGATTGGCTGGGTGCGAATGACCCTTGTATTATCGCTCGCTGGGGCGACCTCCTACAGGAATGGCGCAGGAGTTCGCCCCAGCGAGCGATATTTGTAAGACGGCTGTCAGCCTGTCGCCGAGCCTTCTACCATGCAATGCCGTAGTCGTCACCGTGATTACTCGAGCCGCCCTGGAAGGTGCCGTTTTCGTTGTCGAAATAAATGGCGTTGATCGGACCTGACGTTCGATCGCGATTTCCATAGACACCCACTTCGACGTCGTAGCCCATCTTTGCGAGCTGATCGCGCGTAAATTCCGGCACCGATTCGTTGACCGCGAGCCGGCCCGGTTCCATCTTGTGAGCGCCAAATGAATCGTGCAGCTGAAAGCTCAGGAAATTGTCGGCTTCGGCCGCTTCCTGCACGTTCATACCGAACTCCACCATGTTCAAAAAGAACTGCAGCAGGTTTTGATCCTGTGCATCACCACCTTGTACGGCAAATGACAGGTACGGCTTGCCATCCTTGAATGCCATGCCCGGTGTCAGCGTTGCCCGGGGGCGTTTGCCGGGTTCGAGAACGTTGTACGGATTCTCCGCGGGATCAAGCACGAAACTTTGCATGCGCTGACTCAGGCCGATGCCGGTGTCACCGGCGATAAAGGCCGGTATCCAGGCACCACTGGGTGTCACCGAGACGATCCAGCCTTCTTCATCCGCCGCCTGAATTGACGTTGTGCCCCTGAAGAATGCCTCGTCGTCCGCAACGACACCCTGTGGTGTAATGTTGCGCGATTGCCAATTCTCGAGGTAGTGCATGAACGGATTATTGCCGCGCTGGAATTCGTAGGGATCGCCAGGTTGAACGTACGGGTTGTTTTGTTCCGGATCGATCTGTTGAGCACGCTTCTTTGCATAGTCTTTGGACAGCAAACCCTGTACCGGCTCCTCCGGCGGGTAATACGGATCGCCGTAATAAAAGTCCCGATCGGCGTAAGCCAGGTTCATCGCCTGGTACAGGGTATGTATGTACCGTGTCGAGTTGTAACCCAGACTCGCGATGTCGAAGTTCTCAAGAATGTTCAGCGCCTGCAACATGACGGGCCCTTGCACCCAGGTCGTGAGTTTGTATACATCGATGCCGCGATAGCTGGTCTTGACCGGCGTCTCGATATGGACCTGCCACTTGTCGAGATCCTCCATCGTGATCAGGCCACCCGCGTTTTGCGTGCCGCGGACCAGTGCCTCGGCAATATCGCCACGGTAGAAGCGATCGTAGGCAGCGTAGATCGCGGCTTTTCGATCCAGCCCACGAGAGAGTGCTGCCTGTTCCGCCGCCACCAGTTTTTCCAGCGTTGCCTTCAGATCAGGTTGACGAAATACCTCGCCAACACGCGGCGCTTCAGGTCCCTCACCTTCATTGGGCAGGAACACTGCCCTTGATGCCGGCCATTGTTCGAGCAGCTGCTTTGATCGGTTGATTGCACTCACGGCGCTCGCCTCGATCGGATAGCCCTCTGCCATTTCGATGGCAGGCGCCAGCACGTCGAAGAGACTCAGCGTGCCGTATTCGGCGAGCATCACCATCAAACCGCCGGGTGTGCCGGGGGTTACCGCCGCAAGCGGACCAAACTCAGGCGGATACTGCATTCCCTGTTCGTGGAAAAACTCAGGCGTCGCACCGGTCGGTGCGATACCCAGGGCGTTGACTCCAATAACTTCCCTGGTGTGTGGGTTGTAGATCAATGCTTGAGTTTCGCCACCCCAGCTCAACACATCCCACATCGTTGATGTTGCGGCGAGCATGGCGCAGGTTGCATCAACCGCATTCCCGCCCTGGTAGAAAATCCTGGCGCCGGCCGAGGCGCCGAGTGGTTTGCCGGTAATCGCCACCCAGTGCTTGCCATGCAGCAGTGGCTTCGCCGTCTTTGCGTGGGTTACTGAAATTGCAGCAACCAGTACGGCTGCCGTTAGACCTGCTATGTAAGTCCGGAGTTTGACGCTTTTCATTTTGCTCCCCCTGAGCAATCGGCGATCTGCCGTGTTTCAGTATTTTGGCCTCAATGGATCGTATTCTATTGAATCGATGTAGTCATGAAATATCGTGACAAGATGCTGTGTTGTCTTGATTTCGTCCGCGATCAGGTTGAAGAATTCGAGCGGGTCGTCCGACAGATTATATAGTTCTTTCGGTTCCTGTTTGCTGTTCAGCATTAATTTCCATGCGCCTTCGCGAACCACGTACTCCAAATCCGACATCGATTCGAGGGCCCAGAACATCTGCCTCGCAGGCAATTCACGACCTCTGAAGAGCGGCTCGATATTGATCCCGTCAATGGGCCGATCATCCGGGATCGATCCCGCGCCCAGCTGCGCAAGTGTTACGAAGAAATCCATTGCGACCAGCAGCTGGTCGCTGCTCGAGCCTGGTTCGATTACGCCCGGATAGCTGATGAAAGCGGGCACCTTGATGCCGCCCTCGTAAAGAAAGTGTTTGCGTCCCCGTAAGCCGCCCGTGCTGCCGTGCGCATTAACCTCGAACCACTGCAACCACTGTGTCGTCACCGGGCCATTGTCGCTCGCGAACACGATAATCGTGTTCTCTTTGGCGCCGCTAGCTTCCAGTTCTGCCAGCACCCGCCCCAGTTGTGCGTCCATGTAGGTGATGTTGGCGTAGTACTCACCCGGTCCGCGGGGTTTGAGCGTTTCCGTGGGTATACGATCCAGGCCCGAGGGAATCGGGATTATCTCGCCGTCTGTGTAATCGGCATACCTCTGATTGTATGCGTCCGGATTCTCGAAGGTCGTGTGTGGCTCGGCCATGCTCAGGTACAGGAAAAACGGCCTGTCCGGGTCCTGTTTTTTCAGCCAGGCAATGGCTTCATCGGCATACAGGTCTGCTGTGTATCCTTGCTGGGCCTCCAGCAACTCGCCGTTACGATAAATATTGGTGGGATTGTGATTGGTCGGAATCTGGAATGCGTTGTGACCGTAAAAGTAATCGAATCCCTGGTCGGTGGGTTGCGGTTCGTCTTCACTGCCAAGATCGGAATTTAAGTGCCATTTGCCGATAATCGCAGTCGCATAGCCCGCTGATTTCAGCACCTCCGCCAACGTTATCTCTTCAGCATGCAGATAGATATCGCTGGCCTCCGGAATCCAGCTCTTGATGCCGGTCCGATAAGGAATACGGCCAGTTAGTAATCCCGCACGCGAGGGCGAACACAATGCGGAGGGCGCGTAATAATTCGTCAGGGTCATCCCCTCACTCGCGAGGCGATCGATATTCGGTGTCTGAATGACCGGGTGACCGAAGCTGCCCAGGTCCCCGTAGCCCAGATCATCCACGTAGATCAGCAGAATATTTGGACGTGGCTGCGCCTGCAATCCACCGTAAGCGAACAGGCAAGTAAGCAACAAGACACCGCCCAGGTTTTTACTCATGGTTTTCCCACACGATTCGGTCTTTTCTATCCTACCCCGTGTCTGAATAATCCTGGGTTGCACGAAGATACTACATCGCCGTGCGGAGGGCATCGCTGCTCATCTGGAGCTTCATAACGCAACCAGTGCGGACAAGATTTGGCGCTTTTGATCATCGACTTCATCGTACATCCCCGGGCAAGGATTCAGACGCCAGATCTGAATATAAATCAGTAGACCGGGGTGAACAGCACTTTATTTCGCTGGCGCGGCACCAATCAGCGCATTCGGCGCAATCAGAAAGACTGTATGCTACCGCCGATGAGCAACGGTGTACTGGCACTCCTCTCCATACTACCCATTGCCTCCGTCGCGGTATTCCTGGTCGCATTGCGCTGGCCGGCCAGTCGCGCGATGCCGATTGCCTACCTCGTTTGCGCCGCGCTTGCCTTATTCGTCTGGCAGGTCCCCGTTGCGGTGGTTGCCGCAGCAACGTTAAACGGCATCGTTGTCGCAGCCACACTTATCTTTATTATCTTCGGCGCCATCGCCCTGCTGAATACCTTGCAGGAGAGTGGCGGTCTTTATTCGATTCGCCTGGGATTTACGAACATTTCCGGAGACCGGCGGGTACAGGTCATCATCATCGCGTGGTTGTTCGGGGCGTTCATTGAGGGCTCCGCAGGATTTGGCACGCCCGCGGCCGTAGCAGTACCACTCCTCGTCGGTCTCGGTTTTCCGGCGATGGCCGCGGTCATCTCGGGCATGCTGATCCAGAGCACGCCGGTATCTTTCGGCGCCGCAGGTACGCCGATACTGGTTGGCGTCAGTACGGGACTGTCCAACGATCCGGCGGTACGGGAGCTAATTGCAACCGTTGACTTTACGACTTTCGCGGCACTCCTTGATTCGATTGCCGTCAAGGTTGCGTTCCTGCACGCGCTCGCCGGAACGTTCGTGCCACTCATAGTAGTGAGCATGATGACCGGACTGTTTGGTAAAAACCGTTCGTTCGCAGAGGGGCTGAGGGCGTGGAAGTTTGCTTTGTTCGCCGCCTTCGCGATGACAGTGCCCTACTTCCTTGCCGCGGTTTTCCTGGGGCCGGAATTTCCCTCATTACTCGGTGGGCTGGCCGGACTTGCGATCGTTGTCACAGCGGCGCGCAATAATTTCCTGACACCGAAAGACGAATGGCACTTTGAGGACAAGTCTCGGTGGCTGCCCGAGTGGTCGGGCACCATCGAGATAAAAGCCGAGGACATTCCGAATCGAAACATCAGTATGGTCTCCGCCTGGTCACCGTATTTCGTCGTTGCCGCACTACTGGTCATCACGCGACTCGATGCACTGCCATTTAAATCATTCATGCAGAACGCGGCTGTTCGCATACCCGAAATATTCGATACGCACATCACGATCAACGTAGCCCCATTGTATTTGCCTGGAACAATCTTTCTCGTTGCCGTTCTGTTCACGTATCTGTTTCATCGCATGGACCGGCCAGCGCTCGCGCGTGCACTTAACAAGTCGGGTAAAACTGCAATGCAGGCATCCATCGCGCTGATATTCACAGTACCGATGGCGCAGGTGTTTATTAACACCAATGGTGGCGCTGCCGGATTCGATCGTATGCCAATCGAACTGGCAGATGGCGTTGCAATGCTCGCGGGAAGCGCATGGCCGTTGTTTGCAACTTTCATCGGCGGGCTCGGCGCATTTGTTGCCGGCAGCAATACCGTAAGCAACATGATGTTTTCGTCGTTCCAGTTCGGCGTTGGGCAGCGTATCGGCGTGGATCCCACCTGGGTCGTCGCCCTGCAGGCGGTGGGCGGTGCCGCCGGCAACATGATTTGCGTGCACAATGTGGTGGCCGCGTCCGCGGTGGTCGGTATGCTCGGCCGCGAGGGACTGGTCATTCGCCACACCTTTTTCGCGTTTGTCTACTACGCGCTCTTCACGGGCGCCATCGGCTATTTCCTGCTCCGGTCCGGTTCTTACGGCGTGGTCAATGCGGGCTCTCTCATTGCGGCGACCATCGTGCTGGCCGCAATCGTGACCATTTGGCGCGCAAACCAGGTCGTACCAGACGTAAGGCCCTGATTTCAATGCATATCGCCGGTATGCTCCAGGCGATCCAGTGGTTGACGGCAGTTCGCGCACCAACCCGGCTACCGGGCTGCCGGCATACCGGTGCCGCAGCCCCGCCAGTGCCAGTTTTGTGACATAACTCCCTGAATTCGAGGCGTTTCCCCTTCAAACTGGCGTCTGCACCGCTCGCTGGCGCATGGTGTTCTCCCGTGGGGTCTGAAAACAGCAAATGTACGAAAAACACTTTGGCCTGAAGAAAAAGCCGTTCGGTTCAAACGCTGAAGGCACGGCTGTATTCGTTGGCCCCCAGCAGGCCAAGGTCATGAAAAGACTGAAAAAAGGCCTGGCCTCCGTCGATGCCATCGTCACCATTACCGGGCCTGTCGGGTCCGGCAAGACAACCATCGTCAGGCGCGCCCTCGGGTCTCTTTCGCCGGGTCGTATGGTTGCCTGGGTTGGCCGCATGTCACTCGCACCGGATGAAGTACTGGAACTGCTACTCAGTGGCTTTGGAATCAGTCGCAAGGCGAAGGGCACCATTCAGAGATCTGCGGCATTCCGGCGTCTCCTGACCGAGCGCGCTGCCGCCGGTGCTCAGATCGCCATCGTTGTGGAAGATGCCCAGCGAGTCGGGCTCGACGCACTGATTGAACTCGAAGCACTGACGGCCAGCGATTCCGGCAATTCAACCGGTGCCAATATCATCCTGATGGGACACCCGGAACTTAATGACTGGCTGGCAACCCCTGCCCTGGCTCGCGTGCGTCAACGTACGCGTCTACGCCAGTCAATAGAGCCATTCAGTGCACCGGAAGTGCAGGGTTACCTGCGCCACAGCATTCGTGCCGCGGGCGGCAACTTCGACAGTATTTTTGACGGCGGTGCCGTCGAGATGCTGTACCGCTGCTCGGACGGAATCCCAAGGGTCATCAACAATCTTTGCGAATCTGCGCTGTCCATGGCAGCGGAAGAAGGCGCCGGTCCGCTAACGGCAGAATTCATCCAACAAGTTGCCAGTGACGCGCTGGGTATCGCGGTCGGGCTGCCGCCCCCCGCAGAGATCCCCGCCGCTACAACAGACGCGGGCCCCAAACAAGCAATTACACCCGGCGACGGCGTGCATGCCAGGAGCGAGGTTGCGGCCACGCCCATCGAACCTGAACCCGTGCCAAAGCCAGAGCCCAGGCCCAAAATGCCGGAACCGATCCAGCCCACACAGCGATCAATGAAAGCGCCGGACACGACCCCGGAGCCTGTGGTTTCTGCACTGACGGATATTGAATCGACACAGCCGCAGAAAATCCTGGTACAGCCTGCTGAACCGCCTGAGCTTGTCGACGACAACGACGATGATGAGGAGATCCCGCAGGAATTGACGTTTGAAGTCGAACAAACCGCTCGCATGCAAGCCATTAATGCTGACAAGATTATTCAGGCCGAAAAAGCGGGCAAAAAACCCGCGGAAGATGCCCCGCCGGCGTTCAAGGCGGCACCATTGATAACGGTCGACAAGAATACTCCGGTTTCTGCCGACTCCAAATCATCACCGCAACCTGAACCACCCGTCCTGGCAGCCGTGCCGGAAGCGGACGACGAAGACCTTCCAATGCTGTCGCAATCGATGCGGATTGAGGCGCCGACCCCGGCACCGCCAGCGGCAATGAAAGAGGCGAGGGCAAAAGAGAAGGCAAAGGCGGAAGCCAAAGCGAAAGCGGAAGCCAAAGCGAAAGCGGAAGCCAAAGCGAAAGCGGAAGCCAAAGCGAAAGCGGAAGCCAAAGCGAAAGCGGA
>Ga0209980_10002152_pt1 | contig 10753 bp, 7 predicted proteins | sample CR02metaG_FD_183611 | JGI IMG/M metagenome (GOLD analysis project Ga0209980, IMG submission 183611) | Deep subsurface microbial communities from Mariana Trench to uncover new lineages of life (NeLLi) - CR02 metaG (SPAdes) (version 2) | ecosystem: Environmental > Aquatic > Marine > Ocean trench >... | reverse complement strand
CTATGGCACGCTGCACGACAACAACAACAACATCATCGACATCGCCTCGATGAATCCCGATCCAGCCAGCGGCAATAAGCGCACACTATTAGACGGCCTCTATCGGACGCAATCGAACGGCGGTACGCCGCTGAGGCAAACGCTAGAGGAAGCCGGGAAGTACTACGAATGCAGCGTTGGTAGCAGTCTCTGGAGCGGCTGCCCCATATTACCGGCTGCATCCGGTGGTGCCTGCCAGCAGAACTTCGCGGTGCTCATGACCGACGGCTTCTGGAACGGCAGCAACCCCGCGGTCGGCAACACCGATGGTCCCGATCCCGGCAATACGGCGTTCGATGGCGATCCCTATGCCGATACTTTCAGCCGCACCCTGGCCGATGTCGCCATGCACTACTATGAGCGTGACCTGGATCCCGGTCTGGCGAACCAGGTCCCGGTGACCCCCGGCATCGATGATGCCGATCATCAACATATGGTGACCTACACGGTGGCGTTTGGCCTCGAGGGTACGCTCGATCCGTTTGACACGAAGACACCGGGCAATCCCACTGATACCGATCCCAACGATGCGTCGTTTGTCGGCTGGCCGTCACCGGTAAAAAACACTACCACCACGCTCGATGATATGTGGCATGCCGCCTACAACGGCCGCGGGCAGTATCTGAGCGCGAAAGATCCCACTGGGTTGAGCACAGCCCTGTCCGACGCCATCTCGAGTATTGCTGAGCGCACGGGCGCAGCCGCGTCGGCGGCGGTTAACTCCCGCACCTTGAGCACCACGACCCGGATCTTCCAGGGACGCTTCACCAGCGGTGAGTGGAGCGGCGAGTTGCGCGCCATTCCGATCAGTATCACCGGCGCTGTCGGGGCGGAGGTGTGGAATGCCAAAGATGAGCTGATAAGCCAATCCGCGTCCGGCGGCTGGAACACCAATCGACAGATCCTGAGCTGGGATGGCACATCGGGTATCGCCTTTCGCTGGGGCAGTCTCAGCCCCGGCCAGCAAACCGCGCTTAATACGGACCCGGGCACCGGCAGCCCGGACGGTGAAGGCGCCGCCCGGCTCGACTATCTGCGCGGTGATCACAGCAATGAAGGAGGGCTAGGCAACAATTACCGTGTGCGCAAGAACGGCTTCGTATTGGGCGACATTACCGACTCCTCTCCAGTCTATGTGGGTGCGCCGCCATTCCTGCCTGATTTGGAAAGCACTCCCCATTCAAGCTACCGAGCCGCCAACTCGTCGCGTCGAGAGATGCTTTACGTCGGCGCCAATGACGGCATGTTGCACGGGTTTGATGCCGCGACCGGCGAGGAAAAAATGGCCTATGTGCCGGACCTGGTGTTCGCAGACCTGAATCGACTAACCAACCCGAGTTACGCCCACCGTTATTACGTCAACGGCTCGCCGACGGCCGGCGATGTGTTTTTCGGCGGCGCCTGGCACACCATGCTGGTCGCCGGCCTCGGTCACGGCGGCAAGGGCTATTTCGCCCTGGACGTCAGCGATCCCGACGGCAGCAACACCCCGACTTTGGCCTTCGATGAAGCCAACGCCGGTAATATCGCCCAATGGGAATTCACCGATGCCACCACCCCCGACGATATGGGCTTTAGCTATAACAAACCCACCATCGCCAAGATGCACGATGGCTCATGGGCGGCCATATTCGGCAATGGCTATAACAGCGTCAACGAAAACGCGGTGTTGTACATCGTCGATATCGAAACGGCTGCGATCATTAAGAAGTTCGACCTCGGGGGCAACCCCGCCAATGGTCTTTCCACCCCCGCCGTGATCGATAACGACGGTGACTTTGTCGCCGACTACATTTACGCCGGCGATCTCAAGGGCAATATGTGGAAGATCGATGTCACTGCCACTAACAGCAACAGCTGGGATGTGTTTTATCGCACTGGTGGCACGGATAAACCCCTTTTCCAGGCCCGGGATGGGGGCGGCAGCATCCAGCCGATTACCGAACGCCCTGAAATAGGCGTGCACCCGGACGGCGAAGCCGGCTTTATGGTCTATTTCGGTACTGGCAAATACCTGGAGGACGGTGATAAGACACCAAGCGCCACCCCGGTGCACACCTTCTACGGCATCTGGGATGAGGATCCCACCAGCGGAAATTTAGGGGGCGGGGCAAGCGCCGCCGTCAAGCGCGACGACCTGCTGGCCCAGAGCCTCAGTAACGCCAGCGTGGGCGGCGTGCCCGTGCGCGAGGTGACCGATTACCCCATACGCTGGCGTCCCGACGCCACCACGCCCGATCATCTGGGCTGGCGCGTGGATTTGGATTTGCTCACGGGCGAGATGTCGGTATCCAATCCGGTGCTCATCGGCGGCGAGCTCCCCCGCATCATCTTCACCACCCTGATACCGGAGACGGCGGCATCCTGCGCCTTCGGCGGCACCAGTTGGCTGATGGAATTGAATCCCATCAATGGCGGGCGCTTCCCCGAGGCAGTCTTCGATATCAACGGCGACGGCGTGTTTGACGACAATGACCTCATCGGCGGTGCCGGCGGCATACCGCCGTCTGGCGTCAATCCGGATATCGGCATCCTGCCGGAGCCGGTGGTTATCCAGGACACCGCCAACAATAAGATCATCAAGGGTCTTAGCGGCTCCACCGGTGCCATCCAGACCAACGCGCAAAAAGGTAGCGGCGGGACGCAAGGCCGCCAGGGCTGGCGACAACTCCGATAAGCGGGCGCTGCCAGCAGATCTGAATGAATAGATTGTGAGGTGACAACATGAAACGTATTCGCTACATCGTATTGAGCGCCGTCATTTTCGCGGGGGGGCTGGCCTTCGGGCCAGCGTCCGCGGCGTTGCCGTCGGCCTTGCCGCCGTTCGCGGCGGATCTTGATGAAGGGACGATAGATCGGGTGGACATCAAGGCCGGTGAAATCATCATCGGCGACACTTACTTCGTGCTGGCTTTCAGTGTGCGAGTGTACGCCTTCAATGGCGCGCCGGTCAGTGTAAAGTTGCTAAAAAAAGGCATGGACATCGGTTACAGCACCGCCCAGGACGCAAGCGGGCAATCGGCCGTAGCCAACATCGTCATACTTTCAGGCAACTAAACTGTAGGCGGGGCCTGAATATTCGATCCTTATCCTCGGGGCACCGTTCACCCGGATTAGGATCGTAGCTATACTTTGATGTACGGGGGCGGACTCCCATGGATCCGCCCGTTCGTACGTCCGGCAGGTCGAGGAATCGTGTATGAACAAACGTTTGTCAAAGGGTTTCACCCTGGTAGAACTGATGGTGACCGTCGTCATCCTGAGTATCATTATTGGCATCGCTTACCCTAGCTACCAGCGGTACACCACCCAGACCCGGCGATCGGATGCCCAAGTAGCGCTTACCCAAACCGTCAACCGGCTCGAAAAATATTTTAGCGTTTGCAGCAGCTATCCGACCGCGGGCGCCGGCCTGACAAACGACTGGCCGGGGAACGGCGGTGCCAGTCAATGCCCACCCGATGACAGTACCCAGGGACTCGGACTCGACGATACCGATTCACCGGAAAGGCATTACTCTCTGGTCCTGGACGTGACGCAGACGTCCACCGGCGCGTGCGCTGCCGCTGGCGCATGCTACACGCTCACCGCCAGCCCCAAAGTCGGCGGGCTCCAAGTCGGTAATGGCAACCTCAGAATCGATTCCGTCGGACGCAAAGAATGGAACAAGCCCGGGGCCGGTTGGGGTAGTTGGTCGAGGAAATAGTCCTAGACGTCGTCGTACCCCCATTTTGCGCCACCATGGTGGCTGGCCTTGTGGGGTGCCAATTTAGCCAACATCCAACGGCAATTCCGCCTTCACTCCTGGACAGGCGGCAAACTGTCCCCGATAACCTGCGTTGATAGTGGGTCTTTCCCCATCTATAGCTTACTTGCGGGTGGCAGACACCGCGATTACGCGGGCGAGTCCATCTGTAGAGGTTGGCAGTGCGTGCCGATACACAGGCAGGCACGATGGATTTAAGAAGTACGGGGGTGTAAAAGCAATGCAGCACAAGACCTTAGCACGGGTGGGCGCCTGCCTGCTCGCGACGACCTTAGTATGGGCCGAGCTCGCAGCCGGCGCCTCGACCCGCCAGATCTTTGCCGCGCCGGAAAAAAACGGCAAGATCGAGCAGCTTAACCTTCAAAGCCACGAGCTGATCATCGACGACAAGGCGTTCAAATGGACCGACCGGGTCGAGGTGTATACCCGCCGTGGGTTCCAGACGACCGCCGACTCGCTGAAAAAAGGGATGCGGGTGGCTTTCGATATCAAGCAAGATACGAGCGCTTCGCCCACCCTCACCACCATCTGGATATTGTCCAAGAAAGGTCACAAACGGTAACCCAATAATATCGGTCGGCGGCTCAATTTCGAGCGTATACCGATTATTGACCCGGCGGTCGGTACCTGCGTTTACAACCATCCGCGCAACTGGCATGACCACAAGACTAGCGGCAACAGCTTTCCGACAGCCGGCCGCCGGATCTTTGACCCTGAGCACTTGTGCATCTATATAACAAAGAGGCTGCATGGCCGGCGTCTTTTGCGCAGGTAACCATGTAGCGCTAAAGGTTTGTCGGCGCAATGCCGATACGGAGAAGCAGTAGTTCTCGGCAACGTCGCAACCAGGACTGGTGTTTCCCACAAAGGCAAACCATCCCGAAAGGGTGGGACGCAAAGCTACCTGCCTAGGGTCGAAAGACGACGGTAGAGGGGCTGCAGGAGATACGCTTTTTATGCGATCGGCCAAAGAGAGTCGCTGGTGCTCAAGCATCCTCTCTTCCGCTCTCCCGCAAACGACGCCTTTCTTTGTCCTCTTTCCATTGCCGCAGATAGCTTAAAGTATCGAGCGAGACACCAGCATGAAGCTGGTCGGGGGGGGCGCAGGAGGCGCCACAATGTCACGTGTGGGCTACATCACAGGGCCCCCAAGCCAGGCCGGTAAACACTCACTACCGCAACGCATAAGCGATTGCCGAAACCCTGTCCATCGACAAGGTTTCACGCTCGTTGAAGTCATGATCGCCATGACCATTGGCCTCATTCTTCTGGCCGCGGTCGCCCAAGTCTTTGCTACCAGCCGCGCCAGCTATCAGTTTACCGACGGTCTTGCGCGGGTGCAGGAAAACGGCCGCTTTGGCATGCACTTCCTCACTTGGGACGCACGCATGGCCGGCTATATGTCGTGCTTGCGAAACTCCACCCCACTCACCAACCACCTCAACAACCCGACCGACTATGCGACCGACTTTGTTTTGGGGCAATTCATTAGCGGTCATACCTATAGCGGTAGTGGAACCGGCATCACGGATTGGAATCCAGCCCTACCGGCCAACTACTTCACAGACGGCGAAGTCGTGCCGAATTCCGATGTCCTGGTCATTCGGCGTGGATCCGATGCCACGCATAAGGTGCTCCCGCCCCACATGCCCACGCCTTCCGCCGCCTTGCACCTCGACCTGGGCAACGGACTATTCGTGAACGATATCGTCATCGTCTCTGACTGTAAGAGCGCCGACATATTTCAGATCACCGGCCCCACGGATCCAGATACCACCGGTACGCTAAACCACAACATTGGTGCCGTCTCCCAGGGCCCGGGCAATGCCACGCAGGACTTATCGAAGACCTACGCCGATGATGCCGAGATTCTCAAGTTGGAAACCCATGTGTACTACATCGGTAGACAGAACAACGACCCCAGCAACCCCCCCGCCTTGTTTCGCAAACGACTGCACCAGGGAGTATTGGTATCGGAAGAACTCGTGGATAGCGTGGAGAGCATGCAGGTGTCTTATGGCGAGGATACGGACAATGACACTGCCGTGGATAGCTATGGCAAGGCCGATATGGTCACCGATTGGTCCAGGGTAGCAACACTGCGAGTCGGCCTGCTTGTGCGCACTCCCCATAACGTCGATACGGAGTTGGACAGAGCCACATACGTGTTTGACGGCGCCACGTTAGGCCCATTTAACGACCATCGTCAGCGTCGAGTTTTTACCTCAACCGTCTCACTACGGAATTAGGAGACCATCATGCTACCCATGAATCGTCTAAGGCAGTCACGACCCACTGAAGGTGGCACCGTGCTAATCATGGCCATGACCTTCTTGCTCATACTAAGTCTCATCGGTGTGACGTCGATGACGACGGCCGCATTGGAACAGAAGATGTCCGGCAACATGAGTGACAAAAACGTCGCCTTCCAGACCGCCGAGTCAGCGCTGGTGGCGGGTGAGATTTGGATCGGCAGCCAGATGAACAAACCGGTGTTTGATCCCACCGTTACGAACGACGGACTACATTTGCCCTCCGCCACCAGTACCCCGGTTTGGGACAACACCACTGGTGTATGGTCAAGCGGCGATCTATTCAGTTACCCCGTGTTGAACAACGTAAGCACGCAACCCGTCTACATCATCGAGGACCTGGGGGCGGTTCCCGATAATAACGGCAGCCTGGTGCTACCTGCCAACTACAAGGCCAGCGGCAAGAATATATTCCGCGTGACCGCGCGCGCCAGCGGTAGAACTGGCGCCACGGTGGCCATGATCCAGTCGGTCTATGAAAAACGCTTTTGACGCGGCTCGATAGTTACGACATGCACAGTATCACGCCCACTGGCCGAAAGGTGTTTGAAATGGTACGCCAAGCAATGCAACAGCGCGGACACCTGAGGCTTACCGAGAACGAGTCAGTTCATGCCGTTCCCTTATCTCGGCTGTGGATAACCCTCGGGGTCGCGCTGCTACTGTCGCTAACGCAACCAAGCCTCGCGGGCCAGCTATCACTCTCCACCTCGCCTCTGTTTCTTGGCACATCTGTCGAGCCAAATGTGTTTTTCTTATCCGATGACTCCGGCAGCATGGATTGGGACATCATGACCCTTGGCAATCAGGGCCGCATCGAGCTCGTCGGCGCCGACCGAACCACCACCTATAGCTATGTCCTGCCCGGCGCCGATAACAACTACGCCTGGAGCAGCAGCAATGGGCGCATCCTCCCGAGTGAGGAGGCGGTGCAGGCCACCTCAAACATGCCAACGGATACGTATGGGGTGTGGCGCGGCCGCTTCTCCGGCTACAACGTCATGTACTACAACCCGGAGGTTACCTTTAACCCGTGGCCAGGCGTCGACAGTTCGGGTACACCTTTTGCTAACATCAATCCTGCCGCCGCCCCGCTCGATCCGTTTAATACCACCAGCGCCACCGTCGACCTCACCACGAACATAAATTGGACAGCGGACAACGTGCCGCAAACGACGAGCGGCACGGTAGACATCTCGGTGACAAACTACTACCCGGCCCGATATTACACCTGGACCGATTCGAACAGCGATGGCGTCGTCGATTCGACGGATCTACATACCCGGGTCGAGATTAAGGCCGCGAACGCGCCATTTGCGCACGTAAGTGGTGATCGCTCGGACTGCACCAACCCGATCGCCTGTGCCTACGCCGAGGAGATTCAGAATTTTGCCAATTGGTTTTCTTACTATCGTCGGCGTGAGGCGACGGCGAAAAATGCCATTGGCAATGTCATTAGCGATGCCAGCAACGTGCGCATGGGTTATGCCACCCTGCACAACAATAGCGGCGTCAATAATATACCGATCGCCAGCATGAACACGGATCCGGCCAGTGGCAACAAAAGAACCCTTATAGACAGTCTCTATAACACTCAGTCAAGCAACGGTACGCCACTGAGACAGAACCTGCGCGATGTCGGGCGTTATTACGAATGCGCCAGCGGCAACCTCTTTGGCGTCAGCGGATCCGGCTGCCCGATATTGGACGCGGCCTCGGGGGGCACCTGTCAGCAGAACTTTACCGTTCTCATGACCGACGGTTTCTACAACGGCAGCAGCCCCTCTCTCGGCAACAAAGATGGCGATGCCAACACCGCCTTTGACGGTCCCCCGTATGCGGATGCGGTCAGCGACACGTTGGCCGACGTTGCCATGCACTATTACGAACGTGATCTAAGCGCGGCGCTCGCCAACCAGGTGCCCGTCACTGGTGGTGTGGACAATGCCAGCCACCAACACATGGTCACCTACACGGTGGCGTTCGGAGTGACCGGCGAGTTAGACCCCTTCGGTGATAAGACGCCGGCTGATCTCACCGATACCGATCCGAACGATCCCAGCTTTAGCTGGACCAACCCTTTCTCGGGCTCGTCGACACAGCAGAACGCCCGCCGAATCGACGACCTCTGGCATGCTGCCTATAACGGTCGCGGCCTGTTCCTCGGTGCCCAAAACCCCAGCGACCTCAGCGTCAACCTATCGAATGCCATTGCCAACATCACCGATCGCACGGGTGCTGCCGCTGCGGTTGCGCTCAACTCGGCCTCGCTCAGCACCGACACACGGATCTTTCAGGCGCGTTTTAACAGCGGTGAGTGGAGCGGTCAGCTACGCGCTATTCCGATTAACCCCGATGGCAGTCTGGGAACGATCTTGTGGGATGCCGGAGGCCTGCTAAAGACTCAAGCAGACTTCGGCGGTTGGAACACCAACCGTACAATTATTACTTCGGATGGCACAACTGGCGTGCCGTTTCGCTGGACGAATCTATCGGGCGCCCAACAAACTGCGCTCAACACCAACGCCGGTGGTACGGTGGACGGATTTGGGCCGCAGCGGATCAATTATCTCCGCGGCGACACCAGCAATGAAAGCACGTCGCCTCACAACTTTCGCGTTCGTAAAAACAACTTCAAGCTCGGCGACATCGTTAACTCCGCCCCCGTGTTCGTCGGTGCACCGCCGTTCCTCTACTCAGATACGATCGAGAGCGTGCCGTATTCACTATTCCGCATAGACCAGAATGCCCGTACGCCTATGGTTTATGTTGGCGCCAACGATGGCATGTTGCACGGTTTCGATGCCGACACCGCAGAAGAAAAAATCGCTTTCGTTCCGTCCAAGCTCTATTCGAACCTGAGCGCGCTAACCGATACAGGCTATCTACATCAATACTTTGTAGATGGATCAGCAACCGCCGGTGACGCGTTCTACAACGGTGCCTGGCACACCGTGATCGTCGGCACACTGCGTGCTGGTGGCCAAGGCATCTTTACGCTGGACATCACCGACCCCGGCGCTTTTAGCGAGGCCGACGCCGGGAATATCGTTATGTGGGAGTTCACCGACGCTAACGATGCCGATCTAGGTTACACCTTCAGTGAAGCTACCATCGCCAAGATGCAAAACGGCCAATGGGCGGTAATTATCGGTAACGGTTATAACAACACCGAGAACGACGGCAACCAGAGTTTCCTTGGTGAGGCAGCGCTCTACATCATCGACATCGAAACTGGCACGTTAATCAAAAAGATCAACACCCAGCATGGCGTGGCACAGTCTTTGGATGGCACCACCCCTAATGGTTTGACGTCACCAGCCGCGGTCGATGTCGACGGCGACTTCATCACCGACCTCATCTACGCCGGCGACCTGCAGGGCAACATGTGGAAGTTCGATGTGCAAGACAGCAATCCCAATAGCTGGGACGTTGCCCCGGCCGCCGGCCCCACTCCGAAGCCACTTTTTATCGCCAAAGATGCGAGCAACGTCCCGCAACCGATCACGGTGCGCCCACAGGTGAGCCAGCACCCAGATGGGGAAGGTGGCTTCATGGTGTTCTTTGGTACCGGACAATACATAGAGACCGGCGATAACTCTTCCACCCCGCCACAACAAGTGCAAAGCCTCTATGGCATTTGGGACCAGAAGGGAATTGCCAACGGCAACCACACAACGGTTGCTGGTACCGAGCTGCAAGTGCAAACCATCGGCACCACCACGTTCAGTGGCCTGACCGTACGCACGGTGAGCGACAACCCCATCGACCTTTGGGGCCCCGGTACCGGCGAGTTCATGGGTTGGCGAGTGGACTTGCCACTGACGGCGGAGAAAGTTGTGGTAAATCCGTTACTGCGAACGGCGCGGATTATATTCTCGACTTTGGTCCCGAGTGATCTGCCGTGCGACGTCGGCGGCACTAGCTGGTTGATGGAGCTGAATTTCCAGAACGGCGGTCCGCCCGAATTCTCGGTGTTCGATCTGAATGACGACGGTATTTTCAACGATGACGATAAGGCCAATGGTCAAGTTGTGGTGGGCATAGATCCGGGGCTCGGGATCATGCCACAACCGGCTATCTTGGACGATCCGGCCCACAACCGTGAGCTGAAAATCGTTACCGGCACCAGTGGCGACGTCAAGCGGATCGCCAACAACCCGGGACCGCTGGATCCTGCCAGCGGCAGGCGGTCTTGGCGCCAACTACAGTAATCAACCTTCGAAATTGCATGATGAGGTATTGGCCATGACGCTCACCACACGCTTACTGCTGGCAGTACTCTTGCTCACGAACATTGCATTGTGGGCGCCTCTTAACGCGGCGGCGGCCACCGGCCCGGCTTTGGCCGCGGCAAACGAGAACGGCAAAATAACCCGGCTGGACTTGAAGACCAGCGAATTGGTCGTGGGCGATACCTTATTCAAGCTCGCGGGCCGGGTTGCCGTCTATAATGCTCACGGGTTGCGGACCACAACCAAGGCACTAAAAAAAGGATTGCACATCGCCTTCAATATCGTGCGCGACCCCATTGGCGCTAGCTACATCTCCGCCATCTGGATATTGCCTGCCCAGTAACAACAAAAAAGAACGGCGCGTCCAATGCGCCGTTCTAGTACTACGTGGAGGCAAAAAA
>Ga0209980_10002151_pt1 | contig 10756 bp, 8 predicted proteins | sample CR02metaG_FD_183611 | JGI IMG/M metagenome (GOLD analysis project Ga0209980, IMG submission 183611) | Deep subsurface microbial communities from Mariana Trench to uncover new lineages of life (NeLLi) - CR02 metaG (SPAdes) (version 2) | ecosystem: Environmental > Aquatic > Marine > Ocean trench >... | reverse complement strand
TCCCTGATCGCAAAGAATACCGACAGGCCGAGCATCAGCGGCGGCTCGCCGACGGCCTTTGAACGGTAGATGGTCTCCTCTCTGTTTGACGCCGAATCGAGCATGTTCGCCCGAAAGTCTACGGGCAAGTCAGAGCATGTCGGGATTTTGTAGGTGGACGGCGCATGGGTCTTGAGTTCCCCGGCATCGTTCCACCAGAGCTCTTCCGCCGTAAGCCAGCCGACTCCCTGGACGAACCCGCCCTCAATCTGGCCCATATCCATCGCCGGATTTATCGACTCACCACAGTCATGAAGGATATCGACTCGCAGAATCCTGTATTCGCCGGTCAGTGTGTCGATAATGACCTCGGAGACCGCAGCGCCATATGCGTAGTAGAAGAAAGGTCTCCCGCTGAAGGTCGTTCTATCGTAGTTTATCTTTGGTGTGCGGTAGAAACCGGTCGCGGACAACGATGTGCGTTCGAACCATGCTCCCTGAACAAGCTCCTCGAAAGTAATGCTTTTGCCGCCTACCCGCACCCGGTTGTTGATGAACTCGACGGCGTCCTCGCCGATGTCGTATTTTTTGGCGGCATACTTGATTAGCCGCTTCTTGATCGTCGCTGCGGCGGCCTGCGCTGCCTTGCCGTTCAGGTCGGAGCCGGCTGATGCCGCCGTCGCAGACGCATTTGGCACCTTGCTGGTGTCCGATGCCGTGATCTTGATGCGGTCGAAATCAATCTGAAATTCTTCGGCAACGACCTGCGCAACCTTGGTAAACAGCCCCTGCCCCATTTCGGTGCCGCCGTGGTTCAGGTGAACGGTCCCATCCGTATAAACATGTACCAGTGCGCCTGCCTGGTTCAGGTGAGTGGCCGTAAACGAAATACCGAATTTGACCGGCGTCAGTGCAATGCCGCGTTTCAAGATATCGTTCTCGTCGTTGAATGACTCAATCTCATTACGGCGCTTAAGGTATTCGGCGCTCGCCTCCACGCCGGAAACGATGTCATCGATGATATTGTCTTCGATCTTCTGCTGGTATTGCGTTACGTCTCTCTCGCCGATGCCATAGAAATTTCTTCTGCGAACATCGAGCGGGTCCTTGCCGAGGTACCGCGCAATTTCATCGACGACGTATTCGATGGCGAACATGCCCTGCGGTCCGCCGAAGCCACGGAAGGCCGTATTGGATACCGTATGCGTCTTGCACCGATGCGACACGATCGTGACGTTCTCAAGGTAGTAAGCGTTGTCGCAGTGGAACATCGTGCGATCGTTGATCGCGCCTGACAGGTCCGCCGACATGCCACAGCGCGACGCAAACATGAACTCGATCCCCTCGATACGGCCGGTGTCGTCGAAGCCGACGTCGTAGTCGATAACGAAATCGTGACGCTTGCCCGTCATGATCATGTCGTCGTCACGGTCCAGGCGCAGCTTGCATGCCCGGCCAGTCTTGATTGCCATCAGTCCTGCGATACAAGCTATCAACGCAGCCTGGCTTTCTTTGCCGCCAAAGGCCCCGCCCATGCGGCGGCATTCGACAACAACGTCTTTCGATCGCTTGCCAATAGCGTGCGCCACGAGGTGCTGCACCTCACCGGGATGCTGGGTAGAGCTGACAATGAACAAGTCGCCATCCTCGGCAGGCAGCGCCGTCGCGATTTGCCCCTCGAGGTAAAATTGGTCCTGCCCGCCGAGGTTGAGGCTACCGGCCAAACGGTTTTGTGCGGCGGGCAATGCAGCCTGGCTGTCGCCACGCCGGATTGTCTCGCTCGGCAGGACGAACGACTCCTTCGCGACAGCGGTCCGCGCGTCCAGTATCGGCTCCAGCTCGTCGTAGTCGATTTTCGCGAGCCTGGCGGCTTTACGTGCCTGATCGACGGTCTCTGCTGCAACAGCGAAAACGGATTGTCCCACGTATTCAACGAGTCCCGGCGCAAATATCGGATCGTCCACCATGACCGGCCCGCAGTTGTTAGCACCCGGAATATCGGTCGCGCTTATGACATCGACAACGCCTGGAGCACTTAGAACGGCGCCGAGATCCATTTTCCTGATTTTGGCGTGGGGCTTGCTGCTCATGCCGACGGCAAGATGCAGCATGTCCCGCGGCTCGGCGATGTCATCGGTATACAAGGCCTCACCGCTGACGTGCAGATGGGCGCTGTCGTGCGGGATCGGACTGCCGACCGCGCCCGCGATCGTCAGAGCAATGCTTTTATCGCCCGGCGCGCTCTTAGCGTCCATAGTCGTAGACCCTTGGCTGAGCGCTACCGCTGGAGTCCAGATAAAAGCGCTTCAGGAGATTGCCGCTCACTGTCCGCCGGTACTCCGCGGACGATCGCATGTCCGATATTGGGTTGAAGTCTTTACTGAGTGCCTCGATTCCGGCCTGAACGGCCTCCTCGTTCCATTCCCGACCTTGTAGCGTGGCTTCGCAATAAACGGCTCGTTTTGGCACGGCCGCAAGCCCGCCGTATGCGATCCGGATCTCTTCAACGCCCACACCGTTGCACCTCATCGAGTAGGCACCACAGACTGCGGAAATGTCCTGGTCGAAGCGCTTGGAAACTTTGTAGCTCTGCACTTGCATATTTTCTTGGCGCAGCGGCACAAGAATGCGTTCCAGAAACTCACCGGGCTCGAGCACCGTTTTCTGATAGCCGAAATAGAAATCGTTTAGCGGCATTTCTCTCGTTTGTCCGCCGCGCCGAAGAACCAGCATCGTTTCGATGACCATCAGGGCCGGCATCGTATCGCCGATCGGTGATCCGTTGGCGATGTTGCCGCCGAGCGTACCTGCATTTCGAATCGGCGGCGACCCGAAGCGCAGGAACAGTTCTTCGAATTCCGGATAGTGCTCTATTATCGGCAGCATCGCATCGCTAAGCGATACAGCAGCGCCAATTTCGATGTGTGTCTTTGTTACCTTCAGCTCTGAAAGTTCTTCGACGTTGCCGGTATAAATTACCGTACTCAGCTCCTGGTGTTGCTTGGTCACCCACAGTCCTACGTCCGTGCCACCGGCGAGAATTACTGCGTCCGGATGACTCTCGAAGAGGCGTGCAAATTCTTGCACGTTTCGTGGTGAGAAAAACTTGCGCCTCCCATTGTCGATTGCAAGCATTGCCGGCCGTGCGACGGTTTTGATGAGCGCAATTTTTCTCTTTTCCTGAGTTCCGCATTTAGCCGCGTATGGCTCCTCCAGCCAGGTATTTTTGACGGTTCGGTAGCCATACATTTTTTGCGCGGCTTCGATGATTGGCCGATATCCCGTGCATCGGCAAAGATTGCCGGCAAGCGTGTCGTCGATCTCGCGCCGGCTCGGTTCAGGGTTGTTCTTGTACAGCGCGAAAAGGGACATGATGAACCCTGGAGTACAGAATCCGCATTGGGAACCGTGGTAATCGACCATCGCTTGCTGCACAGGATGAAGCGAGCCATCACTGCGCCGCAGGTTCTCGACGGTGATTATTTCCTTGCCGTCGAGTGTCGGCAGAAACTGAATGCAGGAATTGATTGCACGAACCTGAAGTCGCTTGCCTGATCGATCAACTTCCGCAATCGCGACAGTGCAGGCGCCGCAATCGCCTTCGGCACAACCTTCTTTGGTGCCGATTTTCCCCAGGTCTTCGCGGAGGTACTGCAGCACAGTTCGCGTCGGCTCGGGATTGCGGATTTCGACCAGCTCCCCGTCCAGCACAAAACGAATCGTGTCTGCGTTCATGGGAACGGTTGTCCTGTTCTGTAAGCAAGTTGACGAAGCCGGCTACGGATTCTCATGACTGACAAGACGACGCGACGGATAATAGCACGGCTATTGCGAGGAGCCGCAACGCCGCCAGCCGCGAGAAAACGTGCCGAGTTCGGTAAGTTATTTGCGGGACAGGTCACTAGCTACCCCGGTATGTTGAGTAACTCCAGGGCGATACAAGCAACGGCACGTGGTAGTGCTGGTCTTTTGCTAACGAGAACCGAATGACAACATCGCCGAGGAACGGCGGATCGTCGGCAAGACCTGCGCCCGCAAAATAGGGTCCGATTGCGAATTCGAGCTCGTAGCTCCCCGCGCGATAGGTATCTTCGTCGAGAAGGGGCTGCACCGTACGCCCGTCATCATTGGTCACCGACGTGGCGACGAGATGCCTGCCATTCTCCAGCGAGAAGAGCTTTACTGAAATGCCGGCCCCGGGCCTGCCCTGGGCGGTATCCAGTACGTGTGTTGTCAATTGCCCCATGAGCCAAACAAAGCCTGTCCAACAAGCCTCAATAGTAGGCGATATGACCCGGATGTTGCACCAGTTCCTGCGCAAGATCGCGTGACGAACTGATTGGCGCCACGGTTCGCGACCCACCGTGCTACTTTTGCGCGACGGTCGGAACAAGCCAGGGGGAGTGCGATGACAATAATGGCACTGGCGGTCCGAGCTGCCGAGCATATCGCAGCCGCAGAGAACGTAAATAATATTTGAGGACTGATCATGTATCAGAAGAAGAAAACGATTCCTGCAATCCTGTTATTCAGTGCATTGAGCATCGCAGCCTGCCACCTGGCTCCGCACGAACACGAAGCAAAGTCTGCTGACGTTGAGTATCTCCTGATGCCCGGAATGGCCAGCCTTGATCTTCCTTTCTCCTCGGCCGTACGCGTCGACAGGACACTTTATCTTTCCGGCAATATCGGCATTTTACCCGGCACGCGCGATCTCGCGCCTGGAGGGATTCAGGGACAAACCAGACAAACTCTCGACAACATCAAGGCAGTGGCAGAGCAATTCGGTTCGTCGATGGACAAGATCGTGAAATGCACGGTGTTCCTCGCCGACATCGCTGAATGGGGTGCAATGAACGAGATCTACAGAACCTATTTCAAGAATCCTCCCGCTCGAAGCGCCATAGGCGCCAGCGGCCTTGCGCTGAATGCACGCGTCGAAATCGAGTGCATCGCCACCATTTAGAAAAAGGGATCAGAGCCCTTTTTCTGGTAAAGAATAAAGGGCTCTGATCCCTTAATTCTAACGTTTTAGAAGATTATCGCGCCGCCTGGCCAGCGCTTTGATGCGGCGCTTGCCGAGCACGTCACCCAGTTCTTCGTTCAAATAATCGTCGGTCAGCTCTAACAGCGCTTTTCGCCAGCCGCCACCAAGCGCTAATTTGTTGCCTGTCCGATCGAATATGTTCGCGACGTATGTCGGCAGGCCTCGGCTGGTCGAAAACGAAAGTTTATGTTCGGCCAGTATCAGCTGCCAGTTATCCGTACTGTAAAGCATGTTTTTCCGTTGCCGGCCCTGGTTGTAGATCAGTGAATCGAATACATACATCGCCTGCCATTGTTCGTTCAGTGGGCACCACGCAGAACTACCTTTACGTCTTGCATCCCGATCCTCGTCGTTCAACATACTGTCCGGAATAAATTGTAAAGATCCGTGCTTGCCACCGACCTCCCTCTCCACAGTGACTGGCACCATGCCAAGGCCGAGCATCGTGTCCAAACGATAGGCAGCGAGATCCGGGAAGAAAGTCTTGCCTTTCGCATTTTCGAATACGGCCGCAATGTTTTCGCCGAAATGAGTCACGTTAACGATCGTCTTTCCGGACTCGGGAGTCGAGGTCGGCGTTATCTCTCCGTTCACCAATATCTGGTGCAGCTGATTGGCGGTCAATGTGTCAGACCTGAACCCTACTCTTCGAGGGTGTGACACCGGTTGGTAGTCGGCTGACGCTTTTTCACCAACGACAAACATCGAATCACCCTCAATGACCAGTGCATTACCACTACCCGCGTAAGCAGCATTCAACATGCCGGTATCGATTTCGATCACGCGGCCGTCCATGCGCTCCAGCACGCGACGGGTCAGCGTCGGCGTGTGTCCGATCACGACGCGGTCGGCTTCGAGCGCCACGAGCGCCGCGACAAGCTTGTCTTCTTCGATCAAAGGCCCACAGCCGACGCTGCCTCTGTACCACAGCGGGCTGTTCGGGCTGTGAATGCTCGCGCCATTTAGCCTTATCACCGTGGCGATGGCCGCATTGATTTCAGGGCTCCGTTTCTCGTCGTCAGGAAGGGCCTCGAGTATTTCCGGCTGACTGTAAAAACTCTCGCTGGGATGGAGTATGCCGTGGTCAACAAGCAGTTCCGTCTGGGTGACGTAGTCGCGTACCTGAGACTTCAGTTCGCGATTGACGCCGTCCAGCCCGAGTTCGGCGACTAGTGATGACAAGCCGCCATGCACGAACGCCGTGCCGTTGATCACGACCATCAGAGGCTTCGACATCAACCATTGCCCATACCTTCCCTGAGTACTAAAGGCCCGACGCAAGCCGAAAAACCCCGGGGGATTATTGCGCGTAAAGTCATGTCGCAGCATCGCCTCGTCCGCATCTTCCGATTTGCCCGCACGAAAGACCTCGAACCATCGCTCTCGATCTTCCTGGGGCTCATCATCGGCAAAAGCCGCATATTCTTCTTTCGAGACATACCTGAGATCGCCGATCAGGTTCATGATTTCGTGATTCCCGAGCAGCAGATGCACCCGGCCACCGGCATCCACGGCCTCTCCTTCGAGGCGCATGAGCAGGTCCATGACTTTTCGGGAGTCCGGCCCCCGATCGAGGATATCGCCGGTAATTACCAGGTGAGTCGCACCGCCGCTCCAGCCCAGATCTCCATTAATAACGCCTGCCTTCTCCAGCGTTGCGGACATCGCGTCAAACGCACCGTGCACGTCAGTAATCGCAACGATGCGCTCGACGCCTGACCAACGCCAGTCTTCCGCGACTGAGTGCGATGGCAGCGCAATCGACAAAAAGCCGACCACGGCAATCGCAGCAATTAGCTGCCCGATTTGTCTGATTGTCTTCATCGCTGACACCAATGATTTGCTTCCTACATGCTACACTTCACGAGACAACAAGTAATCAGCCGACAAAGACCATGAAAAAAATCAACCGGCATTCTTATTCGACATGTTGCGCCGCGATATTGTTCCTTTCGATTAGCCTGAATGCAAACGCACAATCCGCTGATTCGGGCCCCAAACATCGACCACTATTCGACGACGATTCGATACTCGCGGTAACCATCGAGGGCCCGCTGAAGACGCTAATGCGTAAGCGCGATGAATCGGTGGAATATCCTGCGATATTCAAGTATGCAGACGCAGACGGGACAGAACACATATTCGACATAAATCTTCGGGTTCGCGGCAAGTTCAGGGCCAAGAAGGAAATTTGCAACTTCACGCCAATACGCGTGAATTTCAAGAAAGGTCAGGTCAAAGGTACGGTGTTCGCCGGACAGGACAAGATCAAGCTGGTCACCGATTGTCAAAGCTCGAAAAGCCGGTACCAGCAGCTGTTGCTCAAGGAATATCTGGCCTACAAGATTCTGAATGTCGTGAGCGACAGAAGCTTCGGCGCCAAAATGCTCCGCGTTACCTATATCGATACTGACAGGAAGAACAAGACACGCGAGAGCTACGCGTTTTTTATCGAAGATAAGGATCATATAGGCGATAGACTCGGCCTCGAGCTCATCAAAACTCCGAGAACGAAATACAATGCCCTGGATGCGGCTCAGAGCAACATGGTCAACGTGTATCAGTATTTTATCGCTAACACCGACTTTTCATTGGTCGCCGGGCCTAAGAACAGCGACTGTTGCCACAATACTGTTCTTTACCAGAAAGACAGCGACCCGTTCATATCGATACCGTACGACTTCGATAATGCCGGATTCATTAATGCGCCATACGCAGCACCCAACCCGAAATTCAAGATAAAGACCGTGAGACAACGAGTATACCGTGGTCGATGCTCAAATAATTCACATCTGGATTCGACATTCCAGCATTTCCTCGCCAAGCGCGACGACATTAGCAAGCTGGTAACAGGATTGGATGGCTTCGATGAAAAGTCGGTTAAGGGGACCATGAAACTGATCGACGGTTTCTACAAAGATATCACTACGGCGAAATCGATTCAGAAAAAATTTATCAAGAAGTGCTCATAAACCGGACCTAATTTCCGGAACCCTGGGTCATCCAGTCGGTAATGAGCTGTGCGACGCGCGGATGTATGTAGTATCCGACTGAACTGTGGGGATTCGACTTACCATAGCGGATCGCCAGATTGTAAATCCGATAGTCACGAATACAACTGATCAGCCTTTCCTTCAACATAGTCTTGAAATCATTGGCGAGCGTGTTGTCGTGGCAGCAATAGTCGTCTTCCGCAGAAACGTTATGCCATGACACGATGTTTTTGGGATGCTGTTTTCCGGTTTTGTCCTTGGCACCGAGCAATTTTTTGGCAATGACAGAGTCACCGAGCGGCGCCCCAAGCGTCACCCAGGCGTCAATTTTCTTGTCCGCGTATTTCTGCGCAAATTCCGGATCGTGGGACAACTGCCAAACGACGTCATAGGCGACGATGCAGCCAGTTCCATGGGAAATCAGCATCACCTGGTCGCCCGTGTCCAAAGCGGCGCATAAGGTGTCTCTGACGCGTTGACGCACCTGGCTCGCGAAGTCGCTCTTCGCGTTCCAATACTCCCCGAGGTCCTTGGCAACCTTGCCAATCATAAAGCTCGCGAGTCCCACGGCACCCAGTACAGGTGTCGCTATGTCGGCGGCGAATTCCGCAATCGCAGACTTGCCTGGCAGGTTGTCGTATCGCTGAGCGCTGAATTTCTTTCGTTTGTCGATCTGCTTAAGCAGGTGAAATGCATTACGCCGGTCACCAATATCCAATTGCTCGTCGTATCTGCCGCCCTTCCCGACAAGAAACGCATTCGAAAGGTCGCCGTAGTAGGCAAGTTCCTTGCTCAGGCTGCGATATTCGGCAAGCAGGTCTGGTTGGTCTCGCTCCACGCCGGCTGCAAGCGCTGCATCGATAAGTCCCAGCAAGTCCTTGCCGGCGGGCTTGAAATCACGCCCGTGCACAATGACGAGGCTACGGCCCGATGTTCCGCTTGTGTAAGTGTCGCTACTCATTCTTGTTAGTCCGTGGCTTTTTTATGGACCGGCGTATAGACGCTGAGCCTTGCTTTCTTTTTTCCACCCTCATCAGCAATTAGCAGTTTGCCGTCCCTGGTAATCTCAATCCCCTCTGCCTGCCGATGACGATCCGCCAGCGGCAAAATTATAGCGTCAATCAGCTCACCATTCGGCTTCATTTCGAAAATCGCGCGTTGCGGGCCCGCAAGCCCATAAAAGTTTCCCGTTTGAGGATCGATCACGATGGCGGTCGGGCTAACACGCTTTTTGCCCAGCCTCTTTGCGATTTCAGCCGTGGGAACTTCGACCTTGCGTTCGTGAAGAAGCTTGCCGGTCGACGGGGACCAGACGAAGACAGACAAGGTATCGCCTTTATCTTTAGCCTTGCTTTTCTTGCAGGCCAGGAGAAGCGTGCCCGATTGAGCATCCTGTGCAAGCCCTTCAATCTCACACAGCTTGCCCAAGCCGGTCTTGTAGGTCTCGAACTGCATTCTGTCGCCGTCGTTGCCTTCAGCAGTCGCATATAGTCGGCCCTTGCTGGTCACCAGATAGAGCACATCGTTCAAAAACGCGATGCCCTCGAAGTCACCGCGGACCGTCGGGTCCCCCAGCGTGAATGCCTTGATGATTTTGCCTTGCCTGTAGTCAAGCTCGTAGACGATTGCCTTTTCGTCGCTCACTGCGAACAAACGGTCATCCGGGGTCAGCGCCAGTCCGGAAATCTCTTTGAGTTTTTTTGGCAGCTTCCATTGCTGCAACGATTCGGAGTCGAGCGAAAATCTGCCAATGCCCTGGCTACCGGTCGAGTCGGACGCAAGCGAACAGCCGGCCAACAAGCTTAGAAAAACGAAAACAACTCGCCGCACGGAGCCTAGCCCGGACTATTCATGAATCGCTGCGATGATTGCGCAGAGCATTGTCCGCACATGGGATTTTCCGACCAAGCGGAATACCAATGACTATTCCCGAGGGACGAAAATTCCGTGTGCGGACAACGAGCAAGCAAGAGCGCGAGCGCATTCATGAATAGTCCGGGCTACCTGTCGAAGATCCACCGGGCGCCTAATAATCTTCCTCGGACCGGCTTCGCCTGGTTAACATCGAAAAGAAAATACCTGACTGCACCTTGCCGTATTCCAGTTTCCAAATGATCATGTTGGCATAAACGAACGCCATCGATATGACCATCGCAACGGCCAGCGCACCGATCCCCGAACCGAGGCCGATGCTGATTGCGCAGAAAATGTACATCGCGTCCGCCGGCTGATCGAGCGTAAAGCGAAATCGCACGGCCGCGACGATGCCGGCCAGGCTGAATGCGAGAGCAATACTGTTCATGACGATCATCGATATGCCGGTTACGACGATCGGCATGATGATGATTGTCTGCACGAAGGATTGATCGATGTTTTTGCTGGGACTCGTGATGAAGTACACCCACGATACAGGGATGATCATTATCGCCGCGCCCAGGCATGCGAATGCCAGCTTGATCGCCGCCTCCGGCGTCAGAACTGTTTCCTCGAGACTCGAATAAACGGGTTCGAATGAGCTGATGTCAATACCGGCCAACTGACCTATGCCGCCGATCGGAAAGAACTCCGCAAGGCCCGGATACCTCGTCAGGAGAAAAGTCATCAGTCCCGCCCAGAACGCGTAGTACATCGTAATCAACGTCATCGGTATCAGGAAATTAGCTGCTTTCCTCATAAGAACCCCCATTGAGTTCGCATCTTGTTCCGTGCAAACGGAAGATACCCCTCAACCGACAAT
>Ga0209980_10002150_pt1 | contig 10756 bp, 9 predicted proteins | sample CR02metaG_FD_183611 | JGI IMG/M metagenome (GOLD analysis project Ga0209980, IMG submission 183611) | Deep subsurface microbial communities from Mariana Trench to uncover new lineages of life (NeLLi) - CR02 metaG (SPAdes) (version 2) | ecosystem: Environmental > Aquatic > Marine > Ocean trench >... | reverse complement strand
CATCAATGACGGTGCTTGCGCGGTGCTGGTCGCGTCAGAAGGTGCAGCCAAAGCACACGGGCTTGAGCCACTCGCGCGCGTCGTCGGCTGGGCTGCCGCTGGAGTTGCGCCGCGGATTATGGGCATCGGTCCCGCCCCCGCGTCGCAAAAGCTGTTAGCCCAATGCAGCATGTCGATTGAGCAAATGGACGTCATCGAACTCAACGAGGCATTTGCTGCACAAGGATTGGCGACCTTGCGAGAACTCGGTGTCGCTGACGACGCAGGACATGTAAATCCCAATGGTGGCGCTATTGCGCTGGGCCACCCATTGGGCATGTCAGGTGCGCGCCTGGTTACGACGGCCGCGTATCAGCTGCGCCGCACGGGCGGCCAATACGCGTTGTGCACCATGTGCATTGGCGTCGGCCAGGGCATCGCGATGATCATCGAACGGGTCTGATGAAAAAATCGGCTCCCAGTTACCAAACCCAGGAGCTTAGGGAGTTCGCCGAGATTCTGCGTGGCCGGCGCACGATCGAATTATTTCTGCAAACGCCGGTGCCCGAGAAATTGATACTCGAGGCAATTGAGACTGCGATCTGGGTGCCGAACCATCATGTCACCGAACCCTGGCATTTCTATTTGCTCGGTAAGGAAACGCAGGAACGCTGCCTGGATTTATGCTGGGATATCGTGGCAAGTAAGAAGGACGAAAAGGCCGCCGACTTCAAGCGCCAACGCTGGTCGCAGAAACCCGGCTGGTTGGTTGTAACCTGCCAGCGTTCGGAGGACGAATTGCTGCAACGCGAAAACTTCGCGGCCTGCAGCGCAGCTGTTCATGCCCTGATGTTGTACCTGTGGAAAGCGGGTGTCGGTTCGAAATGGACGACCGGACCAATTACGCGTGACTCGCGCTTCTTTGGCATTGCCGGTATTGACGAGTCGAAAGAATTCGTTGTCGGACTCATTTGGTATGGCTATCCGAAGTTGACCCCAGTGCAGTCACGAAAGGAATTGTCCGAGGTATCCACCAAGCGCCCGTAACGTCTGGCGCAAGTCACTGCAGTTCTGTCATACGATGACAGGAACTCCGAACAGCCACTCGTGCAGCCAAAGAATGGTTACGGCATAAAGCGCTAGCCCAGCGACAACAACGATCGCGTCGTTGGCAGGGGAAAGCGGTGCCCGCGGGTATTGTCGCGGCTCCCGGTTCTTCAGCGACACCCGTACCGCAACGGCCCAGAGCAAAAACGAACCGAATAAAATCACGTCGGCGAGAGCGCCGTTCACGAGCAAATGAGCAAGCGCCCAGGTTTTTGTCGAGATTAACAACGGGTTCTTTAGCGTGGACTGGATGCGGCCGGGCAGCAGCGAGGCCAGGAAGAACACGAATACCGGTAGTAATAGTGCCGCCGAGACGTAATGCATCCAGAAAGGTGTCGAGTACAGAATAATCGGTGAGGTTTTGAGTTCGCCATATCCCATCACTATCAGCGCGATGCCAAGCACCGAGGCGATGCTGTAAAACCCTTTCCAGGCAAGAGCACTTTTTGCGGCCAGGCGATTGCGCAGTGGCAGCGCGATCACTGACATTGAGTGAATGCCGAAAAATATCAACAGGCCGGTCAGGAGTGTCGTCATTTGTTATTCCCTCGCCAGTTCGTCGGGGTGGTGCACAATCGGATCCGGGGCGATCCACGGGCGCAAAAGGAAAACACAGGTTGTTGCGATTCCCACAACGGCCATGATCACAATCGCATTGCGGACCGAACCATTATAAATTATTGCACCGATTACAGCACCAGTGGCGGCCATCGCGTTCTGAATAGTGCCAATGATTGACGAAGCCACGCCCGCGATTCTGGGTAGTGGATCAAGTGCAAGTACTGTGGTATTCGCAACCAGGATCGCGATCGTGAACATAAACGTGCACACACATGTCCACACCCACCAGAAAGGCGCAGCGTCCAGCCAGGCAATAACCAACAGCTGTGCGCTTGCTGCGAACATGAGTAGGACACCGAGCCCGATCAGTTGCATCACTTCGAATCGCGCAACCAGCCAGCGATTGCTAGCAGCCCCAGCGAGTATGGACAGGCCGGCACAGGCGAAAATTAGCCCGAACTGCGTCACGGAGAACCCGTAAATTTCGACGGCCAACGCCGCTGATACCGCTATGACAGACATGTAGCCGGCTGGTGGCAAGACCAGCAGTAGCAACGCGAACACGCTTTGCCGGTGCGAAAAGAACTCCCGGAAACTGGAAGTCAGTTGTCGTATTGGATGTTCATCTGCATTGGCTTTGTGCGTTTCGACCAGGTTACTCCTGATTCCGAAGAACAGGGCGTAGCCGCATATCGCTATGGCAATAAATGGTGCGCGCCAGCCCCATTGCGCGACCAGCAGTGCACCGATACTGGGTGCGATAACCGGTGCCGCAGTAAAGATCATCGTCATTAGCGACATCAGGCGCGCGGCGTCTTTTCCTGTGGCGATATCTCGTACGACAGCACGAGAAATCACGATAGCGGATGCTGCGCCAATACCCTGAACAAACCGGGCGGCCAACAGCAGTTCCATGTTGCTGACAAGTGCGGCAACGGTCGCGCCGATGACGAACACAGCCATGCCGAAATACAGCGCGGGCAAGCGTCCGAAGCGATCTGATGCAAGTCCCGATGGAATCTGACCCAGCGCCATACCGAACATGAATACGCCGATAATTTGTTGGCCGCGGGACAGGTTTGTTGCTAGCGCGTCGACCATGGCCGGTATTGCCGGCAAACTGAGGTCCACAGTCAACGCCGCGACGGCCGTGAGCAGTCCGAGCATGATGACAAACTTGCGGGATTGGGCGAGGTGGGTCTTCAAGGGCGTGTAGTGTGCTCGCCCGAAAGGAGTTCCGCCAGTTGCGGTGTGCCCGTCCAGTACGCGAGCTCGCGCGGATGGCTCACGTCCCAGATAGCGATATCGGCACGTTTACCTGTTTCCAGCGTACCGCGGTCGGCAATCAGCCCCAGTGCCTGTGCGGCGACGCGGGTAGCCCCGGCCAGACATTCCTCCGGCGTCAGTCGGAACAGCCTGCTGGCCAACATCATCGCATTGCGCAAAGAACACATGGGCGAGGTGCCGGGATTGCAGTCTGTCGCGACAGCAATGGGTACGTTACGGGCACGCAGTTCGTCAATCGGCGGCAATTGCGTTTCGCCTAGCGTCAGAAATGCACCGGGCAGGAGCACCGCGACCGCGTTGCCCTTCGCCATGGCTGCAACGCCGATCGCGGACGTGTACTCCAGATGATCGGCCGACAGCGCATCGAATTTCGCGGCCAGTGCCGCTCCGCCGCCGTCACTGAGTTGGTCTGCGTGCAGTTTGACGGGCAGGCCGAGCTTTTGCGCCGCCGCAAAAACCCTGCCGATCTGATCTGCGTCGAACGCTATGGATTCGCAATAGGCATCGACGGCGTCGGCGAGTTTTGCATCGCAGACTCGCGGCAGCAGCGTGTCGCAGATCAGATCAATGTAACCGTCGGGGTCGTTTTCAAATTCAGGTGGCACCGTGTGCGCTGCGAGCAGAGTTGTTCGCACTGTAGCGCTTGTATCAGTGCCGAGCCGGCGCGCGACTTCGAGCATCTTGATTTCATTGTCGACATCAAGTCCGTAACCTGACTTGATTTCAATGGTCGCGACACCTTCGCTGATGAGCGCGTTGGCACGTGGCAGGGCGGCCTCGAACAGCTCGGCGGCCGTCGCATCACGTGTTGCCCGAACCGTTGACATGATGCCGCCGCCAGATTTCGCAATATCTTCGTAGCTGGCGCCGCGCAGTCGTTGCTCGAATTCGGCTGCCCGATCGCCGCCGAATACCAGGTGCGTGTGACAGTCGATGAGGGCGGGAGTCACCCAGCGGCCATCGAGTGAACGCTTCTCGAGGCTGCTGTCAGACGGCAGCTCCGCTGCATCGCCGATCCAGGCAATACGACCGTCTTTCACGGCGATGGTCCCGGTTCCCGACTCGCCAATAACGCCATAGTCCGGCGCATCGGCGCGCATCGTCGCTATGCGGGCGTCAGTCAGCAGCAGGTCCCAATCGGCCATCCATTCACTCCGAGGATTTGCAACCGAAATTACCATGTACTAGCCTGTATATACAACTTGACGAGAATGGCATGACAACAGTATTCGCACGCAAAGCATTGTTGCCTGACGGTTGGGCGGACGACGTGCGCCTGGTGATCGCCGACGGTCGAATTGCGAGTCTTGAAAGAGGTGCTTCTGCGGCACCAGACGATACGCTCGTCGGCAGTGTTATCCCCGGGCTGTGCAACGCGCACAGTCACGCCTTCCAGCGCGCATTAGCCGGGCATACCGAGCAGCGATCACCGGCCGGGCATGACAGTTTCTGGACGTGGCGCGAGCGCATGTACGAGCTTGCCGGAGTTGTAGACGCGAAGGCGTTGACTGCGATCGCTCGCCAGGCCTATTGCGAAATGCTCGCCAGCGGCTATACGTCCGTCGCCGAGTTTCATTACCTGCATCGCGATCCCAGGAATCCGGATGCAGAGGACACGATGTTCGAGGCTATTGTGTCGGCGGCTGAGGACAGTGGTATTCGCCTCACCTATGTTCCTGTTCACTACGAGCGCGCCGGGTTCGACGATCCGGAGCCCGCGCCACACCAGCGCAGCTTTGCGATGACGATTGATGCGTTTCTCGCGCACCACGCTCGGGCGGTGGCAAACAGCGGCGCTGCGGTCAATGTAGCGATCGGCGCACACAGTTTGCGTGCTGTCAGTCATGAGTCGTTGCAGGAGATTGTGCGCGTGGCAACCGATGCGTTCATCCCGATACACCTGCATGTGGCCGAACAGCAGCGCGAAATCGACCAGTGCATGGGTGCGTACGGTCGCCGACCTGTGCGCTGGCTGCTTGAGAATTTTCCGGTCGCGGCAAACTGGTGCCTGGTGCACGCGACCCATATGGATCACGATGAAACCGAGGCACTGGCAAAATCCGGTGCCGTCGTGGCATTGTGCCCCAGCACCGAGGCGAATCTTGGCGATGGCCTGTTTCCGTTGCACCATTATTTGAGCAACGGCGGTCGAATCGCGATTGGTTCGGACAGTCACATATCAATCAATCCGTTTGAGGAACTGCGCTGGCTCGAGTATGGCCAGCGCCTTGCGAGCCAAAGCCGCAACGTGGTGTCGCTGCGCGATAGCCACGTTGGCCGCGAATTGTTTCTCCGTGCCCTCGAAGGTGGCGCTGCCGCGAGTGGCCAGGAAACGGTGGGAATCGATGAGAATGCGCCGGCGGATTTCGTGGTGCTGTGTGATGATGATCCCATGCTTGCCGGTCACGATGACGAATCGCGACTCGATGCATTGGTATTTTCCGGTTACCCGCTGCCAGTGGAGCGCGTGATGGTCAACGGTAACTGGTGTGTCGTTGATGCCGTGCATGTCGATCGTGATCGGTCACGCGCGGAGTATGCCGCGGCGCTCGCGAATCTCGGGGCGACGCGATGATTGCTGTAAAACCGCGCTACCAACAGCTCAAGGATCTCATCATCGAGCGCATCTCCAGGGGTGAGCTGCTGCCGAGCGACAGGGTGCCATCGGAAAACGAACTGGTGGAGTCCGAAAAAGTATCCCGCATGACAGCGAATCGCGCGCTACGCGAATTGAACAACGAAGGCTATGTCGAGCGAGTTGCCGGACGTGGCACGTTCGTTGCGGATTATCGCTCCCGCTCACATCTCGTGGAAGTGCATAACATTGCTGACGAAATAGAGCGACGCGGACACACCCACTCCAGCCAGGTCGTGCGGCAGTCACGGCAGCGTGCGCGGGGTGAGGTGGCCAAAGCGCTGCACGTGGAGCAGGGCACCGAAGTGTTCCACCTGCTGCTCGTGCACTACGAAAATGGCACGCCGATACAAATTGAAGATCGCCACGTGCTCACGAGTTTCGCGCCCGACTGTCTTGCGCAGGATTTTGAGGCGGTGACGCCGAGCGCTTACCTGACAGGCGTAGCGCCTTTGCAAGAAGCTGAACAGGTGGTGCGAGCGAGCATGCCAAATGCCGCCGTGCGCCAGCGCTTGCAGATCGATGCAAGTGAGCCTTGCCTGGTGATCATTCGCCGGACCTGGTCCGGCGGCAGGCCGGTGACGTTTGCGCGGTTGCATCATCCGGGCAGCCGCTACGAATTGACGGGGCACTACACCCCGCCCGGAACATCGCGAGCGGCATCGGGTGATGTTGTGCGACTGGAGAAACTAAGCCAATGAAGAGAACCATTAAGGCGCCTACGGGTACTGAATTGCGAGCCAAGAGCTGGCTTACCGAAGCACCACTGCGAATGCTCATGAATAATCTCGATCCGCAAGTGGCTGAGCGGCCAGAGGATCTTGTTGTTTATGGCGGCATAGGCAAAGCGGCCCGCAACTGGGAGTGTTTCGATGCGATTGTGGCAGCACTCACAGATCTCGAAGCGGATGAAACTTTGCTCATACAGTCCGGCAAGCCAGTCGGCGTTTTTCGCACGCACACGGACGCTCCCCGGGTTCTTATTGCCAATTCGAATCTCGTTCCGGCGTGGTCCACCTGGGATCACTTTCGGGAACTCGATAAGAAGGGTCTCATGATGTACGGACAGATGACGGCCGGCTCATGGATTTACATCGGCAGCCAGGGCATTGTTCAAGGAACCTATGAGACCTTTGTTGAGATGGGTAGGCAGCACTATGACGGTGATCTTGCCGGTCGCTGGGTGTTGACCGCGGGCTTGGGAGGCATGGGTGGTGCGCAGCCAATGGCAGCGACAATGGCCGGGGCATCGATGCTCGCTATCGAGTGTCAGTCAGATCGAATCGACATACGTCTTGAGACGGGCTACCTCGATGTGCGGGCAGATTCTCTCGACGCGGCAATGCAAGTGATCGATCAGTCCGTGCGGGACAAGAAACCGGTGTCGGTTGGCTTGCTCGGCAACGCGGCCGAACTCCTTCCCGAAATGCTCAAACGTGGCATCAGGCCGGATGCCGTGACAGATCAGACATCGGCGCACGATCCCGCAAACGGCTACCTGCCGGAAGGCTGGACGGTCGAAGAATGGATGGCGCGCCGCGAGAGTGATCCCGATGCGGTCGCGACGGCCGCCGCGAAATCCATGGCCGTACACGTTACAGCGATGCTCGAATTTCAGAAGCAGGGAATACCGACGTTCGACTATGGCAACAATATTCGCCAGGTGGCGTTCGACCAGGGCGTAGCAAACGCGTTCGATTTCCCCGGGTTCGTGCCAGCGTATGTGCGGCCATTGTTTTGTCGTGGTGTCGGACCGTTTCGTTGGGTGGCGTTGTCCGGCGACCCCGAAGATATCTACAAGACGGATGCAAAGGTGAAAGAGCTCATCCCCGATGATGTCCATTTGCACAATTGGCTGGACGCCGCACGAGAGCGAATTCAGTTTCAGGGACTGCCGGCACGTATTTGTTGGGTCGGTCTCGGCGAGCGCGACCGTCTTGGCCTGGCCTTCAATGACATGGTCAAGAGCGGTGAGCTCAAAGCGCCTGTTGTCATTGGCCGGGATCACCTCGACAGCGGTTCCGTCGCCAGTCCCAATCGCGAGACCGAGAGCATGCGGGATGGCAGCGACGCGGTATCAGACTGGCCTTTGCTCAATGCCTTGTTGAGCACGGCCAGCGGTGCGACCTGGGTCGCGCTGCATCATGGTGGCGGCGTTGGCATGGGATACTCGCAGCATGCGGGGCTTGTCGTTGTGTGCGATGGCACGGAAGATGCCGCACGTCGAATTGAAAGAGTGCTTTGGAATGATCCGGCAAGCGGCGTCATGCGCCACGCGGATGCAGGTTATGACGTTGCGATCGATTGTGCGCGCGAACACGGACTCAACCTGCCGATGGTCGACACCGGGAGCACGACATGAATCTGGAGATTGATAATCAGCTCGTCACACTGGCGACACTCAGAGCCGCCTGGGAAGAGTCGGTTGATGTGACGCTCGGCGCGGAAGCCAGGAGGCGAATCGCAGAGTCAAACGAATTCATCGTCGAAGTGGTTGCTGGCGGCGAGCAGGTCTACGGCGTCAATACGGGCTTTGGTCAGTTGGCACAAGTGCGCATCGACGACGATCAGCTGGCGCAGCTGCAGGAAAACCTGGTGAGCTCGCACGCTGTTGGCGTTGGCGAAGATCTTGGTGACGAGATCGTACGATTGATCATGCTCATCAAGGTCATAGCACTGGCCGAGGGCTTTTCAGGGGTCCGCCTCGAATTGGTGGAAACGCTTTGTGAGCTGATCAACCACAGAATTTACCCATGCATACCGTCACGCGGTTCGGTCGGTGCGTCTGGCGACCTTGCGCCACTTGCGCACATGGCGGGCGCGCTGATCGGCAACGGCGAGGTGCGAGTGGACGGTAAGGTGATGTCCGCGAGTGCTGCACTGAAGAAGGCGGGCATCAAGCCCGTGAGACTCGCGCCGAAAGAGGGGCTGGCGCTCCTGAATGGGACGCAGGTATCGACGGCACTGGCGCTTGCCGCAGTGTTCAGAACGGAAAATATTTTGTCGGCGGCGTTAGTGGCCGGGGCGATGTCGGCGGATGCTATCAAGGGGAGTGATACGCCGTTCGACAAACGCATTCAGAATGTTCGCGGACATGGTGGTCAAATTGCCGTTGCCGGCGTGCTGCGTGAATTGATGCGTGGCAGTGAGATCCGCGCGTCGCACGTCGATTGTGGGCGCGTCCAGGATCCCTACTCGATTCGCTGTCAACCACAGGTTATTGGTGCGTGCCTTGATGTGTTGCGACATGTTTGTTCGGTACTTGAAACCGAATCGAATGCTGTCACAGACAATCCGCTGGTGTTTGCAGACTCGAAATTGATTCTGTCGGGCGGTAACTTCCACGCGGAGCCCGTCGCGCTGGCAGCTGATTATCTTGCGCTCGCAATAGCGGAGATAGGCGCACTATCCGAACGTCGCATAGCATTGCTGATTGATTCACATCACAGCGGTTTGCCGGCGTTTCTGGTCAAAGACGGTGGGCTGAACAGCGGCTTCATGATGGCGCAGGTCACCGCGGCCGCGCTGGCGTCGGAAAACAAGTCGCATGCTCACCCGGCAAGCGTCGACAGTATTCCGACGTCGGCCAATCAGGAAGATCACGTCAGCATGGCGACGTTTGCTGCACGGCGTTTGCATACGATGCTCGACAATATTGCGGACATTGTTGCTATAGAATTACTGGCAGCGGCGCAAGGCATAGAGTTTCATCGGCCACAGAAGAGTTCAAACTCGATTAGCGACGTCATTTCCGGTTTACGGAAAATATCTCCGGCCTATGAAAACGATCGTTCATTGTCTGCAGATATTCGACAAGTGGCTGCCACCGTTAACGCTGGTGAGTACTGTGACTATGCTGCGTCCGTTTTGCCAAGTCTTAGTACATGAGTGACATATTCCGATACAGCGACGGTGAATTGCCGTTGCTGGTCAGCGTGCCTCACGATGGTCGACGGATACCGGACGATATTCGCGAGCGCATGACCCAGGCCGGCCGCGACATTCCGGACACTGACTGGCATGTCGCACAGCTTTACGATTTTGTTCGTGACATGGGTGCGAAGCTACTGGTTGCCGATTTCTCGCGCTACGTTGTTGACCTGAATCGTTCGGCGGAAGACGGGGATCTGTATCCCGGACAGGTTGTGACCGGACTATGTCCAGAGCGAACGTTCGCCGGCGAAGATATTTACTCGACCGGCGGCGTTGCAAACGACGACAAGGAACGACGCATCGGGAACTATTGGCGGCCGTATCACGATCACATCGATGCGACGCTGACCGCGATGCGAGAGAAGCACGGGTATGCCTTGTTGTGGGACGCTCACTCGATACCAAGCATTGTGCCACGGCTGTTTGACGGCGAACTACCGGAACTGAATCTCGGCAGTAACGATGGGGCGAGTTGCGGCGCCGCTATTGAAACGGCAGTTGCCGAAATCGCAGGGCTCAGCGACTACAGTTGTGTCGTCAATGACAGGTTCAAAGGCGGCTACATCACGCGGCACTATGGCAGTCCGGCCGACAATATTCATGCGCTACAGCTCGAGATTGCGCAGCGCGCCTACATGGATGAAAAATCGACATCGTTTGATAAGAAAAAGGCCACGGATCTTCGTGATACGCTGCGGCGGATGATTCGGACATATCTGGAAACAGCCAATTCATGACGAAAGAAAAGGGCATTCATGAGCTCTATGCCGGAAACTCGCGATTAGCAGATGAGGTTGTATGGGGGCGCAAGACGGATTCGCTTTCGCGACGCGGATTTCTGGGTGGTTCAGGTCTTGCGGTGATGAGCGCGGTGCTCGGGGCGAGTATTCCGTTCGCAAAATACATGCCCGGTGGCCTGATACCCGCGGCGCTGGCGCAAAGTGATGAGTTTTTTTCGATACCGGGTAAATCGGGTCTGGTCGTTCTCAACGACCGGCCAATAAACGCGGAGACACCCGCTCACTTGCTTGATGACCCGATAACGCCGGCGACACGATTGTTCGTCCGCAACAATGGTGTGCCGCCAGTGACCTGGGATATCGATCCTCTGGCCTGGGAGATCAGTATTGAGGGAGAAGCGTGCATGCGCCCCAAGACGATGTCGCTCGGCGAGCTTCAGAAGCGCTTCAAACACTACACGCTGCAACTGCAAATTGAATGCGGGGGCAATGGTCGTTCCGAGTTTTATCCACC
>Ga0209980_10002149_pt1 | contig 10762 bp, 12 predicted proteins | sample CR02metaG_FD_183611 | JGI IMG/M metagenome (GOLD analysis project Ga0209980, IMG submission 183611) | Deep subsurface microbial communities from Mariana Trench to uncover new lineages of life (NeLLi) - CR02 metaG (SPAdes) (version 2) | ecosystem: Environmental > Aquatic > Marine > Ocean trench... | reverse complement strand
TCCTCAATGCAGTCGAGCTTTTCCGTTTGAAAACGAATTTTGCCCCTTCGATGGCGAAGAGTTGAAGATTACGCGGAAGGAGGGGAATAAATAGCTCAAGCAGGCGTCCCCGCCAAGAATTATCTACGGCTGATATCAAGAAATTGGAAAAACCTTAGTAATATGAATGACCAGTTAGTTTAATTATATTTAAAATCGGTTAATCGGATAGTCGCGACAGTATAATTTTCCCACCGAATCACGCCGAAGTCGCCGAGGGTCACCGAAAGTATGATATTTTAGTATTCTTGAAAATGAAACTATAAAATGTGCATCAGTCCTAAAGTCATATCTATTAATTCGGTGAATTTCGGTGCGTTCGGCGCATTTCGGTGGTAATATTTTTTCCAACTCGTCATTCATATTAGTAGCAGTTCCTGTTTGTCAAGACTTAAAATGAACATTTTTCCTTGACTTTTACTTTCTTTGATATTTTATTAAAAAATTGTTATTCACCTAAACAATTATCCTTCATTCCGGCATGTACCCTACACTTAAAGGTTCATATGATCGTCGGAGTACCCCAAGAATCCCATCCAGATGAGCGGCGAGTCGCTTTGGTACCCTCATTTGTCTCTACCCTGGTCAAAGCTGGTTTCGAAGTTCTGATACAAAGGGGAGCGGGTGAGAAGGCTGGGTTCCAGGATTCCGCCTACGAGGAAAAAGGGGCAAGTCTCGCAGGGGATGAAAAACAACTTTTCGCTTCGGCCGAGGTCGTTCTTAAAGTGCAGGGTATGGATACCAACTCTGATCTAAAACTGCTTCGCTCCGGCCAAATCGTGCTGGGTCTGTTGAACCCCCTGGGAGCTCCCAAAGCCGCCCAGGACCTGGCAGCAACAGGAGTCACATCCTTTGCCCTGGAGCTGCTGCCGCGTATTACCCGTGCCCAGCCCATGGATGTCTTGAGTTCAATGGCCACCATAGCGGGCTACAAGGCTGTTCTCCTGGCCGCCTCTGCACTTAACAAGATTTACCCGATGATGATTACCGCCGCCGGAACCATCACACCTGCCAAGGTCTTCGTAGTGGGAGCGGGGGTCGCAGGACTCCAGGCCATTGCCACCGCCCGGCGCCTGGGTGCCGCCGTGCAGGCTTACGATGTGCGGCCGGCGGTTAAAGAGCAGGTCGAAAGCCTGGAGGCAAAGTTCGTCGAACTCGAACTTGAGACCGGAGAGGCTGAGACCTCCGGTGGCTACGCCAAAGCTATGGGCGAAGAATTCTATAAACGCCAGCGCGAAATGATGACCAAAGTGGTTGCTGATAGTGATGTGGTTATTACCACGGCTGCTATACCCGGCAAAAAGTCACCCGTTCTGATCACGGCAGAGATGGTGAAAGGGATGCGTCCCGGGACGGTGATTATAGATATGGCGGCTGAGGGGGGCGGAAACTGCGAGCTCACCCGGCCGGGAGAAACGATAGAGGCAAATGGCGTCAATATAATCGGGCCTCTCAACCTGCCCTCGACCGTTCCCTATCATGCCAGCCAGATGTATTCTAAAAATGTCAGCGAGTTTTTACAGAATCTCTTTAAGGACGGTAAGTTAAGTCTAAACATGGAAGACCAGATTATCAGGGATTCTCTTCTCACTCACGACGGCGAGGTAGTGAACCCGCAGGTGCGGGAGTTGTTGGGATTGAATACTGAATGAGTTGAAAAACTCTATTGTGCAAGATTAACGCCCAGAAATGTTTATCAAAAAAGAGGACCACAATGAAACTTGAGAAAATACTTGACGGCCTCAATTCATTCGAGAAAAACTCGTTTCTCAAAATCATCGATAGCATCATTGCTAATAAACCCAAAAACGCAAGAGAGATTGACAAAATTCTAAGCGATAAAAGTAAGGAGTTAAAAGAACAAGATAACATTAACGTGGCCAATATTTTTGTTCTTGTTGAAGATGAATTTGCTGAACATGTAAGAACAGAATTTGTCAGTACAACTTCACAGCTCGACATATTGATAGACATTATCATCAAAGATGGTAACTGCATAATGAGACAAGACTGGTTTGCCCGTCTTTATGAGACTCAAATAAAGAATATCGACAAAAAGCAGGCCGCTTTTCAAAAATCATTTGAAAGTGAGAACTCAGAAATAGACGAACAAAGAAAAAGGGATTACAAAACCTACCGTGCCTGCTTAAGAACGGCCTACTATAATGATTTGGAAGCCAACCAAGACCCAAAAGTCACAGCAGAAGAGCAATCCATTCTGTTAACACTTTCTCAACATCTTGAACTTTCCCAAGAAGAAATCAAACTTATAAATCATATGATCATTCCTGTCAAGAAGCTTGATATTGACACGGTGATCAATTTTCTCAAAAACATTGGAGTAATATTCTATTCCAAGAAAAACAGTACAGTTTACATAGCTGACGAATTTATTAGGGTTTTAAGAAAAGTAAGAGGTAAGGAGGTTGCAGACAAATTCTTCAGACGTGTGCTGAGACTTCTTCGAGAACCACAAATAAATCTTTTATGCAAAAAACACAACATCGACTGGCGTTTGCCGCTTGATAACAAAATAAAAGAAATCATTAAAGAGGGAATTACCTTTTCAGGTGTCCTGATAAATGACATTCATAAAGAGGGCACAAAGGTTTTAGAGAAAAAGAAATTTATCACTGATTTATGTGACGGGGGACTTAAAATTTCTCCTTCTTTAAGAGGAGTAACTATTGGGGAGAAAATCAAAAATCTTATTGAATACTTTGAAGATGTTGAGCGGGACGAAAAAGTGGGTATTTCAATTGACGGCTATGAAAAACTGCTAATCGAAATGGATGATACATTGCCAAAATTCAATGCCCAGCTCAAAGACGCATTTGAGCTTCAGGACGAAATTGTGATCAAGAGCAACTATTTACTTGACTACAACATCAAACCAAGAGACATACTGGAAATAATCAAAGAAAAAGACCTTGAGATTTTCTGCAAATCCAAAGAGATTAAGACAAGGGGTAACTTAGTCCAGAACATCTTAGATGCCTACAAAGACGCAGCAAATTTATACCTTGAAAACTATGAGAATATAGGTTTTAGGGATTTGAAGGCCCTTAAAGAAAATGGCATACGAGTAAAAGAAAGTGAATTGGGTATTAAATTTGAAGACTTAACCAAAACCGTATTCACAAAACTCGGCTTTAACGTTGATGAAAAACTTAGAAAATCGCTAAACTCTAAAAAAGACAAGATTGATATTGTTATAAACTTAGGCAATGCTGAATTAATTCTAATCGAATGTAAAACGATTAAAGAAAGCGGCTACAACAGGTTTAGTTCTGTATCTCGGCAATTAAAAGCATATATCGAACTAGCGAAACACAATGATTATAAGGTTATAAAATCATTACTTGTCGCTCCAGACTTTAGTGATGATTTTGTAAAGGATTGTGGACTTGACTATGACTTAAACTTGTCTTTGATTAGAGCTTCTTCTCTAACCAAAATCTTGGATGGTTTTAGAAACTCAAAACATAAACAGTTTCCATATAACCTCTTGATGCGGGACGTACTTATCCAAGAAGAAAGAATTTTGAAAGCTATTGACAAATAGTATTTATATCAGAGCGTGCGAACAGCTTTTTTACAGAACACGCATAACGATCGTTTCCAGCGCGCGGGTGCCCTTGACAAAACTAAAAAGAGACTTGTGTGGCACGTGCCTTCAGGCCGTGCTAATACAGGCGCAGCCCAAAGGATAAATTAAATAAATGGAAACTGAACCAAAAACAGAGCAAAGGAAGAAATTAAAACGGTATGATATCCCAGGTCATGCTCACGAATTGACTTTTTCCTGTTACCATCGATTTCATTATCTGAAAGACCACGTAGTTTGCCGACTATTCATAGATGAACTATCCCAGGCGAGAGAACATTTCCATTTTCGATTGTGGGCATATGTACTGATGCCCAATCATGTTCATTTATTTATATACCCTACTCAGAGTGAGTACAAAATAGCCACTATTCTTCAATCAATAAAGGGCAAAACATCCAAGCGATATCGCGACGTATTGTTGGGAGAAAACGCTGAAAGGTTTGAGAAACTGTGTATTAAAGTGGGTGGAAAGAAAGTATTTCGCTTCTGGCAGGCAGGTGGTGGTTTTGACAGAAATCTATGGAATGCCAACGCGATTCATAGTGCAATTAAATACATAGAACATAATCCAGTACGTGCCGGACTGGTGAAGAAGGCCGAAGAATGGAAATGGTCATCTGCACATGCCAGGCACACGAATGAAGGTTTGCTACCTGAAGATTTAGATATCCCTATATTGATGAAATCATGATAAATAAGTACGTGCATGCCTATTTGTGACGTTCTACTTAGCACGGCCTGAAGGCACGTGCCACACCAAAAAAGGCTGTGTAAGTTGTGTCAACGTGATGACAAGGGCACCCGCGCGCGTCACCAACAAGCGGCTTGAGCTTATAGGGGCGCAACCAAATTGCAGGATGAAGCTCAAACTTAGCCCCTAAAGCTCATCCGCCGGCACGTTAGGGCGCAAGGCTTAGGACGGATTTAAGAACTTAACTTTCTCCAAATATGGAAAATAAGTTTATAGAGCGTATCGACTCGCCACTTACGGAATGGACGATTGAATACCGTGTGCACGCAACTCGACGAATGTTCGAACGTGATATTGGTGAAGCGGATATTTTATTCCTCTTTGAGACCGGAATCATAATCGAGGAATATTTGAAAGATTATCCGTTTCCAAGCGTATTAGTGAATGGACGTGACCGGGATGGTCGTGTCTTACACATATTGGTAGGAATTGATTCGCAACGACAACGATTATATTTGATTACTACCTATGAACCGGATCCTAACAAATGGACCGATAACTTTAGCAGGAGAATTAAGCAATGAAATGTGCAATTTGCCGAAACGGCGAAACGTTAGAGGGTTACATCACAGTCTTACTTGAGAGAGGAAAATCAACTCTTGTGTTCAAGAATGTTCCCGCTCAAGTTTGCGAAAACTGTGGTGAAGAGTATCTGGCTTCAGAGACGAATAAGGACTTACTTAAGAAAGCCAAAGAAGCCGTAGCGCGTGGAGTAGACTTTGAAATGCTTCGGTATGCGGCATAGATGCAGCCAGATTACTAATTTCTGATATTTATAAGAGAAGCAGAGCTCTGGTGCTGATAAAACTGTCATATCATTTTTCTGAAGTAGCTGCAAGGGGCACCGTTGAATGGGTTGGTTTGGTGCTCTCCCCAAAGTGTTGTTTGCATTCGAAGGCGAGGTGCTCTGAAACCCTTGCACCACTGAGAAATGTCGTTATCCAGATATTTCCATAAATCCTGTCTAACTCAAAAAGGAGTTTGTAAATGGAAACCTTTATACCTGCTTTAACTATTTTCGTACTGGCTCTGGTCATAGGCTGGGAAGTCATCACCAAAGTGCCGCCGCTTTTACACACCCCTCTTATGTCCGGGGCCAACGCTATTTCGGGCGTCACCCTGGTTGGGACGTTGATAACCTCTGGCGCTCGTCTGAGCACGCTTACCGAGATTCTGGGGTTTATTGCGGTTGCCATGGCCACGGCCAATGTGATTGGCGGCTTCCTGGTCACCCATCGCATGCTCGGTATGTTTCGCGGAAAGGATAAGAATGCCTAAAGAAGAAGCGCTGGTTAAACTTTTATACCTGGCCGCGGCCCTGCTTTTTATCTTCGGCCTTAAAGGTTTGGCCCATCCCCGTACTGCCGTGCGCGGCAACCTGCTGGCAGCCATCGGCATGCTGCTTGCCATAGTGGTAACTCTCACGGACAAACGCATCGTCGACTTTCGAATCATCATTGCGGGTTTGGTCGTTGGCGGCTTCATCGGAACGTTCATGGCCTACCGCTCGCCGATGACAGCCATGCCGCAAGTGGTTGCCGTCTTCAATGCGTTTGGTGGCGGCGCTTCGGCTCTGGCGGTAGGGGCGGCGCTCGAGGAAGCGCTCAAAGGAGAATGGATTGAGGAGATTACCGTGCAGTTTACCTCCTCTGCGGCAGGAGCAGCGCTCATCGGCGCTGTAGCGTTTACCGGCAGCGCCATCGCTTTTGGCAAACTGCAGGGAATCATCAAGGAGAGGCCGATCCTTTTTCCGGGCCGGCACGTGGTGAATTTAGCACTGCTGGTAATCTGTTTAGGCTTGAGCGTTTGGCAGGTACGAGGGTATACGCCCCTTCAGTTCAGCATCGGTTCACAATTCAGAAGTGAACTTGAAACGGGGGTTATTTCAGAAGATTTCAGAACAGCATTTGCAAACAAGGGAATCCGGTTATCTAAAGATGTTGCAATTGAATATGAGGCCAGTGAATGGGTGATAACAGACCATGAGGATAGGGAAACTTACATTGTAAGAGAGAATGAAGACCAACTTAACATCCATACTAGATCTGCACTGCCATTCTGGGCCATGGTCGGGTGTGCCTCTATTCTTGGAATTATGCTGGTGATACCGATTGGCGGCGCGGATATGCCGGTGGTGATCTCACTACTCAACGCCTACTCAGGGATTGCGGCAGCCGGTCACGGTTGGGTTTTGAACAATAGTGTGCTGATCATTGCCGGTTCGCTGGTGGGCGCGGCCGGGTTTATTCTCACCGCTATCATGTCGAAAGCCATGAACCGCTCGCTCGCCAATATCATTTTTGCCGGGGTTGGCGCCGAGGTCGCCTCTGAGGAAGAGAGCGAAGATATTTACGCCGGCCGGGTTAAAGCTGCCTCACCTGAAGAAGTGGCGATGATGTTAGAAGGCGCCCGGCGGGTCGTCATCGCTCCGGGATACGGTATGGCGGTCGCCCACGCTCAGTATGCAATTCGAGACCTGGTAAACGAGCTCGAATCGAAAGGAGTTGATGTCGAGTTTGCGATTCATCCGGTTGCGGGACGCATGCCGGGGCACATGAACGTGTTGCTGGCCGAGGCGCACATTCCCTACGAGAAATTAAAGGATCTGGAGACGATCAATCCCTCTTTCGAACAGACGGATGTGGTCCTGGTCGTGGGGGCCAACGACGTGGTAAATCCCCTGGCGCGAGAGGCCGACCCTTCGATTCCCATCGCCGGTATGCCGATTCTAAACGTGGATATGGCCCGTTCTGTTGTGGTCATCAAACGCAGTCTCAGCCCGGGATTTGCCGGGATTGCCAATCCCCTGTTTGCCGCCGATAATTCTTTGATGCTGTTCGGCGACGCCAAGCAGATGATTACAGAGCTTACGGCGGCACTGAAAGAAATATGAAATCGCCAGGCTCTGATGTTTCGAAGAGCGATGAGCGTGGGAGCGATAAGCCAATATGGAGAAAAGCGCTGGCTGTAGTTCGAAAATCGTAGATCGTCAATCATATATCGTATATCAGATTCCGGATTTGAAAATATACGATTTGCGATTTTAAGAAGAATACATTCTAAAGACATTACTGTAGACGTGGGTTTAGGGTAGGGAAGAAATGACACGAAAAGAACTGGAAGGACGGCTTATTGATTTTGCAGTAATGGCAATTGAGATTTCTGAATCTCTGCTCAAGACCAAAGCCGGAAACCACTTATCGGGTCAACTGGTGAGGTCAGGTACGGCTCCGGCTTTGAACTACGGTGAGGCACAAGATGCCGAATCCGATAAAGATTTCGTTCACAAATTTAAAGTGGTATTAAAAGAACTACGTGAAACCCTTATTGCCTTGAAAATTGTTCACAAGACAAAACTTTACGAGTCTGACGATAAAATTCAGTTTGCACTGACTGAATGCGATGAGCTTGTTTCGATCTTTGTAAAAAGCATTGAAACCAAAAAAGGCAACATGAAGAAAAGAGAAAAGCGCTAATATAGTTCGTATATCGTAGATCGTCAAATTATATATCGTATATCAGATTCTTGAATATACGACTTACGATATGTGATCTACGATTTGCGATTTTTAAAAAAACTTGTTTGAAAATTGACTGAGGAGTCAAGTCATGGAATATGTCAATCAGCTTTTGAAAGGAAAGGGGCAAAATGTCTGGTCGGTTGAGCCTGATACGCCGGTTTTCCAAGCTCTCGAATTGATGGCAGAGAAGAATTGCGGCGCTGTTCTGGTGTTGAAGGCCGACAGGTTAGTGGGTATTTTATCTGAACGGGATTACGCCAGAAAGGTTATCCTCAAAGGAAAATCATCCAAAAATACGCTTGTAAAGTCAATTATGAGCACTCGGGTTGTTTGCATCCGCACGGATCAGACTGTCAATGATTGCATGGCGCTGATGACCGACAAACGAATCCGCCATCTGCCGGTCCTGGAAGATGAGAAGCTGGTTGGCGTCATTTCGATTGGCGATGTGGTCAAGGCTGTCATTTCCGAACAGGAATTTATTATTCATCAGCTTGAGAACTATATTAGCGGGTCGCAGTAACTGAATTAAGCAGTGGTCGTGTAAAACGCCCCGCTTTGGCTGGAAAAGGTAACGCTGCAAAAATGCACCCCCACGGTGTAAATGGTTCTACCTTTTAAAAATATTTTGTGAGAATGCCTTACTTCGGCAATTGCTTTCAAAGAGGGTCCGCTGATTTTTATAACCGACTTCGATTTTAGTTTTTCCGCACAGCGAAAACGCATCCCTTCCGGAGAAATATCAATCATTTTAGCTTCCAGGCCTTTCTGGGGCCAGGTGGTGAAGTAGTTTATTTTGCCGGATTTTTTTCGGCGGGCAATGGTGCGGCGGCAGCTTTGTTTTAACTCTTCTTCGCCAAAAGATTTAAGCGGCGAGCGGCAGGTGGCACAGCGTTCGTTTGGATTCGCCTGACGGGCAAGCGGCCGTTTACAAAACGGACAAAAGAAAGTGATAAGAGGCATCCTATTATCTGTTGACTCCTGGAAAGGCTTCTTGGTATATTTTTCATAAAGTTTTTTATCATAGGCAGACCTGCTATCCCTGTCACTTAATGTAGAATAAGCTTCGTTTAAAAATTTTGCGTTCCAGTGATCTCCACCGAGATCGGGGTGCATTTTTAATTCTTTTAGCAGGGCGCGATAACTGGCGCGGATCACCTCGAAAGGGGCATCCGGCTGAACCTGCAGCAGGCGGTAATAGTTGCGACGATTTATCATGGAGATTTAAGTTAATGACTCTTTGATTATCGTCAGATTGTCTGTAAAAGATGATACCTGCAGTTAATTTTTGGGTGATGAGTTAAATATCCGCTAATCTCTTGATCACGACCAACGTACTGTCGTCGTCCCATTTTCTGTGATTGCCAAATTCATAAACTCTGTCAAAGATTAGGTTCAGGATTTCTTCTGCCTCTTTGGTTTGATTCTCAATTACTAATTCTTTCAGCCGCTTGATTTCGAAGAGTTCTCCTTGGCTATTCTCCCGTTCAAATAAGCCATCGCTATAAATTACCATGACTGAGTTCGGCTCAATTAGGGTATAAGACCGGTGCAGGGAAATTTCGGGCAGAGCGCCCAGAATGAGACCGGTTGCTTGCAAATCAGTCACTTGTTTCCCCTTGACCAAGAATGGCGCCGGATGGCCGGCATTGACAAAAATCATGTGGCCGTCTTTTTCGATCTCGCAGTAGAACAGCGAAACAAAGCGTGAAGAGTAGGTACTGCGATAAATGACCTGATTCAGTTTTTGCAAGGTGTGAACCATCTTCATGTGTTTCTCAAGGCCCATTCTTAAACCGATACCAATGTCCCGTACCAGCAGTGCCGCCGGGATACCATGGCCGCTGGCATCCCCAAGACAAACGCCGAGGAGTTCATCATCAAACTCAAAATAGTCATACAAATCTCCGCCGACAATTTCAGTTGCCTGGGATCGTCCCGCAATCTGGTAGCCGGCAAATTTGGGTGCGTGATTTGGCAAAAGACTTTTTTGAATAAGGGCGGCTTGTTCTAAATCAGTTTGAATGGCGTCCGAGTACAGACGCTGATTCAGGGCCGAGCGGATGGCATTGAGAGAAAAAGTCACTTCTTCACGGACCCAACCCTCTTTTAATTCAAAAACGGCAATCCAGCGCTGCTCTGTGCCTCGTATAAGGATTGCGGCCGGAATTGCGTATGTCTCCTGTTGACTCATCTCAGGGGCAATGCTGATCTCTCTTTCATCATAAATGAAGCTTCCGTGTTTCAGCACTTTTTGCACGGCTTCATTTTCCAGTGGTATTTTTTTTGGGAAAGATTTTTTGTTTTCCTGACCGATAGTCTCGGTCAATACAAGTTTATCACCTCGCTCGGCATATAATCGCAGACTGCCAATTTTAAGGGAATCCTGAAAATTATCGTGGACTTCCTTTAAAATTGATTTCAAAAAATTTTTACCAGTTGCGTTTTCCTGTATTTTTTTTAACAAATTGTCGAAATTGCGGTAGAATTTTTTTGGCTCGTACATTCGGCTCCTTCTCGGTAGTGCTTGATTCCCATAGACGTAACCCGTCGGTTTTCAGCGGGTAACATTCGGCGACAGTATTTGTGTAGTAAGACGCTAATTTATCAATTCAAATTTTAATTTACAAATGGAAAGTAGAAAGTTTTTCAGGATTTTCTAAAAAGAGTTGCGACGTGGAACCTAATTATGGTCAGTTCGACGTAAGGAATAAAATGAGGATCAACCAAAAACGACGCGTCCAATGTCATTCCTGCGCATTGTAGGCAGGCTGTTGCAGATTCATCTTTTTGCCACTGATGAACACGGATTCTCACAGATTGTTTGACGAAAACGACCTT
>Ga0209980_10002146_pt1 | contig 10774 bp, 5 predicted proteins | sample CR02metaG_FD_183611 | JGI IMG/M metagenome (GOLD analysis project Ga0209980, IMG submission 183611) | Deep subsurface microbial communities from Mariana Trench to uncover new lineages of life (NeLLi) - CR02 metaG (SPAdes) (version 2) | ecosystem: Environmental > Aquatic > Marine > Ocean trench >... | reverse complement strand
TGCTGCTCCTGAGCCAGTGCATCGGGATCGCCGGAAGAACGAAGTCCCTGCTCGATCAGATGCCCCGCGAAGTTGCCGACATCGAGCGCCGGATCTCCATGGCAGTAGAGATCGAGGTCGATGATGTAGAGGCGATCTCCATCAACGATGACGTGGTCCGGATAGAAGTCACGATGAATCCCGCTGAAGCCCGAGACGGGGGTGGCGGCTCCGAGCCGGCTGCTGACGGAGAGAACCTGCTCGATGCGTCGCGCCCAGGTCGGGTTCGCAGAAGCCACCAGCGGGAGACGTTCGTGCAGGATGCGCAGCTCATCCTCCAACGAGTGGCGTCGTGGAGTGGGAACGTTGGCCCGCTGGAGCTCGTGAATCGCGCGCGCAATGCGGCGGGCCAGCTCGACACCGCCCGGCTGCGCCAACAGCTCGGTCGCCGCCGACCCGGAGACCTTGCGCTGCAGCCACATGTTCCATGCGGGGATCGAGCCGACGGTCTCGGCGACGGAGATCCCGCTCTCGCTCTCGGGGCCGAAACCGGCGTCATGCAGGGAGGAGGTGATCCGCTGGCAGATCACGTCCAGCCCCTTGGCCCGCACCTTTCCGAGCAGCGTGACGGGCTCACCATCCAGCTCGAGCCCGTACTCGATGATGCAGCGACGTCCCGGCTTGTGGCGCGCCACGCGTACCTCCTGCAGCGTGAACGGAGTACTGCCGAGAACCCATCGAGCCAGCTGACGCTCGACTGCCGCGGGGTCGAGCGCGTCACTCAAGAAGGGCATCCCGGGATCATCCGAGACCCCGAACCGGTCGGAGACTGGCACCCGGGGCGTCGCGGGGAGCGGCGTCGTCTTCGCTTCTGAGAGCGGGTGCACGTCGGAGCGGGGAAGAATCCGCTCGGCCCGTGTGAGGAGCGCCTCGATGCGTTGCTCCCAGTCCGGCTCGCAGTGACGAAACGGATCGTGCAACAGCCGAAACAGGCCGGCCGCCACGTAGACCTCGACCGGCAGGCTCTGGCCACCCCCATAGCCCTTCACAAACGCCTCGGCCAGCGGCTGCACGCGACCCTTCGGAAGCCGGCCGCGTAACGCGTCCCGCTCGAGGTGCGCGATGAACACTCCCAGGTCGAACTCGGCCGCGGCCCGGGTCGCTCCGTCGAGATCGAGTAAGCCCACGCGTTCTCCGTGCAGAAGCACCTGCTTCGCGTAGAAGTCTCCGTGCACGCAGACCGGAGAAAACGGGCGTCCCTCGATCAGCGAGGAGATGCGCCGGGCCAGCAGCCACGCGCGCGAGGCGAGTCCGGGCAGAAGCTGGCCTACCGTCTCGACCAGCGAGAACAAAGTGTCGATCTCGACGTTCGGACGGCGCAGCGGCAGCTGCTCGTCGGGATTCTGGGCATGCAGCTCGGCCAGAGCGGCCCCCACCCGCAGCAGCCGGTCGAGCCCGAGCTCAGGCTCGCTCAGGCACTCACTCAAGCGGGTCCCCGGCATCCAGGCCGTAACGACGGCACCCGGATGACTCCACTTCCCGAGCAGCCGCGGAACGTCGAGGAGCTCACCGGCGCCGAATGCCAGGGCCCGTCGGCGTGCGGCCTGATAGCCAGCGCGCGTGTAGAGCTTGAGCACGCCCCAGGGTTCCTGGCCGAGCTCGAGCCGGGCCACGTAGCGTCGCTCTGGCTTGTAGGCGAGGGGCCGGATCTCGCTCGCGGCAACGCGCGGGTCGCCGGGCAGAACGGACTCGAGCAGAAGCATCCGTGCCGCAGGATCCATCAGGTCGGCGAGTGCCGACAGCTTGCCATCGTTCGGGAAGACGGAGACCGTGATCGCGTGCTCTTCGAGCGCCAGCCGTCCCGGACCGAGTGCCGATGGCACCTGCTTGCGGGCTCGGTCCTTGGCGAACTTGACCGGCGCGTCCCGCCCGTACGCCTTGCCGTAGAGGTCCACCGGACCGAGCTCCGTCTCGAGCTTGTAGGCCACGACACAGTTCGCACCCGGCTTGTAGCGAATGTAGGTACGGCGAGCGCTCTGGAGCTCGATCCCATTGACCCGCGCGCTCAACGCCTGGAGAAAGGCGTCGGGATCCAGCAGCGTGCCGAGACCGGGAACTCCGCGCTCGCGCTCGATGATGCTGCGCTCAGTCGCCGAGAGCACGGGGGGGTCCTCCATCGGATGCGAGTCGCAGCTTTGGAACCTGTTGGCGGTACAGCAGCGCGTAGGGACCGTTCGATCGCATCAGCTCTGCGTGACTCCCAACCTCGAGCAGCCGTCCATGTCCGAGGTGCAGGATCAGGTCAACCTGCGCCGCCCGTACGAGGTCGTGGGTGATGAGCAGCGTGGTCCGGCTGCGGGCGAGCCGATCCAGGGCCTCGTTCACCATCCGTGCATTCTCGCCATCCAGAGAGCTGGTGGGCTCATCGAGAATAAGGAGCGGGGCGTCCCGGATCGCGGCGCGACTGGCCGCGATGAGCTGCCGCTGGCCGGAAGAGAGGTCAACACCGCGTTCGCCGACCGGGGTGTCGTACCCATCCGGCAGTGTGTCGATGAAGCGATCGATGCCGATGAGCCGTGCCGCCTGCTCGACCTCCTCCATCGACGCCCCCTCGCACCCGTAGGCGATGTTCTCTGCCACGGTCCCCGCGAAAAGCACCGGCTCCTGCAGCACGATGCTGATCTGACGTCGCAGCGATTCGATCGTGTAGTCCCGAATATCGCCGCCATCGATCCGAATGCAGCCCCGGGAAGGGTCATGCAGGCGCAGGAGCAGGCTGGCCAGGGTCGACTTACCGACACCCGCAGCCCCGATCACGACCACCGACTGGCCAGGATCGATCTGGAACGATAGCTCCTCGAGCACCGGACGGGCCGCCTCGTAAGCGAAGCTGACCTTCTCGAAGCTCACCGCGCCCCGGAACTCGGGTGCGGGCCGGGCGCCGGGGAGGTCCTGCACTTCGACCGGTCGATCCAGGACCTCGAGCACCCGTTCTCCCGCCGCTGCGGCCTTGGCCAGGCGAGCCGAATACTTGGCGAAGTCCTTGAGCGGCCGGAAGCAACGTCTGAGATAGGTAACGACGACAAAGAGATCGCCCGGCGTGAGCTCTTTCACCAGCACCAGGTGGGCCCCGTACCAGACGGCCAGACCCGTGGCGATGGCCACCAGAAAGTCGACGCTACGCTCCAGCCTTGCCGCCAGCCGCTTCCCCTGCACTCCCTCCCTGAAGCCCTGCTCGTTCTGGGCGGAGAACGTATGCTCGAACGACCTCTCCAGGGACAGGCTCTGCACCACGCGCATGGCGCCGATCGACTCCGCCACGGTCGTCGCCATCGCGCCCTCTCGCTTCCGCTGACGACGCGAGACGCTGTGGATGCGACGGGTCAGGCGCTGGGTCAGGAGCCAGAGGAGCGGCGCGACCGCGAGCGCGACCAGCGTCAGCCTCCAGTGGAGCCAGAACAGAACGCCCAGCATGCCTACGAACACGATGGAGTGCGCGAGCAGCGGAAGCAGCGCGGTCACGGTGGCATCCTTGAGCAGGCCGACGTCGCCGATCACGCGCACGATCAGGTCGCCGCTGCGCGCCTTACTGTGATACGAGAGGGACAGCGAGTTCAGGTGGCGGAACAGATCCCCGCGCAAGTCTGTCAGCACCCGGTTCCCGACCAGCGCAAAGCCGACCGCGTTCCAGTAGGCCGCCAGCGCGCGCAGACCCGTGATCACCGGGATCGCGAGCGCGCAGACCAGGAGCAGCGTCATCGGGTCCGAAGGCAGAGCCGCCGGAAAGGCGGCCGACCCCTCCGCCGCGACGAAGCCCGCAACCACGTCGAAGATGAACTTCAGAGGCCACGGCTCGAGCAAGCGCAGGATCACCTCGGCAAACAGCGCCAAGGAAGCCACCCCGATGGCGTAGCGCTGCTTCCGCAGGTAGGGAAGAACGCGGACCACAATCCGCCGCAGAGAGGACGCGACCCCGCGCAGCCGCCTTCGACGGCTCACGGCGCGGCTCCGGCCGCACGGGTGGTTTCGGATCGGTAGCTTTCAGTAAGCGCCAGCAGGCGCCGCACCACGGCGCTCCAGCTGTGCTCCCGCTCAATCGTGGCGCGCGCGGCTCGTCCCAGACGAGCTCGCAGCGCAGGCTGGCTGCGCAGCCTTTCCAGAGCTTCTGCATGCGCTTTAGTATCTCCCGGCGGGCAGAGGATTCCGTTGACCTCGGACTCGATCAGCTCCTCGAGCTGCCCGACTCCACTGGCGACCACCGCGAGCCCCGCCGCCATGTACTCGTAGACCTTGAGTGGCGAGAAGTAGAATCGCCGCAGGCGCGGGTACGGAGCGATGGCCACGTCCAGCGAGGCCAAAAGGCCCGGCACCTCGTGGGGCGCAACCTGTCCCACGAACTGAGTGGCCTCGTACACCCCGCGCGCGGCGAGACGCGAGGCGAGCCAGGGTCGCTCCGGGCCATCGCCCACCACGATCAACCGGCTGGCGCGGTCGGCCTGGTAGAGCTGCGCGAAGGACTCCGCCAGTACCGAGAGGCCGTGCCACGGCCTCAAGCTGCCGACGAAGCCGAGCGTGAAGCTTCCCGGCGCGGGCGGGAGCGTCGGTCTCACGCCGGCGTGAAAGCGTTCCGGATCCACGCCGTTCGCAACCACATGGATCCGCTCGCCCGAGTCGGCGAACGTCCCCAGGTACTCTGCCACCTCCCGCGATACGGCGATCAGGTGCGTCGCCGCGCGGAACGTCCGAGCCGAGCTGGATACAGCGCCGGCGCGGTCCACCAGGGCTCTGTGCTCCGCCTGCTCCTCGACCAGCGGCGTGTTCACCTCCAGCAGGCCGGGGATACCCGCGGCGTGCGCGTACTCCATCGCCGCAAAGCTCCACAGGGCGTAGCGTTCATAGACCCAATCAAAGGGGCCGGCCGCCTCCAGCGCGGAGCGCAGCGAGTCGTTCGCGGCCAGAGCCGCCCGCTCCCGCGCGCGCGCTTCCTGTTTGGGAAGAGGCGGCAGCGGCTGGATCGTAATCGCGTCGAGCTCGGGAGGCGGATCGGAATCAAAGCGCCGTGCAAAGAGCACGACCTCGATGCCGAGCTCGAGCATCGCGCGCAGAACCTCCTGCACGTGGACCGAGCAGCCCTTGCTCCCGAAGACGGGCACGCCGGGATCGCTGCACACATAGGCAACGCGCACTACGAGAGCCTCGATAGGCGGGGTCTCTTGGCACCCGCTGCCTTCGCAAACGTATCACGCAGACGCGCGCTGTTGCGTACGATGTCGAACTCATCCTCGATCAGCCGACGAGCCCGGGCCGCCAGCTGGCAACGCAGCGCGGGGCTCTCCAGCAGCCGCTCGATCTCTGCGGCGAGCGCGCGCGGGGCGTGTTGAGGCACGATCAGCCCCGTCTCCTCGTGCCGCAGCAGCTCGGGGATCCCGGTTACGTCCGTGGAGATGCATGGGGTTCCGAGCGCCATCCCCTCGAGCAGGACCGTGGGCATGCCATCGCGGTTCCCATCAGAACCGACCACACAGGGGGCGGCCAACACGGATGCGCCTGCCACCTGTGCTGCAACCTCGCGCAGCGGTTGCGGTCCGGCGAGCTCCACCAGTGACTCGAGGCCGTGTTTTTGAATCTGGCGACGCAGGTCGGCTTCGAGCTCACCGGCCCCGATGATGCAACACGAGAATGGCCTACCGCGATCCATCAGCAAAGCACAGGCCTCGATCAGATCCGAAAAACCCTTCTTTTCGATGAGCCGACCCACTCCCACGATCCGAGGCGGGCGGACGCGCGGCTCCGTGTAAGGGAAACGCTCAAGGGGCAATCCGTTGTAGATCCGCTCCACGTGGGTCGAAACGGAGCCGAAATTTTCTCGCAGGAACTCGAGGTTGAAATCGCTGACCGTGATGACCGTGGCCGCATCGGCCAGCTTCCGTCGCATATCTTCGGGCTCGACACTCTCATGGAAAATGTCCTTGGCGTGCGCGGTGAAGCTGTACGGAAGATCGGCAAAGACGGCAGCGAGACGCGTGACCGAGGTGGATACGGTCGCGAAGTGTGCGTGCAGATGGCTGATATCCCTTCGCTGAGCTTCAGTCGCGAGCGTGACCGCCTGCGACACATCGCGGGCATCTTCGCCGCGAGCCAGCTCGAGCTTGCCCCAGAAGCCGGGCAGAACCTCCGCGGCGGCTTCCAGGCCGGACCAGAGCTCAGCGGCTTTCCCGCCTCCACTCGCTATGTACGTGACCGGCGCTCTGACCCGGGAGATCGCGTCTTGAAAGCGCTCGTCGCTCGGAGGACGCAGCGAGAAGATCTCGACCTCCAGTCCCGCGGCTTCGTGCGCGATGATCTCGTTCACAATGAAGGTTTCCGAGTACCTCGGATAGCGCTTGACGACGTAGGCCACCCGCATGCGCGCTCTCCTCAAGAGGCAGGCAGAGCCGAGATGTTTGGCTCTGCCCGTGCAGCATCAGATCGCAGCAGCTCTTCCAGCAAGTCAGGAAGGCGATCGAATGCCCTGAAGTCAATCCGGTCTCCGACGTTGGGCAGTGGCCCAGCGTCCCGACTCAGCCATTCGCTGATGGCGCGCGGGGAGACCGCATCCGGATGTAGCATGTCGATCAGCTCCATCTTTCTGAACAGCTCGGCCCGGATCAGCTGCTCGCGGCGGGGCACCACGCGCGGTACGACGAGCGCGCGCTTATTGTATGAGAGCAGCTCGAGCACGGTGTTATAGCCGCCCATCGATACGATCCGCTGGGCGCGCTGAACGAGCAGGGCCGGCTCGAGAACAAAATCGATCACTCGAAGATCGGAGCGGGCCCGGGCCAGGTGACTCAGCTCTTCCTGGACCTGCGGAGGTAGGTACGGCCCCGTCAGAATCATCCCGGTCGCCCCAGGAGGGAACTCCGCGAGCGCAAACGACTGAGCAAGCCGCTCGCCATCCTGGCCCCCCCCCAGCAGACACAGCACGAGCGGGCCCTTGGCGTCGGCCAGCGTCACCGCCAGCTGGGCCGCGGCCTTGGCGTTCGGGACATCGAGCCGGGCCTTCTGATCCAGGTAGCCGATGTAGCGTGCCTTGGCCGCCACGTCGGCGGCAAGCCGGTCGTCGCGCACCCGATCGTAGACAGCTTTGTCTCCGTAGACCCAGATCTGATCGTAGTAAGCACGTATGACCTCGTCGTTCATGGCCAGGCCCCACTCGCGATGTACCGCATCCGGGTCGTCCGCGATATCGCGCAGCCCGAGCACGCAGCGGGTACGTCCCCGCGAGCGCAACATCCGAAGCGCCGGCTCGAGCTCGCGCACGGCTCCGCGCGGGACGTTATCAACGATGAGAACCGCGGGATCGAACTCCTCGAGCGCGGCGCGGATCACGCTTGCGCGCAGATCGATCAGCTTCGAAAGGGAGACTCCGAGCCGGCGAGAGCCGTAGGTGCCGTCCACGCTCTTCTTCAGCGCCGGAAGGGTCAGACAATCGACGCGCGGGGGCGTCATGAACCACTGAGCCTCGTGCACGCCGGCGATCATCAGAACATCGGCTTCGAGCGGCGGGGCGGCGAGCGCCTGGGCCACCAGCAGGTTCCGGCGCAGATGACCGAGCCCCATCGTGTCGTGAGAGTAGAGCGCGACCCGCGGCCGCTGCAGACGCGGACCGGCGCCTGCGCTGCCAGGTTCGCGCCCGTCCTCCGCTGCCTCTACGAACAGCCGCTCGACCGCCTGCGCGAGATGGTCGAGATCCAGGGGCTTCTCCAGAAAGTGACGCACCCCGAACTCGGCATAGCCAGCGCGATACGGGCTCGCGCTGATGACCAGTACGCATTCGGGCCTTACGCTCTGCAGCAGTGCGAGCCCGTTCCCATCGGGCAAGCCGACGTCGAGCACGAAGGCGTCGAAGCTCTGCCGCCCGATCTGCGCTCTCCCCTCGGCCAGGCTGCCCGCGCAGGTGACCCGGACACCGCTCTCTTCGAGGAACCCAGCCAGCACCTGACGCAGCCGAGCATCGTCCTCCACCAACAGAAGATGGCGCTTCGGTCGCGAGCTCTGGAGCAATGCATCGGACACGGACAGCCCTTCCCTCCTCCGACACTGCACTAGGCATGGCAAGAAGTATGCCCCGCCTGGACCTCCTCAGGAGCCTGAGAGGCCTCGTTCCCGGGTGATATCGCCCAGGATCGGGCTAAACCACACATAATCTCGAGAACCGCGTAAGATCCATGGGGCATGGCAATGCTTCTGATCGTGGATGACGAGCGGGTTCTGACCCGGGAGCTCAGCCGCTCCCTCGCCGCGGAAGGACACGAGGTACGCACCGCGGGGACCGGCGCCGAGGCCATCGAGGCCAATCGCCTTTGCCCGCCCGACCTGGTGCTGCTGGACCTGCGCCTCCCTGATCGCTCGGGAATCGAGGTCATGCGCGAGCTGCGCGGGCTCGACCCGGGGCTTCCAGTGGTGCTGATGACGGCCCACGGTTCCGTGCGCGACGCCGTGAAGGCCATGCACGAGGGGGCTACGGACTACCTCCAGAAGCCTCTCGACCTGGACGAGGTAGGTCTGCTCGTCCAGCGCATCCTGACTCAGCGCCGTCGGGATCGCGAGCTGGACTACCTTCGCGATCGCGAGCGGCACCTGGGTGTGGTGGGCCGGGACCCCCGACTGCTCAAGGTCTTCGCCTACGCCGAGCGCCTGCGTGATGCACGCCTCTCCCCTGGAAAACGGCCCACGATCCTGTTCATAGGCGAGACGGGAACGGGTAAGGGCGTGCTCGCGCGCGCCGTCCACGAGGTGCTGGGGGGTGGACCCTTCATCGAGTTCAACTGCCCCGCGATGCCGGCCACCCTGGTCGAGGCCGAGCTCTTCGGGCACGAGCGCGGGTCTTTCACCGATGCACGGTCCTCGCGTCCCGGGCTCTTCGAGGCTGCGGAAGGTGGCACCCTGTTCCTGGACGAGATCGGCGAGCTCACCCTCGAGATCCAGGCAAAGCTCCTAAAGGTGATCGATGAGAAGCGCGTACGACGCCTCGGCTCCAACAGTGAGCGGACCGTCGACGTACACATCATGGCGGCTACCAACCGTGACCTCGACACTGCGGCGGCTCAGGGCAGATTTCGGGAGGATCTGCTCCATCGCCTGCGCGTTCTGGAGATCGAGGTACCACCGCTGCGTGAGCGACTGGAGGACCTGCGGATGCTGGCGCGGTTCTTCTCGTCCGAGCTCGGCAACCAGTACCACAGCCATCCCGTGCGGCTCTCGGTCGAGGCCGAAGAATACCTGGTCCGCTATCCCTGGCCCGGAAACGTGCGCGAGCTGCGCAACGTAATCGAGCGCGCGGTGCTGCTGGAGCCCTCGGAGGAGCTCCCAGCGAGGGCCTTCGCGGGGCTCATGCCTGCGAGCCGTGAGGGGGCCACGAGTCAGTTCACACTGCCGGAGGGGGGGATCGATCTCCAGGCCGTGGAGCGGGGGCTGCTCGCGCAGGCGCTCGAACGCACGGGGGGAAACCGCACCCGGGCCGCGGCGCTGCTCGGGCTCACCCGCTACGCGTTTCGCTACCGCCTGGAGAAGTTCCAGCTCGACTGACGTAGCCTACGGCGCCCTGGCGTTGAGTTGCTTGGCCTCGTTCCGGGTCACATGGGCCTGAGAGAAGCTCTGCTCAAAGCAGGCGGCGTTTGGATCGCTGCTGCTGAGCTGAGCGATCAGCGGCCCGTCCGAACCCAGCGGCAGTGTGGGCAGCGGCAGGTTCCCGTCCTTGCCCTGGATCAGGATCTTGGACTTCCCAGCCGCGCCGCCCTTGAGGATCAGCTTCTTCACCCCGTCGGAGCTCAGCCCGCGGTCGCCGTACCTGTAGCCCTTGGTGCCGAGGGCCCTCCAGCACGGCTTGCCCGAGCAGGTTCCGCCCGCCGGCACCTGCATAGCGACGACCACGGACGGCGTGGCGCCCGCGTAGACGCAGAACTTGTAGACTGCGCCGTTCGAGCTGAGCGGGTCACCGAAGTCCGCCTGGGTCAGGCTGGGACCCTTGAACCACTTCCACTGGATTTTGTCCTTGGGTCCGGGACCGTTCGCACCCTGATCCTTAATCTGGAGCTGGGACTTGCCAGAGGCGGCCGGAGGCAGGCAGCCCACCAGCGGCGTGGCCGAACACACCGTTGTGGTTACCGTAACTTTACAGTCGTTCCCGCAACCGTCGCCGTTGATTCCGTTGCCGTCGTCACACTCCTCCCCAGCATCGACGACGCTGTCTCCACACACCGTGCAGTCGCCACGACACAGGTTGCCATTGCCCCCCACCGAGGATCCGGGCGGATCGCAGGTCTCGGGCGCAGTGACCACACTATCCCCGCAGATCGGGGGCGCACCCGCAGTGCAGTCACCCTCGCAGCCGTCCCCGCCGACTGCATTGCCATCGTCGCACTCCTCGAACGGGTCGAGGATGCTGTTGCCACAGGCCCATACGGGTGCACTCACCAGCGTCGGCACCTGGCAGGTCGGGCAGATCGACGGCTCCACGATCACGTGAACCTCGTCCACCACCATCGCATGACAGAAGACATTCCTCTTGCTCGCGACCACGCGACCCGAACCGTTGGCCAGAACCGGGATCATCAAGATTCGATGATCCACGGTCAGCAGCTCCGGCCGGCCCGTGCCAATGGTTCGGGTCGCTCCCACAGCCACGTTCAAGATCTCCCCGTTGCCCGCCACGATGGAGTTCACCAGCACTCCATCCTTGTCGAAGACCTCGAGGCCGATATTGACCGCCACCGTGTCCAGGTTGGTACAGGCAACCACCGTCTCGAGATTG
>Ga0209980_10002144_pt1 | contig 10775 bp, 6 predicted proteins | sample CR02metaG_FD_183611 | JGI IMG/M metagenome (GOLD analysis project Ga0209980, IMG submission 183611) | Deep subsurface microbial communities from Mariana Trench to uncover new lineages of life (NeLLi) - CR02 metaG (SPAdes) (version 2) | ecosystem: Environmental > Aquatic > Marine > Ocean trench >... | reverse complement strand
TTTGCATTCAACGTCCAACCCACCGACAGCAAGCGATTCAGGGTGGTTGGGGGGATCGAATTCGCTGACGTCGCTAACGAGAGGCCAGAACAGTTCTTCGGCGGCGTGAACGTGAGGTTGGACCAGGACACCTCATGGCGTCCTCAGGTGAACGTGCAGACAGGTGTGATTCTCTTCCCGGAGAACGAGAGGCGGCTACGCTTCCTGCTGGAGGTGGTGTTTGGACCTTCGATTCAGGGAGAATTTTTCCGCCAAGACGAGACAGTGGTGATGTTGGGACTCTTGCTGGAGCTGTAGGCAGGAGGCGTCCCTCACTGCCCGATTGTCACCGCGGCGACTCTCACCCCTCGCTCCACATCGGTCCACGCAAACACCATCTCATCGCCAACGCGCGTCATCCGGGGAAACCCGCTGCGTCGCGCTTGGCTGGTGCGTGTAACTGTCCACGACCGACCGGCCACTCCCGACGCCTCGACGCGCCGGGCCCGTACCTCGGCCGCGCCGCCAACTTTCTCGAGCCAAATGACCAGGGCTGCGCCGTCGGCCAGCAGCTCGATATCCACGCGGCCAATGGGATTGCCGTCGTCGATGCGAACGGGGTCGCCGAAGGTGACTGCTCCGTCTCGAGAGAACGCCACCGCAGCACGACTATCTCCGTCGGGCGCGCTGAACCAGGCAATGACCACAGTGCTGCCTGCCGTGGAGAGCGACGGTCCGTTGACGGGACACGCGGTGAAGTGCCAGTTGTCATCGCCCACGTGATACGGCTGGGACCACTTCCCGTCCACGAGCCGAGCAACCGCGATGTCGCGGATTTCCTGGTCGCTGCGGTCGCGGTAGGCGGCCACGAGATTGCCGTCGTCGGTGCGCACCATCGCCGTCTGGCAGCACTCACAGGTGCGATCGTCCAGCAATAGTTCTTCGCCGAATGTTTGGCCGGCGGCAATTGTGGTGAATCGCACCGACATGTCTCCGCTGCTGTGGCCGTCGGATCCCACACCACCCGCCATCGCCCGCCCGTCCAACCACACGATGGCCGCACCGCCGTCCGGTAGCGGAACCATCGAAACAAACCCGTGCTCTGTGGGGGACATGTCGCGATGAGGGCGAACGGGCTCGCTCCACGTGACGCCCCCGTCCGTAGAGCTGGAGAGCATCACGTGGTACGCGTACGTAGACCTCGCCGTCTTCTCCAGCCAATGTGCCAGGAGGCTGCCGTCCGTCAACTCGATCAGCGACGGGAAGTCGGCCCAGTTGACGAAGAATTCTCTGTCCTCTGCGATCGTCTTCGGCTCCGACCATCCTTCCGTGGTGCGGACCGCCATCCGCAACGCACTTCCACCATCCTCGGTGGGCTCATGCCACGAGAGCAAGACCCGCCCGTCACTCGTAGTGAAGAGGTTGGGCTCTCCACCGCCTGGAAGACCGGAGAACTCAATTGGGCCCAGGGGCGAGGGAAGGTCGGCTTGGGAGCATGTTGCCACCACCAGCAAGAGTGCTGCCAGACTGCAAAGGCGGAAAGTTCGCATTGTCGTCATTCTCCGATGGCACGGGTTCACAAGCATCAATCAAAGGTAGCTGGCAAGTGACATCCTACAACCTTCCGTCATTCAGTCATTCCGTCCTTCCAACCTTCCGTCCTACCGTCCGCTCGGCCCCACAACGACCGCATTCAGGAACAGCCGTCGTGCACCGCGCCAGAAGCCCCGGAAATTCACATCCTCCGCAAAAGCGATCACCCGGCCCAAGCCGACACGTTCCTCGTAGACAAACACCGATCCCGCCAAGCGGTCGAGTGATTCGTCCCAGGCAAGACCGGAGATCCGCAGACTGTCCCTAACCGCATACCGGGCCACGACCCTGCGCGTGGCCGACGGGGCCCCTTCCGGCGCGAGGTAGATTCGACTGCCGTCGACCAAAACGGGAAACTCCGACGCGCCGTAGCCGGCGGACAGCCAATACTCGCGATCGAGGTTGGCCCTCAAGAAGGTTCCCGGTACATCGAAACGCCGGGCATCCTCGCCGTCCTCGGTGTCGTACCAAGACCTCAGGGCAATGAGATCGAGACCATCGATAGCGAAGTCCGTAGCACCAGCAACGGTCACCAGCGTTCCGCCGTCACGCACCCAGTGCCGCAGGCGCGTGACGCCATCGTCGCCCAACGTCGCTTGCAGCGAATCAGCCGACGCGGCAGGAACGATCAAAACGTCAAAACGATCGAGTGGCGTGTCGGCCACCGATCTGGTGCGGATCACCGTCGTTGGAATGTCGTACTCTCGATCGAGCGTGAACCACGCCCACCCAAATGAATACCCTTCAATGGGATCTTCGGCGAGGATGGCGATCTCCGGCTTCCGGACGGGAATCACGTCCGCCGACCCCAGTGATGGAAACCCCCTGGGAGCGAGCCCGGTGCTTACCGCACGCACACCCACTGCGAAACGGTTGGCAACCTCTCGCACGACGTCATGCACAGAACCATCATTTTGACCGATGCGTACGACAACGGTCCCACTCGGCACATCTTCTCCCTCGAGGCGCGTCGGCCGCAGCGTCATCGCCACCCGAAGCCCGCGATCGGTCAGGTGATACAGAGCCGCAACGGATGCCGCGTTGCTGCCATCGAGCAGATAGGCATACTCGGCGCGGCGGAACACGCCGTCGGTGGACAGCCGGACCTCCTCGGCAACTGCTCGAGTCGCCAGTGCTTTCCCATCCGTCGTACTGAAACCGTGGACATTGAACAGCAACGGCAGCGACCACGCCGTGATATCGTAGATCTCCGTAGGCTCCCCCCGATCGATCCGGGCTCGCGCCTCGGCTACGAAATCCTCCGGGATCGCGGTTTCCGGTTCGAGAAGGGAGCGCAACAGAGGGGAACCGGGTTGTGCGGCCTGGACGACATACGTACCCGCTGGAAACGTCCTCCGCCCAATGAACGCACCGTTGCGATCGCGAACCCCGTCGAGCACTGCGGCATCAGTAAGCGTCTCGACGTCCAATCGCCCTCGAAGAAGCACGTTCACCAACTCGGCTCGGTGGCCGGGGTCGCCATCGGGAACCAATAGGTAGCGGACCACCCCCGTGTCACCCGCCGCGATCGCGTCTACCAATCCGCTGTAGTACTCGCCTAGCAACGTTTCCCGCTCCGTCGCCACGAACCGGGTGGCCGCCCATGCGGCGGTGTACTGGTGCTCCAACGCGTCCACCAGCGTACGGGTAGAACGATCCGACGGACGCATCAGTGCGAGCCCCCGGGACGATCCTTGCTCATATAGCATGCCGAGCGCCCCCTGAAGGACGGGGTATGCGTCGGTGTATCCCGGGTAGAAATAGTCGTATTGATCCCGAGTGGCGTAATCAACTTTGCTCGAGTCTAACGCCTCCGCATAGACAGCCGCGAAACGGTCCATCCACTCCAAAGCGAATCGAGGCACATGGGGCGATATCGGGCCCGCCGTCGGATAGAAGAAAAACTCACGATCCGGTCCCATCTCATGCATGTCGGTGATCATCTGGGGGCGCCAAGCCGCCAGTGTCTTTGTCCGCTCTCGCGTCTCGGGCTGGGTCTGGGCGAACCAATCTCGGTTGTTGTCGAAGTAGTAGTGGCCTGTCCGAAACTTGAGCGCCTGCCATGGCGTGAAGTCGTTGGACCAATCGTCACCGTAAGCATTTGGCACGCGACCGATGTTCTCATGGTTCAGGCGAGCGAAGGCGTCTCGGCCATCGGGATTTAGCATCGGATCGATGAGCACGACGACATTCTCCAACACTTCGAGCGTCGCCGAATCGTCTCTGGTGGAGAGGTGCTCCAACAACTTCAGCGCCCCTTCGCTGCCCGAAAGCTCGAAGCCGTGAATCGATCCGCCGAACCAGATGACGGCCGGCTGATTCGCAAGGATGATCTCCGCCTGCGCCGCCGAGGTTGACCTAGGATCCGACAGGCGCCGCGAGTTGGCCTGAATCTGCCCGATCCGTGCCTGATTGTCCGGCGATGTCACCACCGCCATCACGAACTTGCGGCCTTCCCAGGACCGGCCCTGCGCCTCGATCGTCACCCGGGGCGACGCTTCCGCCAACCTCTCGAGGTAGCGTACCATTTGGTGATGCTGGGTGATGCGCTCACCGAAGGAGTGGCCGGTGATGTCGCGGAAGGTTGGGACCTGGGCGGTGGCGGCGGACGGGACGAGCATCGAGAGCGTGGTGAGAAGACGGAAGGACGGAAGGACGGAAGGACGGAACGAATCTACCGCCGTACCGCCGTACCGCCGTACCGCCAGCCTTCCGTCCTTCCGTCTTTCCGTCATTCCGTCCGTCCGTTCATCGCGCACTCGGCCCGATCACAACTGCATTCAGGAACAACCTGTTCGCGCCCCGCCAGTAGGAGCGCCAATTCACGTCCTCCGCGAATGCGATTACCCGCCCTGCCCCGACGCGCTCTTCATACAGAAACACTTTGCCCGGCAGCCTTTCGAGGCTCTCGTCCCAAACATGCCCCGATATCAGAAGTGAATCGCGTGGGACATAGCGCCCCACGACCCGCCGGCCTGCCGACGGAGGGCCCTCGGGCGGTACGTACAACCGCGCGCCGTTCACCAACGCGGGGAACGTTGTTTCACTGTACCCTGCCGCCAGCCAATATTCCCGATCCAGTTCGACACGCACGATCGCCCCGGGAACGTCAAAAGCTCGAGCGTCTTTGCCGTCATCCATCTCATACCACGACCCGAGGTGGATGCCGATAGCCGTCGAGTCGCGGGCGAACTCCGTGCCACTACCGATCGTAACCAGCGTGCCGCCGTCCCGTACCCAACGTCGAATCCGGTCCACGCCGGCCGAATCGAGTGCGGCAGGGAGCCCGCTGGCCGCTGGGATCACGATCACGTCGAACCGGTCGATGGGCGTACCGCTCACCGACTGCGTACGCAACACGGTCGTAGGGATCTGGTACTGGCGATCGAGGGTGTGCCACGCATAGCCGAACGAATAGCCCTGGATGCTGTCCTCGGCTAGGATTGCGATTTCGGACTTGCGAACGGGGAGCACATCAGCCGAGCCGAGCGACGGGAACGGACCTGGGTCGGCAAGCCCGGTGGCTACCGTCGTTACGCGCAACCCGAAACGTTCGGCTAGGGTGCGGACCGCTTCGTGTACCGATTCGTTGTTTTGACCGACACGAACTACGACCGTACCGCTGGGAATGTCTTGGCCCTCAATGCGTGTGGCGCGCAACGTAACCGCAGCCCGGTGGCCCGCGTGCGTGAGATGATACAGGGCCGCCACCGAGGCAGCCTGCTCTCCGCCGATGAGATACGCGTACTCCGCCCGGCCGGTGACGCCCACATCCGCCGGACCGACGGGACTCGTGATTGGTTCCGTGCTCCACTCGGTGGGGTCGGTGGAACTGTATCCTCCAACGTTGAACATGAGCGGCAGCGACCAGGCGGTGATGTCATAAAACCGCGGGTTCTCGCCCCGCTCGACGCGCCGCCGGGCGAGCGTTAGGAATTCCTGGGGCAGTGGCACATCCGGTTCGAGGAGTACCCGGATGAGGCGGTTGCGTGGCTGGGCAGCCTCGATCACGTACGTGCCGGCGGCGAATCTCCGTCGGCCCACTTCCCTGCCCGCACGGTCCCGCACGCCGGAGGCTTCCGTGTCTTGGGTCAGGACATGGACCTCGATTCCGCCGCGCATGAGCGAGTTGACGAGTTCGGCGACGAGGCCCGGGTCTCCTTCGGCAGGCAGCAGGTACCGGCGAAACCCCTCGTTCCCGTCGGCGATCGCCGCCACATGCGCGTCGTAGTAGTCCCGGAGCAGCTGTTCCCGGTTAGCTCCTGCATAACGAGCGGCCGTCCACGCTGCTAGATACTGCTGCTCGAGAGCGTCGGCGAGTGTGCGCACCGAGCCGTCGGGTCGGGTCAGCGCCAGACCCCGTGTCGAGCCCTGCTCGTAGAGCATCCCAACGGCGCCCTGGTAGCTCCCCTGCGACGTGGTATAGCCCGGATAGAAGTAGTTGTACCGCTCCCGTGTCATGTATTGGAAGCCGGCGGAATCGAACGCAGCTGCATAGGCCTCATTGAGCCGCTGGAAACCGCGGAAGGCGAAGTCGGGAAAGAACGGGCCGTACGGCATGTCGGGTGGGTCGAAGTAGAACTCGACGTCGGGACCCATCTCGTGCATGTCGATGACGAACTGAGGACGCCACTCTACAATCGTCTTGATCCGGTATCGCGCCTCGGGTTGTGTGTGGGCGAACCAATCGCGGTTCGTATCGTGGTAGTAGTGTCCGGTTCGGAACTTGATGGCTTGCCAGGACGTAAAGTCATTGGCCCAATCTTCACGCTGCGGATTGGGCACCCGCCCGATGTTCTCGTGATTGAGATACGCGTGGGCGTCGCGGCCATCAGGGTTCAACATCGGGTCGATCAGGATCACCGTGTTGTCCAGAACGTCCATCGTGGCCTGGTCGCTCCGCGTGGTGAGGTGCTCCAGCAGCTTCAAGACTCCTTCACTTCCCGACAGCTCGAAGCCGTGAATCGAGCCGCCGTACCACACCACGACCGGGTGCGTGGTGATCAGCGCGGCGGCTTCGTCCGCCGAGAGCGTGCGCGGATCGCCGAGGCGCCGTGCGTTCCGCTGGATCACTTCCAGCGATGCCTGATTGCCGGGGGAGGTGACGATCGCCAGCAGGAGTCGGCGGCCCTCCCATGACGCTCCCTGATCGACCAATGTGACCCGATCGGATGTCTCGCCCAGGCGTTCCAGGTACCGCACCATCTCGTGATGCACGGTGATCCGCTCCCCGAACGCGTGGCCGGTGACGTCCTGAAACGTGGGAGCCTGGCTGTTCGCTGCTGATGGGGCGAGAACCAGCAGGGCGATCACGGGGGGGGTTGACCACCGCGATTTGCGGCCGCGCTTGCAGACCAAGGAATCTGGCAACATGGCTCTCTTTCAATGAAGAAGGGAGAGTACGATACCGGTGGGAGAAACGATAGGTCTCACCAGTAGAGGCTTTGCGCTAACCTGGCTATCTTCCAACAGCCACCACTCAAGCTCACCCTCCATACCAAGTTGTCGAGCATACCGTGGCTACCAGAACTTACCACTCTCCGGAGAGCTGACCGACGAGGAGAACGTGACCAAAAAGAATTCGTTGAGCATTACTGACAACAGGACTGGAGAGAGTTACGAACTCCCGATAGAGAACGGAAGCATTCGCGCTCTCGATCTCAGGCAGATCAAGGAAAACTCCGAGGACTTCGGGCTGATGGCGTACGACCCAGGATTCGCCAACACGGCCTCGGTCAAGAGCAAGGTCAGTCTGGTTGACGGCGAGAAGGGCATCCTCATGTATCGGGGCTACCCCATCGAGCAGCTAGCCGAGCAAAGCAGCTTCCTGGAAGTGGCCTATCTGTTGGTTTGCGGGGAGCTTCCCGCAAAAGATGAATTCGATCAGTGGAGTCACGAGATCACGACTCACACGTTTCTCCATGAGAACGTGAAGAAACTCATGGAAGGCTTCCGGTACGATGCGCATCCGATGGGCATTTTCGTCAGCACAGTGGCGGCGTTGTCGACCTTTTACCCCGACTCCAAGAACCTTGACGACGCCGAATGCCGCAAACACCAAATACAACGGCTGATCGCCAAGACGCCGACCATCGCTGCGTTCGCCTATCGACATCGTATCGGGCTCCCGTACATGTATCCGGACAACGATTTGTCCTATGCCGGGAACTTGTTGAACATGATGTACCGGACGTCGGAGGCGAAGTACGAGCCCGATCCGGTACTCGAGAAAGCTCTCGACGTCCTGTTCATCCTGCACGGTGACCACGGGCAGAACTGCTCGACCAGCTCGATGCGGTTCGTGGGGTCGAGCGAGGTCGATCCGTATTGCGCCATGGCCGCCGCGGCCGCGGCGCTATACGGCCCGTTGCACGGGGGCGCCAACGAGGCCGTCCTCAGGATGCTGCGGGAGATCGGTGACAAGAAGAACGTCCCGGCCTACATCAAGCGAGTGTTGAACAAGGAAATCCGCCTGATGGGCTTTGGCCACCGTGTGTACAAGAACTACGATCCGCGTGCCACGTTCATCAAGAAGGTGGCCGACCAGGTGTTCGAGGTCACCGGCAGGAACCCGCTCATAGACATCGCCTTGGAGCTGGAGCGTATCGCACTCCAAGATGAGTACTTCGTCTCACATAAGCTCTTTCCCAACGTTGACTTCTATTCCGGGATCATCTACCAGGCAATGGGCTTCCCGGTCGAGATATTCCCCGTCCTGTTCGCCATCGGGCGCACACCCGGATGGCTGGCCCAATGGCAGGAAGGCCATCTGGACCCGGAGCAGCGGATCGCCAGGCCGCGCCAGTTGTACATGGGATACGGCAGACGGGACTACGTGCCAATGGATAATCGGTAGGGGTGATGACCTCATCACCTTCCCAACTGTCGCAACATCGCTTCTAGCTCCGCCTTTACCTCATCCAATCGCTCCTGATGTTGGGTCAGGAGGCGTTGAACAGTTGCTGCGACTTCGTTCACGCTCGCTCGGGCGTCGGCGATGGGTTGAGCGACGAGCCTTTCCACCTCATCCCTGGCCCGCTGCTCGGCGGCGGCGATCTCGTTTGCCAGTTCCCGCCGGAGACTCCGCGAAATTGCAGACGCGACGTTGGAGCGCACCGCGAGCCGCGGCCCGGCGATGTTGCCGGCAACCTGCACCTCGACCTCCACGTTGCGCAGTGCCGATAGCGTGCGCCACAGAATGTCGTTTACGCGCCCCGAGCCGATCGAGCCACGATCCCACGAAACCTGAGACGAACTCCAGAGCCAACTGCCGGTAAGGCTGTCACCGCTGCGCACGAGGGTCAATTCGTTCACACCATGCCCCAGGTCCATGCGGACCCCGACACCTGGCAACGTGATCGATGGAAGCTGAAAGCCGGCTATCCGCAGGTTCACTGAATCGCGTATGTGGGACGTCACATGATCGAGCACCGCCACCAAGTACACCGCGTCCGGGCCGGAACCGGCGTCAGTGCGAGAAGCGGAGATTCGCATTGGCCGGCCGTGAACGGACGGGGCCGAGGAAAAGTCTACGATCTGTACGCGGTAGCGACCCCCCGCGGCGCCTTCTCCACCGAGCTGCAGATCTATTTCTGCGAAGGCCACCGTCAAAGGCGCATAGCCGCGCTCCTGCGGGAACTCGACGCTGGAACCCGCAAGCCGCGCCCGCGACGGACCAGGCCGGCGACGGGGATCGAGGCCGGGGGGGATGTACCGCTCCGCCATCTGCGCCCAGTACAACAGCGGCTGGATGCGCGCCAGCGCCATCCGGCCGAACAAAGCCGGTGAGATATCCGGCGCCTCGAGAGATGGTATCTGCAAGAGGTTACGTGCATTTGCCAGATCTTCCTCCCGTGCGCGCTCCAGGCCTTCGACCTCTTCCCTGAGCGTCTGAATGCCCTCGCCGATGCTCTGTCCCAACTGTTCGATCCCGTTGCGCACCGCCGCCACGTCGTCGAGCGTCCGTCGCACGGACCGCACCGACCGGACGACGCCCTGCACGCCGAGGCTACGTAGGGAAGCTCCCTGAAGCCCTTGGGCGACGGCACGGGCGGAGTCGATGACGGGGGCCGGATCGAGCGATTGTAGTTGCCCCACCCACGACAGCCGCACCGAGTCGGCGGCTGTCCTGATTCGGAGCGCGACTTCCGGGGTCTTGAGATTCTCCGGCCGTATTGCGGCCACATTCACTGCGCCCGTGAGTCCTGCGATACTGAACTCCGGTACCGGAACCGAACTGGCCCACTCGCTGACGAGCCGCCGCAGCGCACCGCTCCTTGGATTTGGATTCCCGATCGCTCCGGACGTTTTGCGTGCCGTACCAAATCGCACTCCCCGCAGGGCAATCGTATCGATGAAGATTTTTTTTTGTAACAGAGGACCGAGTTTCAGACCGGCGACGATCTCGTCGATCTGTACCAAGTTGGTCATGGGCGCGTCGGGATTCGTTACCTCCAGTCCACGCAGCACCACCGATCCGTCGGCTAGCCGCACGTGCGCCTCGGCGAGATCCACCTTGGCCCCCAGGAGATCCGTGCCCACCACCTCTATGGTTCGGCGGACGGCGGAATCGAGCAGGAAATACCACCCGATTACCATCACACCCAGAAGCAGGACGAGTGGTGTGACGGCCTTCCATCGAAAGACTCTCATGCCGTCAGTCCGTCTGGAAGAGCTGGTAGAGGTTGTACAGCTTGGACGCCCTCACGAGCTTGAAGACCTTCGTGTCGAGGAGCCGGGGGAGGACCTTGGTCCGGTACGACCCCACGCCCCAACGCGCCAGGTAGAAGATCGGCGCAGCGAGGACGATCCAACCGATCAGGCTTCCCAGCACAACAGTGTTGTTGTAGTTGGACAACGGTACGACGGGAATGTTATACAACGCCGTCCACATCGGCACGAGGCCGGGGGTATCGGCTAGGAGCACGCCTCCGAGGGCGTCGAACCACGGATCGAAGAGAAACCCGATGGGAGCAAAGAGTATCCATCCCAACATCGCGGCGGGAAGGGACACATTGAGAAGAAATACGGCTGCGATGATGAGGACGTTATGTAGGTTGACCAGAGGTGTCAGGCCCAGCGCCGATCCCATCGCGATCCCCACAGCCACCTGGCCAGGCGTCCCGTCTGAATTGAGTGTACGGACCAGCTTTTGTAACAGCCGGAGGAGAAGCATGACTGGAAAGTGCTAGTTTTTTTCTCTC
>Ga0209980_10002142_pt1 | contig 10780 bp, 9 predicted proteins | sample CR02metaG_FD_183611 | JGI IMG/M metagenome (GOLD analysis project Ga0209980, IMG submission 183611) | Deep subsurface microbial communities from Mariana Trench to uncover new lineages of life (NeLLi) - CR02 metaG (SPAdes) (version 2) | ecosystem: Environmental > Aquatic > Marine > Ocean trench >... | reverse complement strand
CGAGCTGCAATGATTCGCCTTTAAAGAGATCAGCCCTGTGAGATTGGATCGTGGACCAGATTTTGCTTCTCACCAGATCTGTGAGGAACTTTCCGCATACTTCGTCTTGAGCTTGGCCGATGATTGACGCAACGGCTGTGTTGGCCTTAACGATGCGACCCTCGAGGTCTAGGATCAGCAACCCGGCGGGAGGCTGGGCAAGTGCATCAAGTAGTTGGTCGACGGTTATGTGACCCCGTTGCGGGTTCCACAGCAGCAGAGCGGTTGCAAGCCAGATGCCAATAATCGCCAGCAGCAGAGTTGGGCTGAAGGTGGTGTTGCCTGCGAGGCCAAGCTGCGAGTGTTCTGGAGCAACGATACACAGGGTTGCGAGCGCGGCAATGAGCAGCGTAAAACCGGGCTTGTTGGTGAGGTTAGCCACGAGCACAGCGAACAGAAAAAGGGCAGCTGGGATTATCCCGCCAGGGTCGTAACGGCCAAGCTGGAGCCCAACCATGAGGCTGACCAGTGGCGCAAATAGTGCCATCAAGCGCAGGACCCGTTTATGTTTCATTTAGTTGTTGTCCCGCCGATGGCCTGCTCGTTATGCTCTACCAACGTACCCGGCGGATTCGTCCATGAACTACACACTTAACCTATCTGTGGGCAAGCAAGGTCTCTATGACATTACGCACAAAGTGCTCGATCTCGTCCAAAGTTCTGGCGTAAATGAGGGATTGGTCACGTTGTTCATTCGCCATACGTCCGCCAGTCTGCTACTACAGGAGAATGCTGACCCGAGTGCGAAACTGGATCTGGAAGCCTGGCTCAATCGTCTGGTGCCTGAGGGAGACACGCTTTACACCCATACACTAGAAGGTCCGGATGACATGCCAGCTCATATCAAGTCCGCACTGACTGCAAGTTGTTTGACGATTCCGGTGGCAGATGGAGTTCCGGTACTCGGCACCTGGCAGGGTATTTTTCTTTGGGAACACCGACATCACCGAGGTGACCGCGAGGTGGTTGTCAATGTGATGGGAGATTTCGGGGATTAACTACTAGTGGGTATCTCGGTTCACCTGATCCATCCAGCGTTTGTGGCCGGTCGGATCAAGAATCAGAGAACTGAAGTAGAGTAACAGCTCGCGATGAGTCTTGGTGAGCCGTGCCTCATTCATAGCAGTCTCACCCGATCGACTGTTAATGAATCGAAAACATGCGGTTATATTCTGCTCTGCCCCGAGCACCGTGGCGATTTTCGAATTTAGTACTTCGTGGAGGTCTTCGAGGTCTTCTTCGCCGATACCCACTTCAGCGGGGTCGAGAACCACGTTGGCCCACAACGTGGCGATGTAGATCTGATAAAGGTTTTTATCGATGAATCGCTCTGCCACCATCGAACGTTGTGCAACGTCTTCGAGGACCGGCGTGAACATCTCTTCGAGTTCTTGTCGCGACATAGGGAACCTCTTCGTTCGCCGCTACTGACGTACGGCTTCGAGCTCCTCGATTGTCGTCGTCAATCGGTTTAGACGCTCGGCAATTTCCTGCAGCAACAGATCGTCGTTATTGCGAGTCAACTCTTTGTGCGCGTTTTTGCGTGCATCGTTCAAGCGACGCTTGCTGTCACGCTCTTCCGCAATAAACCGTCCCAACAAGGCTCCGGTTTGCGGATCGATAGATTCGTCGGCGAAAAGGTTAAGCCGCGCGTCAGGACGTTTATCGTCTGCTTCGCCTCCAAGCCCAAGTACCTTGGCAAACTTCTCCTCGTCCGAGGCGTCCGAGTTGACGTACGCCAGGTGAGTGTCAAATTTCTGGTTCGGTGCTTTACGCACTGCATAACCCAGCTCGCAAAGACGTTTTGCGAAAGCCCCAGCGTGCTCGTTTTCGCGAATAGCCACAAGGTTGAGGACCTCGGCGAGACCGCGATTGTCAGTTTTTTGTGCCCAGGCCGAGAGTAGCTGGTAACCCCTTGCCTCGCCCACCGTGATGGCATTCAGGAGTCCGAGGTAGGAGGGCCTAGCGCTCATCGTGGCTTTTTCCTTTGTTGTACGGTTCGTCGCCATTCGCAAGCGGGGAAGTCTACTGGAAGGCTTTCATCGCAGCGACCCCGCCGTGATGTAAGAGGGCTTCACACTATAGTTTGATTTGCCGGGACGCTGTTAGTACGGTATTTGATCAGAGGTTCCCTAGTGTCCTGTCTCACAAATCAGTTCAACGATCTGCTGGTCACCCTGTCAAGCCGGTCGCGGTTCCAACCTCTTAAGTTCGCGACTCGATTCCTGCAAGCTCTGCTGACGGTACAGATTGTAGTAGTGACCGCGCAACGCCATGAGTTCGATGTGGCTGCCGGTCTCGGAGATACGACCTTTCTCGATGACGACAATCCGATTTGCGTTGCGAATCGTCGAGAGTCTATGGGCGATCACGAAAGCGATACGGCCTTCGAGCACGTTCACCAGACCCCGTTGGATATGTTGTTCGGTTTCCGTATCCACCGATGAAGTCGCTTCGTCCATCACGAGTATCTGCGGATCGGCTAAAATTGCCCGTGCGAAAGACACCAGCTGTTTCTGCCCGGCAGACAGGCGGCTGCCACCTTCGCCAGTTTCCGTTGCATAACCCTTGCTGAACGCGCTAATGAATTCGTGGGCGCCTGCGAGCTTGGTCGCTTCGATGACGTCTTCGTCCGTGGCGGACAATTTTCCATAGCGAATGTTCTCCATGATGGAGCCACCGAAGATGTGGGCGTTTTGCAGTACCATGCCGAGATTAGATTGCAGCCAGTGCAGGCTGCGATTTCTATAGTCCATGCCATCGATGAGCACGCTGCCATGGGTTGGTTCATAGAACCGGCAGATCACGTTGACCAACGTACTCTTGCCGCCACCAGTGGGGCCGACGATCGCGATGGTTTCGCCGCGAACAACCGTGAGGTTAATGTCGCTCAGTATGGGCTGCGCGGGATCGTAGGAAAAACCCACACCGCGTAACTCAATACGCTCAATCTGGGCGAGGCCGCCATCCGCGGCAATACGCGTTTGACCCGGAGTCGTTCGTTGCTGAGCGAGGGCTTCCAGTACCGAAGGCGAGTCTTTGATCTTCGGGTCGGTCTCGATGAGGCTCAGTATTCTCTCGGCCGAAGCCTGCGCCATCTGCATTTCGGCGAACCAATGGCCGAATTGTTCCACCGGATCGAAGAAGTGGCGGGTATACGCCATAAACGCTATCAGCGTTCCGGCAGTGATCATCCCGCCGAGTAGATCCACGCCGCCTATTGCGAGCGCAAGCCCCATGGCGAGGCTTGCGAGCGTAATCACGAGGGGCAGGTAAACGGCTGCCTGGGTTAGATTCTGCACCGAAGCTGAGTACATCGTGTTGGTCAGCGAACTGAACTCTTCGAGATTTGCTTTTTCGCGGACGAAAGCCTTACTGGTCAGTACTCCCATGATGGCTTCGTTATAGGAGCCCGTTATCCGCGAGTTGGTGGAACGTACTATGCGAGCACTCTTGAGTATCCGCCGTTGAAACTTCGCGGACACCCAGCCGAGTAACGGAACGATGGCGAGCACAGCCAGAGCAAGCTTCGCATTCATCACCAACATGGCAAGGGCTATGCCTAACATCATCGTGCCACCCCAGATGAGATCGAGGAATCCCCACGCCATGATGTTGGAAAGTCGTTCGCAGTCAGAGGTCATGCGCGCCATGAGCCAACCGACGGGGCGATAATCGTAAAACGAGAACGACAACTTCTGCAGGTTCGCGAATCCATCACGGCGAATGTCGTGGCTGACATGGGTGCGGATCTTGCCGCCCATCCAGATGAATCCACCGATTGCAAAGGTGATGGTCAGCGTTGCGATCATGTAGGCAACCATGTAGGGCCAGAGCACGGCGGACATGCCATCCGCTTGTACCGCATCTATTACGCCTTTGGTGATGAGCGGATAGGACACATCCATGCATGCGGTGAGAAACGCGAACACCGCAAGCCACGCTAAATAACGTGGGTAGGCGCGTACGTAGGCAAACAGTTTTCGCCATAGCTGCAGATTCAGGTGAGCGGCAAGCGCTTCTTCATCGAATCCGTCGTTGTAGTTTTCGTCATCAAAGCTATCCATGACTTTCTCCCGTACCTTCTTCCGGAACCTGTTCCGGACCTTCTTCCGTCAGATCCACATCCTTTTTGATGGAGGCGTCCAACGCGCCTTGCATCTCGCAAAGCCGCTGGTAAGGGCCAGGTTCGGCTGCAAGCTCCGCGTGATTGCCAAGCTGTACCAAACGGCCTTCGTTCAACACCATGATCCGGTCGGCATGCATCACTGAAGAGAGACGGTGGGCGATAATCAATGTGGTCTGTCGTCCTTTGCGACGTTGTAATGCCGCCAGGATGTCCCTCTCGGTTCCGGTATCCACAGCAGACAGCGAGTCATCCAGCACTAACACAGGCGGGTTTTTGAGCAGTGCACGGGCCAGTGCAAGCCGCTGGCGCTGACCTCCGGAAAGCGTCACTCCACGCTCACCGACCATGGCGTCGAAACGCTCGGGAAAGCTTAGAATCGAATCGTGAATCGCAGCGTCCTGACATGCCTCGATTAGCTCAGGTTCCGGAGCATTTGGTCTACCTACCGCAAGATTCGCGCGGATGCTGCGCGAATAGAGAAATGGATCCTGCAATACGACGCCGATCTGCCAACGCAACCACTGCCGGTTCAGTTGCGCGATCTCTACCCCATCGAGCTTAATTGAACCGCCCTGATAGGGGTACATCCTGAGCAGCGCACGAATCAGGCTGGTTTTTCCTGAGCCGGGTGGACCCACGATCGCGACGGTTTCCCCGGGTTGAATATGAATCGAGATATCCTGTAAGACCGGTCGGCCTTCCTCATACTCGAAGTTGAGACCCTCGATGGTGATCTCACCACGTGCTCGGCCGTGGCTTGGCACAACCTCGATAGACTCCTCTTCTTCGTTCAGAATCTCGTTGATACGCTGGAGGGATATCACCGCCTTGCCACTATCGGTGAGCACTCGTCCGAGTTGCCGAATGGGCCAGATCACTATCGACACAAAGGTCAAGAAGGCAAACAACGTGCCCACGGTAAGCGTGCCTTCCATGAAAAACAGGGCACCGGCAAAGAGCACCAGTCCGATCTGCGACATAGAGAAGAAATCACTTATGCCCCAGTAGAAACCCATCAGCCGGATCAACCGGTAGTTCTTGTTACGGAAATCCGCGTTTCTTTCCGCAAACTTCTGAATCTCGAACTCCTGGCGTGCAAACGCTCGCACCACTCGGATGCCGGTCAGGTTTTCCTGCAGAGTTGTGGTCATTGCGCCTTCGGATTCGTCGGTGATCTGAAACACTGTTTTTACTTTGGAGAAAAACACATAGGCGCCAATGGCGAGGAACGGCATAAGGCAAAGCGACAACCAGGCGAGTCGCACATCCATCCAGAACAAAATGGGGGTTACACAAATAAGCAGCATGATGGCACGACCCATTTCCACGATGTCACTCGATAAAAACACCCGCAGGGTTTCTGCGTCGGAGGAGCAACGCTGCACGAGGTCACCGGTATCCGCGGAGTCATAATACGCAGCTGGCAGGTGGTGTAGCCGGTCATAGAGCGCCTCGCGCAAGCGCCGCAGTATTGCTTCCGAAGCGATCGCCGCGAGGCGACCGCGAAAGTACAGAAAGACGCCACCGATGGCCGTGATCAGGATCGCGAACACCGCGGTCAGTCCAAGGTAGGCGAGATACGGCGTCGGCCCGGCGAGCCACTGGGCAAGTTCCAGCAGCCCGGGCGTCGCGTAAGCGAAGTCCTGTTCCACCACAACATCGATTGCGTCTTTGGCCACCAACGGCGCACCAAACATGAAGAGGTTGGTGAGCGCCATCGATAGTATCGCGCTGACGTAGCGAAGCCGTTGGCCTTGCGTGATCTGCCAGAGATTTTTATGCGTTGCTGCAGTCATTCGAATCGTTCCCACTTCTCGACCCAAAAGAGGGTCTACTAATCAGTTGTGAGCAGGTTCGAAATCGACTTTGTGTATTCGAAAGGTCTTAAAAAGAAAGAACCCGCTCTTGATGAGCGGGTCCTCAGATTGATGCTAGTTCAATTTCAGGAGATGCTCACCGAGGCTCGCTATTGCCTCTATCTCGGTAACTTGGCCCTGTGATGACTGGACCGGCCGTAATGCGGATGTGCATTTCGCCTCCTGATAAATTCAGCGCGGGAGCATACACGGGATTATGACTCGGGTTCAATATATTTATAGACGAATCGCGACGTTTTACCTTGCACTGACGGATCAAAAACCGAAACGTCGAGCTTGTCGTTGGAATTTTTCAGCGCGTCTATTTCACCGGCGAAGCGGAAACCGTGCCCTTCGAAATCCTGGCGTGCGAACAAAGGGTCGATACGATGTAGATCCTGAGCGGCACTCGAGCCAGAGTTTGCACTACCTTCATGGTCGACGATACCGAGCACGCCGCCCGGTTTGAGGACTCGGTGCAGCATGGCGAAAAAATTATCCGGGTTGATGTCCCAGTCGTCGGTTTTGTAGTACAGATCGTGATACGTCATCACCATGAGCACGAGATCGATGGAATTCTCCTCCAGGTCGATCGCATCCACTTCTTTGTCGTAACGAATCACACCAGGCAGTCTGTTGTCCTGCAGGCGCGCGTCCAGAGCTTCCCCAGCAAAGCCTAGATAGGCCTGGTTGTTGTGTAGAAATACCTTCCCGTCGTCGCCGACGACGTAAGAAGCGATCTCACTGTAATAACCTCCACCGCCAAACAGATCGAGCACCGTCTGCCCTGCCGTTATGCCGAAGTGGTCGAGTACGGCTTGGGGTTGGCTACGCTCATCGCGTTTGAGATCAGCTGCGAGCCGGTCAGAGTGCGTTAGTGCTTCAGCGATCGTTCCGGCGTGCAGACTCTGGCTGCTCAGCAGACCGATCGCGAGCGCCGTTATGGTGAGAAAAATCGAATTCATTTTCATCATCGCCTAACCCGTCAGATTGACGATCATCTTACCCGTATTGGCACCGGTAAATAGACCAATGAACGCTTCGGCAGCGCGGTCGATTCCATCCAGGATCGTTTCCTGATACTTAATCTCCCCGGAGCTCACCCAGGTTTCCATGTCGCTGCGGAATTGCTCATTCAAGTGGCTGAAGTGAGAGACGATAAATCCTCGGAGAGTAAGACCGAGGCCGATTGCCATGGTGAGGTTATTAGGGCCGGGGCGCGGCTCAGTGTCGTTGTACATAGAGATTGCACCACAAAGCGGAAGTCTACCGAATGGTCGCATGTGGAATAAAGCGGCTTGTAGATGGTCCCCACCGACGTTGTCGAAGTACACATCGAGCCCGTCCGGTGCACCCTCGCGAAGTTGGTTCAAAAGATCGCCGCCGTGATAGTCGAAGGCGTAGTCAAAACCGAGATCGTTGGTCAACCAGGAAACTTTATCGGCGTTACCGGCGCTGCCGATGACTCGGCAATCCTTAAGTTTGGCTATTTGACCGACAATGCTGCCGACTGCACCGGCGGCGCCCGAAACGAATACCGTCTCACCGTCTTTGAGCGCGCCTACTTCGAGGAGACCGACATAAGCCGTCATCCCCGGCATGCCGAGTACGCCGAGATAAGCCGAAGCTGGCGCCGTCAGATCACCTAACTTGGTAAGTGCTTTCGCTTCGACCGTAAACGCTTCCCGCCAGCCATAGTTGCTCTGTACATAGTCGCCTTCGGCGAAATCCTCGTTGCGGGATCGAATCACCTTGCCGATGGCGCCACCGTTCAGCGTTTCGCCGATCTGAAACGGGGGTACATAGGATTTGCGATCAACCATACGCCCACGCATATATGGGTCGACACTCATGCAGACGTTGCGCACCTGGACCTGCCCGTCTTGAGGGTCCGGCACCTCAACACTGGCAACGGCGAAATCATCGTCCTTTGGCATCCCAACCGGACGCTGACTTAAACTTACCTCTCGGCTTTCCATGAATCCCCCTTGAGTAACAATGAGTAATTAACAATATTTTTTAAAAGTAAACCACGTCCAGAACTGAGAAACGCAGATTTGTCGAACCGGTGAGAAGTTGCAGTGCGGCGCCTTGGTCGTTCGGCAGAGGTATGTGGGTTGCATCCACCCTGAGCTGATTCCACGTCGGATCTACTGCCTGCCAGACTCCGTTCACCGCCACTTCGTTCCACGCATGAAAGGCGAAAGCCGGTTCATCCCGGGAGGTATACGCCAGTCCGATGATTGTCCTGCTGGGCATGCCGAGCGTGCGTGCTAACGTCGTGAAGAGGTCGGCGAATTCCGTACAGTCGCCAGTGCGGCGGCCTAACGAGGTGAGCACACCGATGGGTTCTGAGTTCGGATCGTAGCTCAGATAGTTGTGCACGAAACTGGTTAGCGAAGTGAGTTTTTCGGTGTCGGTGACAGAACCTGCGGTCGCTTCACGCGCTAATCGGTTCACCCTTTTACTGGACGTTGGGAAGTTCAGTGTTTCCTCAAGCCCGGTTCCTTCCCGTGGGCCGTGTGACAGGGGATTGGCTGATAACGTCAGCGTCCAGACATCGTTTTGTTGGCGAGCGGCAGCAAATAGACGGTCCGCGCGCGTGCTGCTTGAAACCTCTACCACCAGCCGCTTTATGTTTGTGTGATCGTATAAAGGGACGTTTATCGGCACGTAGTAGCTGGCGGAACCTAAGGAACTGCGCTGGGTGAGGGCAGCTGAGCGGCTGCTACTCTTCAGGTCGAAGATGCCCGCCATCGAAAGTTCGATCGGTACGAAATCTTCGTTCAGCTGGATGATCGTGGAGTCGATGGGTGCTGCATTCGCCACAACGTATCCGGTCTCGTTGTGGTCATCGACGCGGTATTTTTTCTGCACCACGGCCAGGCGCGAAAAATCGAGTGTCGGCACGGTAGTAACCGTGTCGACCGTCGGTGCTGCGGCAGTCAGCCAGGATTCGAACGCTAAGTAGTCTGCGAGTGCATAACTCCACGTCATGTGTCTGGACTCGCTGAAATCGTCGCGGGTAACGATCGCCTCGTAGCCGGTCAGGGTGCGCACAAAAGTGACCCCTTCAACGCTGTTGTTACCCGTTTGGCGGCGTTCGTTGTGGTAGCTTGCCGAAGAAAGGGCGAAAGGTGGTTGAGCTTCGAAGGTTAAATGGTGCGTTACGGATACCGGATGGCCGGGACTTAGTCCAAAACGTAATTCTCGTGTGAAGTGCCAGCGACCAAGAAAGTCGCGCTCTGCCAGCGTGTGCCAGTAGCCGACCTGCTGGGTATTGAGAAATACCTGATACCAACGCTCGCCGGACAAGCGCTGGGCGCTTTGTATGGCTGCGGGTGCTTGAAGCTGGTTAATCCAGGCGATCCCACCCAATGCGATACAAGTGCAGGTCCCGATGATGAGGCGCAGGCGCAAAATACGTCCCGTTGTGGTTTGCGCTACATATTAACTCATTGCCGGATAGCGGGTGTTCGTGCACCGAATATCTACACTGACCGCAAATTTACTCCGTTGGTGGGGCGGCAAAACGGCGCACGGTGGTCAGCAACTCATCTAGATCGTCGTAGGGGCGGCTGCGCAAGATCCGCCACTCGTTGCGGGTGGCAGGTTCCGGAATGAACGCCGCAAAAATACCTTGTTCGGATATGAAGATGCCTTGTGCGCCGTCGGGTGGGCTGTGTTCAGGGGCCACACAGACGTCGAATGCGGGCAGACCTTGCTGATGAGGGATGAGGTCCAGTGGTCTTATCGGATCGTCGAAATTCGACATGTATATCCGGCCGAGGCCATGGCCGTAACCGGCACCATCCAACGCTTTCAGGAGTTCGGAACGTTTCTGCTGGTGCTCATCCAAACCAGGCGCTTGCCCACCGACGTCCACGGCCGCAACGGGTTTGTCCACCTCGTTGCACAATAAATCCATCGCACGGGAGACTTTGACCAGCTTCTCGAATTCTCTTGCATCGTGATTGACAATACGCTCCAGATCAACCTGGCTCACCAGACGCTGGGCGCGTTTGGCACGATTGATCCAAGTCTGGACGGATAGGTCGTAGGGTTCGTCACTCATGGGGATAAGTGTAGTAGACGCCGACAGCAGTAGCGTCGAGCGCAGTTGCCTGGCGTTCGCGCTAGAATACGCGCCTTTTTCTGACTTAACACGTAGATGAGCGAAGAACCGTCAGATTTCATCCGCCAGCGAATTCTCAAAGACATTGAAGACGAGGTGATCACAGGTGGTGTAGTGACCCGCTTTCCCCCGGAGCCCAATGGGTATCTGCATATCGGTCATGCGAAGTCGATCTGCTTGAATTTCGGGGTTGCCGAGGAGTTCGGTGGTGCAACATTTCTTCGCTTCGACGATACCAACCCGCTGCAGGAGAGCGATGAGTATGTCGCAGCGATTCAACGGGATGTCGCGTGGCTCGGGTTCGATTGGGGGGACCGGCTGACCCACGCCTCTGATTACTTCGAGCAGCTTTACCAGTTTGCGGTACAACTCATCGAGAAGGACAAAGCCTATGTTTGCGGCTTGTCCGGGGATGAGATTCGTAAAAGTCGCGGCACGTTGACCACACCGGGTACCAACAGCCCCGACCGCGACCGGCCGGTCGCCGAGAGCCTGCAGCTATTCGAGCGAATGCGCAACGGTGATTTTGCCGACGGGGCGCATGTGCTGCGTGCGAAGATCGATATGGCGTCGCCGAATATGCACATGCGCGATCCGGTGTTGTACCGCATTCGTCACGCC
>Ga0209980_10002140_pt1 | contig 10783 bp, 10 predicted proteins | sample CR02metaG_FD_183611 | JGI IMG/M metagenome (GOLD analysis project Ga0209980, IMG submission 183611) | Deep subsurface microbial communities from Mariana Trench to uncover new lineages of life (NeLLi) - CR02 metaG (SPAdes) (version 2) | ecosystem: Environmental > Aquatic > Marine > Ocean trench... | reverse complement strand
CCCTTGTGGGTGCAGGGGCCGCTCCTACTGTTTGTCCAGGCCGGCTATCCGCATCGCGATTTCCATGGCCTGCTCGTAATTCAACCTTGGATCGACGGTCGACTTGTAAGCACGAGCCAAGTCCGCGTCCGTCAATCCGCGTGCGCCGCCGGTACATTCAGTGACGTTTTCGCCGGTCAGTTCGAGGTGTACGCCACCCAGGAAACTGCCCATGGACTCATGCACTTTGAATGCGGACTCGAGTTCCGAAACGATATTATCGAAACGACGTGTCTTCGTACCGTCCGACGTGGTCTCGGTGTTGCCGTGCATCGGATCACAGACCCACAGCACGGTCGTGCCCATTTTCTTAACCGTGCGGATCATGTCCGGCAAGTGATCTTTGATCGATTTAGCGCCAAAACGGTGAATCAATGTCAGGCGGCCCGGTTCGTTGTTGGGATTTAGCACCGCGACGATCCCTTGCAACCACTCCTGCGTCATCCCGGGACCGATCTTGACGCCAACCGGGTTTGCGATGCCGCGAAAATACTCAATGTGTGCGCCGTCCAGCTGCGCCGTACGCATACCGATCCATGGGAAGTGCGTCGTCAGGTTGTACCAGCGCTCGCGGCGGTCAAGATATCGCGTTTGTGCCTGTTCGTAATGCAAATGCAGACCTTCATGCGCCGCGTAAATATCGGCCCTCTGCGTGTGATGGAACTGACGTCCTGAGACCGTCTCCAGGAAATCCAGTGAATCAGAGATGGATGAGACGATGTCGTGATAGTCGGAAGCCGCCGGCGAATGCCCAACCCACTCAAGGTCCCAGTATTCCGGGTGGTGAAGATCCGCGAAACCGCCGTCGATCAATGAACGGACGAAGTTCAACGTCAATGCCGCTCTTTCATAACCGCGCAGAATCTTCTGTGGGTCCGGAATGCGCTCATCGGCCGTAAAGCCGCTGCGGTTAATCAAGTCACCGCGGAAGCTCGGCAACGTCGTCCCATCACGTGTCTCAGTATCGGCCGAGCGCGGCTTCGCGTACTGCCCCGCCATGCGACCAATTCGCACGACAGGTTTCTTCAGCCCGTAAATCATTACAAGGCTCATCTGCAACAGGATCTTGAGCTTGGCTACGATATTCTCGGAGGTACACTCATCGAACGTCTCGGCGCAATCGCCGCCTTGCAGGACGAAAGCCTCACCTCGCTGCGCCTTCGCAATCAGGGTCTTAAGTTCATCGACCTCCCACGACGTCGTGATGGGAGGCAGGCGGCTCAGGTCGCTGACGGCCCGGTCCAGGGCTGCTTGATCCGGATAGGATGCCTGTTGCAAGGCCTCCCTGCTCTGCCAGCTAGCGGGATGCCAATCATTTTTCGGTACGGTTCTGCTCACAGTGTTGGATCATCCCGATTGTCGATGCCCGGCAATTCGCAGGGCAGGAAATGCGGACTATGCCACGGGTGCTTTCAAGGCTCAAAAGTTTCTCATGTAATCAGCGGTTTATGCAGGCTTTTTCAGGGAACTTCAGGGCATCGCCAACCCTGTTCTCAAAGTCATTGTTATTGCGACATTTTTCACGTTTCATGGGATGACACAACTGTGGAAAGCGTGGCACGACATGGGCACAATGCGCGCCACATTCGCGCCGCACACAGGCGGTTTTTTTGGGGGATATGCATGCAAGACGTATTGGTACTCGGCGCCGGCAAAATTGGTGCGCTGATTTCTGGTCTCCTCGCCGAAAGCGACGACTATCGTGTGCAACTGGCTGATTCGAAGCCAGGGGCGGCCGCTGAGGTTGCTAATGCTCACGGTCTCGACAATATTGAAGCGTTCGATCTGGACGCTGGCGACACGAAACTGTTGGCGGCGCATGTTCGAAAACACAAGCCATCAGCGATCGTGTCCGGACTTCCATACTACTGCAACATTGACGTCGCCCAGGTAGCAAGGGACGAAGGTCTGCATTATTTCGATCTGACGGAAGACGTTGCGGTTACCGAAGCCGTGCGCAAACTCTCCAGAGGCGCAACAACAGTCTTCGCACCGCAATGCGGCCTTGCGCCCGGTTTTATCAGCATTGCCGCAAACGAACTGATTCAACACTTCGACACTTTGAAGTCGGTCAAGCTTCGCGTCGGCGCTTTGCCGCAGCATCCTAACAACGTACTCAAGTACTCACTCACGTGGTCCACCGACGGCGTCATCAACGAGTACGGCAATCTGTGCAGAAGCATTGTCAACGGTAAAGAAGTCGACGTGCTGCCACTCGAGGGGCTCGAAGAAATTGAGATCGACGGCAAACTCTACGAGGCGTTCAATACCTCTGGCGGCTTAGGATCGCTGGGCGAAACCTACGGCGATCGCGTGTCCACCATGAACTACAAAACGATTCGATATCCCGGTCACTGCAATCAAATGCGTCTGCTCATGAACGGCCTGAAACTGAATCACGACCGCGATACGCTGAAGCGCATCCTGGAGAATTCGGTGCCACAGACATTGCAGGACGTCGTCATTATCTATGCGGCCGTCACGGGTCTGCAGGATGGCGAACTTCGCGAGGAAAACTACGTCAACAAAGTGTATCCCGCGCAGGTTGCTGGCCGCCTTTGGTCCGCCATTCAGATTACGACAGCGGCGGGAATCTGCAGCGTGCTCGATATCGTGTTGTCCGAGCCGAAGAAGTACACCGGTTTTGTGGCACAAGAGCAGTTTCGCCTGACTGATATCCTTGATAACCGGTTCGGGCAGTACTACGCGCACGGCGGTACCAACCTGGCCTCGTCCGAGCTCGTCGCTCGCGGCGAAACCGGTCACCAGCGCGCTGGCGCGGGAGCAAGGACATGAAAGAAATATTGGACCGACTTGGCCTCAGTTCAGTCAACGACGGCACCTGGTTTGGCGGTGAGTCAACACGCGATGAGTCGGCATCGATCATCGAGTCGGTAAATCCGGCAACCAATAAAGTCATCGCGAGCGTGCGCTCGACGACCATGGCCGAGTACGAGCAAGTCGTCGAAAAGGCACAGGAGTCGTTTCATTCCTGGCGCGATATTCCTGCGCCGGTGCGAGGAGAAGCAGTTCGAAACATAGCGAACGCGCTGCGCAAGCACAAAGACGCGCTTGGCAGCCTCGTGGCACTGGAGAATGGCAAGATCAAGGCAGAGGGCGACGGCGAAGTTCAGGAGATGATCGACATCGCCGACTTTGCGGTTGGCCAGTCGCGCATGATGTACGGCCGTACGATGCATTCGGAACGCCCACGGCACCGCATGTACGAACAATGGCATCCGCTCGGCCTGGTCGGCACGATTTCGGCATTTAACTTTCCGGTCGCTGTCTACGCCTGGAACGCTTGCCTTGCCGCGATCTGTGGCAACGTCAACATCTGGAAACCATCATCGAACACGGCCCTATGTGGCGTAGCCGTGCAGAAAATCATCAACGAAGCACTGGAAGGAATGGACCTGCCGCCCGTATTTTTCCTGATCAACGGTGGTAAGAGTTCGCATGACCTCGCAGAGCGGTTTGTTGACGACAAACGCGTCAACCTGATTTCGTTCACAGGCTCGACATGGGTCGGGCGCGGCGTTGGCGAACGACTCGCGAACCGCCTGGGCAAATGCCTGCTCGAACTGGGCGGCAACAATGCAATCATCGTGGATGAATATGCCAACCTCGACCTTGCCATTCCGTCGATCGTCTTCGGTGCGGTCGGTACAGCCGGGCAACGATGTACATCGACACGTCGCGTAATCGCGCATCGCTCGCGCTTCGACGAAGTGAAGAATGCATTGGTCAAAGCCTATAGTCAGGTGCGTATCGGAGATCCACTCGATCCCGACACGTTGATGGGCCCGCTGATCAGTGATTCAGCAGTGAGGACTGTTGAAGCGGCATGCGAAGCAGTCCGCGACGCGGGTGGCGAAATCCTGTGCGGTGGTGAGCGCATCGACGGACCAGGCTACTTTATTTCGCCTGCGATCGCGGTGGTTCAGAACGACTGGGAGATCGTGCAACATGAGACCTTCGGCCCGATCCTGTATCTGATTCCGTTCGATACGATCGACGAAGCTATAGCCTTGCAGAATGGCGTCGTGCAGGGTTTATCGTCATCGATCTTCACCGACAGCGTACAGAATGCCGAGTACTTTCTGTCACACGGCGGTTCTGACTGCGGTATCGCCAACGTCAATATCGGCACTTCCGGTGCAGAAATTGGCGGTGCGTTCGGTGGTGAGAAAGAAACCGGTGGTGGCCGTGAAGCCGGCAGCGATGCATGGAAGGCATATATGCGTCGTCAGACCAACACGATTAACTGGGGCAAAGACTTGCCACTCGCGCAGGGCATCAATTTCGATCTGTAGAAGCTACTACATATTTGATTGGCCGCAGGCCGACACCTTTGTTGCCGGACTGCTCGCTTTAGCGAGCTTTAGGTCTCGGCAACAAAGATCTCGCCCACCGGCCCTGCGATATGGGTGGTCAGTCCCGGACCAGCGTCGTGCGTAAAGCATCGACGCACCTCGTTCCCGCAAGGCGGGTTTATGCCCTTTGCACCCAAAGGGCATAAAGGTGCTCCTACAGGGGTTCGAATCGATTTTTGGCGCGGTTTTTACGGACTGCGCCGGCTTCAAACACCTGCCCACTCATTGCGATGTAGACGCCAGGCTCCGCGACCCGCACGGCCGCGACGGCCATACCTACATTGAAGACGGCATCCGTGGTCTTAAATCTCGCTGGTGTCAGCGCCCCGGTCAATACGATCGTCCGGCCATCCAGATCACTCAGTGCAGCGGCGGTTTCCGCCATCGTGTCTGTACCGTGCGTGATGATGTAATGCGTCGCATCGTCCTTCGCAATGAAATCATGCAAGACTGTTCGATCTTCGTCGTCGATTTCCAGGCTGTCCTTCTGGAACAGAGAAATCACATCGTATTCGAAATCGACTCGACCGTCGGTCAGGATGTGCTGTACGACCGATTCACCTACCTCGAATTGACTGAGCGCATCAAAGTAAATCTTGTCTATCGTGCCGCCGGTAGTAATAAAGCGTATCTGCATTGCTCAGTCAGTCTGCTGTGTCGTTGCAACCGGCGGAATTGAAACTGTAATCTCTGCGCCGCCGAGTTTCGACTTTTGAATCGACAACTGCCCACCGTATGAATGGGCAATGTCCTTCACCACAGCGAGGCCGATGCCATGCCCGGGAGTGGACTCATCGAGACGCATGCCGCGTTGTAGCAACGCATCGGCCGCGTCCTGCGGTATTCCGGGTCCGTCGTCCGAAACTGACAACACCATCCCACTCGCTATATCCTGACCGCCGATGGAGGGCACTACGCTGATTCGTACCCTCTGTTCGCACCATTTACACGCGTTATCGAGCAAATTGCCGGCCAACTCGAGAAAGTCACCGGTATCGCCGCGAAATTGCATGCCACGGTCAATGCTCACATCGAACTGCGGCGCTTTCTCGTGATAGACCTTCCTCAGCCCGTCGATCAAGCGTTCTATTTCTTTTTCAACCGGCACGGATTGCAGTACGAGATTGTCCGCCGCCACTGTCGCCGGTTTTCGCAGCTGGTAACGCACGATCTCGTCCATGCGATCAATCTGATCGTTTAAGCGTTCACCAAAATCTTTACTTCGCTTGCCACCGAGCAGTGCCCGCATTCCGGCAAGTGGCGTCTTCAAACTGTGCGCGAGGTTATCGAGCGTATGCCGATAGCGATCAGATCGCGCGCGTTCACTTTCGATCAGGAGATTCATGTTCCGAGCGACACCAGTCAACTCCGTCGGAAATTGATTTGAGAGAGACACGCGATCGCCGATTTCTATTTCACCGATTTCCGCTTCTATCTTGCGCAATGGCTTCATGAGCCCGCGCAACAAGAAGGAAAAAGCCAGCAACATCGTTGCCGCGACGGCCCCAAACCAGCCGAATAATTGACCACGAAATTCGGCAACCTGAGCATTGAATGAATCCAGGCTCTCCGCAACTTTGAAGACGTAGGATTTCGAACTACCGTCATCGAACTCCCAATCGACGGCCAGACTCAATGTCAACAATGGCGTGTCATCCATCAATGACTCGCGCGTGAACAACTGGTTGCCGAGCTCGGGTACAACGTCTCCCGGAATATTCAGGCCCAGTACCGATTTGGAACGCCAGATAATCACACCACTGTCGTTGCGCAATTCACCGTACAGTCCCGAACCGATTTGCCCGAAACGCGGCTCTCCGAGACGCGCCGGCAGCGCCAATTCCGCGTTGTCGTCGGGTTCCGCCGCTGCCAGCAGGGCGACGAGGTGACCGTCGAGAATATCGCGGCGGGCCTGTTCTCCCGCTTCAGTAAATGCCGAATCGAGGACCGCAATCGTGACACCGAAGAACAACAGCAGCAGCACACTGACAGAGATCAGAAGCCGGCTGCTCAGTGAATACATCTAGTACTCCGTCAAGGTCAACCCGACTGATTACGCTCCAGCGCGAAGCGATAGCCGCGGCCGCGTAGCGTTTCGATGGGATTGATATTGCTATCCGGATCCATTTTCTTTCGCAGCCGGCCGATAAATACTTCGATCACGTTGCTGTCGCGCTCGAAATCCTGATCGTAGAGGCGATCCGTTAGTTCGGCTTTGGATATGACCTGACCGGCACGAATCATCAGATACTCGATGATCTTATACTCAAAACTGGTCAGTTCGATCACCTCGTCACTGACAGTAAGTTCCTGGCGCGACATGTCGAGCGACACTGGATCGGCTGCGAGTATCGATGTCGCCCAACCGCCGCTGCGCCGCAACAGCGCATGGACCCGCGCGCTCACCTCCTCGAAATGAAACGGTTTCACTACGTAATCGTCTGCTCCCGCACCCAGCCCATCGACCTTGTCTTCCCAACGGTCACGAGCCGTGAGAATGAGAATGGGATAGGTCTTACCGTCAGCCCGCACCTGGCGAATGATGTCGAGCCCCGATATCTCCGGCAGACCGAGGTCAATGATTGCGAGATCTATGGGGTATTCCTGAGCGAAGTACAGGCCTTCCCTGCCGTCCGCTGCCTGCTCTACGGCAAAGCCTGCGTCGACAAGCTTCTGCGCGAGTGATTCGCGCAATGTCACATCATCTTCAATTACCAGTAGTCGCATGTTCCCGTCCCCAATCAGGGTTAGCGGCGCCGGCCATTGACCTTGTGCGTCTTGACCTTGCCGTCCTTGGTGAGAACCTTGATGTGGTGCACTTCGCGACCGCCCTGCACTCTCGTCACTGCGCTGACAACCTTGCCGCCGGTTCGTCTGCGTACCGATTCGATCGCCTGGGAAAGGGACATTCCGTCGGCTTGAGCAACCCGATAATCAGTCGCTCCCCGATACTGGACGTGCTGCTGCCTGAGCGACTCTTCGAGGTCAAAGGCGTTCGCCTGCCCCGGCAGGAAGGCCGCGGCGGCAAACATCAGCACTGTCAGTAGCCATCGCATACGCCAAGTGTCGTATGACAACAGGCTGATTGCAACGAAGCGCATCACATCAAGCCCTGCAGCCTACCTGGCCGGCCGGATGTCGACACGAACCCGCAACTGCTGGCCCGGGTCATACGGCATTTCAGTGACGTATTTTTGACCGTTGTAACGGTAAGTCACGCGATAACCATCGATGCGCTCCTCGCGATGCTCGCGGTAGGTCGTCTTGCATCGCTCTACCGGGCGCGCGTGGCGCTCGACAGCGTATTGACTATGACGTTTCCAGGCTATGTCGTTGCCGATTGCGGCGCCAATGAGTGAACCGGCAATTGTTGCTGCGTCATTACCGTGACCGCTGCCAAACTGGTGCCCGATAACGCCACCGACGATGGCGCCGAAGAGAGTCCCACCCGCCCTGTGGCCCGCATGGCGATCCACGGTGTAGTACTGCATTTCTTCCCAGCACTCACGCACCGGTGTCTTCACAGTCACGTAGTTGACGATCGGCTGGCTGGAGATGACCTGGGCGTAATCGTAAATCGCCCCATTATTGCTGCCGTAGGATCGATCGTCATGGTCGGCGTATGCAGTAGCTGAAATTCCGAACAGCATCGCTGCGGACGCCAGGGCTGCGAGTTTCTGTTTGCTATTCATTGGTCCTGTCCTTGTGTTCTATCGCTGGCCTTTTACCAGCCTGGGGATAAGATTAGCGGTTCGCCAATGAACCGCGCCTGAATGGCTATCCGACCCGTTTCTTGGCCTTACGCCATAGTTTGTCGAGGGACTCCATGTTGAAGTCCTGGAAACGCTTGTTGCTGGCCGCAATCTCCCGCTCCATCTCCCGAAATCGGCGCTCAAACTTATAATTGGCGCCAGTCAGAGCCTTTTCCGGATCGATATCAAGGTGCCGGGCCAGATTGACCACGGCGAACAGAACGTCGCCAAACTCCTCTTCCATGCTGTCCGGCTCGCGTGTGCCAACGGCCTGCTCGAGTTCATCGAGTTCCTCGCGGATCTTTTCTCGAACACCGTGCCGGTCCGGCCAGTCGAAGCCGACACGATTCGCCCGACTGCCCAGCTTCTGTGCTCGCTTTAGCGCGGGTAGCGCCCTTGCCACACCCGCCAATGCGCTACTGTCACCGGCCTCGGAACGCTCAAGCTCTTTTATCGCCTCCCAGCTGCCGTCTCGCTTGCCATCGGCCCGTTCTGCTGCATCGCCAAAGACGTGCGGATGCCGACGAATCATCTTGTCCGATATGCCGGCTGCTACATCGCCGAAGTCAAAGTAACCGGCCTCCTCGGCCATCCGGGCATGGAACACAACCTGGAACAACAGATCGCCGAGTTCGTCACGAAGGCCGTCCATATCCTGCCGTTCTATCGCATCGGCAACCTCGTAGGCCTCCTCAACGGTGAACGGAGCAATCGTTTTGAAATCTTGCTTTGCATCCCAGGGACAGCCGTTCTCACGGTCACGGAGGCTGACCATAACTTCAAGTAATTTCTGTATTTCACTCATAACTAATTGTTATACAAGTATTTTACGTAGCGATAAAATCATAAACGCTGTGGCGCCCCAGATACGCTCGTCTTCCCAATGAAATTCGACCATGGGCACCTTGCGACCGTGCGCCTCCCACTCAGAGCGTACGTCGTTCTTCCTGTCCAGGAGATACGACAATGGCACCTCAAAAGTATATTCGACCTCGGTTGGATCAATTTTCAGCTCCACAGTCGAGGACACCAAGCCGACCACGGGTGTTACGGCGTAGCCCGTAATCGTCGGCATCGTTTGCAGGTAGCCCAAAACGGAAACGTCATGTGCCTCTATACCGATCTCTTCCGCGGTTTCACGTAACGCCGTAGCCTCAACGTTCGCATCGTGCTCCTCCATACGACCGCCCGGAAAACTCACCTGACCCGCATGATGCTTTAGTTCCGCCGATCGCTGTGTCAACAGCACCGATAGCTCTGCGCCATGCTCGATGATGGGCACCAACACGCCGGCCGGTTTCAATGTGCCTGATAATTGCTCGCGCATGGGCTCGGGCCAACGTGAGCTGCCGGGCGGCATGACAATATCGACAGGATTTGACGGCAACCGGGTGCCAGCAAGGCGCTGCCGGATGTGATCCAACGTAAGAATCACGCTGTTATTGATGTTTGATTCCGCCCTCGGTGAGTTCGGCAGGATCCAGTAGCCGGTCAAGCTCCTCATCGGTCAGGTCGGTCATCTCACGAGCGACCTCCTTGATTGGCCGCCCCTGCTCGTAAGCCGCCTTTGCAACTGCAGCACCTTTCTCGTAGCCAATGACCGGATTGAGTGCGGTTACGAGGATCGGGTTGCGATCCAGCGCACGATTGATGTTGTCGGTATTGACCGTGAAGCCCGCGATCGCCTTGTCCGCCAGGCAGATGCTGGCGTTGGCCAGTAGTTCTATGCTTTGCAGCAGGTTGTACGCTACAACGGGCAACATGACATTAAGCTGGAAGTTGCCGGCCTGTCCACCCATCGCGATCGTCGCATCGTTACCAATGACTTGAGCACAGACCATCGCCACAGCCTCGGGTATGACAGGATTTACCTTGCCCGGCATTATGCTCGAGCCAGGCTGCAGTGCCGGCAGTTCGATCTCGCCAATGCCGGCCAGCGGTCCGGAATTCATCCAGCGTAGATCGTTGCTTATCTTTGTCAAACTGACCGCGAGCACTCGCAGCTGGCCAGACGTCTCGACCGCAGCATCCTGACTGCTGAGACCCTCAAATTTTGACGCCGCCGAGGTGAAGGGAATACCCGTCTTCTCGCTGAGTAACACAGCGACTTTCTCACCGAAACGGGAGTGCGCATTGATACCAGTGCCTACCGCCGTGCCGCCTTGCGCCAGTGCTACGAGGCGCTTCATGGTGTCCGCCAGTCGCTCCGCTCCGTGATCGATCTGCGCACGCCAACCACCGAGTTCCTGCCCGAGTGTTACGGGCATGGCATCCATCAAGTGAGTGCGTCCTGTCTTGACAACATCGCGGGTTTCATTCGCTTTGGTTTCCAATACCTTGGACAGATGCTCCAGCGCCGGTAGCAGCTTCGAATGAATGGCTATCGCGGCGCTCACATGAACGCAGGTCGGTATCACATCGTTACTGCTCTGACTCATATTGACGTGATCGTTCGGATGCACGTCAGCGCCCATCGACTCAGTCGCCAGATGAGAAATGACTTCATTGGCATTCATATTCGAACTGGTGCCCGATCCGGTCTGAAATACGTCGATCGGAAAGTGCTGGTCGTGCTCGCCCTCAGACACTGCCAATGCGGCCTGCTGAATAGCTGCG
>Ga0209980_10002138_pt1 | contig 10783 bp, 9 predicted proteins | sample CR02metaG_FD_183611 | JGI IMG/M metagenome (GOLD analysis project Ga0209980, IMG submission 183611) | Deep subsurface microbial communities from Mariana Trench to uncover new lineages of life (NeLLi) - CR02 metaG (SPAdes) (version 2) | ecosystem: Environmental > Aquatic > Marine > Ocean trench >... | reverse complement strand
GTGACTTCGGTTCCGAGATCGTCCCATTCGCCGACATCGAGGGCACCGGCCCAATTCTCTGGGGCGACACTCAGTTCGATGTCGAGTTCACGCCATTCCTCAAACGTCGCTTCCTCCAGGTCTCCATCGAAGTGTTGAATCTCCACGGTACCGCCATCTTCATCGATGGCAGAAATAAAGAATCGCTGCCCCTTGTTGAGATGCGCGTACCATTGACCGCGTATTGGATCGAGTTCATTGGGCATTATTCAACTCCAGTTTCACCGAATCGCATCCGCCGCGTCTTCGGCAAGTGCCTCTTTGACCGCTTCGTTGACAAGATCTGAAATGCTGCGGTCCGTCTCAGCCGCCTTCAATCGGAGCGCCCGGTGTAGTGAGGGGTCGAAGTAAACGGTGGCCCGTTTTTGTGTGGGTTCACTCATTCAAGCACCATAGCGCTGCATAACGTTTTACCGTCAAAACGCTGGCCAATTTACGCCGAGCGTGGACGCGTATGAGCCCAATGGAGGATTCGGAACGCCGGCGCCACTCGCACCAGGTCAATCGATCGAGGGGACGATATTGCCCAAAGGGGATTCCGACTGGTACCGGGTTGACATCGACGACCAAGGGGCGCTCCAGAGTGAAGGGTTCGATGCAATACAGCCAGCTAATCCGACAGGGCGGCGAGCATAGCCTGAAATCTGGGAAGATCTCGCAGGGGTGCCAGGTCAGGATCGTTTTCGATCCAGCTGCGTGACACTATTGAATTCTCGAGGCAATCCAACGCCCGCTCAACGTCGCCATAATTCGCAAACAAACAGGCTGCGTTGTATCTCGTCGCAGGATCATCGGGATTGAGCTCCAGGGCACGTTCGACCCATTCCTTCGCCTGATCGTGTCGTTCCAGCGTGAACAGACCAGCAGCACCCAAGTAGTAGGCGCGTTCATTGTCGGGGTAGTCCTCCAGGATTTTTTTGGCACGCTTGACGCCGATTTCGGCGACGCGTCGCGCACCGTCATTATCGCCCACGGCCTTATAAATCGTGGTCGCAAGCAAGGGGCTCTCGAAATCGTCCGGGTCGTGTTCGGTCGCCTTATCAAAATATTCGACTGCCCGCTCAATGTGCCCCTGGTGATAGTGGGCGCGTGCCAGGTAATGATATGCCCTGCTAAATGTGGGATCGAGTTCGACCGCCTTCTGAAAATCACGTTCGGCTTCGGCAAATCGCTTGCTCGCTAAATGTGCGTAACCTCGGGCAAGGAAACTCTCCACGTGATCAGGTGCGAGTCGCATCGCCTTATCTGCGGCCTCGTCTGCAAAACGACGCCACTTCTCGTCCTTCGAAAAGAAATTCGCATTGAGCGCACACTCTTCGGCCAGGTGAATCCATGCTCGAATAAATTCGGGATCGAGATCGACGGCTTTCTGAAACATTTCCACCGCCAGCTCCCTGTTTCGCGCGCCACCGGAAATCGCATAACCACGACCGCGCAAAAAATATTCGTAAGCCTTTGGATTTTTTGTCGTAGGATTGGGCAATTGCTCCGCACCAAGCCGGCACTGCAGCGCCTCGAGAACACGCGCGGCTATGTCATCCTGGATGGCGAAGATATCGTCGAGTTCCCGATCGTAGGTTTCTGACCACAGGTGCGAGTCTGTCGCGGCCTCGATCAGTTGTGCCGTAATTCGAACACGATTGCCGGACTTGCGGACACTGCCCTCGAGTATATGAGCGACTTGCAGTTTTTCCGCGGCAGCTTTCAGATCAACTTCCTTGTGCTTGAACGAGAACGTTGACGTGCGCGAGGCAACACGGAGATTCGGGATTCGCGTGAGGACGTTCAAAAGCTCTTCAGTGAGGCCATCGCAGAAGTGCTCCTGATCCTTTTCAGCGCTCATATCGGGAAAGGGCAGCACAGCAATCGACGGGCCGCTGGCCGGCGTGACCTTGTTTGTTGCTTCTGCTGCCTCGGGCTGCGTAGCAACCTCGGAGCGTTTGATGCCCCGCGGTGTGATTTCGAACACCCAGCTGAGTATCAGTGCCACTGGAAAGCCGGCCGCCAGAATACCGAGCACAAGCGCGATGGACCAATCCGGCAGTCCCATAGCTGGGAAGATGACATCGGCCAATTGCATGACCACCCAGCTACCCACAAGGTAGGCGATGCCGACCCTGATGACCTTCCGTTCACGCAGTTCGCGGAAGAAATCTCCCATCGCCGTATTATAGGCGTATCGGCTGGCGTTTCTGCGGTAACTTCCCAATCACCAATGCGCGCAGCAAGATCGTTTTCGAATGCGCTTTTGGTACAGAGGAATTCCAGTTCCTTATGACGCCAGGCTTCGAGGAGTGCATCTGGCGGTACGTACCGTAGAAGCGAAAATACCAAGAATAGGGACCGCGTTCCGGTTGGACCCGAGCAACGCAGTATGCTTATCGATCAGCAGCGGTCAGATGCCCCTCTGCGTGGAATGTCGCAATAAGCACAGGCAGCAATGCCAGATTCGCGAGCAGCGCAACCAACATCGCGAGCCCTGTAAGAAGGCCGAAATAAATGGTCGGCACAAACTGGGACAAAGCGAGGATGGAAAAGCCGAGCATGATCGTAACGCTGGTGTAATACATTGCACGGCCAATTGTCGCGTGGCTGCGCTTGATCGCTGCCCAGTAGTCGTGATCCGACTCGAATTCCGTATTAAAACGATGCACATAATGGATCGTGTTGTCCACGCCGATGCCGATTGTGATTGCCGCGATCGTAATAGTCATGATATCGAGGGCAATACCAGACCAGCCCATCACGCCTAGTACGATTCCCGCTGCGAGCAAATTTGGAATAATCGCAATGACGGCGATCCTGATCGAGCGAAACAATACAAGAAAGGTCAGCGCTATCGCGAAAAAGACTACCCCCAGTGTCAGGATTTGCGAGCGAAACAGACTTTGCAGCATGTTGTTATAAAGTACGAGTATGCCGCTCAGATGTACCTGGTCGTCCGCGAGATTCATTTCATCGACCAGATAGCGCCGGATTTCATCGATCAAGTCTGCCCGTCGCAACGTCGGATCCGACTCGAACACCCGTATGCTGAACCTCAGTTGCTGACCGTCGTCCGAAAGATATGGCGAAAACAGGATGTCTTTTACATCTTCGGGCAACTTCCGATAAATAATGGACAGACCCCAGTTGTCCTGCAGTATGTCCGGATCGAGTTGCTCCAGGATTTCCGCTGTCGTGCCGATAGACAGGACTTTTCCGGTTTCGGGCAGGCTGTCCAGGTAATCGTGTATCGCGCGTACATCCGGAATTCGCCGGCTGTTGAACCAGTAGCTCGTTGCCGTAATTCCCGCCCCGGCTTCTGAGTCATCCGAGTAAAAGTCCTCGAACTCCTCCTCAAACTCGTCTTCAAAGCCGAGGTCGTCGTCCTCGGTTGTTTCCGCCACCGGTGCATCGATGATGATCTCCAGGGGCGTCGTGCCACCGAGCTCCCTGTCGATCAATTCCATGCCCTGATAGATTTCGGTCGTCTTGCGATAATAATCTATAAAACGGTTTTCAACGGTTAGCCTGGCAACTCCCGAAACACAGATAACCGCAAGTATGGCAAAGGCCAGCAAGGTCGCCTTGCTATGTCGCGTAATCAGCCTCGCAAAAAACGCTGTTATCGCCGCCGTAAGGTCGTGTCGCGATCTGGGTTCGCCCGGCTCGAGCATCACGAGTGCGGCCGGGAACAACGTAAATGACAGGATGAAGGCGATCGCGACACCCATCACCATCATCCAGCCGAAATCGATGACCGGTTCAATGTTGCTGACAATCAGAGAGCCGAACGCCACCATTGTCGTCAACGCCGTGTAAAAGCAGGGAACGACTATCCTCCGCACCGTCGTTCTTACGAGAGTCATCGAGTCGGCATCAGGTTGCGCCGCATGTATCTCGCGATAACGTACGATGATGTGCAGCGTCAGCGCCAGGCAGAGAATCAACATCAGCGAGACGAAGTTCGATGAAACGACGGTCACCCGCCAGTCCATGAAACCGAGCACCCCGAGCATGATGGTGCACGTCGCAAGACAGGTGATGAGCGGCAACACGACCCATCGTGGCTTTCGAAAAGCTACCGTCAAAATAACCAGGAGGAAGACCAGAACGGCGAGACCGAACACCAGCAAATCGTGGCGAATGAAGTCGATCGAATCGGAGACGATCATCGGTACTCCACCAAGATGCATCTTTCCCAGATGGCTGCGCTCGGCCAACACAGCCCTGATCGCCGCGATTTGCTCCTGCTCCCTGGCCAGAGCACGTTGACTGTAAGCCTGAAAACGGTCGCTTGCGTCTTTGAGTTCTGCTGCCTCATCGGCAGTCAGCTCGCTGACCAGACGCTTCTCGCGAAGACTGTTACGCCAGTAAAAGAGCTGCAGGTATTCCTCATCCTGTACGAAATCGACCCGCATCGCCGTCGTTCTGGCATCGGTACTGATTATCACATTCTGATAGAGGGGGCTCGTCAACAGCTCCTCACGAGCCATGCCGCGGTCGGTTTCCTTCTCTCCCAGCCTCCTCATGCCTGAGCCCAGATCCTGAAGATCGACCGGCGGGCTCTGGATCAGCGGTACGTCCAGTATGCTGACAACGGAGTCGACCCCCGGCACCGCCGCCAGAGCATCACGCAGCTGTTTGAGATCGGCAAGAACCTGTTCGCTGAACAAATCTTCCGACGGTGTGAAGGTAACGATGAGAAAATCATCGGACTCGTAGCGGGCCCGAATCGAGCGGTAGTAAGTGAGGTCTTCGTCCCGCTCCAGCGTCAGCGAATCGGTCGTCGCATCGAGCCCGAAGTCCTTGGCGAACCAGCCGCAGGCTAAAGTAACAACGGCGATAACAAGGAGTGTCACCATCGGCCGTCCGAGGACGACGCTGTCATAAAGTTTGATCGCTGCGTTGGCCATTAATCCTTCTTATAAGGGCACGGGACCAGCCTTTGAAATGAGGATATGTACGTAGCCCTTACCGACAGCCAGCCGGTCCTTGATTCAGCCTGCCATGGCTTTTTGCAACTGGTCTCCGATGGGCAGGCGCCGAAGCCGTATACCGGAAGCAGCAAAAATTGCGTTAGCGAGCGCCGGGGCTGCTGAAGGGATACCTATTTCACCGACTCCGGTAGGTGTATCGTCATACGGCAATATATGCGTCTCGAACAGGCTGGGCACCGCGGCAATCCGCAATAGCGGATAATCGTGGAAATTGCTTTGCTGTACCTGGCCGTCTTTCACCGTGATTTCCAGGCCCAGTGCCGTACTGATTCCATCGATGGTGCCGCCTTGCAATTGTGCTTCAACCGCCTGCGGGTTGACGGCAAAACCACAATCGATTGCCGCTACGATGCGTTCGATTTTCAGTTGTCCCTGCGGGCTGACCGTAACTTCGACAGCATGCGCAGCGTATCCGCCGAAGGTAAAGTGGGTAGCAAGACCGACACCGCGCCCATCCGGCCGTTGTTTCTGGTAGTCGATGCGCGCGGCGACAAATTTAATCAATCGCACGAGTCTTCCAGGATTGAATGTGGGACCGCCATGGTTGCCGTATTCCATTTCCCGCTCTTCTCCCAGCATATCGATATGGAGCTGTAACGGGTCCTGGCCGGTCTCGACAGCGATTTCATCGAGAAAGCTTTGAATAACAAATGCATTGGCGGTGTGCGCCGGGGCGCGCCACGAACCCCTGGGAAGCCCGATCGGGTTATGGAAATATTCCAGCCTGAAGTTTTCGACGATTTTTCTCGGGAAATCGTCCGGGTAAAGTTCGGCTTCCCACAAACGTTCCTCCGTCATATTGGGACGCCGATAATACTTGCTGGCGCTTACCAGTCGCTGAGTCCAGGCGATGACCTTGCCTTTACCGTCCACTCCCGCGCGCATCTCGTGCAAGCCGGCGGGCCGGTAAAAGTCATGTTTGACATCATCTTCGCGTGTCCATTGCAGCTTGATCGGCCAGCCGGTCTTCTGCGAAATCATGCAGGCTTCGGCGACATAGTCATTGGTCAGCCTGCGGCCGAACCCGCCTCCCACGCGAGTCATGTCGACCTGGATATTTTCACGCGGCAGACCGGTCACCGCGGCAGCGGCTCTGGATGCACCGCTCGGCATCTGCGTCGGCGCGATGACATGACATCGGTCCTCCTGCACATGGGCGTAACAGTTTTGCGGTTCCAATGGCTGATGCGACACAAACGGCACCTGATAGTGTCGCTCGATGACCTGGTGAGCCTCTGCCATGGCCTTGTCAAACTCGCCATCGTCGACCACCACCTGGCCTGTCGATTTCAACATCTCGTGATTCTGCTGCCAGAAAGCATCGCTGCTGTCGCTTGCATTCGGGCCCGGATCCCAGTCGATCTGCAGCGCTTCGCGGCCCTTGATCGCCGCCCAGGTCGAGGTGGCGACGATTGCCACCCCATTGGCGAGTATCAGGTAGGGCTCGCCGGGTTCGGGGCCATCGATTTTGAAGACATCGAGTACGCCATCGACTTTACGTGCTTCGGTATCGTTGAATGAACGGACGCGTCCATTGAGATAAGGGGAACGGGCAATCACCGCATAACGCATGCCGGCTTCCCGGGTATCGATACCGTAGCGCGCCTTGCCGGTGATGATATCCATCGCGTCCATCGTTTTTTGCCGCCTGCCGACAATCCGGTACTGCTTCATGTCTTTTAGCGGCGGGCTTTCCGCGGGCAGGTCCAGTCGTGCCGCCGCAGCCACCAGGTCACCGTATGGAATCTCTGCAGCCGGGGAACTGCAGACCACGTAACCCGGCCTGGTACTGCAACTCGATACCGGGACATTCAAGCGCGCGGCCGCTGCCCTGATCAGTTGCTGGCGGGCCGTTGCCCCGACCTCGCGCATAAAGTCCCAGTTCCCGGTTAATCCGGTGCTGCCACCGACACCCTGACCACCGTATTTCCAGGCATAGCCGTCCGCTGTCTTGACGATCCCCAGTGGCATTTGCCTGACGCTGACTTTCGACCACTCGACATCCAGTTCCTCGGCCACCAGCATCGGCAACGCGGTGCGCACGCCCTGGCCGATCTCGGGCTGGTTGCTGCCAATGATCACACTGCCATCGGCTGCTATCTCGATGAAAAACCCGATCTGGTGTTCACTGTCCGCCTCGTCCCCGACAACATCATTCGACAGCCCGATCGCAGGCAAACCCAAGACGAAACCGCCGGCGATGCTTGTGCCGCTTATGACAAATCGCCTGCGACTGACGTCAATACGTTCCAGATCCATTCTTGCTTCGTTACCTGACATGCTCATTCTCCCGACGCAGCCAGTTCTGCGGCCCGGTGGATCGCAGTACGAATCCGCACATAAGTCCCGCAGCGGCAGATATTGGTCATGTTCTTGTCGATGTCCTGATCACTGGGCCTGGGATGCTTTTTCAGAAAATCTGCCGTGGCCATGATTTGCCCGGCCTGGCAATAGCCGCATTGGGGAACGTCTATTTCAAGCCAGGCCTTCTGTACCGGGTGGAGCACACCATCAGCACTGGCGAGCCCCTCGATGGTCGTAATCGACTGGCCTTCAATGGCTGATACCGGGGTGATGCACGAGCGCTGTGCGTGGCCGTCGATGTGTACCGTACAGGCGCCGCATTGACCGATACCACAACCGAACTTGGTGCCCGTCAGCTCAAGGTGATCACGCAATACCCACAGCAATGGCGTGTTCCTGTCTCCCGCGAACGAGGCCGGCTTCTTATTGACCTGGAATGAAATCATGTGCCTGGTTTCCTTGAGCAAACTGCATGACGACACCCATTGCAGTCCACAGCGGCTGTCGTGCGAACTCAAGCATGCCAACTCACTATCTGCTCGAATCAGCTGTCTTAAGAGACGCTTTACCCCGTCAAAGGTTCCTTTCGTCGCACATCAACCGCTGATGCGTGTTGGGTCGCGCGAAAGCCATGCCGAAAGCCGTTCCGATGTTCGCATTCTTTACAATGGCAGTGCAACGATCGTCTGTACGTTTGCATGTTTACTTTCTAATTAGTATTCCTAAAGCTATGAGATATATCAGGAATTAACCTAGCCCTCAGCTGCCAAAGCGTGCATGGACCAGTCAACAAGGAGCCGGAAAAATTGATCAGCCCCCCTCTTTCCTACTCTACCGTGTATGCCATCACCTGATCGGTAACGTTCTGGCCCGCCAGCATGCCACCCACCGTCAACCAGCGATCGCCAAACGGCGCCAGGCCGCGATGATCCATCGTCGGCGGAGCAGACAGCGGCAACTTCCGCCACGAAAGCGACGACAGATCAAAAAGCAGTGCATCCGCAGCAGGTTCGGAAGGCTCACCGTCATAACCGATGCCGTCGTAGTTATAGGGATTCTCGCTGCCGCCGATGAACAGCACTGCGTTCAAAGAATCAATACCGGCGGCCGCCATCCGATAACGCGGCAGACCGGGATGCGGATCCAGACGACGCCAGTCGATTCTGCGGCTGTCTTCTTCGTCGATGATGCCCAGGAAACACTCATCGCTCGCCACAAAATCCCGCCGGCGATCAGCATGAGGCCGCAGCATTACGCCATCGCAATAGACAATCCTATTCCCAACGATGCCACCCGCGTGACCAAACAATGCCCTCCCCGGTATCGGTGTCGCCTGCACCCAGGTATCCGTTGAACTATCGTAGCGCTGCGCCAGATTAATGTTGCCCAGATCGTGCCAGCCACTGATGAGATAGATGTAACGATCCAGATACGTGACCGAAACGGCATCGTCCACCGGCACCGGCATCGGCTGTAAATCAAAAAACTCTTGCGTTACGGGATCAAACGCTTGCACCCACGGCGTCGACACCTCCGAACCATCCTCGGCCACCGTGTAACCACCGAACACATAGGCAAGCCCACCGACCGAAGCCGCCACAGATGCAAGCCTCCCTACACCGCCCGGCAGCGGCGCAGACTCACGCCAGCGACCGCTTGCCGAATCCAACACCAGCGTGACCGACAACGAATCCTCATGACCGCGCCCCCGACCAAGACCGGCAAAGCTCACCACATATTGCCGGTCCTCCCTGGTAACCGTCGTCACCGCGTTGTTCGACAGCGGCATCGGTAACGCAGCAGTTTTCTCCGCGAGAATATGGTGCGCAGCGTCCTCGGCGGAGACACAGGCACCGAGGAAGGAAACGAATATGAACAGGGGCAGGCGGTTCATTGTCAGACAATACCGCATGATCGTCACCAGCACTCCATTGCGCAGCAGTCCCTCGCTGCAGCTCAGATCGCGGGACAGGACCATGATTTTGCTAAGCAAAGAGACCCTGGCTGCTCCTGTGGCGTCGAGCACTATGGACTCTTAACGCAATCTGCGTTACATTCGCGTTACATTCAGTTTTCGCAAAACCATGCCCAAAACCAAGATAGCCACGCTAAATCTGCGTATCGACCCGGGCGTCAAGGAAGCGGTCCGGGAGGCCGCCGACAGAGACCACCGCAGCATCGCCAACATGGTTGAGATGCTAATCCGGCGACATTGCGACGAAGCTGGCATCACTATTCCTGAACAGAGCGACTTATTCCCCGAGAAAAAAGATGGATGAAAAAATGCTCAAAATGATGGTTGCCGCAGGCGCCATCAAGAAAATCAGCATCATCGCCAACGGTGCCCGCTTTCACATCGAGGCTAACACGCCGAATGGCCCCGTTACTGCGGAAACAAAAAAGGGAAAGATCAAGACCTGGGTTACGCTGGATGCTGCCGCGAAATGGGTCCGGTCATTGGGGGTCGGCTCCGCACATGTCAGCCTCGCGCACTGGCAGCCGGGTCAGAGAGAGTTTCCTGTCTAAGGGGTTTATGGGGCTGATCCTGTGAAGACGATAAGACAGAGACTCAAATGCGATATTCCTGATACCACATGATCGTTCCCTGGAGTTGGCATGCGATCATTGGTTCTGCTCAGGTAAACCAGGTGTTAACAAAACCAGGTGTGATCATCGCGACTTGATCAGTCAGACATTATCCGATTTCATCGGAACTGACCGGCGGCTACCCGCGCGGACGCTGCCCCTCAGGTGAGAGATTTTCGACCGACAGCAAGCGACCCAGACTGTGTAAAAACTCTGCAGCAGATATAATCACATTTATCGGTCGAAGGAGAAGTGGATGAGCGGTTTCATTGAAGGCGAGGATCGCCATCAGGCCACGTTATTCCCGGAACGCCTGGCCGATTACGTTGCCGAAGACAGTGCAGTTCGGGTGATCGATGTCTTCGTTGACGACTTGGATATCTCCGGTCTGGGCTTCAAGACCGCACCGAACACGCTGGCCGGCCGCCTTGACCGCTGGCCGGACCTTGCGGGTGAATTATTCTTATCGGCTTTCATCCAATTCCTTAATGTCCCTTTGCTCATGTTTAAATCTTCGGCAACCATGCGAAAGCTCGTCAGTGTTTGCAACTTTGACGAATTCGCTCATATTGTCTCCCCTTTATCCTGGGCACTACTCTCCTCCTGGGCACGATCCGCTTTAGCAGCGAAGTAGAAATCGCTCTCGGTCAGGCCACGGATCTTATGAGTCCAGACTTCTACCCGGCATCGGCCCCATGCAATATAAAGGTTCGGATGATGGCCCTCTACTTCGGCGCGCTCAGCCACCTTGTTTGCAAATGCCATGGCTTGGAGAAAATTCTTAAACTTGTAGGTCCGCTCTAGATGACCGTGCTCGTTCAACTGCCATCCGTCCTGCAATTCCTGCAATAACGCCTCGGCGCGATGTCGTT
>Ga0209980_10002137_pt1 | contig 10785 bp, 7 predicted proteins | sample CR02metaG_FD_183611 | JGI IMG/M metagenome (GOLD analysis project Ga0209980, IMG submission 183611) | Deep subsurface microbial communities from Mariana Trench to uncover new lineages of life (NeLLi) - CR02 metaG (SPAdes) (version 2) | ecosystem: Environmental > Aquatic > Marine > Ocean trench >... | reverse complement strand
TCGCTTCCTTAAGCCGGATCGTGCCCAGCGCAAAATCCCCGAGCCCCTCCCCCTCCGCTCCCCGTGGCAGAAATCGGCGATCCATTGCCGTCCTCTGCTCCCCCTCGAGCTGAGCGAGGTTCTCTGACGTTACCGGAACGGTGAAGGCAAGAAGCTCCAGGTAAATGCCGTCGGCCAGTGCGATGAGTGCGTTCTTGGTCAACCCGCCGGCGTGCGTTCCACCGGGCGTGACCCGAAAGCCGACTCGCTCGAAATCGGCGCTTGCTTCGGTCAGGTCCTTGACGAAGATGACGACGTGATCAAGTGAGAACGTCACGGGAGTTACAATAGCCACGGAATCCACGGAAAGCACGGAAAGCACGGACCCCCGCAGCCCGCCCCCGGAAATTGTGTTCCCCCCCACCCCAAAAAAATGGGGAGGGGAAAATAGTTCTCGGGCGGTGGGGTTGGGGTCCGTGTGTTCCGTGCTTTCCGTGGCCAACCTCGGGGCGGGGAAGAGGGGCCCAACGCCCGGTTCGGAGTTTCATCCGCGGCCCCCCGCGAGCTTCTCCGCCTCCGGCAACCGCATGAGCCTCCACATGGCTAGGCTCCCCAAAATCGGTCCGATGACGAGGGTGGCAAACGCCCACCGCCACCCCACCCAATCGACGACACCAGGAATCAGCCGAATCGTGACCAGCGTGAGCAGGAACCCCATGGAAGTCTGCGCGGTGAGCAGCGTACCCACGTATTCCCGTTCCCCCAGTTCGCTCACGGCGGATGAAAACTGTGCGGAATCGGCGACGATGGTGAATCCCCAGATCAAGGCAACCGCGGTGACGATGTAGGGGTGGCCGTTGACGAACAGTCCGATAGTCACCGCGCAGCTTCCGCTGATCACCATGCTGGCGATCGTCGTGCGCGTGCGGCCCCAGCTGTCGGCCAGCCGGCCGGCGAGCAAGCTTCCCGGCCCACCGGCAGCTATCGCTAGAAAGGCGACCAGGGCCGCGGTCCTCTCCGGCCCGAGTGCGCCGAAAACCGAAGCACCCGGCGCGCTGGCATAGGCGAAGGTGAGAAACAACGGAATCCAGGTCCACATCGCGTAGAGTTCCCACATGTGGCCGAGGTAGCCGAAATTGGCGAGTCGGAGCCCTCGCTCTGTGATCGACCGGGACAGGTAACTCCAACGGAACTTCGGTGCCGGGGCCCGATGAGGGCCTAGCGTACCGTAGAACCACACCAACAGCCCGCCTGCAGTGGCGAGACCCGAGACCGTGTACAAGATGGGATGCCATTCGGCGATACCTCCGAGCCCGCGCAGGAGATGGGGCGATGCCGTACCCACCGTCAGCGCGCCGACCAGGAGCCCTAGGCCCAGGCCCCGGTCTTCCTTGGTCCATGTCGCGATGATCTTCATGCCCACCGGGTATACGGCCGCGAGCGTGACACCTGTGGCAAACCGGAGCAATAGAGCCAGCGGAAGCCCGTGGGCGACGAGTGGGATCAAGGCGTTCAACCCGGCGCCTGCGAACGCTCCCGCCGCAAAGACCTTGCGCGGCGCCCAGAGGTCCGAAACGTTGAACAGCGCGCTGGCCAGGGCACCGGTGACGAATCCGAGCTGTACGGTCATGGTCAGCCACGCGGCGTCACCGGTGCTGAGGCTCCATTCCTCGATCAGGGCCGGGGTCACGGCCGTGGCCGAGAACCACAGGCTCATGACCAGAAGTTCGGCCAGAGCAAGCAGCAGTAAGACCCGCCATTTTTGGGAAACTGCCAACCGGAACTCCTTTTTGGGCTGGACGAGGTTCCTCACCCATACGAAAACGGGCCCCGGTGCATCGACCACCGAGGCCCGTTATCTATCCAACCGCCCTGAGCTATCCTCGACCCTGGGCCACCTGGCGCTCCTCGCCCGTTTCGAAATACACCTTGTTCTTTTCGATATAGCTCGTCCACTCCTCGGGCGTATCCTCCTCGGTGAAGATCGCCGTCACCGGGCACTCGGGCTCACAGGCGCCGCAATCGATGCATTCGTCGGGGTGGATATAGAGCATATCGGGCCCCTCGTAGATGCAGTCGACGGGGCAAACGTCCACACAGCCCCTGTCCAGGGTATCTATGCAGGGTTCCGCTATGATGTATGTCATTCAAGCTCCCGTTTCATATGGGTGGCCGGAGTAGGCCGAATCTTTAACCAGCTCCGGCCAAGTGTCAAGAGTGTGCGCCAAACGCGCGACCTGGGGTTACTTTCCTGGGAATTATGGTTGCCTGTAGTGGGTAACAGACTCAGGAGAAAGCACAGTGCGATATGATCCCCAGATGGTGCAACCGATGCGAGAGGAGCTAACCACTCTCGGTTTTGAAGAGCTGCTAACCCCGGACGCCGTGGACGAGGTGTTGGGGTCTGATGGCGTCGTCCTGGTGGTGGTGAATTCGGTGTGTGGTTGTGCCGCAGGAAAGGCTCGACCGGGTGTGCGGCTTGCCGTGCAGCACGACAAGGTTCCAGACAGACTCACGACCGTGTTTGCGGGTATGGAGATCGACGCCACCGAAAGGGCCAGGAGTTACTTCACTGGTTATCCACCGTCGAGCCCGCAAATCGGACTGCTCAAAGACGGCAAGTTGGTGTATCTGATGGAGCGGCAGGATATCGAAGGCCGAGAGGCCAACGAGATCGCCGCAAAGCTAGTCGATGCCTTCGACCAGCACTGCAGCAAGGTCGCGTAGCCACGTTTCATGATCCTCATTGATCCGCTGGCCCACCCGGTGATTGCCCACCGGGGGGCCAGTGGGCGATTTCCTGAAAACACTCTTCTAGCGTTTCGAAAGGCCCTCGAACAGGGGGCGGACGCCATAGAACTGGACGTTCGACTCACGAAGGAGGGGATTCCTGTCGTCATTCACGATCCTACCGTCGAGAGAACTACGGACGGAACCGGAATGGTTGGGGACATGAGCCTCTTCGCCATTCGCGAGCTGAATGCCGGGTGTGGCGAATCGATTCCCACGTTGGCGGAGGTCTTAGAGGAAATCCAGGGGACTCCCTTCATGGTTGAAATAAAGGAAACGAGGGCCGGTCAGGCAGTTGTTGACGCCATCCGGGCGGCCGGCGCAGGCGACCGGGACCTCGTTGGCTCTTTCGAATCGGCACCGCTTGGCGCCGTTCGGGCCGCCGGCCTGAGGACGATGGCCAGCCGACCGGAGACTGGGCGGTTTTGGCTGGCGACCCGGCTGAGGTGGGCCCCGCCCGGAGGCCGATACGAGGCGTTTTCCATCCCCGAGTATCGGGGACGCATCAGGGTGGTGGATAGTCGCTTTGTCCGCCTGGCGAGGCGAAGGGGCCGGCCGGTCCACGTCTGGACCGTTGATGATGTGAGGACCGCACGACGCTTGAGGTCCCTCGGCGTGGCCGGGATTCTCACCAACTATCCCGATCGGATGGGTCCGCTTGCAGGTGGGAAGTAGGAGGTAGGAAGTGGGAAGTAGGAAGTGGGACGCAGGGGAAGGAGGGAGGGAGCCGACTTGGGCTTTCGGGGAACAGGGGGTAGCCTGGTCTCGTTGACAGCTATGGCCGGGGTGGGCATCGCCGAATCAATTAGATAAGGGACGTTGGGTCTGGAGTGATATCGAAGCAATGAGAAGAAATACCGCCGTATTCGTCGCCGCGCTGTCGCTCGGCTGCGCCTCCGGTGGCTACGTGGATGGTTCGCCGGCCGCGCCGGCGGTGGGCTCGAGCGCCGGGCCCGACGGTGGAGGCGAGATCGATATCACCCTGTTGATGGTGGGAGATGCCGGTTGGGCGAAGGCCGACGATCCGGTGCTCGACCGCGTCGCGGCTCACGCGTCGGAACGACCGGACCGTACCGTGGTCGTTTTTCTGGGAGACAACGTGTACCCGGATGGGCTTGCGGCGGTGGGGTCGCCGGACCGAGAGCGGGGGGAGCATATTCTGAAGGCCCAGCTCAGAGTCGGCCGCAAGAGTGGGGCACTGACGGGGAGGGGAGCGCGGCTGGTTTTCGTGCCGGGGAATCACGATTGGGACAGGTCCCGGCCCAACGGGTGGGAGGAGGTGCTGGGTCAAGGTCGGTTTCTGGTGAGCAACGGCGCGGAGCTGTTGCCGGCGGGGGGGTGCCCCGGGCCGAGTGTGGTGGATGTTGGATCTCAGGTGCGTATCGTTGCCCTCGACACACAGTGGTGGCTGCATGGAGAAGCGAAGCCGCAAGATCCCACCTCCGAGTGCGGGGTCGACAGTGAAATCGAGATACTCGACTCTCTGGGCGTTGCGCTCGAGGCTCCCGAGTCGCGACAGGTTGTGGTCGTCGGGCACCACCCCTTGGCATCGACCGGCAGGCACGCTGGTTATTTTGAATGGAAGGACCACATATTTCCGTTGCGCAACGTGGCGAAGTGGATGTGGCTACCGCTGCCGATCATCGGCTCGGTGTATCCGTTGATGCGCCGACTCGGGGTTACGGCTCAGGACATGTCGGGGTCGGAGAACCGTCACATGCGCCAGGCCCTGGACTCGGTGTTCGCCATCTATCGGCCGTTGATTTATGCGTCCGGTCACGACCATTCTTTGCAGGTCTTGAAGGGTGAGACGGCACGGTATTTCTTGGTGTCCGGTGCGTCGACGATCGGTCATTTCAGCGCTGTGGGTCGTGAGGCCCGAACCCGCTACGCACGGGCCGCTACAGGGTTCATGCGGCTCGACTTTACGACAGACCGGCGGGTACGACTCGGAGTGTTTACGGTGGACGAACGAGGAACGGAGACAGAAGAGTATTCTGTTTGGCTGGATACAAGATGATAAGCTGGGGTGTGTGATGATCGTGCGGCGCCTGACTGGAATCACCGCGTTACTCATCGCTGTATCTGCGTTCGACTCCCCCCTACGGGGCCAGGACAGCGTCACGGTTGTTGCTGGCGATTATTCGGCCGGCTGGCTCAAGCGGCTTTTCTTCGGAAGTGACTACCGAGATCTTTGGTCTGTACCCATACGCGTTCCATATCTGAAACTCCGGGAGTACGCCGGTGGACTCACGCCGGTTCGTACGGGCGGATACGGCCAGACCATCTCCTTGCATTTCGATGGTGCGGACGGCCGAAGGCATGTGTTTCGGTCCATGGACAAAGACCTTTCCCGCCGTCTCGCTGAGGGCCTGCTCGGAACCTTTGTCGAAGACATCATTCAGGATCAAACCAGTGCGTACAATCCGGCCGCGGCGTTGGTGACATCGTCCCTGGTCGAGGCCGCCGGCGTCCTTGCGGCGACCCCCCAGATGTTCGTGATGCCCGATGACACGGTGCTTGGCGAGTTCCGCCAAGCCTACGCGGGCATGTTGGGAATGATCATGGAGAATCCGGACGAAGGGGCGCAAAACACGCCTGGGTTTGCCGGGTCCGAACTGGTGAGCGGTTCCGACCGGGTACTCGAAGCCACCGAGAAAAGTCCGCGCAACCACGTCGACGAGATCGGTTTTCTCAAGGCGCGACTGCTCGACGTGTATCTGGGAGACCGCGACCGCCACAAGGGTCAATGGAAGTGGGCGCGATTCGAGGAGGGGGACGGCTACCGCTGGGAGGTCGTTGCCGAGGATCGCGACCAGCCGTTCGTGAAACAGGACGGGGTCATTCTGTGGCTAGCACGCACATTCTTCGTTCGTAAGCTCACGAACTTCTCGGCCCACTACAGTAACCTTGTGGGGCTCACCTGGAATGGCTGGGATCTCGATCGCCGGTTCTTTGCCGGACTGGAGAAACCGGTGTGGGATTCCGTGGCGCTCGACCTCCAGCAACGGTTCACCGACCAAGTGATTGAGGACGCTGTTCGCAAACTGCCACCGGAATACTATGCGCTGCGTGGAGAGGAACTCACCTACGAGCTGAAGAGCCGCAGAGATCACCTGCTGGAAATCACCGACGACTATTACCGACTGATGGCCGAGTACGTGGATATCCAAGCAACCGACGAGGACGAGATTGCCACGATCGACCGCAACGACGACGGTACGGTTCGCGTTGAGGTGGCTCTTACGCCTACCTCGGAGCCGCACTTCCGGCGCACGTTCTATCCGGATGAGACGAAAGAGATCAGGCTGTACCTTCACGGTGGTGAGGATCGGGCGGTAGTTCGCGGCAGCAGCGGTGACATCAAGATTCGGGTGATTGGTGGTGGCGGACGAGATCACCTGGTGGATGCGTCTTCGGCCGCCACCTACTTCTACGACACCGGTGGGCGAACCGAATTCGTCCGAGGCTCGGGCACGCGGGTGGATCGGCGCGACTTCAAGGCGCCGCCGTCTCCGGATTTCGCCCACGAGCAACCCCCCGACTGGGGGTATTGGTTGAAGCCGGCGCCGGGGGGGAGCTTCAGTCCCCATATCGGACTTCTTGTCGCGGGCGGAATCTCTCGTGACCAGTACGGTTTCAGAAAGTTTCCGTACAGCTCACGGCTCTTCGTACAGGGTGGATATGCGTTTGGAGCGAATCAACCGTTTGTGGATTTCAGGCTCGAAACGCGGGAGGTGAGTCACAATCTCCACTTGACCCTCCTCGCCCGATGGACCGGGCTCGACATAATCCGATTCCATGGGTTCGGGAACAACACCACCATTCTCGATAGCCCCAGCTTCTACCGGGTCGAACGGCGCGAGACGAGCTTGGCCGTCGCGCTGGCACGCGACATTGGCAAACACGTGACGTTCACCGGCGGACCGATTTTTCAGGTTTCTAAGACGGACCGCGCCGGCCCAAACACCCTCCTCATTGCCCAAGGACCGAACTTCTACGGGATCGGAACGTTTGAGCAGATTGGCGTTCAAGGTAACTTTCGGATCGATACCCGAAATCGTCCAGTTGCTGCCACAGAAGGTGTGTTGATCAGCGGTGGAGGATCGGTTTTCGGGTCGTTTTTCGATGTTAGGGACACCTACGGTGAAATCCATGGTGAGGCGGCAACCTATTTGACCCCTGGTCCCACCTTGGCCCTGCGTGTTGGCGGCAAGAAGGTGTTCGGAACGTTTCCGTTCCATGACGCCGCGTATCTGGGTGGCAACACGACGTTGCGTGGGTTTGCGGAGCAACGCTTTGCCGGAGACGCTGCAGTGTACGGCAACGCGGAGTTTCGGTTTCGGATGAGCAGGCTACGCATCATTTTCCCCGGCAATATTGGGCTCTTCGCCCTGGCGGACATCGGTCGCGTGTTCTACGAGCTCGACCCGCCCGACGCGGACACGTGGCATACCGCGTTCGGCGGTGGCCTATGGCTCTCCCTGTTGGGAGACCTGAACACCATGAGTGTGGCGATCGCCAGTAGCGACGAAAGGACCGGTGTGTACGTCCGAACGGGATTCCACTTCTAGGCGATGAAGAGCCCCATCGAGGTCAAGCTCGCCGTCCCCAGTCGGGAAATCATCGACCAGCTGGCTTCGGACGCGCCACCGCTGGGCATGCGATGCACTGCGCTGAAGCACTCCTTTCATCGTGACATCTACTTCGACTCGCGCGACAAGACGCTCGAGAAGCGGGGAGTCAGCTGCCGCCTTCGAACTCGTTCGGACGACAAGCGCATCCTCTCGCTGGAAATCGTCCAAAGCCGAGAGCGGCAGGTTTATGAGGAGGTAGTGCCCGAAGTCGATCCTCACGACGTGTTACGGGGAAGCTCCGGTCCGGCCAGACGCCTTCGCGCCATCATCGATCCGGATCGGCTCGAGGCCACCGTCGAGCTGGAGATCGAACGGCGTCAGCGGCGTTTCTGGAAGGGATGGTTGCCGATTCCGCAGTTCGAAGTGCTGTACGACATCGTTGCCGTTCGTGGCGAAGGCGACTCCCGGTATTTTTATGAGGTGAAAATACGGCACCTCCGCGGGGGTAAGCCGAGTCTCGAGGCGGTGGTACGAGATTTTCGGAGTCGCCATGCACTCCGTACCACGCTGTCCCAAAAGGTCTACCGAGCCCGGAAGAAAATAGCCGGCCTCGGGAGTCGCGCCCTGGGAGGGGAAGTTCAGGGGATCCATGAAGTCGCAGTGATTGTCATGTACCAAGGCGAGATCGGCATGCGACGTGCGGGCAACGCGTTGGTGCTGCCGGTGGAGCAGGGGAACGGAGAGGAAACCTGTCGTAATCTGCTTCGTGCAAACGTGGGGACGGCAGAGGGTGAGGTGCGGTTGCTTGGAGTTGCACCTGCTGCCGCAACGCGCCCGATCCTCGAGGTGTGGCTGGCGGATGACCTGCCCAGATCAGCGGCAACACCGCCCGAAGACGGAGTGAAGTGGTTCACTCTGCTCGATATCATGCGGCGCGTGGGTTCGCCGCTGCTGCGCGATGCCCGGACGCTTGCGGCGCTCGCAGTGGCGGCGCGGTCCGATCTCTTCCAGCTCGAGGCGAATCCGGTGGCGACAGGGGAGCGCGTCTCAGTCGCCACGCCTGCAGCGCCTGATTCGGGTAACCAGACTCTTGCCGATCTCCAGAAGCCCGAACTTCCGGAGGAATCGCTCCAAACATGGGAACCGGTGCCTGATCAGTTCATCAACGAGGAGCTGAGTTGGCTGGAATTCAACGGCCGCGTGCTCGAGTTGGCGGAAGATCCCAGAACACCGTTGCTGGCCCGGTTCCGGTTTCTCGCCATCTTCAGTTCGAACCTCGACGAGTTCGTGATGGTGCGGATAGGCATCCTGAAGCAAGAGGCTCTGGATGGTGTGGTGGAGAGAACGGTGGACGGACTCACACCACAAGAGCAACTCGACGCCATTTCGGTGCGCCTCAATCCGCTGATACGGCGGCAGCAGCAATGCTTTCGGAAGCTCCTTCCGGAGCTGGAACGCCATGGCGTAGCACTGCGACAGTGGGAGGAATTGGACCCGCCCACTCGGCATGCAATGCGAGCGTATTTCGACGAACAGATCTTTCCGGTGCTGACCCCGCAGGCCATGACTCAGGCGCCAGGTCATCCGTTTCCTCACATCACCAATCTCAGCTTGGCCCTCGCGGCGATGGTGCGAGACGAAGACGGCGGGGCACTGCACTTTGCCCACATAAGGATCCCGGGTGGGTTGCCGCGCCTCGTGCCGTTGCCGAACGGCCGGGATCGCATCCCCATCGAGGAGATCATCAAGGCGAACGTGGGAGCGCTGTATCCCGATCGTCGGGTGGAAGGCGTGCACGTGTTCCGGATTACGCGGAGCGGGGATATCCACATAGACGAAGACGGGGCTTCCGACCTGTTGCAGGCCGTTGAGCAGGAAGTGAAGCGGCGCCCGTTCGGATCGGTCGTGCGCATCGAGGTAGAGGAGGCGATGCCGCGCCCGACGCGAGAGCTTCTGGAGCGCGAATTGGAATTCGAAGAGTCTTCACCCGGCTCATTGTCGGACGCCGACGTGTTCGAAATCCCGACGATGGTAGACCTGACGGCATTGCAAGAGATCGCCGCCCTGCCGATGCCGGAGCTGGACTACCCCAAGTTCGATGCTGCATCGCGACTCGATTCCGAGGTCTCGATCTTCGACCAAATTCGCAAGGACGAAATCCTCCTGCACCATCCCTACGATTCGTTCGAGTCGACAGTGGAGCGCTTCATACTGGATGCGGCTGATGATCCGGACGTCATCTCGATCAAGTTGACGCTCTACCGCAGCGGTGACCAATCACGGATTGTGGATGGGTTGATGCGTGCGGCTCAGGCGGGCAAAGAGGTTGCGGTGTTTGTCGAACTCAAGGCGCGGTTTGACGAGGAGCGGAACATCCATTGGGCGAGGAAGCTCGAGCGCGCCGGCATTCATGTGGTGTACGGCATCGTGCGTCTGAAGACACACGCAAAAACAACGCTCGTGGTAAGGCGCGAGGGAGATACAGTGCGTCGCTATGTCCACATCGGAACGGGCAACTACAATTCAGCCACCGCGAAGTTCTATACAGATCTAGGAGTGTTGTCGTGTCGACAAAAGTTGGGGGCAGACCTCAGCGACTTGTTCAACGAGCTAACCGGATCGTCCAGGCCACCGCAGAGCAAGTTCCGCCGCTTGCTGGTGGCTCCCAAGCGGATGCGCAAGAGGTTCCTCAAGTTGATCGAGCGCGAAGCAGAGCATGCACGCTCCGGTCGAGGCGGACAGATTCGGGTAAAGCTGAACGGACTCGCCGACACGGAAATCATCGGCGCGCTCTACTCGGCCTCCCAGGCCGGCGTCGAGATCGACCTGATCGTGAGGGGAATCTGCACCCTACGTCCCGGCGTGCCCGACCTTTCGGATCGAATCAGAGTAATCAGCATCCTGGGCCGGTTTCTGGAACACGCCCGCATCTACCACTTCGCAAACGGAGGAGAGCCGGAGTTCTACATCGGCTCGGCCGATTGGCGTCCTCGAAACCTCAGGCGCCGAGTCGAGGTCGTCACACCGGTCGCGGATCCGGACGCCCGAGCTCGCCTCCAAGAGATCTTGGACCGCGAACTCGACGATCCTTTTGCCTGGCACATGAACTCGGATGGCAGCTACAGCCGACAACCGGTGCCGATCGGTGTCGATCGGCAAAGCGCACAGGATTATTGGGTTGCTCAGCTCGCCTGAAGTGCGTCGGCGATGTGCTCTATGCGCTGTACGAGCGATTCGGCTCGACCGTCGAGCCAGCACTTCCTGAAACCGTTGAATTCGCGCTGGGCCTCGAACCTCATGTAATCGAGGCCGGCTTTGAGCGTTTTCCTGGCCTGGTCCTCGAGGATAGTGGCCTGGGAGAGGGGCAGGGGGGAGGTGGGGGTTGCATCGGTGGACAGCTCTTCTACCGGGCTTCCGAATCCCGCTGCGAGGGCGATTT
>Ga0209980_10002136_pt1 | contig 10790 bp, 8 predicted proteins | sample CR02metaG_FD_183611 | JGI IMG/M metagenome (GOLD analysis project Ga0209980, IMG submission 183611) | Deep subsurface microbial communities from Mariana Trench to uncover new lineages of life (NeLLi) - CR02 metaG (SPAdes) (version 2) | ecosystem: Environmental > Aquatic > Marine > Ocean trench >... | reverse complement strand
TCCCGGGCCAGGATCAGGCGGAGATTATCGTTGCGGGTTTGTCGCCGAGCCATGGGGATTTCTCCGGGGTTTGCGGATTCGCCGATTGTTAATCGTGAATGGCAGCCAGCGCAAGTTCATGACGACGACTCTGTTTAGAACAGCGGATCCTCATCGGGTTCTTCCTCATCCTCATCGCAGTCGGGTATTTTTTCGCGTGGTAAGATTTCAAGCATCGCGGTTGGGTCACCCACACCGGCGAGGCAGCCGGTGATTTTTGAAATACGCACGGTAATCAAGCCGTCCGGCACCGGTAGCCTGCTATCCGGCATCCCCAGCAGCGCGACCTGCATAAAGTCCATCCACATCGGCAAGGCCGTCCGGCTGCCTTCCTCCCCGGCTCCCAGCGGCCGTGGGCTATCGAAGCCGACCCAGGCGGTTGCGACCAGCCGGGAGTTATAACCGCTGAACCAGACGTCGACCCCGTCATTGGTCGTGCCGGTTTTACCGGACAGATCACGCCGTCCTAAGGCGAGGGCGCGCCGTCCGGTGCCGCGCCTGATCACCTCTCTCATCATGTCGGCGATCAGGTAGGCATTGCGTGCTTCTATAACCCTGGGAGCCGCCAGCGCCTTGTCCAGGTAAATCAGCGGATCCTGGGTAAGCCCATCCAGGTCGATGTCCGCTTCCTCGGGAATCCGGTCGCCGGCCCGCGGTGACGATGAGCCAGATAGCTCAAGGGCCCGATCGCGGTCTGCCTGTAGCCGGTTCCAGCTTTGCTCGCACTCGATACACGCCAGTGGTGGCTCCGCCTGGTATATCATCGCCCCGCTCGCATCGTCTATGCGCTGGATGACATAGGACTTGGTTGCAAAACCTCCGTTCGCAAAAACCGAGTACGCGCTAGCCATCTCCAATGGGGTCAGCGTGGCGCTGCCCAGAGCCAGTGATAGATCGCGCGACAATTCGCCGCGTGGAAAACCAAAGCGGGCCAGGTATCGCACCGCGTAGGAAATGCCAATGTCGGCCAGTATGCGAATCGAAACCAGGTTGCGTGATTTGACCAATGCTTCGCGCATCCGCGTCGGCCCAAAGAATCTGCCGCTATAGTTTTTTGGCCTCCAGGTTCCCTCCAGTGCGACGTCCTTAAAAACGACCGGCGCATCGTTGATGATCGTCGCCGGCGTGTAGTCTTTGGCCAGGGCCGCGGAATAAATAAAGGGCTTGAACGATGAACCAGGCTGGCGCTTCGCCTGTACCGCCCGGTTGTATTTGCTGGCGAAGAAATCGAAGCCGCCCGACAGCGCGACGATCGCACCGTCCTGTGGATCCATCGCGGTCAACGCGCCCTGGACCTCGGGAATGCCCGTCAGCCGCCAGCCTTCACGAACCCTGACCAGGCGAATCACATCGCCCGGCGCCAGGATGTCGGCGGCCGTTTCGGGGGAGTCGCCCCGTTGTTCGTCATTAATATACGGTCTCGCCCATGACATCGCCTGCCACGGCAAGACCAGTACGCCATGATCCCTGACGTAGACTTCCGCCTGCCGCTCATCCGTAGCCAGCACCAGCGCGACTGACAGGTTGCCGAATTCGGGGTAGGTCTCAAGCGCGTCAGCCCAGGCCAGCTGCTCGGAATCCGGCTCCAGCGCCAACGGGCCATCGGCCTCGAATTCAGGCAGCGGAAACTTGGCGGGCGCAGAGTTTTCGAGCTGCCTGGCCGGGTCTTTGCCGGCGTTTTCGTCGAAAAGAGTAAGCCTGTCCTCCGGCCCACGATAACCATGGCGCGCATCGTATTCCAGCAGCGCCTGGCGCAACGCGATAACAGCCGCCTTTTGCAGTCTGCTGTCAATACTGGTGGTTACCTGGTAGCCGGCCGTATATATGTCGGGCAAATTGCGGGCCAGCAATTCGCCGCGCACCATTTCCGCGACATAAGGCGCATCCACTTCGACGGCTGGACCGTGGACGCGGGACTCGATCGGTATGGCTGCGGCCGCGTCGGCTTCGTCTTGTTCGATGTAACCGACCTCAAGCATGCGCCGCAAGACATAGCCGCGCCTCCTGCCGGCGCGCTCCGGGCTGCTGACCGGGTTATCGGTCGAAGGCGCTTTCGGTAGCCCGGCGATGGTCGCTATCTCGGCCAGCTGCAGATCCTTCAGGGTCTTGCCAAAATAAACCTCTGCCGCGGCGCCGACACCATATGCTCGTTGCCCCAGAAAAATTTTATTCAGGTAAAGGGTGAGGATTTCCTGTTTATTGAGCTGTCGTTCTATACGCAGCGCGAGGAATATCTCTTTCAGCTTTCGGGTATAGGTTCTCTCGCGGGTGAGAAAAAAGTTTCTCGCGAGTTGCATCGTGATCGTGCCGCCGCCCTGGCGTCTTTCGCCGGTCAGCAACAGCATCATCGTCGCGCGCACCAGGCCCTGGTAGTCGACGCCAGGGTGCTCGAAAAAACGGTCGTCTTCCGCAGCCAGGAACGCGTTGACCATGTCCTGCGGTATGTCTTGAAAGGCCACCGGGATGCGCCGCTGGGCGCCAAGCTGGGATATCAGCCGGCCGTCCCGGCTGTAAACCCGCAGCGGTACCTGCAGGCGCACATCGCGCAGGGAATTGACGTCCGGAAGACCGGGCGCCAGGTACAGGTAAGCGGAGACTCCCGCCATGAAAAAAACGAAGCTGCCGACGATCGCCGCACTGGCGGCCAGGAAAAGAATTCGTTGATAAAGTTTCATGCTAAGTAACTGGCTTAAGTCCTTGCTTTGCAACGCCTGATTATGCATATTAAGGCCGCATAATGCAGGCAAACCCACCGAAAGGTGGGGACGCAAAGCCACCGGTCTAAAGGAATCAGCCTAAGACAGCGGGGTTGCCGGTCAGGAATCAGTGAGCTTTCTCCGACTTCTACCAGGCCGCCCGGCATTTCCCAGGACTCATTCGCTCGCGACCGGCAATCAAGCGTAATGTTTTGCACCATCCCGCCGTTTGTTCGGTGGGTGACCGACCCTGGCCGGGGCGGGAGTATACCGCAGCCGGCGTCAGGGCTGGACCGGATGGGCGACGATACGGTCTTTGTCATAATGTGAGCGAAGTCACGTTCAGATGGCGGCGGATGCACTAGGATATTGCCAGTTGCATAACTTAATGTGCTGGTCTATCTTCGACCTGCAAGTAACGGAGCTGAAAAGGAAAAGCTGTGTTTTTTGGCAGAAAAAACAAGCCCCTACTGGGTCTGGATATCACTACGTCCTCGGTGAAGTTGATCGAATTATCCGGTTCTGCCGGTAACTACAAGGTCGATTCCTATGCTGCCGAGCCCACGCCCAATAACGCGGTCAGCGAAAAGGCGATAGTCGACGCCCAGGCGGTCGGCGAGGCCATTCGCCGGGCGGTCAAGCGCTCCGGAACCTCCAATAAAGAATGTGCGATCGCGATTTCAGGCGACGCGGCGGTCACCAAGTTGATCCAGATGCCGCGTTCGTTGAACGACTCGGAGATGGAAGGCCAGGTTGAACTGCAGGCCGACCAATACATACCGTTCCCGATGGAAGAGGTTTCATTCGATTTCGAGGTTCAGGGTGAATCGGCTAAGGACCCTGAAATGCTGGATGTTTTGCTGGTCGCTACGCGCAACGAAAACGTCGAGCAGCGCCAGGCGGCAGTCGAAGCCGCAGGCCTTATTGCCAGGGTCGTCGATGTCGAGGCATTCGCGCTGGAAAATTCCTGCCAGCTGCTGACCCACCAAATGGCGGACGGCGGCATGGATCATACGATCGCGGTCGTCGATTTTGGCGCCAGCAGTACGACCTTCAGTATTTTGCGTGACCTGCGGGTCATTTATACGCGTGACTTCGCTTTCGGCGGCCAGCAACTGACCGAAGAAATCATGAGAACTTACGGCCTGAGCCTGGAAGAAGCGGGAAGGGCCAAGAAGGAGGGTGGTCTGCCATCCAACTTCCAGCCGGAAGTGCTCGATCCATTCATGGATGAAATGTCTTTGCAGGTCAGCCGCTCCTTGCAGTTTTTCCTCGCTTCCGGGAGCGGCCGCGAGCAGCCCGAATCGATACTCGTTTGCGGTGGTTGCGCCAATATCCCGGGGGTGGCTGACGTGATCGCTTCGCGGGTGGGTATACCTGCCGAAATCGGCGATCCGCTCGGCCAGATGAAATTGTCTTCGCGGGCGAAATCGCTTGGCGTGGTCAAGGATTCGACCGCGTTGCTTACTGCTTGCGGGCTGGCGTTGAGGAGCTTCGACTAAGATGCCGAGAATTAATCTACTTCCATGGCGTGAAGATCAGCGCAAAGAACGCCAGCAGAATTTTTTGGTCGCGGGAGCCGGCGCGGTGCTGATCGGCATAGTCACGATCATGGTGGTCAGCTGGACCTTCGATCGCTTTATCCGCTACCAGAACCAGAGGAACGGCATTCTCGATCATGAAATCGAACTGCTCGACGAGAAAATCGATGAAATCAAGGGTCTGGAGAGCCAAAAAGAGCGCCTGCTCGCCCGCATGGAAATTATCGAGCGCTTGCAAAAGAGCAGACCGGAAGTCGTGCACTTGTTTGACGAATTGGTCCGCACCTTGCCCGATGGCGTTTATCTGACTTCCTTGAAACAGAGCGACCGGCGCCTGGAAATCAAGGGCGTGGCCGAGTCGACGACGCGGGTTTCCGCTTATATGAGAAATATTGACGTTTCGGAATGGCTGGAGAATCCCGGTCTGCAGGTTATTGAAACTGTCGTAGTCGGACCGAAGAAAAAGGCCGAGTTCGGGCTGACGGCACAGCAGGTTTCGACTGAGGAAAAGGACGACGGGCTTAGGGAGGCTGGTAGCTTATGAATATCATAGAACAGCTGCAAAGCCTGGACACCAACGATATCGGCCGGTGGCCGTTATTGTTCAGAGCCGTATTGATCGCGGTTATTTTTGTCGCGGTCAGTGTTGGCGGTTCGTATTATTTTGTATACCGAACCAAGGCGCTGTTGCTTGAGCAGGCCGAGGCGAAAGAAATCGAGCTTAAGGCGACCTTCGTCGCCAAGCAGAAGCGAGCGGCAAATCTCGACGCCTACAAGGTGCAACTCAAGGAAATGGAAGTTTCTTTTGGCGCTATGCTGCGCCAGTTGCCGAGCCGGACCGAAGTCCCCAGCCTGCTCGTCGATATTTCCCAGACCGGTCTGGCTGCCGGTCTCGAGGAGAGACTTTTCCAGCCCAGCAGCGAAATCAAGAAGGATTTTTACGCGGAATTGCCGATCAAAATCCGCCTGCAGGGCAGCTATCACGACCTCGCGCAGTTTGTCAGTGGTATCGCCGCCTTACCGCGAATCGTCACCCTGCACGACGTATTGATTCAGCCTGAAAGAAATACGGGCGGAAACGATCTGATGCTTGACGTGACCGCCAAGACCTACCGCTACCTGGAAGAGGAGTCCTGATGGTCATGAATACAGGTATGCGTACAGGGTTCATGCTTGTGGTTATCGCCACCGCTGGATTGCTGTCTGGCTGCACCGGGGGTACAGCGGATCTGGAGGCTTATATCAAGACAACCCTGGACCAGCCCGGTGGCCGGATCAAGCCGCTCCCGCAGATCAAGCCATATGACACTTTTATCTACGAGGCGGATAACGAGCGATCGCCGTTTATGCCGGATGTGCCGGTGGTGCTGGTCCGCAATGCGTCAGGCTCTGCGATCGGTCCGGACGTGAGCCGCAGCAGGGAATTTTTGGAACAGTTTCCGCTGGATTCCATGAATATGGTTGGCACGCTCGAACTGGGCGGAACGATGTATGGTCTTTTGCAAACCAGCAACGGCCTTGTTCACCGGGTGGTTGTTGGCGCCTACATTGGCCAGAACGATGGGCAAATCAAGTCCATTACCGATGTTGAAATTGAATTGCTTGAAATCATTTCAGATGGCCTCGGCGGCTATATCGAAAGGCCGGCCGCCGTTGCGCTGAGTGATTGAGACTACTAGGGAGAGACAGAAATGAAGTTCATGAATCTGCCAACACGTGATTCGCACGGTGGCAATGGATTGGGACGCTACGCAGGCAAATGGATAATTGCCGCGCTGGTCTGTCTGTTGGCTCTGCCTGCGGCGGCGCAAAGTACAGTTCAGCTGGAAGATATCAAGGTTGTTACCTTGCCCGGCCAGCAAGTGCAGCTTGAGCTGCAGCTGAGCGGCGCGGCGCCCGAGCCGCTTAGCTTTACGATCAACGACCCGGCGCGTATCGCACTGGATTTACCGGGCACCAGCCTGAATATGGACCGGCGGCGCACCAATGTCGGGATCGGACCCCTGAATTCCGTGGTAACCGCTGAAGCTGGCGGCCGGACCCGGGTCGTCTTGAATATGGATGCACTGGTGCCGTACGAGACACGCGTTTCCGGCAACAGCATTATCATTCTTCTCGGGGTTGCGGGAAGCGCGGACCAGGCCGCAAGTTTTGCCAGTGGTTCAACCCGGGCCGTCCGTCCGAGTGCTGCGGCCAGTATAGAAAGCATCGATTTTCGTCGCAGCCCGGATGGTGCGGGCCGTATTATGGTGACCCTGAGCGACCCCAGCACAGCTATAGATTTGCGCCAGCAGGGTAACCTGATCCTGGTCGATTTTCAGGGCACCAGCCTTCCTGACAGTCTGCTCCGCCGCATGGACGTAATGGATTTCGCGACGCCGGTTGCATCGGTGGATACGCTCAGAGTCGGCAACGACACGAGACTGATTATTGCAGCTATGGGTGATTTCGAAGAAGTCGCCTACCAATCTGACAACGTCTTTACCGTCGAGATCAGCAAGGCTGCTGAAAAAGATGATGCTTTTGTTCTGGAAATCGAGAAAGAATATGTCGGCGAACGCATGTCGCTGAACTTCCAGGACATCGAAACCCGTGCGGTCCTGCAATTGCTCGCCGATACCAGCGGCCTGAACATGGTGGTTAGCGACACCGTAACGGGAAGCGTGACCCTGCGTTTGCAGAATGTTCCGTGGGACCAGGCGCTGGATATCATATTGCGCACCAAGGGCCTGGACATGCGTCAACAGGGCAACGTGATCCTGATTGCGCCGGCAGACGAGATCGCCGCGCGCGAACGCCAGGAGCTGGAAACCTATGCACAGCGCCAGGAATTGGAACCGCTGCGTGCAGAATTCGTACAGGTCAACTATGCCAAGGCTAGCGATCTTGCTGAACTGATGAGGTCCAGCGCCGAGAATTCCCTGCTCTCGGAGCGCGGCAGCGTTGCAGTGGATGCGAGAACCAACACCTTGCTGGTACAGGATACGGAGGAACGGTTAGCCGACATTCGCAGAATGGTGGCGATACTCGATATTCCGATTCGGCAGGTTCTGATCGAGGCGCGCATCGTCACCGTAAATGACGACTATAGCAAGGAGCTGGGCGCGCGCTTTGGGGTGACCTATGTAGACGATTTTGGCAGTGGCGGTCTGATCTCGAGCACAGGCACTGCCTCGGGTAGCGGAACGATTACCAATTCCGCGCTGGATAATATCCAGAACACCGGGCAACCCTTTCCTGTCGAAGCGCCGTCGATCACTGATCGCTTTAATGTCAATCTGCCGGTCATCAACCCGGCTGGCACGATAGCGCTGGCGATCCTGGACAACGACTTTATTGTCGATCTCGAGTTATCCGCGTTGCAGGCGGAAGGACGTGGCGAAATCATTTCCACGCCGCGCGTAGTGACGGCCAATCAGAAGCAAGCCAGCATCGAACAAGGTGTCGAGATTCCCTACCAGGAATCATCGTCCAGTGGCGCCACAACGACCCAGTTCAAGAAAGCCGTACTCAGACTGCTGGTGACACCGCAGATCACCCCTGATGACCGGATTATCATGGATCTCCAGGTTAACCAGGACAGCGTGGGTGAAAGCGTGGCCAGCGCGACCGGCGGATTCGTCCCGAGTATAGACACTCGCGAGGTGATAACGCAGGTCCTGGTCAACGATGGCGAGACCGTGGTTCTTGGTGGTATATACGAGACCGAAAACCGCGAAGTCGTCAGCCAGGTGCCGATACTTGGAGATATCCCGATCATCGGTCGCCTGTTCAGGTCAACGGTAACCGAATCCAACAAGTCGGAGTTGCTGATATTTATTACGCCGAAGATTCTTCGCGACGGCGCCAGCGCCTACTGACTTCCAGAATCAGCGATCGACATTTAAAGCCTCCCGCATTACGGGAGGCTTTTTTGTTGGCCTGACGGGCCAAAGTCTGACAAACTGCCAGAGTGGGCCACGGAGCCTCTACCAGAGAAGGCAAATCGTCATCGGGCTCAGAAAGACCGCGACATATTTTTTTGATTTTTCCAGCCACTGGCAGGCATTCGGCAATTTACCGAAAAAAAATGCCGATGATACTCTGGCCGATAACAACGCTTACGATATGCCAGGAAAAAACAGATACAGGCAGGCAGCCGTTGCATAAGCAGCGGACACGGACGTAAAGGCGGCAAAATGCGGATTCAAGTAGAGAGCTTTTTCCACCAGGCGACCTCGACATTCAGCCATGTGGTGGTTGACCCCGACTCAAACAAGGCCGCGATCATCGATTCGGTGCTCGATTTCGATTGCCAGTCCGGGCGTACCGGTACCGAATCGGCTGATCGGCTCATCGCGTGGCTCGATGAAAATGGGTACGAGGCGGAGTGGATCCTCGAGACCCACGCGCACGCCGACCACCTGAGCGCAGCGATGTATCTGCGCGGAAAGCTCGGTGCGAAGACAGGAATCGGGGAGGGAATCACCACGGTACAGGAGACCTTTGCGAAAGTTTTTAACCTGGCAGACGACGATTTCCGGCCAGACGGGAGCCAGTTCGACCATCTTTTCGGTGACGACGAGGAGATCCGGATCGGGGGTTTTCGTGGCCGCGTCATGCACACCCCCGGACATACCAGCGACAGCGTAACTTATGTGTTTGGCGATGCCGTTTTTGTTGGCGACACGATGTTCATGCCGGACTTTGGCACCGCGCGCTGCGATTTCCCCGGGGGCGATGCTCGCCTCCTCTACCGGTCCATCCAGAGAATTTACGAATTGCCCGACGACACGCGCTTGTTTCTTTGCCACGACTATCCGCCGGCCGGCCGTAAAAAAAGCTGCGTGACCACGATCGGCGATGAGAAAAAACACAATATTCATGTCAACGAGTCCAGCGACGTCGATCAGTTCATAAAGATGCGTACCGCCAGGGATGCTCAGCTCGATATGCCGGCGCTGATTCTTCCGTCGATCCAGGTCAATATCCGCGCGGGCGCACTGCCAGAGCCTGAAGACAACGGTATCCGCTATCTCAAACTTCCACTGAACCGGTTTTGAGATTGCTCATGCCTGAATTTACACCTCTTTCAGCAACGCTCGGTGGGATACTGATCGGCCTGTCAGCGAGTTTGCTCCTGTGGACGACCGGTCGAATGGCCGGTATCAGCGGAATTGTCGCCGGCGCCATCGGGCCGGCGGCTATCGGCAGGTCTCGTATCCTCGGGTGAGCCTGTTGCAAAGGAAGAACCCCGGTGTGCGAGTAGCCGAAGGGCTTCGTATACAGTTAAGCTTGTCATGTATCTTTTTTCGTATATGCCAATACCATGACTTCCAGTTTGTTTTTGATTGGCCCGATGGGCGCCGGCAAGACCGCGGTCGGGCGGCGGCTCGGCAAGGAACTGGGGTTGCAGTTTTACGATACCGATCTTGAAATACAGGAACAGACCGGCGTCGATATCGGGTTCATTTTCGAAAAGGAAGGAGAGGTCGGTTTTCGCCAGCGCGAGGCAGTGGCGATCGAACGCCTGACGCAACTGCCATCCATCGTACTGGCGACCGGCGGTGGTGCGGTGCTCGATCCGCAGAACAGGCACAGGCTGTCGCAAAGGGGGCGAGTGGTTTACCTGCGCGCCAGCATCACGCAACAGCTAAGGCGTACGAAATTGATTGCCAACCGGCCTTTGCTTGATGGCGACAGCCCCGAAAAAACGCTGGCGGAAATCGCCCTGCAAAGAGAGCCGATCTACGAGGAAATGGCCGATCTGACGATCAATACGAATGGCCGGAAAGTACCGGCGGTTGCCGCCGAAATCGTAAGCTGGGTTAAGGGCGACAGGTGATGCGGCGGTGAAAACAGTGACAGTCGAAGCCGTCGGCGGTTCCTACCCCGTCCATATAGGTAGCGGCCTGCTGAGTGATTCCGATCTGATCGCGGGCATGGTGCCCGGAAAGCAGGTTTTCTTGATTAGCAACGAGACCGTCGGTCCTCTGCACGCGGTTGCGCTGGAAAAAGCGCTGGCCGCGTTTGAGATTTCTAAATATGAACTCCCCGACGGTGAGCGTTTCAAAAACCTGGAATATTTTTCGGTGTTGCTGGATCGAATGGTTGCATCCGGCATGCATCGCGACGCCACGATAGTATCGCTGGGCGGTGGCGTCGTTTCGGATATCGCGGGCTTTGCGGCTGCCTGCTACCAGCGAGGCATCGCCCATATTATTTGTCCGACCACTTTGCTTGCCCAGGCGGACGCAGCGATTGGCGGCAAGACCGCGATCAACCACGCCGGTGGGAAAAACCTGGTTGGCGCTTTTCACCAGCCAATCGGTGTGGTTACCGACCTCGCGACGCTGGATACGCTCGACGACCGGCAGATGAGAGCCGGGATGTCCGAGATCGTGAAATCGGCGCTGATCGCGGACGAAACTTTTTTTGGCTGGCTGGAAAGTCACGCGGGCGAGGTGCTGGCGCGCGATCGGCAATCGCTGACCCACGCGATTGAAACAAGTTGCCGGATCAAGGCCCGAATCGT
>Ga0209980_10002135_pt1 | contig 10795 bp, 9 predicted proteins | sample CR02metaG_FD_183611 | JGI IMG/M metagenome (GOLD analysis project Ga0209980, IMG submission 183611) | Deep subsurface microbial communities from Mariana Trench to uncover new lineages of life (NeLLi) - CR02 metaG (SPAdes) (version 2) | ecosystem: Environmental > Aquatic > Marine > Ocean trench >... | reverse complement strand
ATCCAGGTCAGGCAGCTCGCCTTTTCTCCCACACTTTAAAAAATTGTTCTCCCTCTTGCCCGTCGAGATGGGAAAGCGCCTGGCGCACGATGTCCACTTTGACCAACTTGTTCCAGGCCTCAATTAATCGAAGGGTGATGGGGCCTGGGATTTCCTTCCCGATCCCGACCCCGTTTAGGCTTTTCACGGGCACGATGGAGGGACTGGTGCTGGCGAGAAAGGCCTCTTCGGCACTGTAGACGTCGTACGGCGTGAACTCACCCTCCACCACCTCGATGCCCAACTCGCCGGCTATAGATGAGATGGTTTCCCTGGTGATGCCACCGAGGACGTTCTTTTTAATCGGCGTGCAGATCGCCCCGTTCAAAACTAAAAAGAAATTATGCGCGTTGCTTTCGCTGATGTTGCCATCGATATCGAGCATTAGTGGAATGCAATTCGGGTCCACCTGCTTGGCCTCAAAGGTGGCGATGATATGGTTCATTTTGTTTGTGATCTTCGCCTTTGATTCCAGGCACTGGGGAGGTATCCTCCTGGTGGAGGGAACGACCAGTATGGCCCCCTCAACGTAATAGCGCGCAAACTCCCTGAAATTGATCGTCAAGCAGTAGATGGCCACAGTGGCGGAGCCGCTGAGCCTCTTACCCGATGATGGCCGCACTCCCCTGCTCACCACCTGCCACATAGCGAAATCGTCGTTTTCACCCAAAAGATGTTTATTCCTGTCCAGCAACTCAAGGGTCGCCTTCTCCATCTCATCGATCAAAAGGCCGCATTCTATCCTCGTATAGGTCAGCGACCTGTACAGTCTTTGAGTGTGCTCGCGTAATTTAAAGGGTCTGTGTCCGAATGTCCGTGTGACGTCGTAAACACCGTCGCCCGCGTTGAAACCGTAGTCCAGCACGGAGACCTTCGCCTCACTTTCCGGCACAAAAGAGCCATTCAGATAAACCAATTTTTCATCCATCATTTTCGTTTCCTCCTGAAACAGCAAATTGAAGCGATGCGCCTCTGTATGGGAAAATCTATACCTGAAGATAAAGATCCCCGTCAAATGATGTGCCTTGATCATCCGTTAGGCCTCTTTTGGGGTAATATGGTATGGATGGGACAGTGAATTTTACACATTCCAACTCCTCGAGGTGCCGAGACTGTAAGGATCGAGTATACCAGTTACTGACTGCCACTTACGGTGTGTGTCAGGTCGGCAGCTCTTTCCCCTGGCCAACCAAGCCGGACCACTATCGAGGCACCACCGTAGGAGATGCACTGGAGCGTATCTCAGAGGGCCTTCGAAAACTGAGGGGATACAGAAATTTTATCCGAGCCGAACAGCTGCCTCCGTGTGATTTTTACCTTCCAGAGCCAGGCTTCATCGTAGAGTTCGATGAATCGCAACACTTCACGCAACCCCGGAGCGTGACGCTCAGATCGTATCCCCTGGAGTTGAAAGTGGGTTTTTCGATCGCCCATTGGCTGGACCTGTGCCAGCGAATAGACGCAAAGGACAACGACCCCCCTGACCGGGACGAAAGACGGGCGTGGTACGACACGCTACGGGATCTTGTGCCGACCTTGCATGGGTTTGAACCGACAGTCCGGCTATACTCCGACGCGTTTCGCTGGTGCTCCCTTCACAAGGACTCAGAAAAGGACCGGGAGACCTTTCGGTCTTTCCTGAAACTCGCGCTGCCCAACGAAACAGGTGTGGAGTTAAGAAGATAAGACCGGCCTGATCAATTTGTTTATACCCATGAGAGCCACCGGAAGGGAGCGGTGATGATTTTTGAAGGAAAAATCAAGCTGCGAGTGCCAGGTTCAAGGGTCTGGGATTTTCTGCTGGATATTGATCAATTTACTTCATGCATGCCGGGTTTAGAAAACGTAACGAAAATCGATGATCGGAGCTTCGATGGGGTCATAGGTGCAACGGTCGGCCCCATCTCGGGAAAGTTCAACTTTCGCTCAACTATTGTAGAGAGCACGCCGCCGAAGGAACTGAAAGTCCGAATCGAGGGCACGGATTCTGTCACCGGGAGCAAGATCAGCGCCAACGTGTCTGCAACTTTGAATCAGACTATCGATGGCCACACAGAATTAAGCTACCGTGCCGACGTGGAGATCAAAGGCAGGATCGCTATCCTCGGCGATATGATCATGCGGGCCACTTCCTCCGTTCTCCTGGACGAATTTACCAGGCGATTGCAAAATCGACTTGAGGGTGATGAGACAGCCGTATAGGGCCTGAGAACTCCCGCCCTTGAAACGAGAAGCCTTATTTTTTATTAAAGGAGCGTTATGGAAGATCGTTATGATGTGATCGTCGTTGGTGGCGGCTCGGCGGGCTCGGCTGCTGCTGCTCGGCTTTCTGAGAATCCAAGGCGGAAGGTACTTTTACTCGAAGCCGGCCCCGATCCACAGCCCCTACCGGAGCTGGTTACCGACGCAACAAAACAACCCCGTCTGCTGTTGGAGAGTCCGTATGTGGACATGTATCCTGTGGAGCGTGAGATAGACGGAAGCCTCTACTACGCACTAGCAGGACGGATCATGGGAGGAGGCTCCTCTATCAATGCGATGTCCGCCGTTCGTCCGGTGAAGGCGGATTTTGACGCCTGGTCCGAACTCGGTAACACAGAGTGGACGTGGGAGCAGGTGCTCCCGGTACTCAAGCGGATCGAGTCCGACCAGGACTACCCAGACAGCCCGCTCCACGGCCGAGACGGGCCCCTCTACGTAAAGCGCCCTTACACATTTGACATGCCCGTTTCCGAGCCGGTTCAGGCGTTTATGGATAGAGCCGAAAAGATGGGGCTTCAGCGCTGCCCTGACGCGAATATCCCGGACCCCCTCGGAGTCTGCATTTCGCCTTATACGATAAAGGATGGAAAACGTCAGTCTACCACAGTGGCCTATCTAGAATCTGCACGGTCTCGGGTCAATCTGAGTATCGTCGCTGAGGCCTGTGTGGTTTCACTGCAGATTTCCGGCACCAGGATAGAGGGAATCCGCTACGAGAAAGGTGGACAGGTCCATAGAGCACAGGGCGACCAGATCGTGTTGAGTGCCGGCGCCTATCGCACCCCACAAATTCTCATGCTCTCTGGGATTGGATCGCCATCACAGCTTGAGCGCCATGGCATTCCGGTGATCCACGGCCTGGAGGGAGTTGGAGAGAATTATCAGGATCATCCGGTTGTCTATATGACATTCGAAGGAACGAAGGGCTTTCAGACCGATTGGGTCGTTCCGCGCTTCAGGCTGATCGTAAAGAGCGACCCGAGTCGGAAGTGCGGAGACTTTCATGTCTTCATGCGACCACCCACCCAGCTTCAAGGTGTCAAGCCGATGATGCCCATATCGGCCCACCTGCTGGAGCAACGCTCTCGGGGCCGTGTCATCTTGAAAAGTCTCGACCCTCACAAGCAACTAGGCGTCGAGTCGCGGATGATGGAAGACCCAGGCGATATCAACGCCATGGTCTCAATCATGAAATTCATTGCCGAGTTTGTTCAAGACAAATCCATGGAAGAATACTACGGGCGGCTGCTGCAGCCGCCTCCTGGGGAGGATTGGGCAAAGTTTGCCCGCTCCACCTTCGACAGCTATCACCACGGAGTTGGGACCTGCATGATGGGGCTTTCATCGAACAGGCTGTCCGTGGTGGACCAGCATCTCCGCGTGCACGGGATGTCGAACTTATGGATCGCCGATGCCTCAATCATGCCGATCGTAACGCACGCGAACACGAATCTTACGTCCATCATGATCGGCGAGCGCCTATCGGATTTCATCAAGGAACTCGATTAACCCCGATCCGAATAAATAATCGAGGGATTTCCTGTGTTGAGCGGCTTAGGACACCAGTTGCCGGCATTTTGATCGTCGGCCTGCAACTACACTAAAGGTGAGTTGCTGATTCATGGTGCAAACCCCGTACCACAGAACCCACGTGCTTGAATGCGGGGATGAATCCCGTACGATTGTGGGCGGTGTTTGAGTTGAGATCGTACGGGGTGAATGTTCTGAATTCCTTCCAAGGGCATCGCCCCAATGCCTCGGGGGTATGTTTGTGGTACGGGGTTTGCACCATGAATCAGCAACTCACTCGGAGTACACTTACGAACCTACGATCAATATATCGGCAACTCTTGCAACATCAGCTCGGGATGGCATAAGGCTTGATTATTTTTGTCGGATCGGAGTTAGAAACCCTGAAGCTCAGATTTCTCTCAGCGACCTTGGACATCCGGATTGAGTAGGTTTGTTGGTTTTCCGTCCAGGAAGCTCAAAATGTTGGACATTGCATATTCATAGCGCTCGCAGAGAATCTCAACCGTTGCGTATCCTCGGTGGGAGAGGAGCACCACGTTGTCAAAGCGGCGAAGAGGATGGTCGGCCAAAAGAGGCTCCTGATCGTAGACATCGAGCCCTGCACCACCCAGGTGTCCAGTCTCAAGGGCATGGATCAGTGCTGCCTCCAAAACGACGGCCCCTCTTGAGGTGTTGATCAATACTGCTCCCGGCTTCATCAGCGACAACTCTTTTTCCCCAATCAGTCCCCGGGTCTCCTGGTTCAGGCGAGTATGGATGGTGACGACATCAGACTCCCTGAGCAACTCCTCAAGAGAAACCCGGCTCACCCCGGCCTGGCGGGCCCTCTCCTCGGTCAGGGTCTTACCGCTGGCCAGGACTCTGGTCTTAAAGGCCAGGGAGATGCGCGCAACCTCTCTTCCGATCCTCCCCAATCCGACGATACCGATCGTTTTTCCCTCCAGGAGTCTCCCCGGGATGCCTGGCCAGCCACCTTGATGCATCCCCCGGTCGACCTCGGGAATCCGCCGGGTCACCGCCAAAATCAGCGCCAATGTCAACTCTATTGTAGAAACTCCCGAGTCGTTTGGAGTCCCGGTCACAACGATGCCACGGCGTGTTGCGGCCGCAAGGTCGAGATGGGCAAAGCTCTGCCCGATCTGCGAGATGAGTTTAAGCGAAGGGGCAAGGGAAAACTCCTTTTCGCCGAACCGGGTGCGCTCCCTGACAAGAACGACTGCATGAACGTCCTTAAGGGCACCTCTGAGTTCATCCTCTGTTCCAAGCCTCTTCTGCATCACGGTGATATCGGTCCGCGTCTTCAGTTTTTCGAACGAGGGAACCTTGGCGGCAAGCCCCTCGTAGTCATCCAGAATCAGCACTCGAAAATTATCCGTCCTCTTCTCTGCCATCCGAACCTCCAATCAGAGCTAGAATTTTTGTTCCTGCACGTCACCCTGTGCTAGTTCATTCCTGAACCCTTTAGCAGAACAGAAAGGCCTCGAGCAATCCTCGTTCGACTCTTGGAGTGACCCCCATCAGTTAGACAGTCAAGTGGTCAAAGTTAGAACGCTTGCAGGGGTGGGGAAATGGATTACGTTTATAGATTTTTGTTGATCTTAACATTTTTTATTTTTTATCTACCCTACGTATGGAGTAGTTGTGCAAAAAGGGAACCTACAAAAAAGAGAATTAAAATTGACTCATGTGAGGACATTGATCCATATCATGTATCGAGATTAAAGGATTTTGCAGAACGTTATCCAAAAGGATTTGTTGAATCGTATCGAAAAGAGGCGGAAAAGGAAGTGCAAGACATAATGGAATCTTACAAGGGAGCAATTCTTATTGAAAGACAAGGGGGAAATACTTTTAAATATTTTCTCGCTAGTAAAGATAAACAGGTTTGTAATAAATTCGATAAGGGAAAATTAATGAACGTTGTAATTGATTTTGCCTGTTGTGACGGTGATCCGAATCCTCCATGTTATCTAGGACTAGGTAGCTATGTGGTTAAGATTAGCGAAGCAGGTATAAAATAGAAAAGCAGTCTAACAATTCACTACAACCGCCTCCGCTGATGCGGCGCGGCTGAGCTTAAACGTTAGGCATTCAGCTTCTGGCGGAGTATAATGGGTTCCGTGAATGAACGTTCGCTTCTATGTTGACCCGGAAACTGGTGAACCACATATCTACCCGCATGGAGTTACGGAGGATGAAGTCACAGATGTCCTTCAAAACCCTGGGGAGGATCGTCCCGGTCGGGAAGATGCTCGCGTCGCCATTGGGCAGACCCGGGCCGGGCGCTATTTGCGAGTCATCTATGTTCCGGAACCAGGCGGTACATTTGTGATAACGGCGTATGAATTGAGAGGAAAACCCTTGATGGCTTATCGGCAGCGTCGCCGTCGGAGAGGAAAAAGATGAGACAGAAAAGATTTCCACCTGGCTGGGATGAGGAGCGGGTCCGGAAGGTGCTCGCCCATTACGAGCAGCAGACCGAAGAGGAAGCGGTGGCGGAAGATGAGGCTGCTTTTGAGGACTCCACTCAAACCGTCATTGAAGTACCCAAAGAGTTGCTTCCGGCGATACGGGACCTGATTGCAAAGCACAAGGAATCCCGCAGAGCCTAACCGCCGCTGGAGCGGGCCTATCAGGGCGCTCATCGGCATGACGTTAAACTCCATAGTAGGAGGACAGTATCGTCCAATAACAGGATGGAGCAGAATTCTGGGTTCGCCGGAACTGCGGCCTTGGCGGGCCTTGCCCCTTCGGGGTCTGCTCATCATAAACGTTAGGCGTGTCAGCCTTATAATTTTATAAGATAAGGAGAGACATCTGGAGCCGACTGCACGGTAGTTGATGGGTCTATGTTTTGCATTAGCATGCGGCCTGTATATGCTTCACCGCAGGCGACATCAAACTCCGAGGCTCACCAAGGTATGGCTACGGTTAGATAGGGTCTGGCCAATATATGAAAAGGGCTTACTACTAGGGTTCCGCTCCTTAGTAATTGCCTACGTCATAATGATTCTGCTTGTACTTCTTGTAGGATTCATAAGCAGTATTACTGGTATGAATATCTACCCACTGGTAGAAATCGTTGTTCCGCTAACGTTTTTTCTGCCGCTGTACTTATGGTTCAGAGAGAAGCAATTGTGCGGCTGATGGCGCAGGGGTGGAGATCAGGCGAGTGCCGAAGGAAATCGGGTTGGATTTACATGAAGACTAGAAAAGCCGATGAGTCTTATTGCGGACCAACTTAAACCGCACAGCAGATAACACATTGCAGAGCCGATTCGTGTAAAACGCGCGGCTCAACCAGAGCGTTAAGTTTGCACCACAAATTTCCCCTCCGAGGTATGGGCGTGATCCCATCTGGCTTCTATTTCCCCCCAAACGCAATTAATCGGCGCTTTAATTTCATCCTGCGCCCTTTAATATTGCGAATAGCTCGATCCAGGGCGTGTTCGAGCGCTACAACGAGCGGCACACGTTAGTCACCATGGATCTTCTTAAATAGGGTAAGAATATCAATCGCTTCAACTTCGAGCGGGCGGATTTTCTGGGGCTCCCAGATTCAGAAGGTTCAGACCAAGTATAGTTGTATGAGAGGATGCTTTTACAAGGGATAAATTTAGGCTATCTTTTGGAAGAAAAGCTCTCCAGCAAACCGGAGGACAAAATGGCAGAACTTACACAAGAGAAGTGCGTAGCGTGCCGCGCGGATGCCCCGCATGTCACCGACCAAGAGATCAGTGAACTCCACCCGGAGGTGTCTGATTGGAAGCTCATCGAGGAGGGAGGGATCCGAAAGCTCGAGCGCGTTTTTCGCCTCCCCAATTTTGTCAAGGCCCTGGCCTTTACCAACGGCGTCGGAGATCTGGCCGAGGCCGAAGGACACCACCCCCGTCTCGTAACCGAGTGGGGGAGTGTGGCCGTTACCTGGTGGACACACAAAATCCGGGACCTTCACCGAAACGACTTTATCATGGCCGCCAAGACCGACCGGCTCTTTCAGGAACATTCCAAATACCAGCCATCAAGTTAAATCAAACACGGGGTTTGAACCCCCGTGTTCGACCAAAGGGGAGAGCTTCCGCTTCTCCCCTTTGGAAACCCCATCGGTTTTGTGCCCGCGGCAAGCCGCGGGGTTACCCAATAATATTACCGGAGTTTTCCTCTTCCGATCGGTCCCCGTATTCGCTAGAATCACCCCACTGCAAACGGGGCAATAAGGCTTTAGGAAAAAGGAGAAGAAACCTTGAAAAATGGCAAGGAAAAAGAATTTGTCCTTGATGTCGTAAATCGAAACAGCCAGGCGATCTCTCTTCTCGGAGACAACATCTTCTACTTTGCCGAGCTCGGCATGCAGGAGTTCGAGACCTCGGGGCTCATGGTTCGGATCCTTGAAGAGGCTGGCTTTCAGGTCGAGCGCAACATTTCCGGGATGCCCACAGCCTTTATGGCCACCTATGGGTCAGGAAAACCGGTGATTGCCTTGCACACAGAATTCGATGCGACCCCGGCATCCTCCCAGGTAACGGGGGTTGCTGAGCCCAGGTCCATCACCGAAGGGGCGCCTGGACACACCGAGGGACACAACGTCAATGCAGCGGTCTTGATTGGGGGAGCCTTTGCGGTCAAAAAGGCCATGGACGAATTCAAACTGCCCGGCACCCTCAAGGTCTTTGGGGCGCCAGCGGAGGAACAGCTCGTCAGCCGCCCCTTCTTCGTGCGGGACGGATATTTCAAAGACGTGGATGTCGCCATCCACGACCACATCGGTGGTGAGTTCGGAACTCTGTTTGGCTTGAGACAGTACGCTCTCATCTCGGCCGAGTTCACTTTTAAAGGGGTAAGCGCTCATGCTGCCACCGCGCCATGGAAGGCCAGGGACGCTTTGGATGCAGTTGTCCTGATGGATATCGGGTTCGACAAGCTCCGGGAGCACCTGGAACCGACCCAGCGAAGCCACCGAGTGATTACTGATGGGGGTGATCAACCGAACGTCATCCCCAACAGAGCCACCATCTGGTGGTTCTTCAGGGAATCCACCGCCGAGAAGGCGCAGGCTATTTTCGAAAAGGCCAAGAGAGTCGCCGAGGGGGCAGCGATCATGACCGGAACGACTTTCTCCGTAAACGTGCTCAGCGCTGTATGGCCCACACGCGCCAACAAGACCATGGCCGAGGTGATCCATCAAAATGTCGAGCTTGTGGGCATGCCCAAGTGGACAGAGACCGAGCAGAAACTTGCCAGAGAGCTTCAGAGCAAAGAGCAGCTCAAGCCCATCGGACTTCGGCCTGAGATCTCCCCGCTGAGGGAAGAGACAAACCAGTCCACCTCAGCCAATGACTCAGGAGAAGTTACCTGGGTTGTGCCTTCGGGGAGACTCACCTTTCCCGCCAACATCCCAGGAATCACCTTCCACCATTGGGCAGCCGGCGTGGCCCTCGCGACCTCCATCGCCCATAAAGGGGCCGTAGCGGGGGCCAAAACCATGGCGGCCTCTACGATAGATCTCCTGCTGGACACTACGCTGGTGGCAAAAGCCAAAGAGACCTTCAAAGAGGAGATCGCCGACGTCGAGTACAAGCCGCTTCTTCCTCCGGACCAGAAGCCACCACTGGAGCTCAACAAGGCGATCATGGAACGCTACCGCTCGCTGATGCAGAAACACTATCCCAAGGAGAAGCCCGAATTCAGATAAAGTTGCCCTTTCCCGAAGGCCCAGGTTGTAGAAAGCCGACCCTTCAGGACCTCATCGAGCGGGCCACCGGCGGCCAGAAGTTTAACCGGACCACCCTATTTCGGCCCTCGCTGGTTTATCAGGTTCTGCACGATCCTTTCTGGGTTTGGTGCGAGTACCATGCCCCGCGATCTGAGGCCGTGGACGAGACCAGCCGTTATGATCGGATCCTGTGGCAAAGAGGATCAGATCACGAGGAGGCCTGGATACGTAAGCACTTCCCAGATGCAGTGAGGATTGAACCGGCCTTTGGCTTTGTGGCGCTCAAAAACACCCTGCAGGTGATGCTGGAGGGCCCCCCTGCAATTTGCCAACCTCAGCTATGGGACCTGGAGGGAGAAAGCTACGGGAGGGCCGATCTCCTCATTCGCGACAACACCTGCGGTTCTTATCTCGGCGCCTACCACTACACCGTGGTCGAGATAAAATGGTCCAAGTCTCTGCGCGACTACCACGTCCTGCAGGCGGGCATTTACAACAGGATGCTCGGACGGATCCAGGGATACACCCCCGAAGGGCTGACCGTTGCCCTCAGGACAACAGATACGAGGGTTTCCTTCTACGACGGGGAAAGGCAGCTTGACGAGGCCATATCAAAGTGGAAGAGCCTGCGTGGCGGCCAGTGGGTTCCCGAGCCCAGACGACCACCCAACGCCACAAAATCTCCCTGGCGGGTATACGGAAACAAGCTGGTAGAGACAAGAAACAATCTTGTCCTCTTGGCCGGAGTAGGCGCAAGGGAACGGGAAAAACTGCGTCAGGCGGGGATAGATAGAGTCGACCAGCTTTGGAACCTCCGCCTGGAGGAGGTCTGCGAGGTCCTCGGAGAGGCACACGGGGCTACGGCCTACTATGGTGCGCAGGCCTACAAGACAAGACTTCCCATTGCAAAACCGGGACGACGTCTGACCGTTCCCCGTGCCAGGCGGCTCCTCTACTTTGATTTTGAGACCTCAGACGAGGTGCATCCCACAGAGCCCCCCCATGTCTACCTCATCGGATGCTGGGATGCGAAGCGCGATCAGTTTGTCAAATTCCTTGCGCGCGGTGCACAGGACGAGGGCAGGATCTTTGAAGAGTTCCTTGATTATGTCGGCGATGCGGAGAACGCGTGTCTCTACCACTGGACCAATTTTGAGATCGGACAGATGACGAAGGTCATCCAACGCTGGCCGACCCTGGAGGGAGGGCTGCGCAAACTGATCTCATCGTGTGTGGACCTCAAGCAAA
>Ga0209980_10002132_pt1 | contig 10814 bp, 10 predicted proteins | sample CR02metaG_FD_183611 | JGI IMG/M metagenome (GOLD analysis project Ga0209980, IMG submission 183611) | Deep subsurface microbial communities from Mariana Trench to uncover new lineages of life (NeLLi) - CR02 metaG (SPAdes) (version 2) | ecosystem: Environmental > Aquatic > Marine > Ocean trench... | reverse complement strand
GACCACCCTCTGGCTCATTCCAGGGGCAGATCACGGTCACGCCCACGCCATTGCCGGGATAACCTACGAACTTCGAGTTCTGGACTTTTTCACCACACACTTGAACTAGGTTATTACATGAGCCTGGAAGGATCTTCCATTCTGCCTATTTAAGATTGACCCCTTTGGACTCCTCCCCCTAGAATACGGGCCAAGCTCGCCTGACACTTCATTAGTGGAAATCTAACACCCATTCATGAACACATCTCCTGAATTAACCCCACACAGTTATTTGCTCGCACTCATTCTTCCCGTGTTGATAATAGGCCTGGCCCAGTTGTTATTTGAAATAGTCTCAGAGCCCTCGATATCCAGTGTAACTGCTGCCCTCGAACGCCTGTCTCACCAAAGCCCTGAATCCCAGGATGTCTGGATCCTCGAAGAAGCCCGCGGCCGATATACTTGGCTCCCCATATGATCAAACAAGAAAAACAAAAGGGAACAATCAAAGACCCGCAAGCATGGCTCAAAGAACATGACCTCTCAATCACCCTAGGTGAGCAACTCCCCCAAATCGGCATCATGCTCGCCCCCATCCTCGCAGGCCCCCTCGGCTCGCTCGTCATGGGGACGAATTAAAGGTTTCCCTCTACCCCTTAGGGTTCGCGCAAAAATAACTTCCCATGTTTGGGTGCTGAGCCACCTGTCTGGCAAGGCGCGAGAACTGCGCATACTCCTCGTATGGAAAGGACGAGCAACGCCGCTAGACGGGATGGATCGATGCCCAAACATGGGAAGTTATTCTTGCGCGAACCACTAGCTTGCATCTCTTAGTCATTTCTCCTACCGTACCGCGTCATGCCGAAAACGCGTGTGTGGTTCTATTGCCTGCTTACGGGTACAGGGTATTCACTGTCCGTTTCCAACCTGTTTGAGGGTTTTCATTGGGGTATTCTTGCCTGGATTGCGTTGGTGCCTCTTCATCGGGTGCTCATTGGTGTGACGTCTGGGCAGGCCTTTCGGCGGGGATGGTTGGCTGGGTTTTTCGTGTTCACCGGGACCATGTACTGGGTCGTGGTCTCAATGCATCTCTATGGGCAAGTCCCACTCCCAATGAGCATCGCGCTCATGTTTCTGCTGACGGCCTACCTTGGCCTCTTTGTGGGTATGTATGCATGGGGCTTTGTGTGGATGGAGCAGCGCTGGGGCAACGTAGCCTGGATTCTGGCGCCGTGTTTGTGGGTCTCGCTTGAATTCCTCCGGACCTATGCTTTTAGTGGCCTACCATGGGGACTCTTGGGATACTCCCAATTTCACTGGCTTCCGATTATTCAAATTTCCGACATCACCAGCGTCTATGGCGTATCGTTTATCATTGTTCTCGCCAACGTTGCGCTCTTTATTCTGCTCCGTTGGATCTTGGCTAAGGCCAAGATTCGCGCCACTCTTCTTCAACCTTGGCAGCCCGTAGCCGCAGCCACCGTGATTATACTGGTGGTCTGGCTCTACGGATTTTTTTTCCTCAACTCTTCTAGCTTCTCCGGCGCACCCAAACTTAGCGTCGGGGTGGTTCAGGCGAATATCGATCAGGCGCGCAAGTGGGACACAGCGTATCGTGTGGACACGCTTGAACGATATACTCGACTCACGAAAACAGTGACTGAAGGGGCTGATGTGATCATCTGGCCTGAAGCCGCGACACCGTTCCTGTTCGAACAGGAACAGGGCTATCAGTCTCTTGTGGTGGAGATGGTTGAGAAAGCGCAGTTGCCCTTGGTATTTGGAAGCCCGGCGCTTCGTCGGTATGACGATGGCCGACCGTATTTACTCAATAGCGCCTATGTGCTTAAGCCTGACGGTGAACTCACGGGGCGGTACGACAAACAACATCTTGTCCCCTTCGGAGAATACATTCCCCTCAAACAATTTCTTTTCTTCCTGGACAAACTCGTGGTGGGCATTGGTGACTTTCAGGCAGGCCCGGGCCCGACACTGCTTTCGATTCCACATGGCCCTGACCAACAACAGGTTCAATTCGGCGTAGCGATTTGTTTCGAGGTGATTTTTCCTGATCTCGTTCGGCAACTGGCACATGCAGGCTCCAATTTTCTAGTGACAATCACCAATGATGCCTGGTTTGGCAACACCGTGGCTCCGTATCAGCACTTTGCCATGGTGGTGTTTCGGGCAGTAGAAAATCGCATGGCCTTTGCCCGCGCGGCAAACACTGGAATTTCCGGGTTCATCGATCCTTCAGGACACATCATCGCTGTCACGCCCATTTTTACCGAGCAAGCCATCATCGGATCGATTCCTCTTGGCACGCCTTCAACGTTTTACACGCAATTTGGGGATGTGTTTGCCTGGGCCTGTGTTATAATGACTGTGTTTTTGATATTGTTCACACGATTCTTCCGCAAACCAACCGCGGTAGAGACCATCTTTCAATACCCTTCACCACGCCAAGGCACAAAGGAGTGACGCATGCTTGAGGACATTCGATTTCGTTTGCACACCACCGGGGACCACATTCAAGAGTTACGGAGGTGTCTTTGACCTGCCTCGGCTTCGCAACGAATTAGAAGAACTCGAGCGGGAAAGCGCTCAGCCCGGTTTTTGGAACAACGCCCAATTGGCCACCAAGGTCGGCCGCCGCAAAGCCAGTATTGAACGCGAGATGTCCCGCATCACTGATTTTGAACGCCAGCAAGCGGATCTCGAAGCCACACTGGAACTTGTTGGTGAAGAAGACGATCCCGACCTTCAGTTCGAACTCACTCAGGGTATTCAAGAACTCGAGACCGTACTCGACCAACTCCACACGGAGCAATTGCTCTCCGGCGATCACGATGCCAACTCGGCTATTCTCGGCGTCAACCCCGGGGCGGGCGGGACGGAATCGCAAGACTGGGCCCAAATGCTCATGCGCATGTTTGTCCGCTGGGCAGAACAACGCGGGTTCAAAGTCAGCACGATTGATTTGCAACCTGGCGACGAGGCTGGCATTAAGAGTGTCACGTTGAGTATTGAAGGTGAATACGCTTATGGCTATTTGAAGTCCGAAGCGGGCGTACACCGTTTGGTGCGCATCTCGCCATTTGACGCCAACAAACGCCGGCATACATCCTTTGCCGCAGTTTCGGTCTGTCCCGAACTCGACGATGATGTGGAGATCGTGATTGACGACAAGGATCTTCGGGTGGATACGTTTCGGGCCGGTGGAGCCGGCGGCCAGAACGTGAATAAAGTGGAAACCGCCATCCGCATGACGCATCTCCCAACGGGTATTGTGGTGCAATGCCAGAACGAACGCTCACAGTTGCAAAACCGGTTGAATGCTATGAAGGTACTCAAATCGAAACTTTACGAACTCGAACAGCAGAAGAAAGATGCGGAGTTCCAAAATATTATTGGTGAGAAAAAGGACATTGCCTGGGGCAGCCAAATTCGGTCGTATGTGTTTCAACCCTATCAAATGGTCAAGGATCATCGAACGAATCAGGAGTCGGGGGATGTCGCATCCGTCATGGATGGCGCGCTCGATCCGTTTATCGAGGCCTATTTAAAATACAAGATGGTCTCAAAGACGTCGTAATATTTTTTGGTTCTTCTGGTGATTACGTTATTTTCAGGTGTAATCCTGAAGTATACGAGTTCCCCTCCTTTGTAAGGAAGGGCGGAGGGGAGGTAAACTGCCGGGTCATGAAACGTTACGACACTTCATCACGATATACCATTTTCCTAAGGCTCTACCCCACCCTGCCTCCCCTTACACACGGGAGGAATCCGGCGGAAATCTTTCTTTGATTATTTTTTTGCTCAACCAAGAACTCTATTCCTTTTTTCCTGGAACTGACTCATGGAAGACATAAACGAACAACGTACGCAACGCATTCAAAAGCTCGAGACGCTGAGAGCAATGGGCATCCAGCCCTATGGGACACGCTTTGATGAAACACATCAAATACAACCGCTGGTGGATTCTTACGGGTCAAAAACCAAAGAGGAACTGGAACACGATACGATCGAATGCCGCACTGCCGGGCGCATCGTCGCGCTTCGCCGATTCGGCAAGGCCGCGTTTGCGTCACTCCAAGACGGTGCGCATCGATTGCAGGTGTACCTCAAAAAGGATGTACTGGGGGAAGACAGCTTTCGGCTTTCCCAAGAATTGGATTTGGGGGATTGGGTCGGCGTAGAGGGACACTTGTTTCGCACGAAGACCGATGAGCTGACAATCGAGGTCCAGAAGCTGACGTTTTTATCGAAAGGCCTTCGCCCGCTGCCAGAGAAGTGGCATGGATTGACGGACATTGAAACCCGCTACCGTCAACGGTACGTCGATCTCATTGCCAATCCGGCTGTGCACAAAATATTTGAAACACGGAGCCGGTTGATAACGGGCATCCGAAACTATTTCACGGAACAAGGATTTCTCGAAGTCGAAACACCAATGATGCACCCTATCCCCGGTGGGGCCACGGCACGGCCCTTCGTGACCCACCATAATGCGCTGGATACCGATTTGTATTTGCGCATCGCGCCTGAACTGTATCTCAAACGTTTAATCGTTGGCGGCTTCCGCCGGGTCTTTGAAATTAATCGGAATTTTCGAAACGAGGGCATCTCCACCATTCATAATCCTGAATTCACCATGCTGGAGTTTTACCAGGCCTATGCCGACTACAACGATCTGATGGCTTTGACCGAAGACCTATTTGGCAAACTAGCACAGGATGTTTGTGGTACAACCAAGTTAGAGTATCAAGGCCAGATCATCGACCTGACACCTCCCTGGCGACGGCTTCCCTATTTTGAAGCCGTGTTAGAATACAATCGATTCGATCGAACCGTGCTGGAAAATCGTAAGGCTGCGGAGGCCGCGGCCAAACAGCTCGGCCTCGCTATTCCCAAAGACGCGACCCTTATGCGCATTGTGAACATGATCTTTGAAGAAACCGTGGAATCGAAACTGATTCAACCCACGTTTATCACGGACTATCCCACCGAGATTTCTCCGCTGTCGCGAAGAAAAGATTCGGATCCGTCACTCACGGACCGGTTTGAATTGTTTATCACGAGTCGTGAGTTGGCGAATGGATTTTCGGAGCTAAATGATCCAATCGATCAACGCCAACGTTTTGAAGCACAAGTGGCCCAGCGCGAAGCTGGCGATGAGGAGGCACATTATTTGGATGAAGACTTTGTCCGCGCCTTGGAATATGGCATGCCCCCGACCGCAGGAGAAGGCATTGGGATTGACCGCATGGTCATGCTGTTTACCAACCAAGCCTCTATTCGTGATGTGATTCTCTTTCCCCAACTTCGGCCTGAGAAACCCTCGTGACGCTACCCTACGAAATTTTTATCGGGCTTCGTTACCTGCGGGCGAAACGCCGCACTCGCACCATTTCGTTTAATACCTTTATTTCGATAACGGGAATTACCCTTGGCGTGGCCGCGCTCATTGGCACCTTGGGGATCATGACGGGTTTTAAGGAAGATATGCAGGCCAAGATCTTAGGCACGACGTCGCACATCATCGTCCAAGAACGCGGTCATCAAACCATGGCTGGACACACTGACCTCGTGATCAAGGTGGAAGGTGTGCCTGGAGTCATTGCCGCCACTCCCTACATTTTCAAGCAAGTCTTGCTAACCTCGAAAACAGGGGTTCAGGGCATTATTCTTCGTGGCATCGACCCAGACAAAGAACCAGACGTGACAAAAATTGCTGAGAACGTGAAGTATGGAAAGGTCAAGGATTTGGCCAACCCGCCTGTCGTGACAAAAGAAGACGGGTCTTTAGCCACTTCCCAGCCAGGGATTATTTTGGGAAAAGAATTGGCACTGCGTCTCGGGCTGTTTGTTGGCAACCGTGTGAATGTGGTGTCGCCAGTCGGTCCGATTAGCGCCCTGGGCATGACGCCGAAGATTCGACCCTTTCAAGTCGTGGGCATTTTTGAATCGGGCATGTACGAGTACGATTCCTCTCTGGCCTATATCTCACTCAAGGAAGCACAAAAATTTTTCAGTCTGGGCAATACCGTCACGGGCATCCAGGTCAAAGTTGAAGACGTGTTCACCGCCAAGGTCATTGCCACACGTCTGAATGCCACACTCGGCCCCGGCTATTCCGCCAGAGATTGGATGGAATTGAATCGAAATCTTTTCTCTGCCCTGAAGCTTGAAAAGACCATGATGTTCCTGCTACTCGTCCTGATTACCTTAGTGGCATCATTTAACATTGTGAGCACGCTCACGATGATCGTGACCGAGAAACAACGCGAAATAGCCATTCTCAAAGCCATGGGCGCGACACCCAAGGCTATCATGCGAATTTTCATGTTAAACGGCTTGGTGATTGGATTGACAGGAACGGCCATAGGGATCCCGCTGGGCTACATGTTTCTGTGGCTCATTGAAAATTATTGGACTTTCGACCAGACGGTGTATTACATCTCCCACATTCCCGTCCATGTTCAAGGCTTGGATGTCCTGCTGGTGGCCTGTTCGGCGCTCCTCATCAGCTTTGCCGCTACCCTCTACCCATCCTGGCAAGCGGCAAGACTCGCTCCAATCAGTGCCCTCCGGTATGAATAATTTTTATGAGTCACGCTAACATGGACAGCCCGTTTCTCCAGGTGAACGATGTGTATAAATCGTTCGTGCTTGGTACTCAAACCGTGGACGTGTTGAACGGGATCAACTTCACCCTTCACCGAGGCGAAATGCTCGCGATGATCGGGGCATCCGGCGCAGGCAAGAGTACGTTTCTCCACATCCTTGGCACACTCGATCACCCCACCAGCGGGACGGTCTTGTATGAAGGACAAGATATATTTCGTCTCTCCGAAACCGAATTAGCCACATTTCGAAACCGACGAATCGGGTTCGTGTTTCAATTTCATCATCTGCTGCCGGAATTCACGGCTCTTGAAAACACGTACCTTCCCGCGTTAATCCAAAAACGTCCAAAACACGAAATGATTGAAGAAGCGACCACCCTTCTGTCAGAAGTTGGCCTTGGCCATCGCTTACATCACAAACCTGGCGAATTATCGGGTGGTGAACAACAGCGGGTGGCTGTGGCGCGTGCCTTAATTCAAAATCCCGATCTGGTCTTAGCAGACGAACCCACCGGGAATTTAGACGCACATACGGGGCAGGCAATTTTTGAGATATTGAGAACCCTGAATCAAAAACGAGGAACGGCCATTGTGATTGTGACACACAACGAACGCCTCTCGGACCAGGCAGACCGCATCATTCATATTGTGGATGGGAAAATAACTGATGGGACAGAGACGTGAAGCGTCACGCGTAAATAAAAATTGGTTTTCTCCTTACTCATCACGCATTACGCTTCACGCCTAACGATTTACTTCCGCGCCGCTGAAATCCGATCCTTAATCACATCGAATGTGGCCTTGGGTACGACCTGCTTGGCGACCAACTCTCCGCGAAGACGGTAGGGCCGATTGGCAATGATTTTTTCGGCCATGTTTTTCGTGAGTCCCAAAAAAAGGACCAAATCATTGACCGATGCTGTATTGATATTCACGGGAGCGAGGCCACCCTTGATCGGGGTCACGACAGGAGCCGATGCGGACGACGGTTTGGGTTTGGACGCCACTATGGTTTTCGTTTTAGACAGCGGCGCCTTGGGTGTAATCGACGCCGGAGCCTTCGCTACCTGTCTGGCTTTCGCTTGTCGAGCCTCTTTTAACTCTTTTTGATACCGGCGAACCGTATCTTTCAATGCGCGGTTTTGGCTTTTGAGTTTTTGATGATTTTGCTTGAGTTTTCCGAACTTGGCCGTGATCATGCGGCCCTTTTTGACCACTTCGGCTTCACGCGTGGACAGAAGATCCCGTTCATTCTCCCGGCCTTCTTTAATCCGTTGGATTTCCGCAGCCATCATTTCCAGATCCATCGCTACTTTTTCATTTTCATTTCTCAGTTTGTCATTTTCCTGTTCCACGGCTTCCCGCATCATCCGACTTTTTTCAAGGTCAATTTTGGCGGATTCCATATCAGCCACCGCGGCTTTGTATTTCTTTTCTGAAACCAAACAGCCATTCAGCATCAGACCCGCCAACACCATCAGACTGATCACCATCAAATGTCGAGTGACTGGCCCACGTTCATTGTGTTTCCTGTTCATCTGGCCCTCATTGTGTCAAAAGGTTGTCTTCAGGGAATGTTGAAAAAAGCCGCCAGCGGCGTTCTCGCCATTTTGCCGTACTCACGTACTCCATGTACGCTCCGCTCGTCAAAATGGCTGCGGCCTAGCTGGACGAACCCTTCGGAAAGACTCAGGGCATGCTTTTTTGAACATTCCCTCCCACTGATGATGTCCGCGTCTCATCTTAAGGATTTATTTGCCATTGAAGTGAAATATTCAACAGTCCGCTTCACTATAACAGATTCCTAAGTAGAGAGGCTTAGCATAAAGGGGAACATATTTTTGTCAATAGCTTCACACGGAACGATGTACCGTCATTATCATTTCCTCCCCTCTATTTCAGACACGAATCTGCCGAAAGAGTCCTTTTAGAGTCACCCATCACCTAACATTTTCATATTTTCCCCAGAAAGATTTCTCGCATGGAACAATTTGGACCGGGATTAGCAGTACTGCTTGGATTTTTGGAAGGACTCACCGAATTCCTGCCCGTCTCGTCAACCGGCCATCTCATTCTTTTAGGACATTATCTCGGTTTTACCGGGGAGATGGCCATTAGTGTAGAGATCTGCATTCAAATTGGTGCGGTCCTGGCCGTTGTCGTGTATGAACGGGGAAAAATTTTTGGATTGCTCTGTCATGGTCTTCGTGAACAACATGAGTTCCGACAGGGCATTATGGCGACACGCACCTCAGGAAGCCGGCAGTCATGGCAATCGTATCTTCGCCAGTCTATACGCGACCATCGAAATATGTGGTTCCTGTTGGGTCTGGGAGCCGCGTTTATACCCGCGGCCGTGGTAGGCCTCTTGACGCATGAGTGGATCGAAACCCATCTCTTTTCCCCCAATACGGTGGCCATCAGCTTAATCATTGGCGGAGTCATTATTCTCGTGGTGGAAACGTGGCCTAAAACCGTCAAGATTACTCAACTCGAACAGGTCGGGCTCACCGCAGCAGTCGGTGTGGGAATCGCCCAATGCATGGCTCTCATTCCAGGCATGTCCCGCTCCGGATCAACCATTGTCGGGGGGTTGCTGCTTGGCTTAGACCGAAAGGTCGCCACTGAATTTTCGTTCTTTCTCGCCTTACCAACCATGTTTGCCGCGACCATTTATAAACTCGCGCAATCCATTCATCTGTTTGGCGCCGACGATGTCTTTGCGCTGCTGATTGGCATGTTCGTGTCCTTCCTCGTGGCGTGGGCGGTCATCGCCTCTTTCTTAACCTACGTCAAACGACACACGCTCAAAGTCTTTGGCTATTACCGAGTCGTTCTCGGCACTATCATCTTGTTCGTGATTTAATCGTGATGCGAAAAGCATCAGACGTCGTTCGCATTTCGTGAAAGAACCAAATGCGAGATGCGAGATACGATTCGCTTCACCCATACATCTCTGGCCGTCGATCTTTCAACAAATCATTGTACGGATTAATGGATTTGTCCCGGGCTTCATTCACCTCGGTATCCACAACCATCCATTCTTCCTGGTCAATCGGGGCCCGGCAAAGGATCTTCCCTTTCGGTGAGACCACTTGGCTTTTTCCAATAAAGGTTAGCGGAGGTTTGCCCCCCCTGGCCTCTTGACCAATTCGGTTAGCGGTAATGCTAAAGACTCTATTTTCTAACGATCGCGTCACCATGGCATCGGGACAATGGGGAAGGACTAAATTTGAAGGGTGACACAGAATGTCTGCACGGTTGAGGGCCAAGGTTCTAGCCACTTCCGGGTAGTACCAATCAAAACAAATCATGACCCCTATGCGAGCCTGACCAATATCCCAGACCTGAAGACCCGAGTTGCCAGGCGCGAAAAACAAAGTCTCTTCGAAAAACAAATGGGTTTTACGGTAGCATCCTACATACCCAGAAGGTCCCACCACAATCGCCGAGTTGTAACACTGATTGCCCTCTCTTTCGGGCAATCCAACCACCAAATGCATATCATGTTGCCGGGCCAGATCAAGACACGTTTGGGTTGTGGGGCCATCCGGGACCGGTTCGGAAAGGTCGAGCACTTCTTTCTGACTCACGAACTGATACCCGGAAAAGGCCAACTCAGGAAGAACGAGCAGTTCACAATCAACCGTTCCCACTCGTGAAGCAAACTGGTCCAGATTTTTTTTGACTTCGCCAAATTCTGGATGAGATTGAAAATAGCCGACTTTCATCATGATACCCGACACCCCAAACAAAAACGGGCAGGTACACCCTGCCCGTTTTCCATTCATGATTCCTGAAGAATAATTCTAATCAGTGCACTTCATTAAGATGCATGACTGCACTTGCGGCATGCTTGGTCGCAACTCCGGCATGGCCTTGTCCACCATGGTCAATCGCTTTTTCCAATTCGCTCACACCTTCATCCAAATGTGGGTTGGACACTTCTTTTTGCGCGGCATGCGCATGCCCCAAGGCTGCTTGGGCATGTTCCACAAGCGCTCCGGCATGCCCCTGGCCCCCATGGTCGACCGCTTCTTCCGCATGAGCAATGGCTTCTGCAACATGGGGATTTCTATCTGCCAATACCGGGCTAGACACCAACAACACTGCACCTATCAACATCGCTGCGAAAAGAACTCTTTGCCCCATTACCAGACCTCCACTAAAAATGGTTAAGGATAATTTCCACGAGAATGATCAGAC
>Ga0209980_10002131_pt1 | contig 10815 bp, 11 predicted proteins | sample CR02metaG_FD_183611 | JGI IMG/M metagenome (GOLD analysis project Ga0209980, IMG submission 183611) | Deep subsurface microbial communities from Mariana Trench to uncover new lineages of life (NeLLi) - CR02 metaG (SPAdes) (version 2) | ecosystem: Environmental > Aquatic > Marine > Ocean trench... | reverse complement strand
TACGGGAGATGAAATGGCCGGCGACGGGACTTATAGCAGAATCATAAATTTGCCCCCAACGGCCATAAGAGGAAATTTCAGGTTTGTGTTTGAAGCCAGGGATAAATCAGGTCTTGTCAGTAATACCATTGAACATATTATGACCGTAATTGATTAAGAAAATGTTTTTGAAAAAGACAGCTTTAGATTTTTTAATATTCAGTTTCATTTGGTTTCTTTTGCCGAATATCTCTCATGCCCAATTATTGAAATCCTTTCAATATGAATCTCAGGGTGACTCCGGACTGGCCAGCAACAGCGTCACGGATATCGTGGTGCTCGATAACGCCGTCTGGTTTGGTACCGGCGGTGGAATAAGCAGGACCCGGGATAACGGTTTGAGTTTTGAGTCTTTCGGAGTCGAGCAGGGGATCGGCAAAGGCGGCGTTGCAGCACTAGCTGTTTCTGATGAAATCATCTGGGTCGCGACCGGGTTTGATTCAATAACTGTGGTTGGCGAGCAGCAAACGGGCGGCGGTTTGGCCTATTCAATGGACGATGGTCTGGGCTGGAATTTTGTGCCGCAACCGGGCTCCACTCCTGTCAGTAACATTACGTTTGATATTGCTTTAAGAAATGATGAAGTCTGGATTACCAGCTTTGCCGGCGGACTGAGGAAATCGACCGACCTGGGTCAATCCTGGGAAATCGTAACGCCCGACTCGTTTCTTTTTGATGTGGTCGGCCGGCTGAATCATCGGGCTTTTTCGGTAATTTCCCCTGATGGAGTTCTTTGGGTTGGCACCGCCGGCGGGATTAACCGGTCAACAGACGGCGGGGTTGTTTGGACCAATTTCAGCCATCAGAATCAAGCGGAGCCTATTTCGGGTAATTTTGTCGTTGCTCTTAAACATCAAAAATATGGAAATAAGAATATCATTTGGGCTGCCACTCGAGAAACCACAGTTGAATCTGGAGATGAAACGGAATTTCGCGGCGTTTCCTGGACCGAAGATTTTGGTTTTACCTGGCGCACAGCGTTAGCGGGTGAAACCGTCCATAATTTTGCCACATATGACTCCGTTATTTACGCAGCTTCCGATCGAGGACTCTTCATATCCATCGACGAAGGGGGAAGCTGGGCGCTTTTCCCAAGTATTGCTAATGCAGATGGGACCAGACGGATTCTCAGCGAAAAAGCCTTCGCTGCCGCAATTAGTCCTGGACCTACGCTTTGGGTCGGCACCGGCAATGGAATTGGCAAGACGGCAAACAACAGCTTGACTTGGGAGGTATTTCAGACTTTTGAACCCACCGGTCAAAATGGCACTCCCAGAACTTATGCCTATCCGAATCCATTTTCCCCAAGCGTACATAACCAGATTGGCGGAGGGGGGAATGTTCGGTTTCAGTACAACACAATTAATGAAACAAATGCGACTTTAAAAATTTACGATTTTGGCATGCGGCACGTGGCCACAGTAGCCGAGAACACGCCTCGTCCGGCCAATGGCGATTTCTATGAGATTTGGGATGGCCTAAATTCCAAAGGCATTCAAGTTGCAAACGGTGTTTATTTTTATCGCCTTGAATTGGACGGTGACGGGACGTATTGGGGTAAATTGATCGTCTTAAATTAAACGGGGAGCTTAGAGTTGAGTCAATATTTGAAGTTGGTAAGAAACAGCCTCATTTTTTCGGCTATTTTAATTATCGGTCTCACAAATTCTTTGCAGGCCCAATTGGGCGCCGCGGGGTCATTTTTGCGTTTGGGGGTAGGCGCCCGCGCCAAAGCAATGGGAGATGCCTACAGCGGACTCGCCAGAGGAATTGAGGCAAGTTACTACAATCCGGCCGGACTGCCTTTTCTGGACAAGAAGGAAGTCGTTGCGTCGTACAGAGTCTTGACTCTGGACAGGCAATTTACTTATTTAGGATTTGCCGTTCCCATCCGCCCGAAAGTCGCCGGAGGCGAGCAAACAATTAACGGCGGTTTGGCTCTAACGTGGATTCATGCCGGGGTTAGTAATATAGACGGGCGCGACAGCGATGGTGGCCATTCCGATGATTTATCAAATTCTGAAAATGCCTTTATGCTTTCATTTGGTTTAAGGCCAACTCAAAAAATAGCCTTCGGATTGTCGGTTAAAGTGATTTTGAGTCGTTTTCCAAACATTGGAATTTCGGGGGAAACAGTTTCGGCAAACGGCGTTGGATTTGATTTAGGTGCCCTGATCACCCCAAATGACTGGCTCTCTTTGGGCTTCGTTGTGAAGGACATCAACGCCAAATACAGATGGAATACTCAAGATATTTACAGCGAAAATGGCTCCGAGACAATTGACAAAGTTCCTAAAAGTCTACGCACGGCTGTGGCTATTAAAGTGCCGAGAATGACGGGGGTAACTTTAGCCGTTGACTTTGAGCAGTTCTTTAAATCCCGGCTATTTAAAGATCGAATTGATGAACGGCTTCACATCGGAATCCGGAGTGAGGTCAGGGAAAATATCGTTTTACGCGGTGGATTGGACGACGGTTCTTTGACAGCGGGAGGCGGGTATCAATTTGAAATTTTTGGTAACACAGGCCAACTAAACTATGCCTTTTCCGCACCCGGCAATCGGCCGGAGGAGGAGCATGTTTTTACCTGGGTGTTTCAGTTTTAAAAAGTGTTAGCGTTTTCGAGCGTTAAAATGTTTAACTTGGGAGTTGTGATCTGAAAAAAATAAAAACAACTATTCTTATGCTTTTTATTTTATTCTCTGCAAATTTCAGTTTGGCTCAAACGGGTAACGCCGGTGCAACTGGTTTGGCTTTTCTTAAACTTGGCGTCGGCGCACGTGCAGGCGGACTGGGTGGAGCATTTTCCGCGGTAAGTGATGATGCTACCGCTACATTTTGGAACCCAGCCGGGTTAACCTACTCCCATAGAGCGCAGGTAGCGTTTACTCATACTGAATGGGTGCAGGATATTACAAATGAATTTTTGGCTTTTATCTTTCCGGCTTTTCGTGGAACCATTGGGTTGAGCGTTTATGCAAATAATGTTGGCGGAATCGAACGTCGGATAAACCCATCTGATGAGCCAATCGGTACTGTTGAGGCCAACGATATTGCATTAGGATTTTCTTACGCTACTTCGATCAACTCATCTCTAAAAGCGGGTTTAACGGTAAAATATCTTTATGAGAAAATATTTATCGAAAGCGCTGCCGGATACGCTTTTGACTTCGGGTTGATTTTTCAACCGTTTTCTAATTCGTTAAGACTTGCCGTCGTTGTCCAAAATTTGGGCTCAATGAATAAACTTCGTGCAGTGTCTATCAATTTACCGAAAACAGTCCGTCTGGGAGTTTCTTATTTACTTGCTTTAGATGAAATTAGCGGTACTGTTTTATTAACTGCAGACGGAGTAAAAGTCATTGAAACGGATTTTAGAGGAGGTTTTGGCGTCGAACTGCAATTCAAAGATCGGCTGGCGGTCCGGGTTGGTTACCAAACCGGTCTTTTCCAGCAAGCTTTTGGGGGCGGCTTAGGGTTAAAGATAAATCGCTACCATTTAGATTATGGATTCACACCGTTCGACTCAAATTTTGGGGATACGCATCGATTTTCTTTTGCCATCGTTTTATAACTATTTTGTGCAAAATTAAAGTAGTGTTCAGGTGTTAGAGTGTTCAGGTGTTAGATTTTTCTGGTGTTAGTCATTACGATGCCTGTCATTTAAAGAGATTACTTTTGCTGCTCTCGATAATGACGCCGAAGGCCAATGACCTATTGGCTTAATGACGTTATTGTCATTCGCTTCGCGTCATTGGGCTATTTTTGCACAGAAATGCAAGACTTTAATACTTATAAATACCACAACACAATTTTTTTAAGGTGTACTTATGAAAAAGCTTAGAAAGAGCTCGGTCGCTCTTATTGTCGTTGTTCTCTTTTTGTTCGCGGTCGCAATGAGGTTGGATTTATTCGCACTCGGTTCAAATAATTTAGTGCAAATCCAGCGATTCATGGAGGTTGTTCGGGTGCTAAATGAGCTCTATTTTGAGGAAGTGGATTCCAAAGAGCTTGTTGATTCGGCTATTACCGGCATGCTTGAAAAGTTGGATCCGCATACGGTCTATCTACCGAAGGAGCAAGTTCAAGAAGTCCGGGAGCAGTTCGAAGGAGAGTTTGAAGGAATCGGAATTGAATTTATAGTCCTCGATAAAGTTCCTACGGTTGTTTCACCCATTGCGGGCTCTCCTTCGGAGCGGTTAGGGTTACGCCCCGGAGATCAAATCGTTGAAATTGAAGGCACCTCAACATACGGATTTACTGAAGATCAAGTGCGGGAGAAATTGTTAGGTAAAAAAGGAACCAGAGTAAATGTTCAAATAAAACGACACGCTTATGAGGAACCCTTTGATTTAACTATCACCCGTGACAAGATTCCAATTTACAGCATTTCGACGGCATTTATGATTGAACCCGAAACAGGCTATATCAGAGTTGGCAGGTTTGCCAAAACTACAAATGACGAATTCGAGAAGGCCCTGGAAGAATTAAACTCGCAAGGCATGCTGCGTTTGATTTTGGATGTAAGAGGAAATTCAGGCGGGTACCTGGATCAGGCAGTTGAAATGGCCGATAAATTTTTAGAAAGTGGTAAACGGATCGTTTATACGCGGGGTCGCATTTCGAGTTCAAACGAGGATTATTATTCCACTTTGGAGTCAGCATATTCCAAATTGCCTTTGATTATCTTAATTAATCATGGCTCTGCCAGTGCTTCTGAAATTGTGGCCGGTGCGATTCAAGATTGGGACCGGGGTTTAATTGTCGGTGAGACGAGTTTTGGGAAAGGTTTGGTTCAACACCAGATTTCTTTAAAAGACGGAGCTGCGATTCGGGTCACCATCGCCCGGTATTATTCACCAAGCGGCAGGCTCATTCAGCGTTCCTATGAAAACGGCTTATTAGATTATATCCGTGATGGCTACGATGATTTTGATCCCAATTCTCATATTGACAGTACCTTGAGTAAACCGGTTTTCACGACCAGCTCCGGAAGAACAGTCTTTGGCGGTGGTGGAATTACCCCGGACATAAAAATCAAGTCAAGGCATCTAACTGCTTCTACCATTAAGTTGATTCAAAGCCAAATACTTTTTCAGTTCAGTTCGGATTACGCCACAAACCATCCAAACCTTGGACGTAATTTTGAAATCTTTAGAAAAGAATTTGATATTGAACAAAGCACGGCTGATAACTTACTCGAGAAGGTTCGACAGGCGGGAGTTGATATGGATGAAACTGAAGTGAAGCAGGATATCGATTTCATTAAAAGAAGAATGAAAAGCGAGATCGCGCGGCATCTATGGAGCTCAAAAGAATTTTATCAAATGGAAGTGCTGCAAGATGAGCAAGTCAGAGAGGCCCTGCAAAAATTTTCGGAAGCTGCAAAAATCGCGAAACTCACCATTGACAAGTAAACTCTTTCAGCGGGAATATAGGGGGGTTTTGCTCTTGTATACCTTTAGGAAAATATTTGTAAATAGGACAATTAAAAAAAGTATTGACTTTTAAAATAAAAATAATTATACTTTTGCAACATATCTGACTAAAAACCAACACTCTTCAACTCGTTACCAATTTTAAAAAAGTAGTACTGTTTAAAACTTTAAGGGAGGGACAGCGTAATGAACTTTTTGGATTTGTTCAACGACGGAGGTACTTTCATGTGGCCGATTTTGGCTTGCTTGGTTTTTGGAATTGCTGTTAGCTTAGAGCGTGGGTGGACTTTATCCCGTGCCTCGGTCAACACCCGTAAATTTCTTGCCAACATAAAAAAAGCATTGAACGAAGGTGGTATTCAGGAGGCAACGGATGTTTGTGCAAATACTCGCGGCCCTGTCGCCTCTATTTTTCATGCAGGTCTTTTGAGAGTAGATCGAGGCATCGAGCACGTAGAAAAAGCAATCATGAATGCCGGTTCTATTGAGATGGCATTTTTGGAAAAAGGTTTAGTGTGGCTCGCGACTGTAATTAGTGTTGCTCCTATGTTGGGTTTCCTCGGAACGGTGTGGGGTATGGTTGAAGCTTTCCGGGCAATTGCGGCAGCCAATGATATTTCCCCTTCAATTGTGGCGGACGGTATTTCCACTGCTCTTTTAACTACAATGTTTGGCCTAGTCGTCGCCATCTTCATTCAAATTGTGAACAACTATTTTATTTCACGCATAGATCAGCTGATTGTAGACATGGAAGAGAGTTCAGTAGATCTCGTTGATACTCTGATAGAGATGGAGAGAGGCAAAAAAACAGCTGCTTGATTCACAATTCAATGCTTACTTTAATTGAGGTAGTCCCGGAGAAAAATAGATGTTAATAGAAAAGAAGAAATCACGAAATAACTCGGACATTCCAATGGCCTCGCTTGCGGATATTGCTTTCCTCCTCCTCATCTTTTTTTTAGTCACCACTACCATTGATGTAGATCGGGGAATAGGTCTTAGTCTGCCTGCCAAGGGAGAGGAAACCGAAGTTAGGACCAAAAATATCACCAATCTCTTAATCAATGCTCAGGGGGAGATTTTGCTGGATAATGAAGTTATCGCAATCAACGAAATAGCCCGCAGGATTGAGCAGAAACTTCAGGAAAACCCTAACTTAATCGTGTCCGTAAAAACTGATAGAGAAACCAAATATGATGTGTTTATTAAAACCTTGGATGAGTTGAAAATGGCAAATGCAACGCGCATCTCTATCGCTGAACCTACGGGTTAAAGGAGGGATTAAACTTGAAATTTCAAGGTAAACAAAAAGCTGAGCCAGGCATTCCTTTGTCCTCACTCCCGGATATCGTATTCCTGTTGCTGATCTTTTTCATGGTTTCATCCGTGTTTAAAGAGTTCCAGGGTTTACCGGTTACTCTGCCTAATGCCAGAAAAATTGAAAAGCTGCAAGGAAAAAGAGATGTTGCGTATTTGTGGATCAGTAAAGATGGGGAAGTTTCAATTGATGACCGAATCTGCAGAGTAAGCGATGTCTCGAGGATAATGTATCAAAAGAGACTTGACCCAATGCACCCATTAAAATTAGTTTCAATGAAAATAGACCAAGGAACCCCAATGGGTATTGTAACGGATGTTCAAGAGGAGTTGAGAGAGGCCGACGCTCTAAACATAAATTATTCTGCAAAACCAGCATATTGAGGTGATGTTATGAGAAAAAACCCCGAGGCAAATTTAAAACTCAAATACAAAAAAGTAATTGAGTTAAGCATGGTCCTGTCACTGGTTATAATGCTCCTGGTTTTTCAAACGCTGCGGGCAATTAGTTTAGACGAGGCTGAAAGTAAAACAGTCGACATTGAGATCGAGGTCACCGATATTCCACCGACCGAGCAATTTAAAAGACCGCCGCCTCCGCCTAAACCCTCGATTCCAATTCCAACTGAAAGCGAAGATGTCCCTGAAGATTTGACAATCGAAGCAAGCTTCCTTGATTTGTCGGATATTCCACCGCCGCCGCCACCTCCTGCGGATGAAGGCGATATGATTTTTGTGGCTTTTGACGAACCCCCGACTCCAAAAGGCGGTTTTCGTGCCATTCAAAGGGCGCTAAAATATCCGGAAATCGCTCGCAAGGCAGGAATTGAAGGACGGGTCACGGTACACGTATTAGTGTCTGAAGAGGGCATAGTTATAAAAACCAAAATTCTGCAGTCTCTCGGCCACACCGGTTGCGATCAGGCTGCCGTCCATGCGATTAAAAATGTAAGATGGAACCCCGCGATGCAGCGCGACAAACCTGTAAAAGTTTGGGTAGCTATTCCTGTAATCTTTAGATTAAAATAATAAAAATAGATAACGAATTTCAAAGCGGTGCCTTTTCGGGTACCGCTTTTTTTATTTATGTAATGGTATGAGTGGTATTTTAGAGCGTCTGTTCACACGGTCATTTAAACGGAGAAATTTCCTGTTGGTGACCTTATCTCTGTTCTGTTTCATTTTTAGTAGCACTTGCTTTAATCCCTTTGCCCCTGAATTAGATGAGCAAGCCGATCCCTCCAGTGTGATCACTGAACAGCAAACACCTGACGAAGTCCTGCAAAACTTTCGAAATGCATATACCTTTAAGGATTCCCTTCTTTATAGTAATGTTTTAGACGAGTCCTTTGTATTTGAATATTTTGATACCAATTTAGAACCCTCAGGAGGGTTTAGAACCTGGGGGAGGGACGTTGATTTACAAACCACCGGTAGCCTGTTCCGCAGTTTCGACGTCATCGAATTGATATGGCTCAACACATTGTTCACAGAGAGGGATAGTCTCCGTGAGAATGGGGAAATCGTCGAGCTTAGAGAAAGGCAGTTTAGAAGATTTAACTTAAATCTCTTTGGCTCCGATCTCAATTTTATCATTTCTGGTACAGCAATTTTTACCCTCAAACTAAAACAAGGTGATGATAAATGGAGAATCACTCGCTGGAAAGATGAGTCGGATATTTAGAACAAATGTTATAAACATTAAGGCTAACAAAGAACCAAAAAATTTGACTATGTTGTACAAACCCAAGTTTGTCTGGGAATAATAAATTGAATAATCATGTTGATTCTAATTAAATCAGTTAAGCCGCTTTCTTAAAGCAGTTCATCTCCTTTAAATATGTTAGAAAAGCAAAGACAAGTTGACAATTCTATCTTAGTGGGAAATGAATTTCAAGCGCTTGCTTTTGAGCATGTGGACTCACTTTACAATACTGCTTTAAGAATGACCAAAAATGCTCTTGATGCAGAAGATTTGCTTCAAGATGTTTATCTGCGTGCCTTTAGGTTTTTTCACAGGTTTGAAAAGGGCACGAATTTTAAAGCCTGGATATTTAAGATTTTAACCAATACTTATATCAATCAATATAGAAAGAAGATAAACAAGCCGTACCATGTCGATTTAGAAAAAATCAAATATAATTATGATATCAAAGAAGCAACAGCTCAGACCAGCGCTCAGGAATCTGAACGATTAGATTACGAAACATTGTTCGACGATGAAATTAAAAATGCATTACAACAAATTCCGGATGAATTCAGGGTGGTCGTGTTACTTGCCGATGTTGAATCGTTTTCATACAAAGAAGTCGCTAAAATTATTGGATGCCCTATCGGAACAGTGATGTCCCGACTTTCGAGAGGGCGGAAACAATTGCAGAATTATTTGAGAGAATATGCTAGGAAAGGCGGCTTCATAAATAAAATAGAAAATTAGGTCTTGAAGGAGATGTTGAAATGAAAAGTAAATGTGACAATTTTCCAGTTTTAATTACCCGTTACATCGATGATGAGTTAGATGTTTCGAGAAAAAATGAAGTTAAAATTCATTTGCGAGAATGCTCCGAATGCCATGAAACCTACGAGCAGGAAACGCAGGTCAAGAAACTCCTGCGAGAGAGACTTTCGATTGTAAAAGCTCCGGCCTATCTGAGAAGCAGGATCCGCCGCAATTTAATTCGCAATGGGAACCGACCGGGTTTTTGGCAGCTCGTGCATTCTTTGTTTCTTTATCGACCGGTGACGGCGTCCTTCGTCATGGCGCTGATAGCCTTCATGGTTTTTCTACCGACCGTTCAATTGCTGGACAATCCTTTTAATGTTGCAGAAGAACAAGCAAAGACGGCGCAACTAAAAGGCGAGATAATTTGTCTCGATTGTGAATTTCGATCTAAAAGCGGGGTGAATCCCGCGCATGACCCACAAGTGCATCGCCATGGGTTGAAAGCTGAGGACGAATCTATTTGGACATTTGTCCAGGCAAGTTCAAATAATGAGCTTTTACAAGACCCAAAATTGCTCAGAAAAAAGGCACTCGTCTCCGGTATCCTATTTCGGAAGTCACAATATATTTATGTTCAGGAATATGAATTGCTGTGATTCTTAGTTAAAAATTATTAGCTCTATCTATAGCCCTTGAAGTTACTTCAGGGGTTTTTTTACAAAATGCGCATCGGGAATATATCAAAAAATTAAACTGTTCAGAGGTTTGCATACTTAAAATATTCTTTTTCCTTTAGATAAAAATAAACAACACCTGCTCACTCAATCTTCTGACATAAGAACGTGCTTAATATATTTTGTCAATTTTTTTATGCCATTTTAAATTGAGGGCGAGTTCACGATCAAGGATGTCCCTGCTGGTTCTTACAAAGGTACAAGCCTGGCATGAAGTTTTGGGCAATCTGGAAAAGAGATCGATGTTCAGGCTGGTAAACCTGTTCAAGTTAACTTTGAGATTCTACTAAATGAATAAAAATCGTATGTTTTTAAGGCCTGCTAGTCTAATACTCAAGATTTTATCAACATGGGTCTTTAGTCTTGTTCTCACCACCAATTCATATGCGGGCGCCTGGACTTTAAAAAGAGACCAACTGTTGGTGAAGACTTCTTTCTTGTATCAAAAAACGCAAGATCGCTATTATTCAAGAAATACACCCTGTCCACTCGGACACGTATGCACAAGTAGCGGTCAACGGGTTCCGTTTCCCTTTAATGGCGAAAGCCAAGTCACCGCTGTTTATATCGATTTTAACTATGGTTTAACAGATGGATTAGAGTTAAGAGTCCAGATTCCATATTTTATTATTGAGTTCGAAGATCTGGCAAATCCTGAACGGTTGGAATCCACCGACGTCGGTGACATCCGGTTTGGGGCACGATATCGCTTTTTAACCAATCCATTTGTTTCTACTCTTAGGGTTGAGGCTAAAGCGCCCACAGGGTTTTTTAATAAGGATTCAGAAGTCGTCCCGATCGGCGATGGTCAATGGGACCTAGAATTTATGGGTCAGTTTGGTCG
>Ga0209980_10002130_pt1 | contig 10815 bp, 11 predicted proteins | sample CR02metaG_FD_183611 | JGI IMG/M metagenome (GOLD analysis project Ga0209980, IMG submission 183611) | Deep subsurface microbial communities from Mariana Trench to uncover new lineages of life (NeLLi) - CR02 metaG (SPAdes) (version 2) | ecosystem: Environmental > Aquatic > Marine > Ocean trench... | reverse complement strand
GTTACATAAAAGAGTATACTGAGCCTGAAAATTACTAACTTTATTTACGTCGTTAGTAGTAATCCATTGGCAGAAACCTATCGCATCCTTACCGCGAATCTCAATTTCCCCCATATGGCTAACATCAAATAATCCGGCAGACGCTCTAACGGCGAGATGTTCTTTTCTAGCACTCTCATACTGAACAGGCATTTCCCACCCTGCAAACTCAACCATTTTTGCCCCGAGCTCTTTGTGAATAGAATTTAATGCGGTTTTTTTCATAGTACATATAATTGTTTAACGACTGAATAAGATATTGTCAACAATCAGGATCATATTTATTTGAGATGTTGAATAATTAGCTCGTTTTTATTAAATATTGGTTAAAAAAAATCTGAGATTTTTTGATATTTAATTGGTACATTATAATTAATCAATAACAGTATAGTATTATATTACGAACTAATGTCATGGAAAAAATTTTAGAGATTGCAGAGTTGGGTCATCCCATTCTAAGAGAAATGGCCGCCCAAGTAAAAAATTTGGAAGACGAAGAGATCCAAAATTTTATAGACAATTTAATAGCAACCGCAATTGAGGCTAACGGAGTAGGTCTTGCAGCTCCTCAGGTATATGAATCCAAACGTATTTTCATAATTTCTTCAAGACCTAATGAGCGATATCCCAATGCTCCTGAAATGGAACCGACCGCTATAATTAATCCCGAAATACTTTCTTTCTCCAAGGAAAAAGAAAAGGATTGGGAGGGCTGTTTAAGCATTCCGGGAATTAGGGGACTTGTTCCGCGTCATAAATCAATCAGGGTAAAATACCTTACCAGAGATGGGAAAGAGATCGAAAGTGAATTCTCTGATTTTATCGCAAGAATTTTCCAACACGAGCTTGATCATTTAAACGGAACAGTGTTTTTGGACAGAATGGAGTCGAGCCTTGAAATTATTACGGAAAAGGAGTATCAAAGATTAATATCTAAAGCCATGGAGGAAATGGACCTTGAAAACGAAGGCTGAGATGACTAATGCATTTAATCTGGCCACGATAATATTAGCAATTATGATTATAACATTTCACTCACATAGTAATGCTGATCAGGAAGTCCCTAATGACTCGATATTTCAAGCTTCAATATTTGAAGCGCTCGTGGAAGGGGTCTATGAAGGAGATTTAACTTATGGAGAGCTTAAAAAGCACGGTGACTTTGGACTAGGAACATTTAACCGTTTAGACGGTGAGATGGTCGCAGTCGACGGTGTGTTCTATAAGATAGATTCCGAAGGGAAAGTATCAATAGTTGAGGATTCCATGAAATCTCCCTTCGCAATTGTTACATTCTTTGATTCCAATGAAAAACTTGTTCCGGATCGAGAACTTAACTGCGAGGAACTTAAGAAATACATAGAAGACGCTCTTCCTATAAAAAATATCTTTTACGCAATCAAGGTAAGTGGTGAATTTGAATATTTGAAAACAAGAAGCGTACACGCGCAGGAAAAACCTTACCCGCCCATAAGCGAAGCTGTGAAAGAGCAATCCGAATTCGATCTGAACAATCTCAAAGGCACTATAGCAGGTTACTGGCTGCCTTTATACATAGAGGGTATGAGCCAATCCGGATTCCATTTTCATTTCATATCCGCTGACAAAAAATCTGGCGGACATGTACTTGAATGTAAAACTAAGAATATCGTAATCGAAATAGATCACATAAGAGACTTTCAGATAGATCTCCCCGACACTGAAGAATTTAATAATTCAGATTTGGAAAAAGAACCCGGGAAAGGGAAATAGGGGATATTATGAAAAATAGTATATCAACTTTTTTTGTCTTAGTATTTGTAGGATTAGTTCTAGGTAATACAGATTTAGCCTATTCAGAATCTGAAAATTTAACACTAGCTCAAGGCAAGTGGATAGATCTGACGCACGACTTTTCGGAAGACACTGTATACTGGCCTACAGCGGAAGGGTTTGAGCTGGAAACGGTTTTTGAAGGCAATACGGACAAAGGCTATTACTATACTGCAAACAAATACACAGCCTCGGAGCACGGTGGGACTCACATTGACTCTCCAATACATTTTGCCCAAGGAAAACAGACAGTAGATGAAATTCCGCTTGAAAGATTAATAGGGCCTGCGGTGGTAATAAATGTGACTCAAAACACATTATCCGATCCCGATTACCAGATCGGCGTAAAAGACTTTACAGATTGGGAATCTAAAAACGGTCCGATCCCCGACGGCTCAATCGTTCTATTAAATACGGGCTACGCTAAATACTGGCCTGACAGAGTGAAATATATGGGTACGGATAAGAGAGACGACGAGGCTGTAAAGAATCTTCATTTCCCCGGATTAGACCCTAAAGCTGCAAAATGGTTGGTAGAGAACAGAAACATAAACGCGATCGGACTAGATACTCCAAGCATAGACTACGGGCAGTCTCAGTTATTTGAAAGTCACCGAATTTTATTTAAAGAAAATATCCCGGCATTCGAAAATGTGGCTAATTTGGATAAACTACCACCAAAAGGGGCCATTATTATCGCTTTACCGATGAAAATTAAAGGCGGCAGCGGAGGACCTCTTAGAATTATTGCAATGCTTCCAGGAGAAAACGATAAGGAGTAAACATGAGTCAAGAAGAACCTAGGAGTAAACAAAAAAACGTCTCCGATATTGCAAAAGAAGTCGGCCTTTTAATTCCGGTTTTTATAACTTCTTCGGTTTGGGATAATTGGATTACCCCCGATCAAAAGAGCATAGAAAAGGGGGAAAACGAAAAAACCAGAGCTAGCATTGTCATCAATAAATTCATATTTTTCATGAGGGTCCACCGTCAGACAAGTAAGTCTAATCTAATTTATTTTCCGGTAACTCTTAAAAAAGATGGAAAAGAAGAGGATGTTCAGCTCATGTCTCACCTGGGTCCTCTTGAGGAAGGAGATAACAGGTACTGTATCACTATTATGACCCCTGAGGAATATGAATTTGAGACTGTTCAATAAAGAATTTCTCTCTTAGCTGTTTAACTCGCATAACAAAACTTTTTATATTCTAAGTCTTACTTAACTCCAAACTAATCCTGGAAATGATGTATAATAATTTTATTAGGGTCTGGATATGAAACATAAAGAAATATATTTTGATAATAACGCTACAACCAGGCCGCTGCCTGAAGTCCGTGAAGAAGTATTAAAAGTAATGGGCAGTGAATTCGGCAACCCTTCAAGCGCTCATTCTACAGGTGAGCGTGCCCGCCGACATATGGCCCAAGCCAGAAAACAACTTGCAGAACTTATAGGGTCAGATACCTCAAAGATAACCTTCACCGGATCAGGAACAGAGTCCAACAACATGGCTTTTTACTCCTGTACTAAAGATAAATCAAACGGGTGTCAAATACTAACAACAACAGTTGAACACTCTTCAATACAGAAAATGTGCAATTTTCTAAAATTAAACGGGGTTCTAGTAAACAAACTGGAAGTAAACCCTGATGGCTTAATTGATTTAGAGGAATTAAGAAAGGCTATCAATGATAGCACCTCTCTTGTTTCTGTGCAGTGGGTAAACAATGAAACCGGAGTTATACAACCTATTTCCGAAATAGGGAAAATTTGTACTGAAATGGGTGTACCTCTCCACACTGATGCGGCTCAGGCAGTAGGCAAAATCCAAATGAGTATTGAAAAAATGCCAATTGATTTTTTCTCACTCACGGGGCATAAATTTCACTCACCTCAAGGTATTGGGGCTATATATTGCAAGGACCGATTTTTACTTGCACCTATCTTATTCGGAGGATTTCAGGAAGAGGGATTTCGACCAGGTACGGAAAATGTCCCCGGCATAGCCGGGATGGGGAAAGCAGCAGAAATTAGACAAAAAAACTTACCGGAGCTTATATCTAGGATGAAGGAGTTTCGCGATAGATTTGAGGCAATGGTACTCGATTTCGTGCCCGGATCAAAAGTAAACGGTGATACAAAAAACCGAGTGTGTAATACTTCTAATATCATGTTTGCTGGGATTGACGGACGCCTTATAGTAAAGCATCTTGATCAAAACGGTGTTAGATGCTCTCAGAGCTCCGCGTGTACAAATTTTGAGAAAGCGCCCTCTTATGTCTTGGGCGCAATGGGACTTACAGAAGAAGAAGCGTACTCCAGTATTAGGTTTAGTTTCTCAGTAGAGAACACCTTTGAAGAAATTGACAACGTAGTTGAAATATTAAGAGTACTCACGGATAAATTAAAGAATTGAAGATCTTCTAGCCACTCCTGCTAGTTGTTACCTGCTCTCAAACTCCTACTGACCAGAACTAATACTGCAATCAGAACATACACGATGTAAAAGGTTGCATCAGATGGGAAAAGATAAACGAAACATTCTAATCTCAGGCCTACCCGGAATAGGAAAAACCACCCTAATAAAAAAGATTTACCAAGAAATACGTGATATAAATCCTGTTGGTTTCTATACTGAGGAAATAAGAAATGAAGGGCAAAGAAAAGGTTTCCAGTTAATAGGTCTTAACGGAAATAGATCCATCTTAGCTCATGTACTAATCGAAAGCACATACCGTGTGGGCAAATACGGAGTCGATATAAAAGCTTTTGATGAATTTCTTGATACACTAGATTTTGAGCAAGGAAAAGACAGTGTGATAATAATAGACGAGATTGGAAAAATGGAGTGCTTATCGGGCAAATTTGTAAAAATGATATGGGATATAATGGGCTCGGACAATAGGGTTATAGCGACTATCTCTCACACCGATGGAGGAATTAAAGGGAGAATAAAACAACGAGAAGATGTGGAACTATTTAAAATGAATCTGGACAACAGAGAGTCCTTATTTACTGAAATTCTAGAGATAGTAAAAACATCTAATTAAAAATTACCCCCTCCCCCTAATCAAAGAAACTACTCTCTTTATACTGGATTCACATCTCCGATGTAACTTTTATTAATTAAAACCATCTAATTTCAAAACTTGCGATAATCTAAAGCGAATAAATTGATATTTTTTTCGATTTGTATTATAAAGTGAACTAGGAGGATTACTAAATGGCCACAACTTCAAAAAGATCTAAAGCTCACAAATCCTGGTATAAAGTCTTAGAACATGGGGAACTTCCTGAAGGCAGGGTTACAACCAGAACATGTAGAAACCTTACGATATGCCTGAGCCGCCATGGCGGTGAATACGGAGCCTTGGACAATAAATGCCCCCATCAGGGTGGACCCTTGGGTGAGGGTTCTATTGAAAACGGCCTCCTACGATGTCCCTGGCACGGCTGGGACTTCAACCCTATAACAGGAGAGTCCCCAGGCGGATTTGATGACGGTGTGCCGACTTATGAGATCGAAGAGCGTGATGACGGTATCTATGTAGCTCTTGAAGACGAAGGAGAGCACAAACAAACCGTAACCGATATTATGGCGGAGACGATGGTCAATTGGGGAGTTAAACAAGTGTTCGGTATGGTAGGACATTCTAATTTGGGCCTGGCGGACGCTTTAAGGGTGCAAGAAGAAGCGGGGAATCTTAGTTATTACGGCATACGTCATGAAGGCGCAGCTTCATTTGCATGTTCAGCATATGGGAAACTTACGGGGAGACCCGCTGCGTGTCTCGGGATTGCAGGCCCTGGATCAACAAATCTTTTAACAGGTCTCTGGGATGCCAATGTGGATAGAAGCCCTGTTCTTGCATTAAGCGGGCAGGTGGATACACAGGTACTAGGTCCGGGTGCTTTTCAAGAGATTGACCTGCAGGCAGCGTTTGGAAAAGTAGCGCAGTGGTCTCAGACTGTGCTCCCTTCAAGTAAACATGCAGAACTTATAAACCTGGCTTTAAAAAGCGCTATTTTAAACCGCGGTGTATCACATCTGGTATTTCCTGATGAAGTACAAACGCTCCCGGCTCCTGAAAAATCAAAAGCTGGGAGCCCTGTGGGGAGAGTCACGCCTCTTACAATAAGCCCTCCTAAAGAAACCCTTAACGAAGCGATAACACTATTAAAAAACTCTGAAAGGCCATCTATTATTGTAGGGCATGGAGCACGTTTTAACATGGACTCGATTATCGAGCTTGCGGAGATGCTTAAATGCCCAGTATTTACCACCTTTAAAGGAAAGGGGCTAATATCTGACGATCATCCCCTGGGGTGCGGTGTTCTTGGCCGAAGCGGAACGCCGATAGCAAGCTGGTTTATGAATGAATCGGACTTACTAGTGGTATTTGGAGCAAGTTTTAGCAACCATACAGGAATATCGTCTAAAAAACCTATTATTCACGTGGACTATGATAATATGGCTTTGGCAAAGTTTCATCCCGTAACAGTGCCTGTTTGGGGAGAGATCGGCATTACGGCTGATCTTATCAAAAAGGGCTTAAGAGGGAAAGCAAAATCTAAAGATAGAAGAAAAGAAATAGCCAAACGCTGGAAGATATGGAGGGATGAGAAGAAAAGCAGAAAGAAAGATAGCAGGAACATGGGACTGAGTTCCGCATATATATTTGATGAGCTTTCGAAACTGGTCAACAAAAACGCGATAATTACCGTTGATGTAGGAAACAATACTTACTCGTTCGGTAGATATTTTGAATGCAGAAGCCAGGCTATATTAATGTCCGGTTATCTTGGATCAATTGGGTTTTCTCTCCCTGCAGCTCTTGGGGCCTGGTCGGCTACTCAAGAAGATGACCCTAGATTTAAGGGCAGGCAGGTTGTATCTGTATCAGGAGACGGCGGGTTTGGTCAGTATCTGGCTGAAGTTACAACAGCAGTCAAATACGGAATGAATATCACTCATATACTGCTCCACAATAAAGAGCTTGGAAAAATAAGTAAAGAGCAAAGGGCGGGGAACTGGGAAGTTTGGCAGACATCTTTACATAATCCTAACTTTGCCGATTATGTAAATTCCTGCGGAGGGCTTGGAATTAGAGTTAAAGATAAGAAAGAACTCACGGGGGCGCTAAAAAAATGTTTAAAGCACAAAACATTCTCTCTGGTCGAAATTATGTCTGACGTGGAGCTAATATAGATTATTAATACTAAAAACAAATTTCCGATACTGGATTACGAGCAGATTCTAAATACAAGAGACACAATTCACTCCTATGCAAGGTTTATAGGAGCAATCAGGGCTAAAATGACGCCTCAGCAAAAGGATTACTGGCATATTAGTCTTCAAACAGGTCCGCAAGGTTTTAGAACAACGCCGATACCAAATGAAGACGGTACTACTTTTGAGATATCTCTTAACCTCTTATCACACATAGTCCATATATCATTCAGTACTGGATATGAAGAGAGCATACCTTTAAACGGACAATCAATCTCAGAACTTTCGAGTGAGATATTATCTGTCTTAGAAAGTATGAGTATAAGCCCTGATATTGAGATTGAAAAATTTAAGGATAATTCATATCTAGAATATAATCCGGATATAGCCAGCGATATTTTTAGATCGTATTCACTAATTGATAGCGTATTCAAGGCGTTTAAGGGAACTATCACATTTGAAACGAGCCCTGTTCAACTGTGGCCGCATCACATGGATATCGCTTTTACTTGTTACCCGCACACCAAAGATAATATTGAACAAATTACATTTGGATATCTAAGTGGTGATTCAGGGATTGAAGAACCATATTTTTACATCACTATCTACCCCGAGCTTAAAAACTACGGCCAAATTAATTTGATAGATGATGCTTACTGGCATACCGACGAGTGGCAGGGGGCAGTATTAAAATACAACGACCTTATAAAAACCGATAACCCTAGTGAAACACTAAAAAGTCATCTTCAAAATACATTCGATCAAATTATAGAGAAGGGATAAAGATATTCTCAATTTATATAAAGCTTCGGCGTCTATAGAAACTTCACTAACCGACTCCCAGGGAATACCGGACAAATTCTTCCCTTGTAGGTGAATTTCTACATATCTCGAATAAAAACTCCATCTGATCTGATGTTAATTTTGCAGGATCAAGAAGTGAAAGATGCTCGATTTTTTCTAATCTCGAAAAATTCTGAACGGCATTATCCAATCAAACAATCTTTCCTAAAATCTATTACGTAAAATAATGAACTTTGGTTCCACTCAGAAAAGAATAATCCAAGAATCTGCCCGTTAATAGAAAGAAATAAATTAACTTCAACTATTCCCCCGGTCAGCTTGTTACCTGTAAAACCTCTCGTTATAATTTGAGTCTATGACGTTGGACAAACTAAAAAGTGATGCCAGGACTATTTTCGAGGCCGGCCTAAAAGCTGCAGACCCGGCAACCGCTGTAAAGAATCATCTGAAGCGGCAAGGTGATAAACTTCATTTGCAAGGGCAGGAATATGACCTGCGAAATTACGAGAATATATACGTAATTGGAATGGGTAAAGCAGCGGCTTCAATGGCCAAAGCAATTGAAGAGATAATTGGCGACAGATTAACTAGCGGGATAGTGAATGTGAAGTATGGGCACACAGTCGTTTTAGACATAGTTAAAACAAATGAAGCAGCGCATCCTGTTCCTGATGAAGCGGGACTCACTGGCACCAAAGAGATTATAGAGCTCCTTAAAAAAACCGGTGAAAACGACCTTGTTATATGCTTAATATCGGGGGGTGGATCGGCGTTGTTACCTTCTCCGGCAGGGAATTTAACACTTGAAGATAAACAAACCATTACAAAATCGCTCCTAGAATGTGGAGCCACTATTCATGAAATAAACTCAATTCGTAAGCAAATCTCATCAGTAAAAGGTGGCAGGCTAGCGGAACTTGTATATCCATCCACATTAATTTCTCTTATTTTATCAGACGTAATAGGTGACGATCTTGATGTGATTGCTTCAGGGCCAACCGTCCCTGATACTCATACATTTCATGATTGCAGAAACATCATTGAAAGATATAAATTGGGGGAAAGAACACCTAAGAGAGTCATTGACTACATTGAAATGGGGTGTAAAGGTGAAATTGAAGATACCCCAAAAGCCCAAAGCCCAATATTTAAGCGTACGCAAAATGCTATAGTGGGAAGTAATATACTGGCTGTCTCGGCAGCAAAGGAGAAAGCAGAGGAATTAGGCTATAACAGTATGATCCTTTCAACTTTCATTCACGGGGAAACAGAGGAGGTCGCCAAGGTTCACACAGCTATCTCAAAAGAAATAATATCATCTGGAAATCCTGTCAAAAAACCCGCGTGTATTATTTCAGGCGGAGAGACCACTGTAACTATAGAGGGAAAAGGGTATGGAGGTAGAAACCAGGAATTTGTTTTAGCTGCGGCATTGGATATCGATGGACTAAATAATGTTGTAGTACTTAGCGGCGGTACGGACGGGGATGACGGACCTACGGACGCCGCCGGGGCTATAGCCGACGGAACAACAATTGAGAGGGCAAGCAAATCAGGCTTAAATGCTTATGAACACTTGTGTGAAAATAACTCTTATAACTTTTTTAAGCCCCTTGGCGATCTTTTAATTACGGGTCCTACCAATACAAATGTTATGGACTTAAGAGTCTTACTAATTTCTTAGCAAATAAGACCGTTAGCGTAAAAGATGCAACTCAAGCTTTCAATCCGCTTAAAAACTTAATCTGTGATGCAAGTTCTTCTTTTGTAACTGAGAAAAGGTCGAAACTTTTATTATGTGTTATAAGTAAAATATTTTCAGCTATGAGTCTCTCGCTATTTTTAACCCAATAAACACAAACTATCATTTCAAGTCCGCCTGGGTGTTTAACCTTTATAGAAGAGTACTTTTCGATACCAATTATGAGCGGGCCGTCTGAAACAATCTTGACTTCATATCCGTCAACGGCATCGTAATCATTAATTAAGCCTTCGTATACAGGAATGACAATGTTCTTAAAAATTCCATCTACTCTATCATCTATATCCCAATTTGAATCTTGACTCATGATATTCTCCAATATCAGGCAAGGTCTATTGCATATTTTTTTAAATCCTCGAGTGATATGACCTCTAAAGCTGACTCGTGAGTTGAGGTTAAAATTACATGAGGCGCCATACCATTTTCCATTGCTCCTTTCCACCTAAGCGCACATAAACACCACCTATCACCGGGTTTTAGACCGGGAAATTCGAAATCCGGAATTGGAGTTGAAAGATCATTACCTTTAGCTTTTGAAAATTCTAAGAACTCTTCACTTACCTCTACACATACAACGTGCATACCCAAGTCTTGTGGACCAGTACGGCAACAGCCGTCACGGTAAAACCCTGTCATAGGTGATGTACAGCAAGTTCCTAGTTCCTGACCAAATACGTTTTTATCTACCGGCATCATAGTTTCTTCACTAACTGCAGACTTGGTAATTATATGGACATTAATATATCATAGATGCACACACTGGATCTTTTACAAAATAGAAGTTTTTTCATATTTTACCTGTTATTTAGTACTTGGCCTTTCCCACGAATGATCCATATTCTCTTCCAATTCTTACGCAATACTATTAATTTAGTTTACAATATAATATTGAAGATATTACGGTTGATAAAAAAAGTAAAATAGCAAACGTGTTGATCCGCATCATAAGATTAATTTTCTAGGTATTTCCAGTAATTCTTTTTTTGATGAATACTTCTATCAGATTTTACAAGCATGGTGAAAATGCCTTTTTTTATAATAATTGGGATTTTTTATCAATATTGGAATCATAACCATCACATACAATAGAAAAATGTTCAAAATTTAGTATCATGTGCTTAAGAATTAGGCACTTATTTTCAACCCTATTAATGTAATGCCCTATTA
>Ga0209980_10002129_pt1 | contig 10816 bp, 7 predicted proteins | sample CR02metaG_FD_183611 | JGI IMG/M metagenome (GOLD analysis project Ga0209980, IMG submission 183611) | Deep subsurface microbial communities from Mariana Trench to uncover new lineages of life (NeLLi) - CR02 metaG (SPAdes) (version 2) | ecosystem: Environmental > Aquatic > Marine > Ocean trench >... | reverse complement strand
CGCTGGCGTATGGCGAACACCTGGCGACGGATAAAGACGGTATCGTGTCTGTCGTTCGCTTGCCGGCGGAAAACGATCCTTCGGTTGATCGCTTGCGGCAGATTCGCGAACGTGATCGGCTGGTAGTCGATACGCTCAACGAGCATTACGCGAACTTCTACTACGGTATTGCTATTCCTTATCATTCCTGGCGCAAGACGGCGCGTGAGGAGTCTGTTAACTACCGACAGGTACGCCGCTCCGCGGCTTTACAGACATTGATGGGCGCTGTCGTGCTGGCGGGCTCATTGGCAGTGGATACGGACAGCGGCGGCAAATCGACACGCAACATCAATCGCAGTCTGCAAAATATTGGGATAGAGCAGGGCATTACGACGATGTTCAAGGGTTTCTCCCGGCGCTCCGAAGCATCGATGCATCTTGAGTCAATCAAGGAATTGTCCGAGTCTTTTGGTGCTGAGGCAGCACCGATGGTCGTGTCAGTCGAGGGACAATCGCGACGGCTGACGGGTACGGCTGCCGCACAGTATGAATCCTGGCGTCGCCTGCTCAGACAGATCTACGAATCCGAAACCGGGTTTGTCGAAATCGTTGAAGACAGCGCCCCGGAGCGTGTCCCAGAACCGACGGGATAAGCAGCCGGAGTGGCGCAAGACCTGCAAAAAGGGACGGAGCTAGCCGACCGTTATACGTTGGTCCGTAAACTCGGTGCAGGTGCGGATACCGAAACATGGTTAGCGTCCGATCGCAGGACCCGCGCGTCGGTCGCGTTAAAGATCCTGAATAGCGAACGTCTTCCGGCGGCGATCCTGCGTCAGGAATGGCAAACCAGTCTGCGGCTCATGCACGCGCACATCGTGCGCGTATTTGAATATCACGACACTGCCGATGGCACGTATTACAGCCTGCAATTCATTGCTGGTTCGGAAATTGGCGTGTTATCCGGCGCACCGCTTGCAGACATTCTGCCGCCATTGGCGCTGGTAGCCGATGCGCTGCGCTACGCTCATGCGAAAGGGATAGTGCACCGGGACATCAAACCCAGCAACATCCTGCTCGATCATAACGGTGCCCCCTATCTCACTGACTTTGGTGTGGCGTCTCCGTCCGGCTCGGAAGCGACGGGTGGCTCATTGATCGCTGCAAGCCCGCAGAGTCTCGCAGGCGATTCGCCGCAGCCGGCCGACGATATTTTCGCGCTTGGCGGGCTCATTTATGAGCTTGTCTCTGGCCATTCGCCGTATTCATCGGCGACAACCAGCGATGATATTCGGAAAAATGTGCCGCCATTGCTCACCGCGGCATCGGCCGATGCGGTGCCACCGGCTGTGCAGCAACTGGTTGCGAGCATGCTCGACAAAGATGCATCCAAACGACCGGATGCGCAGGCAGTCTTCGATGCGCTCGTGACCGCGGGTTTCCCGGCTGGACCTGCGCCCGCCACTTATATTGCGGAGCGGCAAACGTCGGGTGCCGAATTCATCGAAGCCAGCGACGCAATTCGTCCGACCAGGGTCACCGGCGTTGTCGCGCCTTCCGTACCCGACAAGCGTGGGTCGGGAATCAGCCCGCGTACGATGGGTATCAGCCTGGCTGTGCTCGTTGCCGTCCTGATCGGCGTCGTGTTCATCTTGCCCAATGCGGTTACCACAGATCCTGATCAGCCCGCAGCAGGTAGCGAACAGGTTCCCGGTTCGGGCCAGGCGACCGAAGACACCGCGGCCGACGCGGAGGCCCCGGAAGGTGATGATCGACCCGGCCGAGATGCGCGAGTCGTCGCAAGGGGGGAAACAGAAGAAGTGCTCGGCCAGTTGCTGTCCAGGATGGACATACTCGAGCGGCGGGCCGTGCAACGATGGGGCGGATTGCGTTACAAGCAAGCGCAGGAGGTTTACGAACAGGGCGACGCGGCCTATCTCGCGCGCGACTACGCCACAGCCAGCGACAGGTATCGCGAGGCAGTCGAGATCGTTGATCCATTGCTGGTCGAAGTCGACGACGTGTTTGCAACGACGTTCGAGAATGCGCAGGCAGCGCTGGAAGTACCCGACAGTGTCGAGGCAATACGCCTGTTCGAGCTGGCGGTCGCAATCAGCCCAAGCCACGCAGCGGCGAATGCCGGTTATCAGCGAGCAAAAAATCTCGACACCGTGTTGTCGCTGACCGACAGTGGCGTCGCTTTCGAGAAAAACCTGGAGATGGAGGCTGCGCGGCAAAGTTTCGAGCGGGCTGTCGAAATAGATCCCAAGTGGTTGCCCGCACAGACGGGTCTGGCACGGGTGAAGGAAACGATTCGACAGATGGAATTCGATCAGCGCATGACGGAGGGACTGTATGCGCTCAGCGACGGTCATTTCGAAGCGGCGCGAGCGGCATTCCGCATGGCAAAAAATCTGAAACCCGGTTCACCTGAGCCGGCTGACGGATTGTTGCAGGTTGATCAGGGGATTCGTCTCGAACGAATCACTGCGTTGGAAGGCCTTGCTCTGGATCAGCAACAAAGTGAACAGTGGGAGACCGTCGTAATAACCTACGAGAGAATCCTCGAGATAGACGACAATCTCGAATTCGCACAACAAGGGCTGGCCACCGCTCAGCAAATGGCGGCACTGTACGAAAAGCTTGATGAATACATCGGAGAGCCGGACAAACTTAGTTCGCCGTCGACGATGCAGCGAGCGACCACGCTGGTCGTTAATATTACGCGCATGCCTGAAATCGGTCCGCGGCTCGGTGACAAGCGGGATGAATTGTCGCGACTGCTCAAGCGCGCCGCGACGCCACTTCGCGTACAGCTGATTTCGGACAACGTTACCAGTGTGTCGATCTACAAAGTTGGTAAACTCGGCAGCTTCGCAACACGTGAGCTGAGTCTTCGTCCCGGCACGTATGTCGCCGTGGGTAGCCGCCCGGGTTACCGTGACGTTCGACTAGAGTTTCTGGTAGGCCCGGAGCTCGAACCCAAGCCTGTGGTTATTCGCTGTGAGGAAGCGATTTGAGTTTCGATCATCTGATTATCAGGGACGTTGAAGGCGAACGGCGCATTGATACTGGCAGCCTGCCACTGCGTGTCGGAACCGGCAGCAATTGCGGTCTCCGCCTGCCCGGACCTGGCGGCGGCCCGGTTGTACTGATCGACCTTCTTGATGGCGCGCCTTTTGTGCAGCCGGTGGGACGCGATTCGTCGATGCAAGTCAATGGCGAACCCTTGCTTGCCAGCCGCCGTCTCATTGATACGGATCAGCTCGAATTCTTCGGCAGTCGCATTTCTGTATCTGTGACCGATGACAGACTGGTGCTTGAAGTCCACCTTGAAGACAGCGCATATGTCACGCAGCCCCCCGAACTGGCCACTTCTGCAACCGAAGAAGACGAGACGATTGCGCCAACAGCGTTTCAACGCGCGTCGAAGACGCAGGCGATGGTCGAAGAGCCGCATCGCAGCCGGCTGAAAACAATCGCAGGCATCGGCCTTGCCATTCTTCTGCTCGTGTCCTACCTGCTCTTCAGTGCAAAGTCGATCCAGTTTGAGGTGAATCCTCCTGACCCCGATAGCGTCGAAATCGCCGGCGGCTGGTTTCGGCTGCCGCTTGGAGATCGCATCTTGCTCAGGAGTGGCGAATATACGGTCAATGTTCGCAAGCAGGGCTATTACGATATTAGCCAGGCATTTAACGTCGGCGACGAACCCAGCATGACAATCGAGCTGGAGTTGCGCCGCCTGCCCGGGCGGCTGTCCATCGAGACTCTGCCGCCTGTCGATGCCATCGTCTCGGTCGACAACCGCATGATTGGTAAAGCGCCGTATGGCCCGATTGAATTGCAGCCTGGCGAACATAGTGTCAGCGTTCAGGCGGATCGGTACCTGCCATTCTCCGACATCATCGACATGGCTGGGCTTGGGCGTGAGGAAATACTGTCAGTGCAGCTCGTACCACGCTGGTCGAACGTGGCCATAAGTTCCGAACCTGCTGGTGCAGCGATTTTTTCAGGAAATACGCAAGTCGGTGAGACGCCGGCGACGCTCGAACTCCTCGAAGGCACTCACCAGATCAGTGTCGTCCGCGATGGCTTCAAGGCCTGGGATGGCACCGTGGTCGCGAGACCGAATATTGACCAGACGCTGCCACTGATTCGGCTGCAGCCAGCCAACGCCACGCTCCAGGTTAACTCGATCCCGCGTGGTGCGAATATCACCGTTGACGGACGCTACCGCGGCCAGTCGCCGATTAGCCTGGCATTGTCGCCGGGCATCGACTATGTCATCGGCCTGTCGAAGGCCGGCTACGGATCGTCGAGCCGCCGGGTGCGCCTGAGCGCCGCGGCGAGCGAATCTATTACGGTCGATCTGTCGGCCCGAACCGGCCGATTAACAGTCAATGTTTCTCCCGCGAGTGCCACTGTATACGTCGATGGGCGCGCTCGTGGCAATGGGTCGACAACACTGAATCTCAGTTCTGCACCGCATCGCATCGAGGTCAAAAAATCGGGCTATGAGAGCTGGACCCGAACAGTAACGCCAAGACCCGGATATCCTCAGACCGTCGTCGCGACATTGCGATCGCTACAAGACATCGAGCGTTCCAAGATTGAGGTGACGCAGAAAACGTCATCAGGGCAGGTTATGCGCCGGATCGAGCCCGGCACGTTCATGATGGGCGCATCCCGTTCTGAGCAAGGGCGTCGTGCCAATGAAGTACTCGTGCCGGTCACGATATCCCGGCCATACCTGATCGGAGTTCGCGAAGTAAGCAACAGGGAGTTTGCACAATTTCGTGAAAATCACGATTCAGGCAGCGATATTCATCCTTCCATGGCGGCAGATACCAACCCGGTCGCCAGGGTCACCTGGGCCGATGCGGCCGAATATTGCAACTGGCTCAGTGCGATTGAAGGTCTGTCGCCTGCGTACGAAGAGAAGTTCGGTGAGTGGCTCGTAATCCGTCCGCTAAGCAATGGCTATCGTCTGCCGACGGAAGCCGAATGGGTGTGGGCAATCCGCTATTCCGGCTCCCAGGGCGCCGCAAAATTTGCGTGGGGGGAGGAGATGCCGCCGAAAAGCGATTCCGGCAATTTTGCCGGCCGATCCGCAATGGATCTGGTGCCCACAATTTTGCCGAGATATGACGATGGCTTCGCGTCGACCGCGCCAACGGGCAAGTTCCCACCCAGCGCCATCGGCATCTACGACGGTAGTGGCAACGTTGCCGAATGGGTGAATGATTTCTACACGGTGCCGACGCCCGGCATGAAGACGCCGATCGTCGATCCGCTGGGACCGGAGAATGGCAGATCCTATGTCATCCGCGGCTCATCCTGGCGCCACGCGAGTGATACCGAGTTAAGGATCAGCTTTCGGGACTATGGTTCCGAGCCGCGATCGGACGTTGGATTTCGGATCGCCCGAACCCTCGATTGATATTTCATGCGACAATCCCGCCTGCCTGCGGTCAACAATGTAATAGGCCGTTTTGAAGGAGAAACCGCTGTGCACCGATTTCTGTTAATGATCCTGCTTATCGGACTATTCGCCGTTGTGGCCTGGTCGCAGGAAGACCTGGATGCTGAGGCCGATGAAACCGTTCAGCCGGAGACCGAAGATGAGGCCGAAGCCGAAGAGCAGGATGAAAAAGTGGTCGACGACGAGTATTACCAGGATGTCGATGACAAAGATTTTCGGCCCAGCGAAGACGTTCCGGCCGATCAGTCCATTGCATTCCCTACCGACATCTAGCCAGATTGGACAACCATGAACAAAAAAAACATTCCGATTGAGTTCGTTTACCAGCTGTTCGCATTGATTATTGCGATCATTATCGTGCATGCGTTTTACGTCTCGGTTGTTCGGCCAAATGCGACGCAGATCATCGCTGCCGAAAAAATCGCGTTGGCGGCGAGCCCTGACTACGTGCGCGAGCGTCGAGTCTGGGTGTTGATAAAAGACCTGGAGCAGGAATCCTGTTTTATTCTCGGTATTTGGGCCCTGGCCATCATGGTCTTCAAGGCTAAGACGACGGTGGAAGAGCGTCGTCTGTTTGACGCTGATCTCGTCCCGGTTGCCGAGGGCATGCGCATACTGCCGGAGGATACGCGCGACTTTGCGCGCCAGATTCAACAATTGCCGGAGGACCGGCAACTATTGCTGTTGCCACGTGCGCTGCTGCATGCGTTGCGCCGTTTTAATTCGACTCGCAGTATTCAGGATGTCTCGAGCAGCACTCATACCATCTTCGAAAATGAGGCGGATCGGCTGGAGTCAGAATTGTCGATGATTCGATACATCTCCTGGGCAATTCCGTCGATCGGCTTCATCGGCACGGTTCGCGGTATCGGCGAAGCGCTGGCTCAGGCCGACAAGGCCGTACAGGGTGACATTGCGGGCGTCACCCAAAGCCTTGGCGTGGCGTTTAACTCTACGTTTATTGCATTGTTGATCAGTATTTTTCTGATGTTCCTCGTCCACCAGTTGCAACTGTTGCAGGAACGTCTCGTGTTTGACGGTGAAAACTATGTAAATGACGAGTTGATCCGCCACATGAAGGCCGACTAAGGCGACAGCTCGTGGGCCTGCTGGCAGCACATATCAATGACGCAGGGATTTCGGTTCTCGATTCTGAGCGAATTCTCTACCGGGAACCCGGCTTTGCGTTGCTCGACGATGACCAACTGACAACCGGTAGTGCTGCGTACTCCTATGCCCGGGTAAAACCGCGCCGTATTCAGAACCGGTTCTGGTCCGATCTGCAGACCGGACCACTCAGCGACCGGCGATTCCAGCACTTGAGCGCCGCCGATCTCGTCAGCAGGCAGCTGGAGCAAATATGGGCGAGTGTCTCTGGTCGCGGCGACCGCCTGGTTCTGGCTGTCCCGGCGTACATGAATAAAGACCATCTTGGCCTGCTCCTGGGCATTGCCGCGGAGCTCAATGTGCCCATCATTGCAATGGTGGATGCGGCCGTGGCGGCGACGCGCCGTGAATACCGGGACGCGGTTCCCGTGCATATCGACCTGAGTTTGCATTCCACGGTGCTGACACGGATTGCGCAGCCCGGTCAGGCAAAGGTAGACAGGTCGGCGGTACTGGACGGCGCTGGTTTGTTGGCTCTGTATGACGCGTGGATTCGCGTCATTGCCGAGGCATTCGTACAGCAGTCCCGCTTCGATCCGTTACACACCGCAGAAACCGAGCAAGTCTTGCAGGATCGCCTGACCGAACTAATATCATCCGCATCTTCCGCCGGTACCGTCGCTGTCGAGATCGAGTATCGTGGCGTCACGCATACGGCGGATATAGAAGTGCTTGAACTCGTCGCCGCGGCGGCGCCGATCTATCAGCGAATCGTGAGCCAACTGCGTGCTTTGATTCAGGCCGATGAGGTTCCCGCGCTGCAACTTTCGGATCGTGTCGCGCGCATGCCCGGATTGGCAGACATGCTGGCTGCGCGAGCCGGCGGCGACGTATTTCTTCTCGAACCGGGCGCGACGGCACGCGGCCTGATAGCGCGATGTCGCGACATGCAACCAGGCGACAGCGGCGTCAGTCTGATTCGCCAGCTCCCCTGGGACCAGTCGCCGATCGATGTCGCCTCATCGAATCAGGGAGACAGGGGCGGGCACCCGACGCATGTGCTGTTCGATAACACGGCTTACGCGATCGATGATCAGCCATTGACGCTAGGCTCGCAGCCCAGCGACAGCGAACGTCATATCGATTTGCAGGCCAGCATGCCGGGCGTATCGCGACGCCATTGCTCTTTGCAAAAGGAAAACGGCCAGTGTGTTGTTCGCGACTTCAGTCGGTACGGCACGTTTTTGAACGGCCATGCCATCGACAGTTCTGCGGTACTGCAGGTCGGGGACCTGATTCGTCTCGGAACACCCGGGTTTGAGTTGCGCCTGATCACGACGGAGCAGGCAAATGGCTCGTAGGCGCCGGCAATTCGAAGTATTCAGCATGTCATTTCTTGACTGCATGAGCTGTGGGTTCGGCGCTGTCATTCTTTTCTTCATGATCATCAACGCGCAGGTCAAGGAGACCACGGAAGTCGACCCAAGCGAACTCATGGCCGAGACAAAAAAACTGGAGGTCGAAATTCTCGAAGGCCGCAAGGATCTCGTGCTGGCAAAGAACACGATGGAACAGCTGGACACGGAGAAAGTGACAGCGGATGGTCAAATTGCTCAAATCATCGCACTGATCGCGCAACTGCAGGCGGAACTCGCGCAATACGATTCCGAAACGCTCGCTGAGATTGAACGTGTCGAGCAATTGCAGACCGACATCAAGACGCTGGAGGAAGAGGTCAAGCGATTACTCGCACTGGCCGAGGAACAGGAAGCCGAGGGGAACAAGTTGCGCGAGTTCCAGGGCGATGGCGATCGTCAATACCTGACAGGCCTCAAACTGGGGGGGCGGCGTACGCTGATCCTTGTCGATCGGTCCGGAAGCATGCTCGATGACACGATCATCAACATCATTCGGCGTCGCAACATGTCGACAAAGGACCAATTGAGTGCGGTCAAATGGCGGCAGGTTGTGGCGAGCGTCGACTGGCTGACAGCGCAGTTCGAGCCGGGCAGCGAGTTCCAGATATACATGTTCAACAACGAAGCGATCCCGGTCATCCAGGGCAGCGACGGCGTCTGGCTCAAGGCCGATGACAGTACGCAGCTTGATGAGGCGATCCGGGTGCTGCGGCGCACAGTGCCCGAGAAAGGCACCAATATGCTCGCCGCGTATGCAGTGGCCTCCAGCCTGACGCCGCGGCCGGATAATATTATTTTACTCGTTGACGGACTGCCGACAATGGATGGCACAAGCTCGAGCCGCAGAACGATCAGCGGGCGACAGCGCTACAACTTGCATTTTCGCGCCTTGCGCGAGCTGCCAAGCGGCATTCCAGTCAACATTTTCCTGTATCCGCTCGAGGGCGATTATGAGGCGCCAATTCTGTACTGGCTGCTGGCCTATAGAACCAACGGATCATTCATCAGCGTGAGTCGTGACTGGCCATGAAACGCCGCCGTCGCAACATTGAAGCGTTCAGCCTGTCGTTCCTCGACTGCATTTGCTGCGGGTTTGGTGCGATCATTCTGTTGCTCGTGCTCAGCAAGATTTACGAGCCCGTCATCATCGAAAAAACTCAGGATGATCTGGAGTCCTTGATCGCGCTATTGCAGCAAGAGCTTTTTGACATTCGCGGCGAGACCACCGTCATCAATCGCGATCTGAAGGACGTACGGATACAGACGTCGGACAGCAAACTGCGATTGGCCCGCTTGCAAGGCGATCTGAGAAAAGTCCGCGGTCAGTATGCGGCGACCCAGAGAGATTCGGAAGCAACGCTCGATGAGGGTGCCTTGAACATTACCAAGCAACGACTTACCGACGAGATGCGACGCCTGGCACCGTTCTACCGGCGTGCCGATGACGATGCGGTTGCCGGTATTCCGGCCGACAGCGAATACATCATTTTTATCATCGACACCTCCGGAAGTATGCAGCAGTTCAACTGGGACCGGGCCATCCGCAAGCTGACCGAGGTGCTTGACGTCTATCCGCAGGTCAAGGGCCTGCAGATCATGAATGACAACGGTAGCTACATGTTCCAGCAATATCGCGGCAAGTGGATTCCCGATACGCCGGGACGTCGCCAGGCGATCATCAACACGATGAAGAACTGGCGCCCGTTCAGCGACAGTAATCCAGTCGATGGCATTATTTATGCGATCAGCACCTACTGGGCGCCCGACAAGAAAATCAGCATCTATGTTTTTGGCGACGAATTCAGTGGTGGTTCGGTCGAGAATGTTATTCGGCAGGTCGACACGGTCAATCGCGTCGATGCGGCAGGAAACCGGATGGTGCGCATTCACGCGGTCGGCTTTCCGTTTTTCTTCGAGCCAGGCCGCCAAATCGCAGATACGTCACGTCGCTTCGCACAACTGATGCGCATTCTTTGCGACAGAAATGGGGGCACTTTCGTCGCCCTGTCACGTCCAGGGACCTGACCGGCATTATTTGCCACAATTAGTCGCTGGCTTTGCATGATGCTGGCGCAAGGCCAGCTGTTTTGCGTTGTGTAATGAACTCCGAAAGCGAATCTATCCCTTTGGAGGACAACACCATGCGTAAGATCACAATTGCAATAGCCGTTTTTACTCTCATCTCGGCATCGTCGGCAACCGCGGCTGAGACATCCAAGGAAGAAAAAATCGGTGTCGGTAGCGGCGCCATTATCGGCGCTATTGCCGGTGGACCAGTCGGCTTCATTATCGGCGCAAGTATCGGTGCAAAAATTGGCGACACAATGCACCAGAAGAACGATGCGATCGAGACCTTATCCGGCTCGCTGGCAGACTCTCGTACCGACGTGCGCAAGCTCAACTCGACTTTGGGTACCGTCAATAACGAACTGGAGCGCGTACGACATGTCGCCAGACCGGGCCTCATCAACATGCTCCAGGCCGGCATCGCAATGGACCTGTTATTCCGTACTGATGAGTATGTGCTCGCTGATACCAATGGCGACCGACTGGCCTCACTTGCCGGCACACTCGCATCGATGACCGATGTTCAGTTGCACCTTGACGGCTTTGCCGATGAACGCGGCGATGAGGCTTACAATTACAAGCTCTCTGAACAGCGTGTTGAATTCATACGCGATCAACTGGTTGCTGCGGGGATTCACCCTTCCCGTATTCAGATGTCTGCGCACGGTGAGGCCCCGGCACAAGACGACTCCGCCGACAGCTATGCGCTCGAGCGGCGCGTTAGCTTGACGCTGTTTATCGACGACTCGCAGTCATTTGCTCA
>Ga0209980_10002126_pt1 | contig 10822 bp, 11 predicted proteins | sample CR02metaG_FD_183611 | JGI IMG/M metagenome (GOLD analysis project Ga0209980, IMG submission 183611) | Deep subsurface microbial communities from Mariana Trench to uncover new lineages of life (NeLLi) - CR02 metaG (SPAdes) (version 2) | ecosystem: Environmental > Aquatic > Marine > Ocean trench... | reverse complement strand
GCGGGCGCGCGCGCAAAGCGTCCAGGACCAGGAATACCGGCGCCTGCTCTATGTCGCGCTGACCCGTGCGGAGGACCGGCTGATCGTCTGCGGCTGGCGCGGCAAGAACGCGGCCCCGGCCGGCTGCTGGTACAATCTGGTGGCCGGCGCGCTCGCCGACGCGGCCGAGCCGGTCGACTTCGATTTCTCCGGCGAGGTGGCGGAAGACGGCTGGGCCGGTCAAGGCTGGCGCCTGCGCTCGGCACAGACCGCCGGTCCGGAGAGCGATCGGGACGAGTCCGGCGCGGACCGGGCTGCCGCGGTCGCGCTGCCCGGCTGGGCCCTGGCGCCGCCGCCACCCGAGGCGGTGCCGCCCCGGCCGCTCGCGCCCTCGCGCCCCAGCGGCGAGGAGCCGCCGGTGCGCTCGCCGCTCGGCCCCGACGAGGGCCGGCGTTTCAAGCGCGGACGCCTGGTGCACCGGCTTCTGCAAGGCTTGCCCGACCTGGCGCCGGCTGCCCGCGCCGCCGCCGCCGCGCGGTTCCTGGCCAGCCCGGCCCACGATCTCGACGCCGAGGCGCGCGCGGAGATCGCGGCGGTGAGCCTCGCGGTGCTGGACGACCCGGCTTTGGCGATGTTGTTCGGTCCGGGCAGCCGCGCCGAAGTGCCGATCGTCGGGCTGATCGACTCGGGCGGTGGCCCCCAGGCGGTCTCCGGACAGGTCGACCGCTTGGTGGTGGCCGAGGATTCGGTCCTGGTGGTCGACTACAAGACCCACCGCCCGGCGCCCGCGACCGAGGCCGAGGTCGCACCGGTCTACCTGCGCCAGATGGCGGCCTACCGCACTGTTTTATCGAAGATTTATCCCGATCACCGGGTCGACTGCGCGCTCCTGTGGACCGACGGCCCGCGTCTGATGCAACTCAGTCCTGCAATCCTTGCTGCGCAGACATCTTGACCCTCCGTTGGGGGTGCTTACATTGAAACTTGAACTCGCGAGCCCGGCCACGCCGGCGGGCCGCGCCATGGCCTAAAGAGGTATTGCATGACCAGCATCGCCGTCAGCGACGACAGCTTCGACACCGACGTACTGAAAGCCGAGGGTTCCGTTCTGGTGGATTTCTGGGCCGAGTGGTGCGGTCCCTGCAAGATGATCTCGCCCGCGCTGGAGGAGATCGCCAAGGAGATGGACGGCCGGGTCCAGATCGCCAAGATGAACATCGACGACAACCCCATGACGCCTCAGAAGTACGGCGTGCGCGGCATCCCGACCCTGATGATGTTCCGCGACGGCCAGGTCGCGGCGACCAAGGTCGGCGCGGTGCCCAAGAACCAGCTTCAGGAGTGGGTCGAGTCGGTGCTCTAAGCCGGCCCAAACCTCCCCGTCTATCGGGGCGCGAAGAACAAGCCCCCGCCGAGCTCGGCGGGGGTTTTTGTTATCCGTTCTCGGCGAGCACCTGGCCGGCGAGATAGAGCGAGCCGCAGATCAGAATGCGCCCCGGCGGGCGGTCCTTGGTGATCGCGTGCAGGGCGGCGGCGACGCTCGCGCTGGCCTGGGCCTGGAAGCCGGCCTGGGCGGCCTCCCGCGCCGCTTGCTCGGCCGAGAGCGAGGCCGGCACGCCGGGGATCTCGACCGCGTGCAGGGTCTCGGTGCAGGGCGCCAGCGGGCGCAGGAAGCCCTGCGCGCCCTTGGTGTCGAGCATGCCGTAGACCAGGTGCACGCGGTGCGGGGGCCGGGCCGCCCAGTCCGCGAGCGTGCGCGCCAGCGCCGCCCCGGCGGCGGCGTTGTGGCCGCCGTCGAGCCACAGCTCCCAGCCCTCGGGCAGGGGATCGAGGAGCGGCCCGCGGGTCAGGCGCTGCAGGCGCCCGGGCCATTCGGCGCGCGCGAGGCCGGCCGCGCAGGCCGCCGCGTCGAGCCCGAAATCGTCCAACAGCGCCGCGCAGGCGAGCGCCAGGCCGGCGTTCTCGATCTGATGGGCGCCGGGGAGGACAGGTGCGGGGTAGCGCCGCCTTTCGCCGCCGAACTCGAAGAAAAAGTCGCCATTTTCGGCGCCGTTTTCGGCCCCGTCTGTGGCTCCGGCGCGCCACTCCCGGCCATGGCGGTGCAACGGCGCGTCCAGCTCGGCGGCGCGGGCCTCGATGACGGCGTGCGCCTCGGGTGCTTGCGGTCCGATCACCGCCGGCACGCCGGGCTTCAGGATGCCGGCCTTCTCGAAGGCGATCTCCTCGAGGGTTGCGCCCAGGAACTGGACGTGATCGACCGAGATCGGCGAGATCGCGGTGAGGCGCGGGCGCGCGATCAAATTGGTCGCATCGAGCCGGCCGCCGAGTCCGGTTTCGAGCAGCAGGATGTCGGCCGGCTCGCGGGCGAAGGCGAGGAAGGCGGCCGCGGTGGTGATCTCGAAGAAGGTGATCGGCGCCGCGCCGTTGGCCGCTTCGCAAGTCTCGAGCAGCGCGGCCAGGTCGGGCTCCGCGATCGGGCCGCCGGTCAGGCGGATGCGCTCGTGAAAGCGCACCAGGTGCGGCGAGGTGTAGACCTGGACCCGCGCGCCCGCCGCCTCCAGCATGGCGCGCAGGAAGGCGAGCGCCGAGCCCTTGCCGTTGGTGCCGGCCACGTGGACCACAGGCGCCAGCCGCTGTTCCGGGTGGTCGAGGCGTGCGAGCAGGCGCTCGATCCGGCCGAGGGAGAGATCGATGAGTTTGGGATGCAGCCGGGTGAGGCGGTCGAGGACCGCGTCACTTCGCGCCATCACCGGGGGTCTCGGAAATTTCCACGGGCCCGGCCTCGGCGCTCGGCAGCGCCACCACTTCGGCGGGCGGGGTCTTCCGGCGCAGCAGATCGAGCAGCCGGACGATGGTCTCGCGCAGATCGCGCCGGTGCACCACCATGTCGAGCATGCCGTGATCGAGCAGGTATTCGGCGCGCTGGAAGCCCTCGGGCAGGGTCTCGCGGATGGTCTCCTCGATGACCCGCTTGCCGGCAAAGCCGATGATCGCGCCGGGCTCGGCCAGCGCCACGTCGCCGAGCATGGCGAAGGAGGCGGTGACCCCGCCGGTGGTCGGATCGCTGAGCAGGACGATGTAGGGCAGGCCGGCCTCCTTGACCTGCTGGACCGCGATCACCGAGCGCGGCATCTGCATGAGAGAGAGGATGCCTTCCTGCATGCGCGCGCCGCCCGAAGCCGGGATCGCGATCAGCGCCGCGTCCTGGAGCACCGCCAGGCGCGCGGCGGAGAGCAGCGCCTCGCCCACGGCCGCGCCCATGGAGCCGCCCATGAAGGAAAAATCGAAGGCCGCGATCACCACCGCCTGGCCGCCCATGGTGCCGTGGGCGACCCGGATCGCCTCCTTGCCGCCGGTCTTGGCCTGGGCCTCCTTGAGGCGTTCGACGTAGCGCTTGCGGTCGCGGAACTTGAGCGGGTCGACCGCCGCCTCGGGCAGCTCGATGGTCTTGTATACGCCTTCGTCGAACAGCATCTTGAGGCGTTCGGCGCCGCCGATGCGCAGGTGATGGCCGCAGTGCGGGCAGACCAGAAGATTCGCCTCGAGCTCGCGGTGGAAGATCATCTGGGTACAGGCGGGACACTTGCGCCACAGGTTCTCCGGCACGTCCCTCTTTACCAGTGCCCGAATTTTCGGGCGGACGAAATTGGAAATCCAGTTCATCCGCTTATCCCCGGTCCGGTCTAACGCGCGCGGCCCTTGCGCACGCCCTCGGCGAGGGAGCGCACGAAGCCGAGCACGTCGTCGACCAGCCCCGGCGTGGCCCGGTTGTCCGCGTCGAGCCCGGCCTTGAGCCGCTCGATCACCGAGGAGCCGACCACGGCGGCATCGGCCACGGCGGCGATTTCGGCGGCCTGCTCCGGCGTCTTGATGCCGAAGCCGACCGCGACCGGCAGATCGGTATGCGTCTTGAGGCGGGCAACCGCCTGGCGCACCGCCTCGCCGCTGGCCGAGCGGGTGCCGGTGATGCCCATGATCGCGACGTAGTAGACGAAGCCGCTGGTGTTGGACAGCACCGTGGGCAGGCGCGCGTCGTCGGAGGTCGGCGTCGCCAGGCGAATCCAGTGCAAGCCCGCATCGAGCGCCGGCTGGCACAGCTCCTCGTCCTCCTCCGGCGGTAGGTCGACCACGATCAAGCCGTCGACTCCGGCCGCGCGCGCGTCCTCGAGGAACTTCCGCGGCCCGTAGCTGTAGATCGGGTTGTAGTAGCCCATCAGGATGATCGGGGTCTCGTCGTCCTGGGTCCGGAAGCGCGCGGCCATCTCGAGGGTGCCGCTCAGCGTCATGCCCGCTCTGAGCGCGCGCAGGCTGGCGGCCTGGATCGCCGGGCCGTCGGCCATGGGGTCGGAGAACGGCATGCCGATCTCGATCACGTCGACGCCGGCCTCGGGCAGCCCGCTCAGGATCTCGAAGAAGGTCTCCGGATCCGGGTCGCCGCAGGCCACGAACACCACCAGGCCGCCGCGCCCCTCGGATCGAAGCGCGGCGAAGCGCCGCTCGACCCGGCTCTGGCCGACATTTGCCTGGTTTGGCGCGTCGGTCACAGCTCGACCCCAAGGGCCTCGGCGACGCTGAACACGTCCTTGTCGCCGCGGCCGCACATGTTCATGACGATCAGATGGTCCTTGGGCAGCTCCGGCGCGATCTTGGCGACGTAGGCCAGCGCGTGGGCCGGCTCCAGCGCTGGGATGATGCCCTCCAGACGCGAGCACAACTGGAACGCCTCCAAGGCCTCGGCGTCGGTGGCCGAGACGTACTCGGCCCGCCCGGTCTCGTGCAGCCAGGAATGCTCCGGCCCGATGCCCGGATAATCGAGCCCGGCGGAGATCGAATGGGCGTCGATGATCTGGCCGTCGTCGGTCTGCAGCAGGAAGGTGCGGTTGCCGTGCAGCACCCCGGGCCGGCCGCCGGCGAGCGAGGCGGCGTGCTTGCCGGTCTCGATGCCGTGGCCGGCCGCCTCGACGCCGATAATGCGCACGCTGGCATCGTCCAGGAAGGGATGGAACAGGCCCATGGCGTTGGAGCCGCCGCCGATGCAGGCGATCAGGGTGTCCGGCAGGCGCCCCTCGGCGGCCTGCATCTGCTCGCGCACTTCGTTGCCGATCACCGACTGGAAGTCGCGCACCATGGCCGGATAGGGATGGGGGCCGGCGACCGTGCCGATGATGTAGAAGGTTTTCTCCACATTGGCGACCCAGTCGCGCAGGGCGTCGTTCATGGCGTCCTTGAGGGTGCCGGTGCCGCTGGTGACCGGCACCACCTCGGCGCCGAGCAGCTTCATGCGGAACACGTTGGGCGTCTGGCGCTGGATGTCGGTCGTGCCCATGTAGACCACGCAGGGCAGGTCGAAGCGGGCGCAGACCGTGGCGACCGCGACGCCGTGCTGACCGGCGCCGGTCTCGGCGATGATCCGGGTCTTGCCCATGCGCCGCGCCAGCAGGATCTGGCCCAGGCAGTTGTTGATCTTGTGGGAGCCGGTGTGGTTGAGTTCGTCGCGCTTGAAGTAGAGCTTGGCGCCCTTATTCCCATTGGCGAAGTGGTCGGTCAGGCGCTCGGCGAAGTAGAGCGGGCTGGGCCGGCCGACGTAGTGCTTGGCGAGGTCGTCGATCTCGGCCTGGTAGCCGGGGTCCTTCTTGGCCGCTTCGTAGGCCTTTTCGACCGCGAGAATCAGCGGCATCAGGGTCTCGGCCACGAAACGGCCGCCGTAAATGCCGAAATGGCCGCGCTCGTCGGGGCCGGCCCGGTAGGTATTCAGTGCTTCCATCGCCAGGATTTCTCTTAGGCTTTGACGGCCGCACTCTGCCTCAGAAAGGCCGCAGCCGCAATGCTGCGTCCCCCGGCTCGAGCCGGGGCCGGAACGCCATATTTTGCATGGCTGATGCGCGGACTTCTCGATTCCTGCGGGCCAGCGCGAGCCCAAGTATCGAAGGTTCGAAGCTCGAATAAAAGGAACCTGCACCATGAGAAGATTAAGCCTGTGGGGCGCGACCCTGCTCGGGACCCTGACCCTACCCTGGCTGGCCTGGGCCGATGTGGCCGGCGAGGGAACCCATGGATACGGCCACATGTGGGGCGGCGGGGGCCACTGGATCTTCGGGCCGATCATGATGGTCCTGTTGGTCGCGCTGATCGTGGCGTTGGTGGTCCTGATCGTGCGCCGGCTCGGCGGTGCGGGCGGTGGTGCAACCCAGGTTGCGAAGCCGACGGCGGCGCAGGATATCCTCGAGGAGCGCTTCGCCCGCGGCGAGATCGACCAGGAAGAGTTCGAGACGCGCCGCCAGATGCTCCGAGATTGATCCCCGGGAGGTCCGTCAACGCCCCTTGGCAGCGGCCAGGAAGGCGTGGATTTTGTCCGGGTTCTTGAGCCCGGGCCGGTCCTCGATGCCGGAGGAGACGTCGACCGCCCGGGCGCCAGAGATGCGCGCGGCCTCGGCGACGTTGTCCGGGTCGAGCCCGCCCGAGAGCATCCAGGGGATCGGCCAGGTCTTGCCGGCCAGGAGCTGCCAGTCGAAGGCCAACGCGTTGCCGCCGGGCAGGGCCTCGGTCATCTCCTTGGGCGGCTTGGCGTCGAACAGCAGGCGGTCGGCGACGCCGAGGTAGGCCTCGGCCGCGGCCACGTCCTCAGGCCCCGCGATCTTCACCGCCTTCATCACCGGCAGGCCGAAGCGCGCGCGAATCTGCGCCACCCGCGCCGGGCTCTCGCCGCCATGCAGTTGCAGCATATCGAGGCCGACCGCGGCCAGGGTCTTGGCGATGGTCGCGTCCTCGGCGTCGACGAACAGCCCGACCTTGCACAGACGCGTCGGCGCGGCCGCGGTGAGCGCCGCGGCCTGGTCCGGCGTGACCGAGCGCGGGCTGGGCGGATAGAAGTTAAGCCCCACGTAGTCCGCACCCGCCTCGACCGCCGCCGCCAGCGCCTCCGGCGCGTTCACCCCGCAGATTTTGACCTCGATGGCCATGGCCTAACCTTCCTCGCCATCCAGCGTCACCATTCCGCCGACGGCCGGCACCCAGCCGGTGCAGATGCGGAAGGCGATGGAGATGACCGAAACCATGAGCGCCATCAGGACGTAGTTGATCGCCGCGGTGATCGTCTGGATCAGCAGGAGCGCGCCCAGGTTCGCCTCGACGAAGGCCTCCATCTGGGCCACCGCCGGCAGACCGTCCTGGCCCGGCGCGGGCTCGGCGAACAGCACGGCGCCCAGGATTTCGCTGACCCCCCAGACCAGCGCGACCAAGGGCGCGGCCGCGATCACCGTGGCGCCGAGCAAGCGCAGGCCCTGGCCCTTGGTGTGGGTCCAGGCGTGGCGGAGCCGGTATTTCTCGTCCACCGAGACCGCCGGGAACACGAAGCTCAGACGGATCATGACGTAGGCCACGATGGCGAAGCCGACGAGCGGCATCAGGCCCGCGACCGCGGGCAAGGCGTCCGGGCCCGGCTGTATCGCCATGAAGCCAAGCGAGAACACCACCGCGGTCGCGCCGGAGCCGATCAGCATGGTCACGAGCAGGTAGCCGAGGAAGCGCCAATGGCGCGGCGCCCAGATGGGCAGCCGCGGCGGCGCGCCGGCCACCGGCCCGAGCAGGGTGAGCCGGTGCCAGGCGACCCCGAAGAACGTGTAGGGCAGCAGGCCCAGGATCCCGATCAGGTAACCGAGCGCCGAAACCACCGGCACGGTGAAGCTGAGCGCGATCAATGCGAGCGATATGCAGAACGGCATGAGCGACGCCCGAGCCAGAAGCCGCGGGTTGCCGAACACCCGGGCGTAAGCCTCCTTGACGGTCGCCATGACCGGCAGCTTGCGCAGCGCCTTGCGCGGTGGCGTGGTGTCGCTCATGGGCCCGGTTCCGCCGCGCCGGCCAGTTCCTCGGCGATGCGGCGCGCGGCGGCGCGCGGGTCGGCCTGGGCCGTGATCGGCCGGCCGATGACCAGGTAGTCGGCGCCGGCCGCAATCGCGTCGCCGGGGGTCGTGACCCGCTTCTGGTCGCCGCTCGCCGCCCAAACGGGGCGGATGCCCGGGACCAGCAGGATGAAACCGGGGCCGCGGTCGGCGCGCAGGGCCGCGATCTCGCGCGGGCTGCAGACCACGCCGTCGAGCCCGGCGTCCTGGGCCAGCCCGGCCAGGCGCCGGACCTGGTCGGCCACCGGCCCAGGCTGGCCGACCGCCGCCAGGTCCGCCGCGTCCAGGCTGGTCAGCACGGTGACGCCGAGCAGTCGCGGCCGCGCCACCGCCAGCTCCTCGGCCGCCTCGCGCGCGGCCTCGGCGGCGGCCTGCATCATGGCGCGGCCGCCCGAGGCGTGCAGCGTCAGGCAGAACGGCCGCAGGTGCACCGCCGAACGCACCGCCCCGGCCACGGTATTGGGGATGTCGTGGAACTTGAGGTCGAGGAACAGGCGTTCGCCGCCGACCACCGCGCGCACGCCGTCGGGCCCCTGGGCGGTGAACAGCTCGTTGCCGATCTTGACCCCGCCGACCTGGCCGCGCAGCGCCTCCACCAGGCGCGCGGCGCGCGCGACATCGGCGGTGTCGATGGCCGCGAAGACGCGGTCCTTTGGTTGGGTCGCGGTGGCGGTTTCGGACATGGTCCGGGGTATAGCAAACTCAGCGGGTCCAGTCACGATCGAGCTAGACCGGATTCACGGGATCGATCGAACCCGCCGCCCTGGGGTCCGGTTCCGACCTCATGCACGACTGGTTGGAACCGCTCCGGCCGCCGCGCTACACTTCGCGACACGCCCGCATCTGGACCAAACCCCATGGTGAGTGAGGAGGCCATGCACCGGCAATTCGACCTTCAGAAGCTGGCGGTGAACGGGCTCTCGTTGCGGGCCGCGGTCGAAGGCGACGGCCCGCTGGTGATCATGATGCATGGCTGGCCCGAGCTCTGGTACTCGTGGCGGCATCAAATCAAACCCATCGTGCAGGCGGGCTATCGGGTCGTCGCGCCCGATGTGCGCGGATATGGCGGCAGCGACAAGCCGCATGACGTCGAAGCCTACGACATGGTCAACATGATGGCGGATGTGATCGGCATTATCGATGCGTTTGGCGAGGACACCGCCATCTTGGTGGGCCACGACTGGGGCGCGCCGATTTGTTGGAACACCGCGGCCCTGCATCCCGATCGAATATCGGCGGTCGCAGCGCTCAGCGTGCCCTACAGCAAGCGTGGCAAGGTTTCCGGGATCGATTTGTGGCGGCGAATATACCGCGACAAATTCTTTTACCAACTCTATTTTCAGACCGAGGGCGTGGCCGAATCAGAGTTGGATGCGGATGTCAGAACGTCTTTGCGGAAGATTTATTTTGCCCTTTCCGGCGACGCTCCCTCGCTCGACAGCTGGCTTCAACGACCGGCGGGGGGGACATTGTTGGAAGCGCTCACCAACCCGCAATCGTTTCCCTCGTGGCTAACGCCCGAGGATCTCGACTACTTCACGGCCAACTTCGAGGCCAGCGGTTTTCGCGGCCCGATCAACCGCTATCGCAATCAGGAGAGGGATTTCGTAAAGCTTCCGGATATGGGCGTCAGGCCTGTCGCGCAGCCCAGTTGTTTCATCGCCGGCGGCAAGGATATCGTGCGGCGGTTCGTTCCCGACCACGACCTTTATGAAGATGTCGCCATGAATTGCACCGACCTTCGCGTCGACAGGATCATCGATGGCGCCGGTCATTGGGTGCAGCAGGAAGCGCCGCGGGAAGTCAATGCGGCGTTGTTGGAGTTTCTGGCCTCGCTCGCCTGAACCGAGGCTGGAGAAACCGGCCTCGATGGCCGCACCGGAACGATGGCGGCATTCGGCCGCCCGGGCCCCGCCCGCCCCTCAGGCCCGCTCCACGATCAGTTGGGCGGCGGCCAGGTCCTCGATCGCGGTGCCGACCGACTTGAACAGGGTGATCTGGTCGTAGAAGCGGCGGCCGGCGCGCGCGCCCCGGGTCAGCTCGAACAGATCGGCGGCGATGTCCTCGGGCGCGAGCACGCCGGCTTCGAGCGGCTGGACGATATCGCCGGCCTCCGTGCAGGCGCCGGCACGGGTGTCGACGAAGACCCGCGCGCGGCGGATCGCAGTGTCGTCGGTCTCGCGCATGTCGGGGCGGAAGCCGCCGACCAGGTCCAGGTGCTGGCCCGGCCGCAGCCAGGCGCCCTGGATCAGCGGTTCCGGGCTCAGGGTCGCGCAGGAGATGATGTGGGCGCCGCGCGCCGCGGCCTCCAGGTCGCCGGTGGCCTCGACCCGGAAGTCGGTGCGGTTCAGTTGCTTGGCCAGGCGCGCCGCCTTGTCCGGGTTGCGGCCCCAGATCAGGACGTTGCAGATCGGCCGCACCGCGGCGTGGGCGAGGATGAGATGGGGCGCCAGCACGCCGGTGCCGACCATGAGCAGGCGCTCGCAGTCGGGCCGGGCCAGATAGCCGGCGGCCAGCGCCGAGGCCGCGGCGGTACGCTTGGCGGTCAGCATCGGTCCGTCGATCATGGCCAGTGGCGAGCCGGTCTTGCCGTCGAGCAGCAGGTAGGCGCCCATGACCGCGGGCAGATCTCGGGCCGCGTTGCCGGGGAACACGGTGACCAGCTTGATGCCGATATGGCGGCCGACCTGCCAGGCGGGCATCAACAGCAGCGTGGCGTCGTCGCCCTCGGGAGTCTCGACCGTGTGGTGGTGGCGTAGGGGCACGGCGATGTCGCGCCGGAATGCCTGGCGCAACCGCTCGACCAGGCTACCGAAGTCGAGCGCCGCCTCCACTTCCGCCGCCGAAATGACCCGCATATCGGTGTTATACCTTGGTGTTAGCGGCCCAGGGGGTGTTAGCGGCCCAGGGCCGAGCCTTTCTTGGGCGCGGGGCCGCCGTTT
>Ga0209980_10002125_pt1 | contig 10830 bp, 5 predicted proteins | sample CR02metaG_FD_183611 | JGI IMG/M metagenome (GOLD analysis project Ga0209980, IMG submission 183611) | Deep subsurface microbial communities from Mariana Trench to uncover new lineages of life (NeLLi) - CR02 metaG (SPAdes) (version 2) | ecosystem: Environmental > Aquatic > Marine > Ocean trench >... | reverse complement strand
TGGGGCGTCTCCGGCGCGTTCGAGGGGATCACTCCTACGGCATCATGAATCGCCGGAGCCCCGGAGGTCGGCATGATCTCGCCTGCACGCACTATTTCGGTTGCCGCCGCGCCGTCCTGGTCGTCGCCCAGTCCTAGAAAACCCAGAATCGTGTCACCGAAATAGAACGCTCCGGCTCCCAGCAGCACGAAAGCCACCGAGAGGGCGGCGATCCGGCTTCCGGTGCCTCGCTCGGGCCGCGCCCGGGCGTACCCGGCGTAGGTCGAGCCACTTCCTTCGTTCGGCTCCGGTAGTTCGATCTGATGGACGCCTGACAGCTCTTCGGCCACCTGTGCAAGATCGTCGGGAATCCGCCCTCGTTCCTCAAAACTGCCTTCCATCGAGTCGCCGGCTGTCTCCAGGGAAGCCTCGTCGAACCGATCCTCGAGCGGAACTTCCACCTGCCCGGGTAGGTCAGGGGCAGCAGCGGCTAGAGCCGCCTCGGCTCCCTGCACGCTTTCGTCGACAGTAGGCAGCTCGACCGGGAGACTCTCGACCGCTGGAAGCTCGGCTGGAGGCGCCGGCGACTCGCCCGCACTCGCAGCGCCTTCGCCGGACTCGCCGTGGTGCACACCTCCGGGGCCTTCCCCTTGGCTACCGGTGTCACTCGAATCTGCGGCCCTCGCAGCGTCCGGCGCCAATGTGGCGACCAGACCGGACGGAATCGCAATGGTGTCGAGCCCCACCGGGTCGTCGAGACTGACACCGGCCGGGTCGAGGACCTCCGTGCCTGCGAGTTTTGAAGCCTCGGGGTCGAGATCACTCGGTTCGACATCCTCGAGCGAAACACTCTCGAACTCGAGCGGCGCGCTCGGCTCGGCCTCATTGTCGCGTGCGAACAGCACATCGGCCTCGCTGGTCTCGAGCCTCTCGGCAGTCAGTCGAGGGGCGCCAGGGGCTTCCTCGAAGGGCGGCTCGAAGGGCGAGCGCGGTTCAGAATCCGGCTCGGACTCCGGTTCGATTCCGAGCGCTGGTGCGGCCTCGGCGGTCGAACCACCGACATCGAAGAGCTTACCGCCGCCGCCAACGTAGTTGCCGACCAGGCGGGCAATCAGCCGCTGGCTCGGTTCGTCGACATCGTGAAACCGGATTGCAGTTCCTGCGGCGCCATCGGCAGCCTCGGCCGACCCCAGCCATATTACCTCTCCGGCACCGTGAATCAGACGAAAGTCGTCTTTGAGACGCACCTCGAAATCGACCCGATCACCGACCGAGAAAGCGTTGCTTTCGGATACATCCGCGTTACGAATAAAAATGCCCTCCTCCGATATGATCGGTGAGTAGGCATCAATAAAGTCCCGAAAGCTCGGGAACTCTATGACCAATAGGGCTGCGGAGCCGCCTTGGGGAAAGACTTGATTTCCTTCGTCCATTGACAAGAACCTCGTGAGTCTCGAGCCAGCGGGCACCGGCCCGGTTCCGAAGCAGTATATCGCTCGCACGACTTTGATGTTCGCGTGCCCCGGGGTAGTGCCTACTGGAGTTCGAAAACCAAAACGCCAAGACCGGGTGTAGAATGCCCAGCCACACGAAAGTCATCGGTGCAGATTTCAGAAATCATCCGCTACGCGCGGGGCGCAGAACCGGCAGACCTATTGCTCGACAACGCTCGCGTAGTCAACGTATTGAGTGGCGAAATCATTGAAACCAGCGTCGCCACTGTGCGCTCGCGAATCGTCGGGCTCGGCGACTACGAAGCCAGAACGGTGATCGATCTCGAGGGCGCGTACCTGGCGCCGGGCCTGATCGATGCCCATGTCCACATCGAAAGCAGCATGGTTCCACCAGCCGAGTACGCGGGCGCGGTCGTACCATTGGGAACCACCACGGTCGTCACCGACCCCCACGAGATCGCGAACGTGCTCGGCCTGGACGGTATCCGCTTCATGTTCGAAAATGCCAAGCGCGGCCCGCTGAGCATGTATGTCATGGCATCTTCTTGCGTTCCGGCAACCGACATGGAGACCAACGGCGCCAACCTGCGCAGCTACGATCTGGCATCCTTCAAGGCCGATCCCTGGGTTCTGGGTCTGGCCGAGGTGATGAATTTCCCCGGCGTAGTTTTCGGCGACTCCGAAGTGATGGACAAGCTGGCCGGCTTTTCCGACCTGGTGATCGACGGTCACTGCCCCGCTTTGAGCGGCAAGGAACTCGCAGCCTACGTAGCCGCGGGATGTCAATCGGACCACGAATCCACCTCGGTCGAAGAGGCCCGGGAGAAACTTCGGCTCGGCCTGACCATCTTCATTCGCGAGGCTACCAACGCCCATAACCTGAAAACCCTCCTGCCGCTGGTCACCTCGGCAAACCAACATCGGATTTGCTTTTGCACCGACGACCGCCAGCCGGCGGACCTGCTCGACCAGGGGCACATCGACTTCATGGTGCGTACGGCCATCGACGAGGGAATCGACCCGATCATGGCTCTCAGAATGGCCACTTGGAACACAGCCACGTACTTTCGGCTCTACGATCGCGGAGCCATTACCCCGGGTCGGCGCGCGGATTTCATCATCTTCGACGATCTCGAGGCGCCCCGAGTCAAAGCCGTGTACCGCGGCGGGAAGCTGGTGGCACGCGACGGCAAAATGATCGCACCGGTTTCGTCGAATCCAGACTACCCGCTTCGAAGCACGGTGAACGTCAACTGGGACAAAGTGGATTTCGCTGTGCGAGCCGAGGGCGAAACGGCCAGGGTCATCGGCATCGTGCCGGATCAGCTGGTGACCGAGTCACTGACCGAGAAACTCTCGATCCATGGCGGCTACGCGCTTTCCGATCCCGGCCGCGACCTCCTGAAGATGGCGGTCATCGAAAGGCATCGCTCCAGCGGATCCGTCGGCAAGGGCTTTGTCAAAGGAATGGGACTGCGAGAGGGCGCGCTGGCGTCTTCGGTCGCGCACGACCATCACAACATCGTCGTCGTGGGCGCTGACGATGGTTCTATGTGGTCCGCAGCGCGGCGAGTGGCCGCTCTCGGCGGCGGAATGGTCGTCGCCAACGGACAGCACGTGCTCGCCGAGGTGCCCCTGCCCTACGCCGGACTGATGAGCGATCGCCCCATACGGATCGTGAGGGAACAACTCGACCGAGCGATCGAAGCGGCACGCGATCTGGGGTCCGACCTGCACGATCCTTTCATGGCACTGAGTTTCCTGGCCCTCGAGGTGATTCCGCACCTGAAATTGACGGACCAAGGCCTGGTCGACGTCGATGCGTTCGAGCTCGTGCCACTCTGGGTCTGACGTGTGGCGACTATGAGTGGGATCGGCATACTCGGCTTCGGCGCCTATACTCCGAGCCGCGTCATGACCAACGAGGATTGGTCGCAATACGTGGACACGTCCGACGAGTGGATCACTTCGCGAACCGGAATCAAGACTCGAAGAATCGCCGCGGCCGAGGAGACCACCGTTGACCTGGCCGAGCAGGCCGCGCTCGCCGCGCTCGCCGACGCCGGCGTTGCGACGGAAGAAATCGACGAACTCATCGTCGCCACCGATACACCCGAGGTCTATATACCCGACACCGCGGCTTTCCTGCAGCACCGCCTTGGCCTGCGCGAGGTGCCGGCCTACGACCTCGGGGGCAGCGGTTGTGCCGGATTCGTGCTGGCGCTCGATTTGGCGCGAAGCCGAGCCCTAAGCGAAAACGCCACCGTCCTGGTCGTCGGTGTCGAGATGCTCAGCAGGCTAATGGACTGGAGCGACCGCAATACCTGCGTACTGTTTGGTGACGGCGCCGGAGCGGCGGTAATCGGCGCTCGCGCCGGAGCCGCGGAGATCCTGGCCTGCGTGGCCGGGACCGACGGTTCGCAAACCGGCATCCTGCAACGTGAAACAGGCGGCACCAAGAAACCCTTCTCGAAAGAGCTAGCGGAGTCCGGCGAGTTCTTGAAGATTGATTTCAATGGCCGCTCGGTATTCAAGGAAGCGGTGCGTCGCATGACCGCTTCGGCAGTGGCAGTCCTCGAGAAGGCCGGCCACCAGCTTTCGGAAGTCGACCTGGTCATTCCGCACCAAGCCAACCTTCGAATCATCCAGGCGGTTACCAAGTCCCTCGGTCTCCAGCCCGAAACGGTGTTCTCGAACGTGGAGAAGCTCGGCAACACCGGGTCCGCCTCCGTTCCCCTCGCGCTCGTCGACGCTCGCGAGTGCGGAAGCCTCCATAGTGGCGATCTGGTTCTAATGACAGCGTTTGGCGCGGGCTTTCACTGGGCTTCCGCCCTGATCCGTTTTTGATACTGCCGAGATCGAACACCGTTTTGAATCATGATCAGGATCCAGCGAGCGACTTGGTACTCGGCAACCGGCTGGACCGCGCTGCCTAATTCGGAGTCGGCCTGCGACCCAGACCTGGTTTTCGTCTTCGGATCGCGAGGCTAGCCTGACCTTCTCACCAAGCTTCTACTGCGACACGAACCTGGTGAGAAGGTCAGGCTAGCAGCGTGCATCCACTGCTCGAGAGACAGCTCAAGAAGACGCTGGCCGAGCTGAAGCAGCGCCCACCCCAGCTCGAGGCCCTTCTGGCAATGGTCAGCAAGGCCTATGTGCAGTCTGATCTCAAGCGCGACCTGCTCGAGCGGACGCTCGAGCTAACTTCGGAGGAACTGCTGACCGCGAACGACGAGTTGCGGGCTCAGCAGATCGCGCTCGAGCGCGAGGTCGACAGCCGCACCGCCGAGCTCATTGACACCAACACCGAGCTGCGCGTCGAAGTCGCCGAAAGAGCCGCAATCGAACAGGCGCTACGCGAGAGTGACCAGCGCTATCGCGCTTTGGCCGAATACTCCCCGATCGGAATCTTCCACTCCGACCCCGAAGGCCGAACGCTCTACGTCAACAAAGCTTGGAGCGACATTACCGGGCTCACACTGGAGGAGGCCCAAGGCGACGGTTGGCGAGATGCCATTCACCCTGCGGATCGAGACTTCAAGGTTGCGGAGTGGAATGACGCCGTAGAGAAGCAGCGCCCGTTGCGTGGGCGTGAGTATCGCATGCTGAAGCCCGACGGCAGCATTGTCTGGGTGGAAGGCTACGCAGTCCCGCTGCTCAACGATACCGGCGAGATCCTCGGCTACGTCGGCTCGATCTATGACATCACCGCTCGGAAACAGACCGATGAGACTGTTCGCGAGTCCGAGGAGAAATACAGAACTCTCTTCGAACACTCCCACGACGTCATCTACATCAGCACGGTTGACGGACGATTCATCGACATCAATCCGGCGGGAGTCAAGCTTTTCGGCTTCCAGTCGCGCGCAGAGCTCCTGGCCGCCGACCTGGGCCGTGATCTCTACTTCGATCCGGATGAACGAAAGCAATTGGTGGAGCGACTGATGGAGCAAGGCTCGGTGCAAGCCGTTGAACTGCACCTAAAGGACCGCAACGAGAGACCGATCACCGTCCTGGCTTCGATCAACGCGGTGAGAGACGCCAAGGGCGAGATCACCGCCTTCCGCGGCATTCTCCACGACATTACAGAAACCAAGCAGCTCGAGCGCGAGCTAAGGCAAAGCCAGAAAATGGAGGCGGTCGGCCGGTTGGCGGGCGGAGTTGCCCACGATTTCAACAACCTCTTGACTGCCGTCATGGGATACGCGGATCTCATCAGCATGTCCCTGCCCGAGGGCTCGCCGCTGGCCCGCCACGCCGAGGAAATCAAGGCCGTCTCGAAGCGCGGAGCGGCGCTGACCAGCCAACTCCTCTCCTTCAGCCGGCGAAAGGCGGTGGCACCAAAAGTCGTGTCGGTGAATGAAAGCGTTGCCGACATGGAGGAACTGTTGAGCCGCCTGATCGCCAAAGACGTGGACCTGGTGACCGAACTGGACGCGAAGGAGGACTTCATCAGGGCCGATCCTACTCAACTCGAACAGATCATCATCAACCTGGTGCTAAATGCCCGAGACGCCATGCCCTCTGGCGGCATACTTCGCATCAGCACGCAAAGCCTTGACGCCGCGGCCCCTCTGGACACTCGCCATTTGCTGGCCGGCACCGGCCCCTGGATCCGGCTGGCCGTAAGCGACACCGGATCCGGAATACCCGAAGAAATCCAGGACAAGATTTTCGAGCCCTTTTTCACCACCAAAGAGGACTCCAAGGGCACCGGTCTCGGACTGTCCACGGTCTACGGAGCCGTTCAGCAGAACGGCGGCTCGATCTATCTGTCCAGCCGGGTCGGGCTGGGTACGACTTTCGAGATATTCTTCCCGACCGTCGACGAGAGACCGGAAGCCGTTGGTGAAGAAACCACGCCGATGGCCGACCTGCAAGGCTCGGAGACGGTACTGATCGCGGAAGACGAGCCGGCGGTTCGTTCCCTGCTCACCAACCTACTGCGTCAACAGGGTTATCGGGTGCTGACGGCCGAAAACGGCGAGCAAGCGCTCGAACTAGCTCGTTCATACCCGGGTACGATCGACCTTCTGATCTCGGATATCGTCATGCCGAAGCTCAATGGAATCGATCTCGCCCGCACCTTGCGCAAGGAAATGCAAGACATTCGCATCGGGCTGCTCACGGGCTATTCCCAGAACGAGACCGCCCTCGAAACGGTCTGCGATTTTTACTTGGTGAAGCCGTTCGCACCGAAGATTCTGGCGCTGCGAGCCCGCCAGATTCTCGATGCGCCGCGTTCGCGTTCTCCCGGTTGATCGGCGCCACAGGTGCGAGCAGGCGTAGCCGTGGCTACGCCGGGGACCGCTCCGCGGAAACGACCTCGACCGCTGGCACTTCCAAAAAGTCCGCAAGAGCGGTCGCCTCACGCTTCACGCCGGGGAGATGCGTCTTACGCCAAGCGCCCAGTGGCGTGACCGTCACCAAAACGCGCTTCTTGGTTGCCCGATAGGTCCAGATCGCGACGATCCGGCCCCGAGCCACTACGGTGGCCGAGATATCGGCGGCCTTGCGCCACACCAGCCTGCGCTCGTCTTCGTCGGGCAGAAGCCAGCTCTTATCGGCGTGCCTCATGAGATGAGTGTCCCATTTCGGAAGCAGCCGAACCGGCCATCCCGAGACTCCCCCGGGCGGAGTCTCGGTGAGTGCATCCAGGTCCTCGCGCAACGCAAACAAACCCTGGCGGGCTTCGCAGTCGATCTCGACAAGCTCCGGGCTCAGGTGCTCCAGCCAGGATCGCGCGGCATTCGTTCCGGATCCGAAGAAGTGCGCCAGATCCGCCGCGCTCGCGGGACCGTGCACAGCCAGATAGCGCCGCGCCAGGCCGGTTGCGCAAACCTCGGGGGCTTCTAGAAGCCATTCCAGATCCGGAAACCACAGTCGACGATGGACATAGCTCTGTTTCGACCCTCTCTTTTCGGCAAAGCAAATATCTCCGGCCAGTGCCAGGCGCCAGACCAACCGAGCCGCCGCGAATCGGACCGCCGAGCTACCGCTGGCGGCGACACCCGGATGATCGGCGACCTCGTCCACGAATTGCTGCGGAATAGCTGCGAAGAGATCGCTCCGAAACAGTGGACCCGAGGCCTGCTCAAAAAGAGATCGGATAGCAGCCAGATCGGGTTCGCTTGGCAAGGCCCCGCGCCGGCCGCTCTGCGGCCACTCCCGGCGGGCCGACACCACAATCCTCCAATCCGCCGGATCGAAAACATGGAGTGTGTCGCGCTGGCCCCAGGTCCGAACCAGACGGCGACCACTGGCATCGAGTAGCTGCGCCCGCAGCGCCGAGGCGGTCGGTCGGCCCTTCGTGCGCAGGCTGAGCGCGAACAGGGCCGGCCCCTCCTGCTGCGCCTGAGCGCCCAAAATCGCTCGAGCTGCCTCAGCAGCACTCGCAGCTCCGGGACCGGCGAGATGGGCTCGCCGATCCCGGAAACAAGAAACCTGTTCTTCGGTCAAGCTTACCCGCAGACGCACCTCGGCCATCGAGGCCCACTCTACCCTTGCCTGGGGAACCTGCCTTGCTAGTTTCGCTCGATAAGCACGATCTCCTCGTCCATCACCAAGCCGACCTTGGGGCAGTAGACCTTTGGATCTCCCGGCTCGTCGGGCTCGAGAGCATTTGAGTCCAGCACTCCTACGCAACCGGAAAAGTTCCCGGCCGGCGTCGGAACATCGAGCCCCATCGCAACGTTCTCGGCCCGATCAAGAGCGACTCCAGGTGCGATCTCCTGCATGTATCTCGAGCCCAACAGGAAGCGGCCGGGGAACAGAATGCCGGGTTGCGCCCCGTCGACCCCGGCCCGCCATTCGCCTGGGTTGCCCACAAGCTCACCGTCTTCGTAAACCTCGACGTCCTCGCCGAAGTAGAAGATGTCGCCGGTCTCCCGGCAGATCGCGACGAAGTTTCTCGACACTTCGATCAACTCGCCGTCCTCGAACTCGCGTTCTTCCCAGACTCGGGCCCGCAGCGAGACCAGGTCGCCGCTGGGGGCTTCGAACCTGATGCGCTGCTTCTCTCTAAGGGTGTTGATCTCTACCCGGATAGCGACGATCTCACCGTCGTCGTCTTCTTCGCCTTCGAGGACCGACTGCCGCCCCGGCTTCAAAGGAAAGAAGAGGTTTTGACCGCCTCTGTGTTTCCAGGTGCAGTCCTGGACCTGGAAGTCCGTGGTGAATTCCTGCCCCCAGACCGGCATCGGCAGCAGCGCCACGACCGCCGCAATGAGCAGCGCGGCCTTGCAGTCTTGCCGGCATTGCCGGCATTGCCGGCATCGAATACTCCTGTTGCTCTTCTTCATGGGTCGCTCCTTCTTGCTGATTGACATTTCGATGGCGCTGGTCCGTGCAGCCGGGCATCGCCCCCTCGACGGATTATCCCGCCCACGATTGGTTGGATACCGTCGGAAGGCAAATCCTTCGCACTCCTTCGGACAATCTCGAGGTGCCGGAAACGCCGGCTGGGTGGTCCAGCGCTCCATACGCCGCCTGCTATTCTCATCCGATGCTGCGTCGACCGAGATGCCTGGTCGCAGTGCTGATGGGCACTAGTGCCTGGCTTGGCATCATGAGTTCCTCGAGTTCGCCGGCCGTGTCGGCGGCCGGGGCAGCGCTCGCTCAGTCCGAGTCCGCCGAGGAGACCACTGCTCCGACGCCCGTGCTCGTGGGCATGACTTTGGCGGAAGCTCTCAGGGACTTGCAGAGGCGTGGCCTCAAAATCGTCTTCACGACCAACGTCGTGCGTCCCGGAATGAGGGTCGAGACCGAACCGCTCACGGATCCAAGCGATCTTCGCGCAATCCTCGATGAACTCCTGGCTGCGCACGGCCTGGAGTCCCGGAACGTTCCCAATCAGACCTTGGTCATCGTGCCGGACGGGCGGCCGCGCCGCGCCACGGAGTCCTCGAGGGCGTCGATTTCCGGAATCGTTCGGTCGCGTCGAGACACCGGACCGATCGAGGGCGTCCACATCCGCCTGCTGGAGACCGATGTCGGGGCCACCAGCAGCCCGGATGGAAGCTTCGCGATTCCCGATCTTGCCGGAGGACCCGTGACCCTCGAGATCCGCAGAAGGGGTTTCGTCGTCGAAACCGTCGAGCAGTTTCTCGTGGTTGGCCGAGACACGCAGCTCGACATTCTCTTGGATCCCGCTCCGATTACCGAAGAAGAGGTCATCGTGACGCCAAGCAGAATCTCACTGCTGCGGTCGGAACCGGTCGCGTCGGTGGCTCTGAGTCGCGACGCCATCCTGGCGCTACCCCATCTCGGCGATGACTTCTTTCGCGCGCTCAGTCTTCTTCCCGGAATAGCCGCCAACGACGCCTCGGCTCAATTCAACATCCGCGGCGGTCGTCGGGACGAGACCCAGATCATCCTCGACGGCCAGGAACTCTACGAAACCTTCCATCTGAAGGAGTTCGACGACGCTCAGTCGATCATCGCGCCCACCACGCTCGAAAGCGTCGACCTCTCGACCGGCAGCTTCTCCGCTGAGCACGGCGACCGGATGGGGGGAGTCCTCGACATGAAGACCCGCACTCCAACCGGGGCGACCAAGACACGACTTGGAATCGGGATTCTGGGCACCGAGGCCGGCGGATCCGGACCCTTCAAAGACCGGCGTGGCAGCTGGATCGCTCAAGGGCGGCGAGGCTCGAGTGACTTCGCCGGTAAGCTGATCGGACCCGAAAGACCTCTTTTCTGGGATGCCTTCGCGAAGCTCGACTTCCAGCTCGGACCGCACCATGCGCTACGGGCCAACCTTCTGCATTCGGACGACAGGTTCGACTTCGCGGAAATCACCGTCGACGGTGAGAAACGTATCGCTACCGGCTACCTGAACTCGTACCTCTGGCTGACCGATCAGATCGTCCTCGGCCCGAGCTTGTTTTTCGAGACCGCAGTCTCGACCAGTCGAATCGAACGCGATCGCAACGGGTTAGAGCTCGACGAGGACGTTCAATGGACCATAGCCGACCGCCGGGACCTCGAAGTCCTCGCTCTACGCCAGTCCTGGAACTTCCAGCGAACGCCGAAGAACTACCTCAAGTGGGGCTTCGAGGTGCGGAAGTTCGACACCCTCTACGACTACGCGAGCACCTTCGACTTCGAAGCGCCGCTGGCCCAGATCCGCACCAACGCGGCTTTGGATGCCATCACCTTCGAGGATCGTTTCGAGGAGTCGCACAACAGCCTCTATGTGACGGATCGGCTCCAACTCGGCGACGCCACGACGCTCGAGCTCGGTCTGCGCTTCGACGATCATTCGCAAACCGACGAAAGCCACCTCACGCCGAGGCTCAACCTGGCCCGTTCTTTCGGCGGCAAGACCGTGTTTCGGGCGGCGTGGGGACAATTCAACCAGAGCCAGAGGCCTTACGAGCTGGCGGTCGAAGAC
>Ga0209980_10002124_pt1 | contig 10833 bp, 9 predicted proteins | sample CR02metaG_FD_183611 | JGI IMG/M metagenome (GOLD analysis project Ga0209980, IMG submission 183611) | Deep subsurface microbial communities from Mariana Trench to uncover new lineages of life (NeLLi) - CR02 metaG (SPAdes) (version 2) | ecosystem: Environmental > Aquatic > Marine > Ocean trench >... | reverse complement strand
GACGACCTGCGTGCCGGAGCCAACGTGCTGTTGCATACCCTGCTGGATCTTGCGAGGGCGTGACGCACACGGTAATCGAGCACCGCTTCACCTGCCCATACTGCTGGGAATCCATCACCATGCTACTCGACCTGACGGCCGCGGATCAGGCCTATGTGGAAGATTGCGAAGTCTGCTGCAATCCCATCAGTCTGAGCTTTCGTGCAGAGCACGGCACCGTCACCGTTTTCGACGCCCAGCAACTCTCGTAGCCGGCGGCCACTTTGTGCATGAGTTCGTAGTAATAGTGGCGGCAGGCTCCGGTTGTTGAGGATGACTTGTATCACCAAGCCGGGACATCGATACTGACCGTCCGGGGAAAATTTACGATCCCAATCTGAAAGAAGAAACTGATGTCCAATGATGCCGAAGCGGCACTCATCGGCCGCGATGCCGCCCACTTGCTTCACCCGTTGCACAGCCGCTCCGGCAACACCGGCGGCAAAGTCTGGGTCGGCGGTGAAGGAGCCTATCTCATCGATGCGAACGGCGATCGCTTCATCGACGGTCTCTCCGGACTCTGGAACAACACCGCCGGAGCTCGGCGGGCAATTGACTGTGCTCGCCTTCGCACTGGGTCTCGGGGATTACAGCGGCTCCCTGCTCGAGACGGACGCGCTCATGGCTTACCAACTGACCAAGCACTTCGGGATAGGTGGCGGGCTCAAGTACTTTAATCTGAACCTACAGGCCAACCTGTCCCGGGGTGGAAGCGCCGAGTTCGACTACGAGTTCTTCGGGCCGACGATATTCGGGTATGCCAGTTTCTGAGCAAACGCCTGCCGGTCCGGCTCAAGCCTTGTCTTTCCCGGCCTCGCTCTCTTCCACGGTCTTGTACTCGATAGAGCCCACCGGCGGGAAATCCAGGGTGCCGGCGAGGGCCTTCTGTTGCTCCGCGGTCATGTCCGGGAACGGCAGCTCACCCTTCTCGGTCCATTCGTGCACCTGTTCCTCCGCGGCTCTCTTCTTCTCATCATCGAGACCGTCGTCGCGGACGAAGTAGGTCGTCTGCGACGGTAAGGCGAGACGGGTTCCCGACGACTCGATAATTTTCATGACCCGCAGAAAAACGTCCTCGCGAATAGCGTGCCACTCGGCCCATACGCCTGTGTCCGTGTAGGCGAGAATTTCCACTTTCAGGGAATCCTCATTGAAGCCGATGAGACGCACGCGCGGAAGCAGCACCTTCGGGTGCGCGAACAGCATCTCTCTCAGCTTCGCCAGAATGAACTTCAACTGATCGGCGCTCGTCTCATAGCGTAAGCGCAGCCTCTGACGAATCCAGATGTACTTCGTATCGTTGTAGTTGTCGAGCTGATACTCGGCGAACTGTGCGTTCGGTATCGAGAGCACGTTACCGCCCCAGCGACGGATGCGCGTGGAACGCAAACCGATGCGCTCGACGGTGCCGAGCACGTCGTCGAACTGGCAGAATTGTCCGACCTTTACGGGCTTGTCCAGATACAGAGTGACCCCGGCAATCAAGTTCTCCAACGTTGGCCTCGCCGCCATGGCGAACGCCAGACCACCGACACCGAGACTGGTGACGACGGCCGCCAGGGGCACGCCCAAGTCACTCGCCCCCTTCGCCAAAAGGAGTATCGCCAGCAACCAAGCCGCCGTATGGACGCCGACGGAGATCAGATTGCCGTCGATGCTGTTCTTGTCGACCCGCGGCGACTCGATGAGCGACCGTGCCACGGCCGTGCCCAGGTTAATCAACGCGACCGCGCCGACGATGAAGTAAAGAACGACAAGAGCAGTATCGACAATCTCGAATACTGTGCCGGCGATGACCAGTTGCTTGTCCATGAACCAGCGCATGCCCCTGGTCAACGGCAGTATCGCAACCGTCGAGAAAAAGCGCAGCCAATGGTGCGGTTTCTCGTCACGGGGTCTGGACAACCGCCGCAGCATGTAGACGATCAAGAGCCACACACCCACCGTTAACGCCATCGCCACCCATTTCCAGGCAGCCTGCCCCCATACGATGGACTTCGCCGAATCTGGCAGCCAGTTGACGACCCGCACGGGGACCCACGCTCCCCCCTGCGAGATAATGTCCCGATAGAAATTCTCCATCGCACCGGGCTGGTAGGAGAGATTCCGCGCACGCTCGTAGAAATCGTGAGCCCGTCTGACGGTGTCCGACGAGAACAGGTATTCGCCCTTCCTGGGGCCCTCGTCGATGCGCTCGATAGTGATCGCCGTGCCGGGAAGCCGCCATCGCCTCGCTTCTCCGGCAGGAAGCGCGCGCATGGCCTCCGCGTCCGGGATCTCTTCGTAGGGTGGAAGCTGTACCTTGTCGAGTACCTCGTTGAGTAAAAGCGCTGCCTCGCTGGCCAGCCTTCTCGCTTGCGCCGGCGCGAGTTCGCTGGAATCCAGGGTTCGGAGCACACGCACCTGCGCCGCTCGGTCGACGAGCTTGGTGTCCCTTATCCTGTAAAAGTCCCGATAGGCACGATCAAAATTCCCCCTGAAGGCTTTGAGCGTTGCCCTGGGGCTCGAGGTGTCTGCCGGCTCCAGTGGGCTGATGAATTCTTCCGCCGCGAGCCCATCGGGGGCGGTACCCAGCATCAAAACGAGGAGCAGCAAGGGCACAAGGGCTACCCCCGTTCTCGACATTGGTCCGAATTTCGTTGGCAATCTGAGCATCCTGGCGTCCTCGATGGGAAGCGGGCAAAAATTCCTGCCGTGCATTCTGCCGGGTCTTCGGATACTAGGCCAGAGCGGAGATTCTCGCCGCAATCGATCACCGCCCGCTTGACCGAGCCCGGCGTCGAGAGCCATTCTTCAGCGAAAAGCCGCCCGGCGTTGGAGCACCTGAACAGACCGGTGACCGTCTCTTCCCCGAACTCCCCACAGCAATAGGAGAATACCATGAGCACCTCAACCCAGTCGTCTGACGGCAAGCTGCCCACGCAACGGGCGGTCGAGGTGGCCATCCGCATCGGCCTCTTATTCCTGCTCGCCGCCTGGTGTTTTCTGATCGTGAAGCCGTTCATCATCCCGATTCTCTGGGGAATGATCATCGCCATTGCGAGCTACCCCGTGTATCGATGGATGCAGCTCAAGCTGGGTGGACGCGGCAAGCTTGCGGCGATCGCGTTCACCCTGTTGGCACTCGCCCTGCTGATCACGCCCACCGTGATGCTCATGGGCACCGTCGCCGACACGACGCAAGCACTGTCCCAGGACCTGCAGGACGGCAGCCTGACCATTCCGCCGCCGCCCACAAGCGTCAAGGAGTGGCCGCTCATCGGTGAGGAATTGTCGGCATTCTGGAGCGGCGCTTCGGAAAACCTCGGTACCACGTTGACTACCATCGCGCCACAGCTCAAAGAGGCCGCCGGCTGGTTGCTGTCCACGGCCGCGGGCGCTGGAATCGGAATTCTGCAATTCGTCATCTCGATAATCATCGCCGGCGTGATTCTTGCGAACGCCGTCGGTTTCGGTGCGTTTCTGAAGGCGCTCGCGAGAAGGCTGATGGGAAATCGCGGGGAAGAGTTCACGATGCTCGCATCCAAGACGGTGCGCAGTGTTGCTCAGGGTGTTTTGGGTGTGGCGCTGATCCAATCGCTGCTCGCCGGTGTCGGGTTGCTCGCGGCCGGCGTGCCCGGGGCGGGTCTCTGGGCTCTGCTCGTTCTGCTGCTCGCCATCGTCCAGCTTCCCCCTATTCTGATTCTCGCGCCGATTATCCTTTACGTGTTCTCCGTATCCAGCACCACCGTTGCGGTCATATTCATGATCTGGAGTATCCTGGTCAGCATGAGCGATGCATTCCTGAAACCTCTACTCTTGGGGCGCGGCGTCGAAGTTCCCATGCTCATCATTCTCGTCGGCGCCATCGGCGGAATGATTCATTCCGGAATCATCGGACTGTTCGTCGGTGCGGTTGTTCTCGCGTTGGGTTATGAGTTGTTCAGAACATGGCTGAAGGAAGGGCAGCAAGTGACGGAACAATGATCATATACCGCCGAAGTGTGTGTGCACTATTGCACGGTCTGCCGACGGAGACTCATGAAGTCATGCACACGTTTTCCCAGGTACGGATAAAAGGGATTCCACCGCTGTCTCAACTGGTCCGCCGCAGGAATGCGCAGCAGACCCCGCTCTCCGTACAAAGCCAGTTTGCCGAGGCTTACTCCCGGGCTCTGCTCACTGGAGCCGCGGCCGTAGAGCGAATCCGTGACCGGCATGGGAAGCGCGATATGAGACAATGAATACACGTCCTCCGGCCACACCATGTCGGTCGAGGTGACGCGGACTTTCGTTTCACCGGCCTTTCGATGCTTGATGGCGATGCCCGCCGATTCCTCGCTTTCGTTGGTGAGCAGCCTGACGGCGAAGGCCGAGTCCGCATTCGCCAATACGGCTCCGACGTCTGCTCCGGGATCTTTGACCATCAGTGACTCCATATGCACATTGCGATTGATATCAAACAGCACCAGCTCGTGGCCATTTTCCGGCAGGCGCGAAAACAGTCCTTTCACCAGCGCCGGTGTCGAGACCGTCGCATCCACGACCGACTGGAAAGCCAGCACCGGAGGAAAACGACGAAGCTCTTCCACCGTGTGGGCGTCAAAAAGCGACTGAATCTCCGTCGTCAACCGATACACCTGATCCCCGGCATTGACGGCGAACGACCCGTACTTGAATGGGTCGTACTCCGGTAGAAGTGAATTCCAGGAAAGCTTATCGAGCCCGAGAAGGTCGCCCAGCCTCGCCTGCCAGACCGCGAGCACGGCCACGCTGGATACACCGATGGCGGGAGACACCAGGACCAGTCCGTTGGCGCGCGGCAACGAATCGTCGTCCATGGCAACCTGGGAATAGTGCACCGCCAGAGCCCCACCGTTGGAATAACCGACTATGTAGATGGGCGCGTCGCCGACTCTGCCCCGCAGATGCCCCATGGCGATCTTCACGGCCGCGGCCATATCCTGCCAGCGCGCGTGGACCAGTCCCGAAGGCGCCGTGCCATGCCCGGGCAGGCGCAATCCGATCACCCAGGCTCCCGATTCGTTCAGGCTCGTTCCCAGGTTGTGCAGGCTGTAGGGCGAATCGGACATACCGTGCAACAGCAAGACACCCGCCCGGGGACTATCTGCAGCCAGCTCGAAGCTGCGATTGAGGTTCACAGGCCAGCGGTCGGGATCCGATTCGCTGCCGCGGTAGTAACGATTGACCGGATACTTCTCGGATGCGTCGATCTGCTGATAAACACGCTCGTGGAGCTGGCGAAACAGCCGGTCCTCGAGGGCAAGATACTCTTCAAAGCTCTCGACTTTCGACGACGTAGTGAACTCTTCGTCGAGCTCTGCCAAGTGCCAGACATGCAGATCCGGCCGGCTCTCCAGGAACAACACGAACACCACCAGGAGAATGATGAATGCGCCGACCAGCCCGCTGACAAGCAGCTTGATGGACTGCATGGCGAGGCGGACGGCTGTGCCTCTTATCACTGTCAGATCAGTGATTCCGGCGCGAAACCGCTGAAAAACAGCTTGATGCTTTCCCACACACCGACACCGGGCTCACTGGTATGGCGAATGGTCTCGCCGTCGACCCGCTCCAGCCACTCGATGTCCCAGGTGTAGGTCGTATACTCGCCCTTACTCTCCGCCGGCGACCTTACCAGCTTCAGCTCATAGACATGCTCCAAGGCGTCTTTATCGAGTACATGCGCAAACTTCCCGGCCATTTCCGGTGAATGGAACACGATGCCCATTTCCGTGTTGATGTCGATGGAACGCGGGTCGAGATTGAGTGACCCGATGAATATCGTTTTTCGATCGAGGATGAACACCTTGGTGTGCAGGCTCGCCGCGGACTTGAAGGCCACGCGGCCCGCCGCGCGATCCTTCCTCGAGGTGGGCTTCAACTCATAAATCCGCACGCCACCTGCAAGCAGCGCCTCTCGATACCTGGAATAGCCGGCGTGAACGACCCCCGAATCCGTGGAAGCGTACGAGTTCGTTAGCACGTCTACGGCAACTCCTCTCTCGACGGCATCAACCGCCCCCGCCACACCGCGGTCCCCGGGGACGTAGTAGGGTGAAATCAGGATGATCTCGTGCTCGACGCCTTTGAAGTATGGTTTCATGAGATCCTTCATGGTCGTGATCTCTTCCGGCGGTTTCCCGAGACCCTTGTCCGGATCGTCGTAGACCACGTCCGCGCCTCCGGTGTAAGCCGCGTACGTCTCTCCCCTGAAAGCGTGAGCGATATCCGCAGACCTCACATCATCGGCATACTGGGATTCCAATGCGGATTCCCAATGCTGTGTCAGGTCGTTGCGTACCCGCTCCAGGTCGCTGGCCGTGGTGGTGTTTTGCTTAAACGCATAGACCGGCACGGCGGTTTCATGGTTCCAATATATGTCGAATTGCTCCGAAACTTCATGGACGGCAGGCCCGGTCACCAGCACGTCGAAGTCGTAAAAGTTCGTATCCTTTTGCGCATCGAAGTACTCGTCGCCGATGTTTCGGCCACCTACGATCGTGTACTGATTGTCCGCAGTCAGCGATTTATTATGCATGCGCCGGTTGACGCGGGCAGTGTCAGCGAAGAAATCAATATACTTGAAGCCTCTTGTGGCAAAAGGATTGAAAAGGCGAATAGAGATGTTCGGGTGCGTGTCCAGAGCGTAGAACTCCGGGTCCAGCGCCTGATTGTCCAGGTCGTCCAGCAGCATTCTCACCCGCACGCCGCGATCGCCCGCGTCCAACACATGCTTCAACAGGACTTGACCGCTGAGATCTTTGTGCCAGAGAAAATACTGAAGATCCAGAGATCGTTCCGCGCTCTTGATCAGGACCGCGCGGGCATAGAACGCATCGACGCCGTCTATCAATGGAATCACGCGCGACTCGTCCAAGTGACCTTGACGGTCGGCGATGGACCTCAAGCCGAGGGCGGTATCTTCGGTGCCGGAGATGGCGGTAGTTTTCTCGGCATGGTAGTCCTTTGGAAGCTGTGCACAAGCGCACAGGACCGACACGATTACTATCAGGGGGCCAATTTTCAGCGCTTTCATCGCGATGCTCTTCTTCTAGTTGGCAGGGTTGGGCGGCCGCGGCGCGAGAACGAGGGTCACCTGGATCGCCCGGTGATCCGAGGAATTATAGGATAACACCTTCGCCGAATGATGGCTGAAGCCACGATAGTACACGCGGTCCAGAGGTAGCTCCTGTTCGATTCCAAACAGCCAGTTCAAAAACGATGCCTGCTTGGCCGCCGTTTTTCGGCCGCCGGGAAAATCGGTAACCTCCTGGAGTTTTAACGCCTCGGCAAGCTCACGCACCAGATCCAATCGCTTGTGACTCCAGGTATTGAAGTCGCCCACCATGATCGTGGGTCCGGGGTGCGCTTCCATGACGGCTTTGAGGTCTTCCAACTGAGACCGGATCCCGGTGGTTCCCCAACGTTCGAACGCCAGCAGATGGACGTTGATCGCCAGTAAGCGTTGGCCGTTTGCCAGTGGATACTCCGTTACCAGAGACAGCTTCGGAGCGGTAATGAAGAATTCCTTGTGCTTGCTGGGCACCGGTTGAATCCGCACGGGCGCAACGTTCGACAATGACAATAGTCCGATGGTTTTCCCGTTCGGCCAGGGATAACTCCAGCTGCTGGCGAAATATCCACCGATGCGCTTGGTTTCCAGGAGATCGGCACGCGCCTCCTGCAGGAACACGAAATCCGGCCTCTCCCCGATAACCAGCCGCGACAGATCCGTCTTGAACTGCGCGCTCTGGCCTTTCTGCGCGTTCCAGCTCACTATCACGATGCTCTCGGGAACAGGCCGACTTTTTTCCTGGAACTCCGAAATCTTGATGACGTCTCTCGCCTGGCAGGAAACCGTCAGAGCGGTGAGGACGAGCACTGCCATCCGGAACAACGCCAGCCGCATTCGCCCTAATCCTTTTCTGACGCAAGCTTGTGCGCGACGGAACCTTCCGGCGGGAAATGCAGGGTCCCCGCAAGCGCCTCCCGTTGCTCTTCAGACATGTCCGGAAACGGCAGCTCGCCGGCCTCGGTCCACTCCCTGACCTGCTGCTCCGCCGCCCGGCGACGTTCCTGGTCGAGGCCGACATCCCGGGCAACATAGGTTGTCTTCGACGGCAGCGCCAATCGGGTGCCGGATGCCTCGATGATCTCCATGATACGAAGCAGAACATCCTCGCGGATGGCGTGCCACTGCGCCCATACGCCGGTGTCGGAGTAGCAGACGATCTCCACGGTCAATGCATCACTGCCAAAGCCGATAAGGCGCGCACGCGGCGAGACGATGTTCGGATGCGCAAACAACATTTCCCTGATTTTGGCCAGGACGTAGGAGAGCTGCTCGGGGCTCGTCTCATAACGCAAGCGCAACCTCTGACGGATCCAGAGGTGGCGGGCGTCATTGAAATTGTCGAGCTGGTACTCGGCGAAGCGCGCGTTGGGAATGGCGACAAGATTTCCACCCCACCTGCGGATCCGAGTTGAACGCAGTCCAATGCGCTCCACGGTGCCGAGCACGTCCTCGAACTGGCAGAACTGGCCGATTTTCACCGGCTTGTCCAGATACAGCGTTACGCCCGCGATGAGGTTCTCCAGGGTCGGCCCCGCGGCCAGGGCGAATGCCACGCCGCCCACACCCAGGCTCGCGATCACCGCTGCCAGGGGCACTCCGAGATCGCTGAGACCAGTTGCAAGTACAAGAATGGCGAACAGCCATGCCACCGCGCGACAGCCCACGGAAACAAAATCGGCGTCGAGGCTGTTTTTGTCGATTCTTGGCGACGCAATGATGCTTCCGGCAACGGCCGCGCCAAGGTTGAGAATCGCCACGGCCGCGATGATGTAGTACAGCATCACGATGATATTGTCGACGACCACATAGGCGGGCCCGACGACGATCAGCTGCTGCTCGTAGAACGCGCGAAATCCCCGGGTCACCGGCAGTAGCGCCAACGCCATGAAAAAGCGCAGCCAGTAGCGTCGTTGCCCGCCCTTGGGGCGGGTCATGCGATGCCCAAGATAGAGGAGCAGGAGCCAAACTGCCCCCGCGAGAACCATGGCGATCCATTTCCACCCGGACTGCCCCCCGAATCGTTGCTTTGCCCAATCCGGCAGGGCGTGAATCCAGCGCGCGGGGATCCAGGAACCGGGCGCATAAATGACACGCTCGTAGAGTCCGTCCATGGCGCCGGGCTTGTAAGGCATATTCCTGGCGAGCTCATAGAACTCTTCGGCACGGGCCAAGGTACGCGGCGAAAACAGGTACTCCCCGGCTCTGCGTCCCTCCGCTACCCGCGCGATCTCGATCTCCGTACCCGGAATGCGCCAGGCTCTCGGCACATCCGGCGGCAGCTCCGCCATGGTCAGCGCATCCGGGATCTCATGGTCAGGAGGCATCGCCACGCGGTCGAGCACATCGTTCAGAATCAACGCCGCCTCCGTCGCGAGCCGCCTGGACCGAACGGGAGGCAGTTGGCTTTTATCGAGACAGTCGATCGCACGACTCTCCGCCGCCGTCGTACCGAGCAGAGAGCTGTCCCGGTGCTCGTAAAAACTCCGAAAAGCCAACTCCATGCTGTCGCGGAAACTTTTCAGTGTCGCTCTGGGGCTCGAGGTATCCGGCGGCGCCAGTGGCATCGGATCGAGCTCCTGGGACTGCGCGCCGGGGATCACCAAGACAGTTAAGACCAAGAGCAGTACACCGTATGCGGGACGCAGAGTTGCCGTACTGATCGTGAGCATGCTCGGTATCGTATCCGCGGTCATGAATCGCCCCATGAACTCAGACCCAGGAAGAATTTCCGAGTCCGAAGCACGAATTATAAGCCGTGTCCCGTGAAGTTTGCCTGATCCCGCGCCCCTGGTCGGTCATGGACGCAGATAGCCCGCCACCAACTTCTGAAGATGCCACAAGCGGCTGTCGCGAAGGTGCAGTTTCTCGAGAGCCAACACCGTCTCCAGCAGGTATTCGGCGCCGGAACCGCGCTCCCCGCAGGCCTCGGCGATAGTGCGGGCAACGACCTCGTCAGGCAGACGACCCGTATAGCGCTCGGCATTGTCGCGGTTGGCAACGAAGGTCACCGCCGGAACCGGGCCGCGGTCGGTGCGCGCCGTCACCCATCGCGGGCGATAGCCATTGCCCACCAGCTCCCGGCGCCAGGTAGCGGAAATCTTGGCCTCGACGTTGGGTGCCGCCACTCGGTAGACGACAGCGCAACAGGAGCCGCCTGCATCGAGAGCCAGCATCAGGTTGGGATTGACGCGATTGCCCCGATAGCGTCTCTGCCACAGGCAGAAGCTTCGATGGTATCCCTGCACCCGGGCGATCTTTCGATCGGCGTATTCGAGATCGGGTTTCCACATCAACGATCCGTAGCCGAAGAGCCAGATATCCTCGTCGCGGCGGCCGGCCAGAGTTTCCCGCAGCGACGCATGGATCTCCGCATCGCTCAACTCGCCCATGGACTGCGAGCGATCCACAATCGGCTCCGGGAAACGCGCGTCGATGAGCTCTCTGGTGAGGTGCGGCAGGTTTCTGCGGGAAGTCTTCATCGTACCGTGAAGAGCGGGTGCGGCTCAGCGCGATACGGAAAAGCGATCCAGTCGCTCTGCGATGGCGGCTGCCGTGTCCGGCTGCCCGGGCGCCTTTACGCCGTGACTGTGAAGATAGCGCAACAGCTGATCCGTAAGCTCAGCAGCTTCCGCGCGCGAACGTTGGCGTTCACTCTTGACGCGCTCCAGGGACTCATGGGCACGGTCCGCACGCGCCACCAGGCGCAACCAGTCTCC
>Ga0209980_10002121_pt1 | contig 10842 bp, 10 predicted proteins | sample CR02metaG_FD_183611 | JGI IMG/M metagenome (GOLD analysis project Ga0209980, IMG submission 183611) | Deep subsurface microbial communities from Mariana Trench to uncover new lineages of life (NeLLi) - CR02 metaG (SPAdes) (version 2) | ecosystem: Environmental > Aquatic > Marine > Ocean trench... | reverse complement strand
CCTGGTTTCTACTTTAATCGGCCCAATTGCCAAACCGGACAAAATTCAATTCGTGAGTGGACTACCAAAGACAAGATCAGGAAAAATTATGAGGAGGATACTAAGAAAAGTGGCAGAAGGGGATACTTCAAATCTTGGGGATACATCAACCTTGCTGGATCCTATTGTAGTTGAGGAAATTATTGATGGGGCCTTGTAGACAAAAGTTTTTGAAATAGGATTTTCTCACAAGGAAAAACCAGGAAGGTAAATAAATGATTATATTGACACACCAAAATGGGTGTCAAAGGCAATATATCGTTTTGGACAGTAGTTTTGTTTGGGTGCTCTTTTATGTATTCTTGCAATAAAGCCCAAATAGAAAGTCCATCTGTCAAATCTTCCGAGCTTGCTGTAATTAGTGACCCTGTTGATTTTGATCTTGATGAGATCATTTTGAACGGCACATTGAAAGCAATAGTTGACAATAGTTCTACCAGCTATTTTATTTACAAAGGGCAGCCTATGGGTTACGAATATGAATTATTGAGCTTGCTGGCAGACGAATTAGGTTTAAAACTAGAATTAATTATCACTTCAAATATTGATGAGGCTTTCGAGAAGCTCAATACCGGGGAAGGGGATATAATAGCTTATTCGTTAACGGTTACCAAAGACCGTAGGAAGAAAGTAGCATTTACAAAAAGCCATTATACAGTGCGGCAGGTGCTTGTACAGATGAAGCCGGACAATTGGAGAAAAATGAAACTTCATGAAATTGAAAAAATTCTGATCCGTAATCAAGTTTCCCTTATCGGAAAGGAAATATATGTCCGGGGAAGTTCCTCTTATCTTGACAGGTTAAGGAATCTATCAGATGAGATTGGTGGAGATATTATTATCCTCGAAGATCAATTGAACCTGGAAACAGAAGCCTTGATTAAGATGGTTGCTCAGGGAGAGATTAAATATACTATTGCTGATGAAGATATAGCCATGGTGAACGCCACCTATTACCCCAATATAGATATTCAAACCCCAATCAGTTTTCCACAGCAAATTGCCTGGGCCTTGAGGCGCAATTCAAAACAATTGAAAGACACCATTGATTGGTGGATAGATAAGATGAAAAGAGGTCCTGTTTACAATGTAATCTATACTAAATATTTTAAGAGTCCCAGAACAACAAAAATACTGGCACGAAGTAATTATGCCTCATTTAGCGGTGATAATCTCAGCCCATACGATGACCTGTTAAAATTAGCAGCAGATTCATTGGGATGGGATTGGAGACTATTTGCTTCCCAGGCATATCAGGAATCAAAATTTAATGCAAAGGCTATTTCATGGGCGGGAGCAAGGGGATTGATGCAAATGATGCCTGCAACGGGCTTGGATTATGGAGCCAAAGACCTGCTTAATCCGGAGCAGAACATTTCTGCTGCTATAAAATTTTTAAGTTATCTCAATCAAACCTGGAAAGATAGGGTCGCCAATCAATCAGACCTTATAAAATTTGTTCTGGCTTCCTATAATGTGGGTGTAGGACATGTAATAGATGCGAGGGCTTTAGCTACTAAATATGGGAAAGATCCTGAATTATGGGAAAATGTTGAAGAGTTTCTGCTAAAAAAGTCACAACCAAAATATTTTAAAGATCCAGTAGTAAAATCGGGCTACTGTAGGGGGGAAGAGCCTGTAAATTATGTAAAAGAGATATTAAATAGATATCAACAATATTTACAATTGATAAATAACTAGATTTTTATGATCTTATGGAAGTAAATAAAAATGAAATGAGCAAACTTGATGATTTATTTGAAGAATATACCAGGGTAAGGGAACATAAATTAACCAAAGAACAATTTGCCACGGTTATTAGCTTAATACCGGGACTTATGGTTGCTACCAGCGACGGTGTTATCGATTCAAGGGAGTGGTCCCTGGTCGACCGTATGTCTGGAATGTTGGGCGATGAATTTATTCCTGATGATGTGGACGACGTGGTTGCAAAGGAAGAGGCGCTAATGAAGGAAATAAAGAGAGAGATTGGATTTATTGTAAAACACCTAAGTGAGTGGGATGACAAAATTCTGGATGCATTAAAAGAATATTTAGCTACCAATGAAAAAGCCAAAGATTTCGTGGGGTCTGCAATGCACTTGTTCGCCAGCACTTCTTCCGGTTATGATATTGACGAGGAGAGAAAAATAGACGACCTCTATGAGAAGCTTGGAATGGAATAATTAGGTTTGGATTTTAGAAGTTGAAACTTGGTTAAGGGTTATCCAGCCTTTCAACAATTTTGCCAAAGTCCAGCTTTTCCCAAATTTTCTCTATATCCGATGTCATCATTACCTGGTCCATTATTTTTTCCTGTATTTTGCCTATACGCTCCGCTTCGGAATACCTCATTTTCTCATTAAATGTGACCATTGAATAAAGGGGAATCCATTTATCAGGATAATTTTGATGAAGCCTGGCTTCAATCTTTTTGCGCAAAATGAAATTACGGTCCCCGACCAGGTCCCTCATTTCTATGAAATTTCTTAAAGCCAGAGATGAAATCGCATCACCATCAGGTTTTCTATTTTCTTGGTACGCAGGTAGTATTTCATCCCAGCTCCCATCAAATTCCTCAATCAACCCATTTAATATCCTGCAATCTTCAAATCCTGCAATCATACCCTGGCCATAAAACGGAACTATAGCATGGGCAGCATCACCTATTATCAAAACTTTATCCATCACCCAGGGATAGCATTTAACTGTTACCAATGAAGAGGTCGGATTTTGGAAAAATTCCGCTGGCATGGATCCAAGCAAAGAGACCGCATCAGGGAATGTAGTATTAAAGAATTTCTCAACCTGATTTGTATTCTTAAGGGATGAAAATGACGGATCACCGTCAAAAGGGAAAAATAGCGTACAAGTGAAGGAGGCATCTTGGTTGGGCAGAGCAATAAGCATATAATTTCCCCTGGGCCAAATGTGAAGAGCGTTTTTTTCTAGTTGAAATTCTCTATTCTTGCCCGCAGGGATAGTTAATTCTTTGTATCCATGGTCGATGTATTGTTGTGAATAATTAAATCGATCTGTCATTTGCATTGCCAACCTAACCGTGGAAAAAGCGCCGTCTGCTCCAATAATTAAATCAGAGGATACATTTTTAACCTGGCCTTTATTTTCCAGTTTTACTATTGTGCTCCCCAAATCAACATCAAGACAAAAATGGTCGAAGTTGAAGTCTACCCCCTGGGAATCGGCATTATTGATCAGGACCATATTTAAACCTGCACGGGATACTGAATTAATAAACTGCCCCTCATTGCCATAAGGCTGGAATGTTAATTCGCCATTGAGGTCATGCATCATTCTTCCTTTCATGGGAATTATCATTTCCCTTACTTCATCTGCCACTCCTGCTTGTTCTAATGGCCACCAACCTCGGTTGCTCAGTGCCAAATTAATTGACCTTCCTCCAAATTCACCTTTTCTTCTCATATCTGGTCTTCTTTCAAACACTGAAACTTTATAACCTTGCTTGGCCAGAAAGATTGCTAGCAAAGACCCTACTAGTCCGGCACCTATGATGGTAATATTCCTGATCTTGCGGTTGCTCATAAACTATTATGCAACTCTTTTAATTTATTTACCAATTGGAAGACCTCTTCAAATGTATTGTATAGTGGTACCGGGGCAATTCTAATTACATCCGGTTTCCGCCAATCCACAACAAAACCATGTTCGCTAAGGTATTTAAAAAAATCTTCTCCTTTTTGTCTGAAAAGTAAAGACAATTGACAACCGCGGTCATCCGGGTTACGGGGTGTAATAATTTCGAAGAAAGGTTTTTCTATTTGATCAAGCAGAAATTCCAAAAATCCGGTAAGCTTAACACTTTTATCCCTCAAAGATCTGATCCCTGCTTCTTCAAATATCTGTAATGATGCTAAATGAGCGGCAGTAGACAAAATATTTACATTACTTATCTGCCAGCCATCTGCCCCGGGCATGGGCTTAAAGCCTTTTATCATTTTGAATCGCTCATCTTCATTATGGCCCCACCAACCTGCCAACCTCGGTAATTCTTCTCCCGAATTATTGCTGTGCTTTTCATGCACAAATATTCCCGCAACCCCACCCGGACCTGAATTAAGATATTTATAGCCGCACCAAACAGCGAAATCAACCTGTTGATCATGTAACTGCATTGGCACGTTGCCTATGGCGTGGGCCAGATCAAATCCCACCATGGCGCCAACTTCATGGCCTTGCCTGGTAATCTTTTCAAGATTGAAAAACTGCCCGGTATAATACTGGACCCCGCCAAACATAATTAAAGCTAATGAATCGCCGTACTCTATAATTTCATCAAGTATATCCTCCGTGCGTAGATAATGTTCTCCGGACCGGGGGGATATTTCGATGATAGTTTCTTTTGGATCCAATCCACGGAACTGTACATGCGATTCCAGTGCATACTGATCAGAAGGGAAAGCTCCAGTCTCGATTAATATTTTTGTTCTCTTATTGGTAGGTTGATAAAAGGAAACCAGCATCAGGTGCAGATTTACAGTCAGGGAATTCATGGACACTACTTCTTCAGTTTTAGCACCCACAATACTTGCCAAGGCGTTTTTAGTGAATTTATGGTAATACAACCAGGGATTTTTTCCCTTAGAATGTCCTTTAACCCCCAAATCTTTCCATGCCTCAAGTTCTTCGTTTACGAATGATGCCACTGATTTTGGTTGCAATCCTAAAGAATTACCAGTGAAATAATGGCAATCTTTCTCGTTGAATTTTGGTATTTCAAACTTTTCCCGGAAGTGCACAAGAGGATCAGACCTGTCAAGTTCTAATGCGCAATCTATTGAAAAGGAAAAGTCCATAAATGCTTAAAACAAATTTAATTGTGAATGATGGATAACCCCCTCGTGCTTTAACAACCACTCTTTTCTATGAAGGCCTCCGGCATAACCCACGAGATCTCCACTCTTGCCAATCACCCGATGGCATGGAATAATTAAAGCAATAGGATTTTTTGCATTGGAAGACCCAACCGCCCTAACTGAATTAATGTCACCAAGAGTTTCAGCAATTTTTGAATAAGTAGAGGTTTTACCAAATGGGATTTGAACTAAACAATCCCAAACATCTTTCTGAAAATCTGTTCCTATAGGATTAAGTTTAACTGAGAACCAGTTCCTTTTACCATTAAAATACTCCAGAAGTTGTTGTTTACACTCTAATAGAACAGCACTCTTAATTTCTGTCGTTTCTTCTTCTTCCTTGTCAGCAAAATGTACGGTGGTTATTCCTTGATCACTTCCCGATACTTCAATACTGCCCAGAGGGCTACCAAAATAAATAACTTCATCCATTAACTAACTGTTCAACTTTGATTCCCAGCCAATCCAAGGCATTTAATCCTAACAGTTTTTCCTTAATTATATTATCCCGATTTAAGGATTCAATTATTTTTCCAGGTTCTGATTCTCCCAAAGGAAAAGGATAGTCGCTGCCTAAAACAATCTTATCCGGCCCAATTAATTCTATCAGGTAATCCAGCATTTTAATGTCATGAACCAGTGAGTCAAGATAGAACTTACCAAGATAATGCTTGGGGTTCACATCGTTATCAACAGCACAAAGGTCCGGCCTGACATTGAATCCATGCTCAATTCTGCCAATGGTAGTTGGGAATGATCCTCCACCATGAGCGAAAGCAACGTTTAAATCCGGTAACCTTTCAAACACACCCCCGAAAATCATTGAGGTAATCGCCCGTGTTGTTTCTGCGGGCATACCTACTAACCACGGCAACCAATATTTAGGCATTTCTTTGGAACCCATCATATCCCAGGGGTGAATAAAAATGCTTGCATTTAAATCCTGAGCAGCTTCCAAAACATCAAATACTTCGGGTGCATCAAGATTCAGATCATTAATATGGGACCCAATTTGGACTCCTGCCATATTTAATTCATTGGTACATCTTTCCAGTTCTTTTATTGCCAGTTTCGGTGACTGCATGGGTAAAGTACCAAGCCCGATAAATCGGTCAGGATAATCATTTACTACTTCGGCAATATGCTCATTTAAGATCTTTGAAAGGTCTAATGCATGTTTAGCTTTAGCCCAATAACTGAACATAACAGGAACCGTGGATAATACCTGTACATCAACCTGATGCTGATTACACTCTTTTATCCTGACTTTAGGATCCCAACAATTGTCCTGGATCTCACGAAAGAACTTGTCATCCATCATCATCCTAGCACAGCATGGTTTATGATGTTCAAGACGAATAAATCCGCCATAACCATATCTTTCCTTCAAATCTGGCCACGATTTTGGCAGGATATGAGTATGAATATCTACTTTTAATGGTCCCGATCGCCTTGCTTTCATTTTTTTACCGGTGGCTCCATAACCGAACCACAATTATCGCATGTTCTATTTTCTTCAGAAGCATAGAACTTATTCATAATTGGAGGCAGTTGTTTTACTATATCTTCTAAATGTAAAAATTCCTCATACAATTTGTGGTTGCAATTATCACAAAACCACATGAATCCATCGGTTTCCCCATGATTTCTTCTCATCTCCATTACCAAACCTATTGAATTGGCAGGTCTTTGCGGTGAATGCGGGACCTTAGGTGGAAGTAAAAATATATCGCCTTCTTTTATTGGGATATCGACCGGTTTACCCTCTTCTTGTATCCTTAAAACAATGTCTCCTTCCATTTGATAGAAGAATTCTTCTGTTTCGTTATAATGATAGTCTTTCCTGGTATTGGGGCCTCCCACCACCATTACAATAAAATTCTCATTCCCAGTATATACCTGCTGATTCCCTACCGGTGGCTTTAGTAAGTGCCGGTTGTCATCTATCCATTGTTTAAAACTAAAAGGTCGTTGAACTGTCATAATTTTTCTGCTTTATTCAGCATAAAGATACCAATCCTCCTAAATTTTAGCAAACTGTCTCGATTATGAATTACAATGTGGAGTGGATTAAATCATTTGTTATCTTTAGAAATTAAATTTATAAATAATGGATTTAAAACTAAATGGTAAAAACGCGGTTGTGTGTGGCAGTACACAGGGCATTGGTAAGGCAGTTGCTATTGAATTGGCTCTGCTTGGTGCCAATATCATGCTTGTTGCAAGAAATGAAACGTCGTTGAAGAAAGTTGAGGGAGAATTAGATACCAGTCAAAATCAACAACATGATTATCTGGTGGCCGATTTTTCGGACGCTTCAAGTCTGAAAGAGAAGATTGAGCGCAAAGTTAATGATGGATTTACTGCCGAAATTTTGGTGAATAATACTGGTGGACCAAAAGCGGGTCAGGCTATTGATGCTACCTTAGAAGACTACAGGATCGCGTTTAACAATCATTTGATCTGTAACCAGATATTGGTACAAGCCTTATTACCAGGAATGAAATCAGCGGGATACGGTAGGATAATAAATATTATTTCAACTTCCGTAAAAACCCCAATCCCCATGTTGGGTGTTTCCAATACAATCCGGGGTGCAGTGGCCAGTTGGTCCAAGACCCTGGCCAATGAATTAGGCCAGTTTGGAATAACTGTGAATAACATTTTGCCGGGATTCACTCAAACAGGTAGATTGGAATCCCTGATGGGAAGCAGAGCGGAGAAACTGAATACTTCAAGAGAGGAAATTAAGAAAATGATGGAAAGTGAAATTCCCCTGCGCAGAATAGGTAAGCCTGAAGAATTAGGTGCGGTGGCTGCGTTTTTAGCCAGTCCTGCAGCAAGCTATGTTAACGGTGTCAACATCCCTGTTGATGGTGGCCGGACCCCATCAATGTAACTATGAAAATCGACAATTATATTGGCGGGGAACTCGTAGCCCCTTTCTCCCAAAACTACCTGGATAATATAGAACCTGCAACTGGAAATGTATATAGCCAAATTCCTGATTCGGATGATCGAGATATAGATTCGGCCGTTAGTAGTGCTAAAAAAGCATTTCCTGAATGGTCAGCACTTTCAAATGATAAAAGGTCAGCATATCTTCTCAAAATAGCAGATCTTATTGACCAAAATCACGAAGCACTGGCTAAAGCCGAAAGTAAAGATAACGGTAAGCCTATAAATCTGGCTTCCAAAGTAGATATACCCAGGGCTTCTGCAAATTTCAGGTTCTTCGCTACTGCTATTCTGCATTTTTCTTCTGAATCCCACAGTATGGAAGGAGAAGCGATAAATTATACCCATCGGTCACCGGTTGGTGTTGCCGGTTGCATTTCACCCTGGAACCTACCTTTATATTTATTTACCTGGAAAATTGCCCCGGCTTTGGCAATGGGAAATACCGTAGTGGCAAAACCTTCTGAACTATCACCAATGACTGCATATATGTTGTCGGAGTTATGCCAACAAGCGGGCTTGCCTGAAGGAGTCCTAAATATTGTGCATGGGCTGGGCAACAAGGCGGGTGAGGCAATTGTCGAACATGCTGATATCCCGATAATCTCATTTACAGGAGGAACGGCAACGGGAAGAAAAATAGCCTCTATCGCTGGCCCGATGTTTAAGAAGCTATCATTGGAGTTAGGTGGAAAAAATCCCAATATAATCTTTGAAGATTGTGATTTTGATTTGGCAGTGAAGACGTCTGTTAAATCATCCTTTTCTAACCAGGGGGAAATTTGCCTCTGTGGATCCCGGATCTTTATCCAAAGAAGCATCTATCAAAAATTTAAGGATGAATTTCTTGACCAGGTTTCAAATTTAGTGGTAGGGGATCCTGAGAATGATAATACTAACCTGGGTGCATTAGTCTCAGAGGCTCATATGAACAAAGTATTATCTTATATAGCATTAGCGAAGGAAGAAGGAGGGAAGATTTTGGCAGGAGGGAAAAAAATTACGATTCAAGGAAGATGCGAAGAAGGTTATTTTGTTCTTCCCACCGTTATTGAAGGATTAGATAACGAATGCAGGACCAATCAGGAAGAAATATTTGGCCCAGTAGTTACATTAATGCCTTTTGACGATGAAAATGAAGTAATCGAATACGCAAATTCCACGCCTTATGGGTTATCTGCTAGTATTTGGACTGAAAACCTGAAAAGGGCGCATACGGTGTCTCAAAAGATTAATTGCGGCATTATTTGGGTAAATTGTTGGTTATTGAGGGATTTAAGGACTCCTTTTGGTGGTATGAAACAATCCGGAGTGGGTAGAGAAGGAGGACTGGAGGCATTGAGATTTTTCTCGGAACCACGCAATATCTGTATTAAGTTATAGTAAGAGCTATCATGGAAGGAGATTCAGTGGTTATTCTAACGTACCTTCCTGCAGCAACCAGGTTGGATAAAGACAATGGGCTACTTATGATATATCTCCCCTCTCTAATTTCGGATTAATAGCCAATTAGGATGCTGGAGCGGTTGAAGAAAAAGTATCAAATTCTTTTTGGGGCGCTATTTTAAAATTTTTGGCGTCCTTAAGGCCACAGTAACCGCACTCAAAATACTTTGTTAGTTCACCTTCTATAGTAGGTGTAGGTTTGGTAATAATTTCCTCCCTAACAATTTTATAAGTTTGATATTTACAATCTGGACATTGTGTTGCATGCAAATGTCCTGCGTATTTCTCAATTTTGGTATACCCGCTCTCTTCATCTATCCAAACATCATAATCAATAGAAAAAACGTCTTCTTCCGCTTGCATGCCTTCATCGAGGTAAACATCTTCTTCTTCTTCACTCAATAATTTCATGGGTTCGCCCGATTTGGGAGAAATTCTGGGCTTGTATCGAAGCTTTTTCAGCCTTTTCTCAATATAAAATGGATAGTAAAACGTAAGTAAGTTTTTGACGAATACTAACAGGATTGCAGTAACGGAAAGTGTAACAAACAGTCTGATAACCATCCACATTGGGCCGATCTCATCAATAAACGAATTGGTAAGAATCGCCCCTCCGAGAATAAAAAATACAGCACTCTTCCAGAGTATTCCAATTTCATTTTTGATAATGTAGTCGTACTTTTGCTTCGAATCACTCGTTGTCACAAGCTTTAATAAGTGTATAAACAGGTAACCGGCAAAAATACTTAGGGATATGATCCCTAGTATCTGACCCCAGGAATCCCAGGTTTCAATAAATTGCAATGGAGCCTCTTCCATTTTCTTAGGGTTTAGAAGTTATACAGTACCTTAAAATTACTAAATTTAACTTTTAAGCTCTATAATCAGTAATTAGGGTTTTTTATCCGCCTTTCATAAAAGGCTAAATATATGAAAATTAAGTCAAATAAATCGGATTAAAATTTAGATTAATTAAAAAATCGAATTGTACTAGTTAGGCACAGGATACATAATTTTTAAACCTGTTTGATATATCTCATCAGGCCCGAAATTAGATTCTTTATGTAGTTCTGATTGTTCGCCATGCTCAACAATTTTATCAGGAATGCCTAATCGTATTATATTTGCACTATAATTATTGTCTGCCATAAACTCTAGGATTGCCGACCCGAAACCACCCAAGATGCATCCATCCTCAACCGTGATTATTTTTGAAAAATCATTAAAGAGTTGGTGTAACAACTCTTCATCCAACGGTTTAACAAACCGCATATCGTAATGGGCCGCATTAATCCCTTCTTTTTCCCACCTTTCACAGACCTCAACAGCATAATTGCCAATATGTCCAATAGTTAGGATTGCTAAATCTTTTCCATCCCTGATAATTCTACCTTTTCCTATTTCGACTTTCTTGAATGGCTTCCTCCAGTCAGTCATAACTCCACCCCCTCTGGGATATCTAATGGTAAAAGCAGTGTCTTTTCTTGGCAACTGGGCAGTATAC
>Ga0209980_10002120_pt1 | contig 10842 bp, 8 predicted proteins | sample CR02metaG_FD_183611 | JGI IMG/M metagenome (GOLD analysis project Ga0209980, IMG submission 183611) | Deep subsurface microbial communities from Mariana Trench to uncover new lineages of life (NeLLi) - CR02 metaG (SPAdes) (version 2) | ecosystem: Environmental > Aquatic > Marine > Ocean trench >... | reverse complement strand
GAACCGGCGGGCCGGCGGCCATGCCGGACCCAAGTCGGCGGAACTGTTGATGGAGGACCTGGGCGACCTGGGCGTGCCGTTGATCTGCGCTGGGGGCATCGGAACCCCGGAGGATTTCGTGCGCGCCCTGAAACTCGGCTACCAGGGGGTGCAGATGGGTACCCACTTCATCGCCACCCCCGAATGCCGGGCGAGCGAGGCGTACAAGGCTGCAATCGTCCGTTCGGGGGAAGACGACATCGTCCTGAGCGAGCGGATCACGGGTATTCCCTTGGCGGTGATCCGCACTCCCTACATCGAGCGAATGGGGCTCGAGGCCGGCCCCCTGGCCCGGTGGATGCTCCGGGGCCGCAGAACCAAACGCCTCATGCGAATCATCTACGCCCTCAAGTCGGGCTGGCAGATCAAACGAGCCTCCCTCGACGAGAGCGGCAGGTGGGATTTCTGGCAGGCCGGGCAGAGCGTTGCCGGTATCCACGCTGTGGAGCCGGCCACGGACATCGTGCGGAGGTTTGCGGCGGCGGTGCAAAGAGCTAGTAGGTGACCCCGTGGATGTAGTCCCTTAGCATGCGATTTTCGAACTCCGTCTCCTCGACGTGGGCGTTCACCACGTCGCCAATCGAGACGATGCCCGCCAGTTGCTCTCCTTCGATAATGGGCAAGTGCCGAATCCTGTTCTTGGTCATGATGCCCATGACGTAACCAAGCTCATCGTCGGGCACCCCGATGATGAGCTGCTTTGTCATGGCGTCTTCGACCAAAGATGCCCAAAGACCCCCTTCCGATTCCGGAGATCCTGCAGGGCGAGCACACTTCTCGCCGCATTCTCTCAGGACATCTCTCTCTGTGATGATCCCACTGATCTCCCCGCCCGCCCCGGTTACGATTAGAGCGCCAATCCCGTGCTGATTCAGCTTGCAGATTGCGTCATAGACTGTCTTGTGCGCCTCGATCGTTACGACTTCGCTTCCCTTGTGCCGGAGGATGTCTGCGACTCGCATCTCGGGCCTCCTTCCCGTGGACCCTGCCGGTAATGCGTTCATTGCCTCGCCCAGGACCGGCAGTTGCGCCAGGCCGAGGCAGGTCTCCCTTTGCAATAATTACGCTTGGGCAGCCGCGACGCCAGTACGGCTGCCTAGCTGGGCCCGCCGGCGAGCCCGGCCCACGGGCCAAGGCTTCCTCGCCGCAGAGGGTGTGTGGGCGGCTGGTCAATGTCGGTCATTGGTGTCATTATTGCCGCCGATCGTGGACTCGGGGATTCGTGTAAGGAAATGTCAAAGGTGGGTCCCGGTCCGGTTGGAAGGGCGGTGTCAATTCAACAGGCGTCGAGCGCCGCGCGTTAGTGTGGTTGAGGCGTCTCGTTTCCCGACGTTCACCAGTTCCCGCATAGTTCCCACAAACGCTGTTACGACATCTAGGAGGATATCCTTATGGCACCACGATTACCCCGTCGGAATCCGCCTGCCAGGGCGGTGCTCCAGTGCAGTTCGTGGCTGTTCTTGGCGACGGTCGCTGGCTTCAACGCGGCGCCTGCGGCGGCTCAGAGCCGCATGCAGGAAGAGAGCGGGGTCACCAAGGTCAATTACCGGCTCGCCGGCCGCTTCGCCCCGTACAAGATACGGGGGCTCATCCACTCCACCTCGGTGTCGCCGCGTTGGATCGAGGACAGCGAGAGATACTGGTACGAGTGGGAAACCTCCGACGGCAAGGTCTTCAACATCGTCGACCCGGCGGCGGGCACGAACCGGCGGCTCTTCGACAACGACCGGATCGCCGCCGAGTTGACCCGCATCACCCTGGACCCCTGGGACGCCCAGCATCTGCCCATCCGGCAGATCCGTTTCATCGACGACAACACGCTGCAGTTCGAGGTGGAATCCTCCCAGGACGAGGAAAAGGAAGAAGTCGAAGAGGAGGAGGAGGAGCAGGAAGAGGAGGAGCAAGAGGAGGAGCAGGAGGAACGGGGCCGAGACAGGCAGCGTGCCAAGAAGAAGGTCTTCCACTTCGAATACAACGTGCGCACACAGACCCTCCGTGAGCTGGAAGACTACGAGGCGCCGGACAGTCACCCTGGATGGGCCACTGTGTCACCCGACACCCTCTGGGTGGTTTTCAGCCGTGAGTTCAACCTCTGGGCAATGAGCTACGAGGAGTACGGCAAGATCCTGGATGCCCGCCGAGGCAAGTCCGGCGATGACGCTGAGAAGGCCGAGGAAGGGGTCGATGTAGAAGAAATCCAACTCACCACCGACGGCGAGGAGCACTACAGCTACGGATCTGCCGGACGCGGCGACGACGACGACGAGACCCGGAAGGAACACAAGAAGCGGCAGCGATCCGGAGTCACCTGGTCGCACGACTCCCGATATTTCGCCCTCACCCGCCAGGACCGGCGCAAGGTGGGGGACCTGTGGGTCGTGCATGCGGTGGGCAACAAGAGACCCAAACTCGAGACCTACAGGTACGACCTGCCGGGTGAGAAGGACGTCACCCAGACCGAGCTCCTTGTGTTCGACTGGGAGAGCCGGGAAATGACCGGCATCGACGACACTCCATGGAAGGATCAGCGCATGGGGATCTACAGCGACCCCAGCGGCGGCTTCGGAGGCGGTAGGTTTTTCCGTGGCGGAGGTGGCGGAGGCTCGGACGAGCCCCGCATCACCAAGTGGCTGTCCCCCAACTCGAACGAGCTTTACTTCTGGCGGCGGAGCCGCGATCAGCACCGGGTGGACATCCTTGTCGCGGACCCCGCCACAGGAGAGGTGCGCGTCGTCATCGAGGAGCGGCTCAATACCTACGTGGAACACCAAGCACCGCGGCGCCTGGACAACGGCGACCTGCTCTGGTGGTCGGAGCGCGACGGGTGGGCTCACCTCTACCGATACGGCCCCGACGGTTCCATGAAGGTGCGGCTGACGGTAGGGCCGTGGCACGTCGATGCGATAATGGGTGTGGATGAGGACAGGGGCCACGTGTTCTTCAGGGCCAACGGCCGGGAAGAGGGAGAAGATCCCTATTACCAGCACCTCTACCGGGTGAACCTGAACGGTACCGGCCTCACGCTTCTGAACCCGGGCGACTTCGATCACCGGGCGGTCATGGACGAGTCAAGCCGGTACTTCGTGGACAACTACTCCAAGGTCAACACCGTGCCGGCATCCGCTATGTTCGACGCCAGCGGCCGCAAGATCATGGATCTCGAGGTCGCCGATTTTTCCAAGCTCACCGCGGCCGGCTACCAGTTCCCGGAGCCGTACCAGGTGAAGTCGGCGGACGGCGTCACCGACATCTATGGGGTGATGTACAAGCCGTACAATTTCGATCCCACCAAGAGTTATCCGATTGTCGCGTACGTCTATCCGGGTCCCCAGACAGAGTCCGTGTCGAAGTTCTTCTCGACGAACGCGAGTGAGCAGGCGCTGGCCCAGTTCGGCATGATCGTCATTACCGTGGGTAACCGGGGCGGTCACCCCGACCGGTCCAAGTGGTATCACAACTACGGGTACGGGAACCTGCGGGATTACGGCCTGGCCGACAAGAAGGCGGCCATCGAGCAGCTCGCAGACCGGCATGACTTCATTGATATCGACCGTGTGGGCATCTACGGCCACTCGGGCGGTGGGTTCATGTCGACCGCGGCGATGCTCGTGTACCCCGACTTCTTCAAGGTTGCCGTATCGTCGTCAGGGAACCACAACAACGATGTGTACAACCTGAACTGGTCGGAGAAGCACGACGGAGTGAAGGAGGTTGTGGATGATGAGGGCGAGGTCTCCTTCGAGTACGACATTGAGAAGAACTCGGATCTGGCGGCCAACCTGAAGGGCCACCTGTTGCTCACCACCGGGGACGTGGACAACAACGTCCACCACGCGGGCACATTCCGGATGGCCGAAGCGCTTATCCGTGCCAACAAGCGGTTTGACATGTTCATCTTCCCCGGCCAGCGTCACGGGTACGGCAACATGGGCAACTACTGGTTCTGGAAGCGGGCGGAATATTTTGTGAAGCATCTTCTCGGCGACGAGCGCAAAAACGTGAACATCGTCGAGCTGGACTTGGAGCGGGAGCAGACGAGAAGCAATAGCGACGGGCAGTAAGACAGGCGGTAGGGCGGTGGGGCGGTAACCCCGCCCCTGCCCCCGCACACAGACTACCTCCGTCGTCGCGCGAACCGCAGACCCGACCACGTCTCGTCGATGGCGGCGATCTTGTAGTCAACCAACCCGGAGTCGAGACCCTTGTCGCGAACGCCCTGTTGAGTGAGGTCGGTAACCACGCCGGACGCCTTTTTCGGCCACGCGATCCACACACTGCCGCCCTCGGCCATCAATCGCGTCGCCGTAGACAGGCGACGGTTGAGATCGGCTCGCGATTTCACGAAGAGAAGAACCAAGTCGGCGCGGCCTCGGGCATGGTGTCGCAGCTGTACATTTTCGGGCAATCGTCCCAGGGTGCCCTCGAATCCTGAGGGAGCGCCGAGCAGTGCGACCACGGAATCCGCCTTGATACCGAGCTTCTTTGGCAGCGGCGTTCCCGAGTAGCCCTCCATCAAACCAAGTACCACTGGATCCTTCGGTGGGTGCTTGAGCGCGCCACGAAGCGCGCCGCGGATGCGGCTCCATTCGGTATACACCGCGTCAGGCAACTGCCTGCGGATGCGCGCCAGCTTCAATGGGTCACCGCCGACGAACACGATCGGAACAAGGCGAGTGGCCTTCCGCTGTCGCAGCCAGATCCCCATGTCCCGGCCTTGGGCAGGAAGCCGGCCCAGGTCGATGACGAAGACATCGGTGGGCTTCTCTCGAAGGATCCGCAAATCCATACCAGTTTCGGGGGTGAAGAGCGAAACCCTATGCCCCGCGTCCCGCAGCAGCTTGGCGCGGTCCTTCGCCTCAGCGGCTTTCCAGTGGATCAACACGACTCGGCTCATGACTGTTCGATATCTTAACCGACGAGAATCAGTTCGGCCAACATCTTCACTCTGCCGCACCACATGAGTAATCTGCATGGATCGAACCGGCGACACTTCGAGACGGAGACAACGCGATGGGGTACCGCAAATTCACGGATCTTGATGGGCGTTCCTGGGAGATACGGGACAACTCCCGCTCCGAATGGATGTTCGAGCCGCTGCCGGGCAATCCGGAAGGACGAACCGCGGTTTCTCCACCGGGCTATGACAACGATCCATTCGAGCTGAGCAACGAAGAGTTGCAGACGCTGTTGGATGCAGCCGGTGGACCTAGCCCGCGGCGCCCAAAGAAATCCCCGTTTCTCGATTGATTGCAACCTCATGACCGGACAACGACAGGAGATCGCCACGCTGGGCGGCGGCTGCTTTTGGTGTCTCGAAGCTGTGCTGCGTGATCTGCGCGGTGTGCAGCAGGTGGTTTCAGGATACACGGGCGGTCAGGTGGCCGACCCGTCCTACGAACTCGTGTGCACGGGAACGACGGGCCATGCGGAGGTGGTTCAGGTTACATTCAACCCTGACGCAATCTCATTCGGCGAGTTGCTCGAGGTCTTCTTCACTATCCACGACCCGACGACCCTCAACCGCCAAGGTGGCGACGTCGGTACGCAATACCGCTCGGCCATCTTTTTTCATTCGCCGGAGCAGAGAGCAACGGCAGAAGAGGTGTTTGTGCAGGTTCAGCGGATCTGGAGCGATCCCATCGTTACTGAGGTGAGCGCGTTCGACACCTTCTATCCAGCCGAGGACAGTCACCAGGACTACTACCGCAACAACCAGAGTCAACCATACTGCCAGATCGTCATCGCGCCAAAGGTCGCCAGGGCGCGAAAGGAGTTTCAGGACAAGTTGAAGCGATAGAGTGACGGGGTTTCACGGACGAGGGGTTCCATAAGTCCTTATTTTACTTTATGTTAGACATGATAAGCCCGGTTGCCACGCGGTCGAAGATCCAGCCGCGGAAGGTAAGACCGGCGCGGCTCCATAGGATTCGGCGTTGCCGCAGCCGCGAGAGTCCTTATCATAGAGCGGTTTGTGGGTGTGCGGTTCCTTCAAGTCCCATTGTCGAAATCAAGTGAGCGAACATGCGAGGACTACGGCAGGTGATTGATCGTATCGTAACGCACGGCGGAGCGCTTGTCGTGCTGAGCGCGATCGTGGTGGTAGAGGCGTCGCTGAACCAGGTGGTGTTGGTGCTGCTGGGTCTTCTCCTGGTTCAATTAGGAACTTGGAGAATCGCGAGTCGTGTGCTTCCGAGTAGGAGAACCAACCCGCGGCTTCGCACTGAGGTAGATCAATTTCTCGAGTCGGTCAGGGAGCTGTTTAGGCTAGCCAACCAAAACCTAATCACCGATTTCGATACACTGGCCAAGGGTATGCAGGATCGCGCTGAACGTGTAGTCGAGGCGGCGAGAATAGATCTCAAGTCCGGGCTGACGGATGATCGGCCTAGAACCTGAAACTTAAACGCTTGGCGTCTCTCAAGATCTGCCGCGACGCGTTGTAACCCGAAACGCCGTTAACGCCACCGCCGGGGTGCGTGCCCGCGCCACACAAGTACAGGTTCTCGATGGGTGTGCGGTAACGAGCACACTCCGGCACCGGCCGCATGAAGAAAAGCTGATCCATAGTCAACTCGCCATGGTAGATATTTCCTTCGGTCAGGCCGTAGGTATCCTCCAAGTCGAGGGGCGTCAATACGTGACGGTGTAATACGGCCGACTCGATATTCGGCGCGTACTCTGCGAGTGTCTTGACGACCGCCTCGCCCAACGCCTGCCGCCTCCCGTCGTCCCACGTTCCTTCCTTCAAGTGGTAAGGTGCGTACTGCACCAGTATAGACATGACGTGCTTGCCAGGTGGCGCCAGGCTCGAATCGGTGACTGTGGGAATGACGGCTTCCAGGTACGGCTTTCGCGAGACACCGCCGTACTTGGCGTCGTCGTAGGCGCGCTCCAGGTAGATTAAGCTGGGACTGATCGAAATCACGCCGTTCGAGTGAGGGCCGTTGCCCGGGAGACAGGTGAAGTCGGGTAGCTCGCGCAGCGCCAGATGCACTTTGGCGCACGCACCCTTGAACTTGATGTTGCGGATCTTCCTGCAGAATTCCGTATCGAGTTCTGCTGGGTGAACGAGCCGGGAAAAGGTTCGCTTGGGGTCGGCGTTGGAAACGATCCATTTGGCTCGTATCTCTTCGCCGCACTCGAGCACCACGCCCGTTGCCCGGCCGCTCTCGACCATGATTCGCTGAACCGGGGCGTTCGTCTTGATCGTCGTGCCGCGCTCCGTTGCGGCCGCTGCCAGCGCAGCCGTTAGGCTTCCGATCCCGCCGCGCACGCGCATGGTCGGCCTGAGAACGCCGCCCTTCACCCCCACGTGGTGGTGCAAGAAGGTGTACGCGGTGCCGGCGGCCATCGGTCCTTGAAACATGCCGGTAATGGCGGTAGCGCCGAGTGTCCCCTTCAGCACGTCGCTCTCGAACCAGTCGTCGAGCAATTCCTTCACCGACATGGGCAGGATGCGCATCACTTCAGTCATGTCTCTCTTGCCCAGGCGCCGCAACCTGCCACCCAGCCGAAGCATCGTCCAGAGATCTCTCGCGCCGCCGGTGACGACATTGGGCGGCGTGGACGCGTACGCAGCCGCCAGCAGGCTGGTAGCCTTCGCCACGAGTTGCGTGAAGGGAACCCACTGGTCGGCGTCTGCCTTCGAGAACTCGCGAATCGACTCGACGCACCGTTGGGGGTCGCGCCACAGCAGGAGATGACGCCCGTCGAGGAGTGGAGTGAACACCGTCGGATCGGTCTCGATGACGTTCAGCCCGTGACGGGCCAAATCCAACTCTCTAACCACGGCGGGGTGTAGCGAGCCGATCCGGTGGGCGCCCGTGTCGAACTTGAATCCTGAGAAAATCTCTTCGGTGACTGCGGCGCCGCCGACCACGTTCCGCCGTTCGAGAACGAGGACCTGAAGTCCCGCCTTCGCCAGGAACGCCGCGGTGACCAAGCCGTTGTGACCGGCGCCGATGACGATTGCGTCGTATGAGTTTGTCATCGCTTCCAGTCCTGCAAGACGCTGAGGGCGGCCAGACGGCCGGACGCGCCGGATATGCCTCCGCCGGGGTGAGTTCCGGACCCGCACTGGTAGAAGTTCTCTAGTGGTGTGCGGTAGTCGGCCCAGGAAGGCGCCGGACGCAGGAAAAACAGTTGGTGCAGCGACAGCTCGCCGTGGAAGATGTTCCCCTGGGTGAGGCCGATGTCCCGCTCCATGTCCCACGGGGTCAGTACTTGGCGGTGCAAAATGGCTCCCGGAAGGTTTGGTGCGTATTGCGCCAGCGTGTCGATCACGGCGTCGCCGAACGCCTCCCGCCGAGTCTCGTCCCACCCACCCTTCAGATCGGACGGCGCGTATTGAACGAAAATGGACATGACGTGTTTGCCGGGAGGCGCCATGCCGGGGTCGATCATGGAGGGAATGATGATGTCCATATACGGACGACGGGAGAAGTCTCCGTACTTGGCGTCGTCATACGCCCGCTCCAGGTAATCCACGCTGGGGCTGATCGAGATCGCGCCGCGAAGGTGGGGTCCTTCTCCAGGCAGGCATGTGAAGTTGGGCAACTCGCTGAGTGAGAGGTTCACCTTACCGGAGGATCCCCGGATCTTGAAGCGTCGGATCGAGGCGACGAAGTCGGCGGGAAGCTGGTCGGCTTCGATGAGCTTGAGGAATGTACGTTTTGGATCCAGCCCCGACACCACGACGCGGGCGGAGATCTCGTCTCCGCTTTCCAGAACGACTCCCGTTGCACGTCCGCCCTTCACCTTCACCCGGGCCACGCTGGCTTCGGTCCGGATTTCCGCTCCAAAGCGGCGAGCGGCTCCGGCAATCGCTTCGGCGATCGCGCCGGTGCCGCCTCGTGCAAAGCCCCACGCCCGGAAGGCGCCGTCGATCTCGCCCATGTAGTGGTGCAACAGGACGTAGGCGGTGCCGGGGGAGCGGGGTCCGAGAAACGTGCCGATGATCCCGCTGGCCGACATGGTGGCCTTCAATGGTTCTGTTTCGAACCACTCGTCGAGAAAATCCGACGCGCTCATCGTCATGAGCTTGAAGAGAGCGTGGAACCGCTCCTCGCCAAGGCTGCGGAAATGTCTGCCGAGCTTGAGGAGTCCGCGGAGATCTTTTGGACTCAAGGATGTGGGATCGGGCGGTACCATCGCCATGATCGGCTTGACCGCAAACGCCAAGTGGTACATCAGCTTGCCGTAGTCATCATACGCCTCCGCGTCCCTGGCAGAATGGCGGTACAGCTCACGCCGCGTATGATCGTGGTCCGCCCATCGGGCTAGATAATCGCCGTTGGGCAACGGCGTTACCGTGCTGTTTAGCGGGAGGATCTCGAGGCCGTGGCTCGGCAAATCCAGCTCGCGGATGATCTCCGGACGCAACAGGCTCACGACATAAGAGCAAACCGAGTACTTGAAACCCGGATAGATTTCCTCGGTAACCGTGGCACCGCCAATCAAGTGGCGCCTCTCCAATACCAGCACACGTCTTCCCGCGCGGGCAAGGTAGGCGGCGTTGACCAGGCCGTTGTGACCTCCACCTATGACAATTGCGTCGTAGTTCGCTCCCCCACCCTTGCTCATCTCAAGCCCGCTTCCTTTCCGGGTCGAAGAAAGGCGTCTGCGTCACGGTCGCGGCGGCGCGCTTCCGATGGTGCTCCACGGTGACTTCCATCTGCAGCTTCGTTCCCGGCTCCGTGTAACCCGATTGCAAATGCGCGAGGGCGATGTATTTCTTGAGGATCGGCGACCAGCAACCGCTCGTGGCGTACCCCACTTGTTTCCCGCTTGCGTACACAGGCACGCTGGTTCGCCATGCAACTGTGGGTAGTTGTGGGGGCAAGCCGACTTCGCCGTAGAGTTTCTCCAACGATTGCCAATCGATTTCCAGGCCCCGAAGTTGCCACTGGGAGCCGCGGCGCTTCTCCTGCTCCAAGGCTTTGGATCCAACGAAGTTGTCGACTCCCTTGTTCAACTTTACCGTCCATCCGAGCCCCAGCTCGAAGGGCGACGACTTCCGTGATTCGATGAGCGCCCGGTGGGCGGGGACGTAGTCCACGTCTATCAGGATCAGCCCTGCTTCGATCCTCGCAACATCCAGTGCGAGAATCCCAGCCGGGGTTATCCCGTACGGCCCTCCTGCTTCCACCAAAGCGTCCCAGAGAGGCTCGGCGCGTTCGGAGTCCACCCAGATCTCGTAGCCGAGATCACCCGTGTAACCCGTGCGGGAGATGGTTACAGGGATTCCCCTCACGTTGGTCGCAGTGACGCGGAAAAACCGCAGGCCGTCCACACCGGCGTCGCTGACGCAGTTTAGAATTTCTCGAGAGGCCGGCCCCTGGATAGCCAAGGCGGCTGTGGAATCGCTGACGTCCTCGATGGTCATCCGGAGACCCGTCGCGTTGTCGTGGAGCCAGCGGAGGTTGGGCTCCGCCGCCGTGAGCCGGAACGTCTCCTCACCGAGGCGCGCCAGGGTGCCGTCGTCGATGACCTTGCCTGTCTCGTCGCACCAGGGCGTGTAGAGAACCTGGCCCAGGGCGCACCGTGACACATCTCTCGTCACGACGCGGTCGAGGAAGCGGACCGCGTCGGGACCCCGAATCATATACTTATGGAGCGGTGAGACGTCGATCAGCGCCGCGCCGCACCGGATGGCGTAGTACTCCCGATCGTGTGTCAGCTCGTAGGAACCGGCCACCACATATCCAGCCCAGCGCCGCCAGTTTTGGGACTGGCAGAGGACGCCGGTTCTGGAGTGGAATGGTGTGCCTCTCAGCATTGCATTTCTTGTGCGGGAATGCCTAG
>Ga0209980_10002118_pt1 | contig 10851 bp, 11 predicted proteins | sample CR02metaG_FD_183611 | JGI IMG/M metagenome (GOLD analysis project Ga0209980, IMG submission 183611) | Deep subsurface microbial communities from Mariana Trench to uncover new lineages of life (NeLLi) - CR02 metaG (SPAdes) (version 2) | ecosystem: Environmental > Aquatic > Marine > Ocean trench... | reverse complement strand
CCTCGCATAGGGCGCTCTGCCCACCCGACGGAGCGCGGCCGCGGTTGAGAAGACTCACCGGCCTGCCCGGTCGATCCCGAAGGCGTCAGGCTCCAGCACGACACGAGGCCGAAGACGTGATGGGTCCCGTGCTGTGTGATCAGAGTTCGACAGCGAGAGGGCCAACCCGGTTCCAGGCTCCCTGCAGTGGGTGCAGAATGGGAAAGGTGCGCACCCACTGGGGCAGTCTCGGCACCACGGCTCTGCTGACCACCTGCCACCGGCGCACGAATCGGCGTTGCCGGCTCGTGAAGCTCAGTCCGTAGGCGGCACGCAGCCGAGGAGGCAGCAGATCGGCGGCCACCGGTCGCAGTGGTGCGAACAGGAACGAAGGCACGAACCGGAATCGGGGGCGCACCACGTGGTTGGCGAGCTGTCGAGCCGGGTCACTTATCTCGAGTCCGGCGAGCCGCTGGCCCATGTAGGCGCGGAAGGAGTCCAGATCTGGTGGGATCAACGTCTCGGGGATACCAAAGAGGCGCGCCACCTGGCGAAACTCCTGGTAGTAACGGCAACGGGTCTCCTCGTCGAACTCGCCGAGGTATCGCTCCTCAACGGCGAGCACGGTGTCGATGAGTGTGGCCAGCACCCACAGCATGAGCTCCGGGTCGTGAGCGTGATAGGGATCGCCGTCTGCAAGTGTTCCGTGGACGCGAAGGTGGGCTCGGTGCGTCTTCTGGATGGCGATCTGCGCTTCGTCAGGCTCACCCAGGCCCACGATGACCATCAGGTCGATGGTGTGCTGGAGACGGGGGAAGAGTCCGTTCACGAAGTCGGAGTGGTCGGCGACGCCGGCGGCTATTTTGGGCTCGGCGAGCTGCAGTAGCAGGGCCCGCGTCCCCCCGAGCAAGTAGATCGGTTGGCGGAGCACGTCCCAGGTCACCGTGCCCGGCCCAAAAGGCGGTCCCACAGCGGTCATGCCCCGACGCTAGACGGTCAGCCAAATGCCAGCCAGCACATGTCAATGTCAGACCTGATATTGCAGTCACTCTCGGTGGGGTCCCATAGGCCTTACCGATTGTCGGGGGTTCCTGCAGGCGTGACGAGTACGGCCGAGGTTCGGTTTACCGCCACACCCCGCCCTCCAACGGGCTAGCAAGTGACGTGGAGAATTGCGTTGACCGGATGCTCCTCGATCGACCGGAGCAGCTCGCACGCCTCCGACGTGGGTAGGGCGATCAGCTCCACCCCCTGGGCCTCAGCCTCTTCCCACACCTCGGGCATGATCGGAAGCCGCCCACTTGCCCCCGTCCCCACCACCAGTTGTGGCGCCGACCAGGGGACCTCCTCGTGCGGGGAGAGCGGCGTGTGGCCGTACCGGTTGCGGTAGGGCTTGGACGGCCCCTTCTTCCGGCGTCGCACCCGGTCTGCCTCCACCACCACGTCGTGGTCGAAACGCTCGCCGTCGATCAGGATGGCCCCAAAGCCGGGATAGTCCACGTCCACGCTCGAACCATACGCCCATCGGGACCCACGGGAGCACCGATCACCCCATATGGGCGATATCGCACACCGGACGAGGTGTACCCAAACGCATCTCGGCGCTCGCATGAGATGGGCTACGAAGGTGCTCGACTGATCATCGATCCCGGGACTATCAAGTGAGACGGCCAGCCATCATCGTAAGGCCGAATGCGCCGTCAGGGCAGGAGTGAATCATCTCGCCGCCGGCTCAAGTGGGTGACTGCTGGATCTGGAAGGAAACCCGAGCCATCAGCTCGTGGAAGCGACCGAGGGTTACCGGTTGGCCCGGCCGACCGGCTGGTGCTGGAGAGGTGGCGGACACTCCAACGGCTGTCGCCAATATGGGCGCCGACGCGGTTTGGAAATACACCGACACAAGATCGTCGTAGAAGGTGAGCCCGGTCGCACCCAGGCCGAGAGCGAAGGCGGATAGGGCAAGGCGGCCGGAGACGATGCCTGCTTCGAGTTGAGCTGCCCGGTAGCCGCGAGAACCGAGATTGTCGAGCAGCGGGTCGAGCAGGGCGCTGTGAAACACGGTATAGGCCGAGTCGCCGCCAAGGGGTTGGCCGAAGCAGAGTGTGGCCCCTTCCTTACGGGGTGACTCAACCTCACCAACGGAGGCGACCCTGTCCCTCATCCATCGATACTTTCCGGGCTTGACACCGTCGACTGCATGGACATTCAGGTAATGCTCGAGCAATGTGCCCCGTGGCGCGGCGTCCAGAGGCACCGCTCGGGTGGCCGCCGCCATCGGCCAGGTCAGCGATTCGTTAGACACCGAGTCGTGACGCATGACGCGGGTGGAGCCTCGTCGCAGAATGACGGCCTCGATTGGATCACCTGCCTCGAAAGCTGGCTCGTCGACCCGAGTGGGGACCGGCGAGCTGACCTCGACGGCCGCTTTCTGCCATGGAGCGACCTCAGCAGGCGCCAGAGCGCTGCCTTCCTGAGCGGCGACGACCATGGGCAGGCGGATCGGACGGGGAGCGACCGGAGCCACATCGGGGTGCAGTGGTGGGAGAACATTGGGATGAATCGCGCCGGGTTCGGCATGGGGCGACTCCGCCCCTAGCGCCACGACGGCCAGGGGAACCTCGTCGATCCCATCGACGCCGACCAAGGAGGCCACAGCCTCGTCGGCGAACCCACAGAGGATGCGAACACCGAGGCGGTGAGCATCCGCCACGGCGGCCAGGTTGGCGAGCATGGTCCCGGCGTCCCAGTAGAGGTGACGCCATCCCCGCTCCCCGTACTTCCAGGTTGTCCGCCACACCAGACCTGTGAGCACCAAGGCGACGGGCGTGGTGAGCGACAGGGCGGCAAGGAAATCTCCCTGTCGTAGCTGGACAAGTCCAAACTCCTTGGGAGCGAAGTGGTACACACCCGCTGCTATGCCTTCCACGTCATGGCCGGCAATCACGTATACCTCTACAGGATGGAGATTCCCGGCCGACATGGCGGTTCGGAAGAAAGACTCCTCCGGGGCTGATCCGGCGGTGCGAGTGACGCCGGCAGCGAGATAAAGAAGAGTGGCCAGCAGGGTCGCGTCGAGTGGATGCGGTTCGCCGCGCCCACCGCTCAGCACCCTCACTGCCGATGGAGTCGAGGTGACAAGCTCGCGGGACAGAGGAGATATCGAGAGGTCTCGATACTGCTTGAACGGTGACGGCCGGTTGTGGGGGTCGAGCCGCGGGAAGTTGACCAGCGGCCGAAGGGCCGGCGTGCCGTGCTTGGTCGAATGATGAATGACGTCCGCCGCGTCTCGGGTGTTCGTCATGTCAGCTTCTGCTCAACTGGGTGTGATATATCACAGTTTGTTTATGGGATCAGGCTATGCGAACCAAAGCAGCGGCGACCATCAGTCTGAGTGGACTGCTGGCGCTACAGGGACAACAGCATGAGTATCCACACCACCAGTAACTCCTACGATTCTCATGGCCGCCCCTTTCGTTGATGAAAGCCAAAGGGGTGGCAAACCACCGGGACGGCGGTGGTGACCCGACCGAACTGGACCAATCAGTTCAACCGGCGAACAATTGACGGGAACCTACGGGGCCAGAAAGAGGCGACGGCAGCTCCAGCCGTGAACGCTGCCGCAATGATCGACGCGATCCCAAACAGCGAAACCGTTTCGTTTCCCAGGGCAATCAAGACGCCTGCGAATCCGAGGACCAGTCCTGCCTTCGTATCGAGGCCATCGAAATGGGACAGTTGTGCATGCCGCTCTGATTGATTGATCTCCAGCAATAGGTCGAGCGATGAGCTTGCACAGTCATGACCCGACGGTACGAGGCGGCTAGGACAGATTGCCGCGGGCCACAACGACTCCAGATGGAACTGGCGTCCCAGGCGTATATGGAGTCCTTTAGGTACTAGAGAACTCCCGAGCAAGCATGTCCTATCTCCTAACCAGGACTCGTTGGACTGACCAGGGGGTTTGCCACCCCGTGTCAAACCGCGCGCCCTGGAAACAGATGCGGTAATGGGGGAGGGGCCTGTGGTTGCTTGGGGTTTTCGGGGGTTGGCCGGTGGAGGTCAAACGGGGGTCAGAAAGATCGCTGCTCTGATAGGGCCCGACCCGGAACACACGTCTCAGTAGATGATGTCGAGCGAGTAGCGCAGTGCCCGGTCGAGTTTGGCTCTTGTGCCCAGGTCCAGCCTTCCCACGGGTTGAGGGTCGAGGTCGGCTTGGGCGACGGTCATGACGTTGTCACAGTTGATCACTGCCTCGTCGGGTAGTCCGTGCTCAGGTCCTACCTCCACCTCTGAGGGGATCCCACGCTTGGTTCGAGTGATGGGGGCGCAAGTGACCGTGCTCAGTAACGGGATTGCCGCATTCCGCGTGAGGACACACACAGGCCGGCGACCTGAAGGCGGCCCGAGGTCGGCCCACACGATGTTGTTTCGCGCTACCACTCAGGAGCTGTTTCGGCAGCGAGACGACGCGATGCTTCCAACAGCGCCGCATCTGGTGGGTACTTGGTGTACCCCTCGACCAGCCGCTTGTCGGCCTGGGCCCACTCGTCGGCCTGGAGAACGGCCAGCGCTGCTCGGCGCAGTAGCTCAGACCGACTGACCTCCGCCCTTTTTGCCAGCTTGTCGAGTTTGGCCACGAGATCGTCGTCGAGTTGAACCAACACTTCACGTCTTGCCATCACCATATGATAGAACATATGACTGCGGGGAGGTCGCGTCTAGGGCGTCGTCGAACACGCGCCCACACCAACCCGGACTGTCTGCGAGAGGGGCTCCCCTGGTGTGACGTCCAGCGATCGACGACCCTCTTCCATCGGTTACCCGGCATCCGTACGTTCGGGGAATGGTTGCCTTTGCACAAGCACAGTCCAGCGTGAGTTTCCCCACCCGTTACCGCGACGCCGTGCCCGGGCTGCGTTTGCGGATCTTCGACCAGAACGAGAATGAGGTGCCGAAATCGGTCGAGTCGGTCGAGGTCGGCGACGATCTGAGAGCGGTTGTGACCTGGGGAACCAGCGTTCTACCCGTCGACATGTCGAGGGAGTGGGGTGTCTCGATGGATGAGCTGGTCGCCACCGCGACGAAGAACGTCCATGAGCTCCCGTTTCAGAGGAAGGCGCTCAATGACGGAGAGCCGGGTCCCGTCGTGGCGACGGCGGGGCATCATTGGACCTCGAGTCTCATCACCAGCCTGGACGACGACGCGAAGGGGCCTGAGGGAGCCATCGTGGCCATCCCACGTGCCGACGTGATGCTCACCGCTCCCGTGGTGGGTGCAGCGACGGTCGACAGCCTGGAGAGCATGATGCTGCTGTGCGACGAGATCTATGACCGGGCCGACGCCGGCGTTTCGCCCCATGTCTGGTGGTCCTGGCATGACGGCCTCTACAGGATCACCGATCGCCAGCGGGACGGGGAGGTCGATATCGAGCCTTCGATGAACGTCAGCGCCTTCTACTTCGTTGCGGCCCTGGAGCATCTGGTGAATCCGTGTGAGGAGTGCGGCCCGACCGGCCCCGCCTGACCGATTCCGGAGGCCAGGGGCCCCCTCACCACCACGCGGAGTGGCCGTTGATCACTTGCGACGGCTTCTCTCACCCTCGGCGAACCCAGCGGCTCGAAAGACACGAGCGAAAGCCTCGCCTTGTCTTTGCTCTTCGGAGGCCTCCGGGTAGGAGGTCTCTTCGCCGGTCTCAGCCTTTTCAACCAAGACCTCGGCCTCGGCTCGCATGAGAGCACGGACCAGGGGTGCCACGCGCGACTTGGGCAGATGGTGAGAGCTGATCTGAACCTTGTCTTGGGCGTACCGTCGATAGTGCAGGTCGGCGATGACCGACAAGAGGTCGTCGAGGTCTTCGCCATAGATGGCTTCGATGCGTCTCATGGCAGCATGGATACCGCGGCGAAGTGACAGGAATTGAGATTGGCTCTCCGGTCGGCACGCGCAGCAGGTCCCTTCCTCTCATCGACGGGAACACCGTGGTGAGCACCGGTAGGCTCGCCGGGCCGTGACAGACGACCGCATGCAGCAGGTGCTGAAAGACATGGTGGCCGAAGATCCCGATCGCGGGCGGACCGCACAGTCCGTCGCCGATTGGCTCACCGCGGGTGAGGGTGTCGAGATGATCGATCTGGCCGGCGTGCAGCGCTTCGCCTGGTATGGCCTGCCGGTGAAGTGGCTCGGTTCTCCCGATGAGCACAGATGGGTGCTGGCGGCCGCAGCCGAGTTGTTCGACCGTCTCGACCTGCCCCGGTATGCCACGGTGTGCCGGAGCGCGGAGACCGAGGAGATCCTCGACGCCTACGCCGTTTCGAATCAGGCGGGATTGAAGGCTTTCCGCAAGGCGCACCAACGCTCGGGTGTCGACCCACCCGATCTCGACGACTTCGTCTGGGGCGACATCATGGGTATCGAGGAGGCGGTCGCTCAGGGCGCGGCCGAGGGGGCTCTGGAAGAAGCGATGACACAAGGCACCCTGGTCCCGGGGGCGCGGGGTTGGAGGTCGGTGGCAGCCGAGGTCACCGCCGGTGTGCTCGATTCCGCTCACCCCACCCTTCCTGGTCAGACTCACCGCACCGCCATCGTGACCGAACGGCTCGACGGCTGGCTCAGAGATGTCGAAGGACGCAGTCCAATCCTCCACACCCTTCGCTCCCGTCAAGTGAACCGGCTGTTGCATCCGATCCCCGTGCCCGAAAACGTCGCCGAGCGGATCGAGCCGATCATCTGGTTCCTCGGCCGGGTCGACGAGGGCGCCCGGCTGACCCAGGCCGGGTATGTACCAACCACCATGGTGAGGGAGGGCTGGGAGCGATTCTCGTGGGATCTGGGATGGACCGACCGGCCGCCACGCACCGAGACCGAGGTGATTCAGATCCACGAGCTCCATCTCCTGCTGCGGAGGCTGGGTGCGGTGCGACGGCGGGAAAAAGAGCTGCGGCTTTCACGGCTCGGCGACAGCATGCGTGATGATCCACAGGTGGCGTGGCGCAAGGTTGCGGCAGGCTTGAGCGACGGGGAGTGGGCCCGGGCGGTGGCCGAGGTCTTCACCCTGCTTCTCGTCGGAGGTGAGACCCTCGATCGAAAGCTGGAATCAAAGGCGAGGGCCATCGTCGCCCAAGCAGGATGGCGCACCGACGGCGAGCCGCCCGACACCGACGCCGTGGCTTCGGCCTGGTGGACAACCCGTCGGCCGCTCCGTGTGCTGGGCGGATTGGAACGAGGTGGTGACCGGAGGTCCCCGACCACGACACTGACGGGGTTCGGCCAGGCCACCCTCCTCGAACAGATCCGGGCGGAGGCGACCGGACCTCGATCACGACCGTGACAGCACCGGGTCCGTCAGAACTCGGCCGGTCGGTGGTGGTGCATCCGGGCGGCGACATTCCATCCGCGTGGGCAGAATGCGATCGGATGGTGGTCGGTCCAGCCTTGTTCTCAAATCGCGCTCAACTTCTGGCCACGGTCAACGACCTACAGCGGCGCTATGTGCGACGTGTCCCGACGGTGATCGAACTGGGAGTCGACAACACGGAACTGAGCGAACCCGAATCGACGAACTCGCCTCCCTTCGAGCTTGGAGGGACCTTCACATTCCTGCGCGAGAGATTGGCCAAAGCTGTCTGGCACAACTCCTACGACGCCAGAACAGACCAGTTGATCTGGTGGTGGGCGCAGAAAGCCGAGGCGCGTCTTCAGGTGTCGGTGAGCGGGCCGGCCGATGTCCTTCTCCCGGACGGTACGCCGGCATGGATCGACGGTGGCCCTCGTCAGGAGATAGACATCGCCGGGAGGATCATCCACCACGAATCCATAGGACTCGGACTCGAGAGGACCCTGTCGACCCCCCAGGAGACGGTCGAACGCCTGGCCCAGGATCAGAAGGCCGCCGTGTTGCATGATGTTGGCCCTGCGCGCATCATCGCTCCGGCCGGCTCAGGGAAGACGAGGGTGTTGACAGCTCGGTTCAGACACCTGATCGAGAAGCGTGGAATCGAGCCCGAGATCGTCACCGCCCTGGCCTACAACCGTCTGGCAGCAGCCGAGATGCGGGATCGGATTCCGGATGGACATCGACTCAACATCAGGACGATCCATTCGCTCGGTTGGGAGATTCTCCGAATGGCGAAGCCCCATCTGCGACTCATCGACGAAAGGGAGCAGCGGCAGAGGCTTCAGCCCATCGTTTCGGCTCCTCCCCGTGTGAATACTGATGTCATCGGCCCCTATCTCGAGGCTCTCGGCGAAGTTCGAGTCGGCCTTCGTTCTCCTGAGGAGGTCGAGAGTGAACGAGATGACATTCCGGCTTTCGCCGAGGCTTTCCGTCGCTATCGGGACACTCTCGACTCTCGAGGCGAGGCAGATCACGATGAGCAGATCTACGCGGCCATAGAAGCCCTTTGCCGTCAGCCCGACCTGCGTGCCCACTGGCAGAATCAATGCCAGCATCTCTTGGTCGACGAGTTCCAGGACCTCACCCCCGGATACCTGCTGCTGCTCAGGCTTCTCGCCAGCCCGGGGATGAATGTGTTCGGCGTTGGAGACGACGATCAGGTCATCTACGGCTACGCCGGTGCGGACCCTGGATTCCTGATCGGGTTCGAGGACTTGTTCCCGGGCGCCAGAACGCATGCCCTCGAAGTCAACTATCGGTGTCCGGCGGATGTCGTTGAGGCGGCGGCGACACTCTTGAGCTACAACTCGAGAAGAGTCGACAAGGTGATTCGTGGATCGGCCGAATCGAAGGGACTGGAGGTCATTCGAGCGCCGGGAGACGACCTCGGGATCATCGCAGCCGACCACGTCACAGGTCTGTTGGAGAAGGGGGCAGCTCCGGATTCGATCGGCGTTCTTTCCCGGGTGAACTCCACCATCTTGCCTGTCCAGGTCGCGCTGGCAGCGAGAGGTATCCCTTTTCAGTCGATACTGACGACAAGCGTCCTCAACCGGACTGTTCTACGGGCTGCTCTTGCGTGGGTACGTCTTGGCATCGACCCGGGCTCCATGAGCCGTAACGACCTCTTCGAGGCCGTTCGACGACCCGGCCGGGGAATCAACCGGTTGTTTGGCGAGCTGATCGGACCCAGGAGGGGACCGTTCTCGGTGGAGGTTCTTGCGGAGATCGGCCAAGACCTCGAAGGTCGGCGTCTCGAGAGATGGAGAGGGTTTTGCGATGACATTCTGCTGGCGGCAAAGGCAGCCAGTTCGACGCCCCGATTGCTCGAAGTGCTCGCAACTCAGATCGGACTCGATCGAGCGGCCACTGCCCTCGATGCCGGGCGGTCCCGGGCCGACCGCGCTTCCCAGAGCGACGATCTTGCGGCGCTGCGACGACTCGGTGCCCTGGGCCCGGAACCCGGGTCATTCGAGCCCTGGCTCAGGGAACAACTGTCCGTCCCGTCGTCACCAGACGGTGTGACGCTGTCGTCGGTTCACAGGGCGAAGGGACTGGAGTGGGATCACGTCTTGGTGTTCGGCGCCGATAGCGGGTCAATGCCTCATGCGCTGTCCGACGACATCGAAGAGGAACGTCGGGTGTTTCATGTGGCGATCACTCGAGGAAGAGAGTCGGTGACGGTCCTCTCCGACAAGGACCGACAGTCACGGTTCCTGGCCGAGTTGGAGGGGAAGGCCCCGGTTGTCGCTGACGCCCCGGAGTCGAAACCTCCTCCTCGCCGTGCTCGTCGTGAGGACGTTGGTCTGTCCGTGTCTCCGGGTGACTTGATTTCCGTACCCGGGGGGCACGAGGGAGTCGTAATCGAGATCGAGGCGAACGGGGTGCTGGTTCGACTCGGAGAAGGCGGGGCCGAGATGCTGATTTCGTGGGGTGAGAGAATCAGCAGAGATGGGCGCACCGGTGAACTGGCGCACGGACTCGACACCGATGCCAGCGAGTTGGTCGACAGACTCAAGGCCTGGAGGCTCGAGAGGGCAAGGTCGCAAGGAGTACCGGCCTTTGTCGTATTCAATGATCGGACCCTGGAGGCCATTGTTTCGGCACGGCCCTCCAGCCCTGAGGATCTCCTCGAGGTCCCCGGGATTGGTCCTGCCAAGCTCGAAGCCTACGGGGACGATCTACTTGATCTTCTTGCTGATGCTTGAGCTCCGGGAGGAGGGAGTTCAGCTGTCCAGGCCTCGTCAACCTCGCTGGCGGCGATGGCAAGCATTGCCTCCTCGGTTTAGTCGACGTCCGGTGGATCCGGAGTCCATGTGCCCGAGTTCAAATCAATGAACATAATGAGCGCAGCCCATGCTGCCCTCTTGTTTCCGTCAGGCAAGGGGTGGTTCCAGGCGAGTCGACAGAGAAGTACTGCCGCCTTGTCGTAAGGGTCTGGGTAGAACTCCTCATCGCCGAATCCGGCTTGCGGGCGCATGGAGAGCAGAGTCGGCCAGATCAGAGCGGGATGCCTTGATTAGTACGTCGGCACCGATTCCGGTGACCTGTTCGGCCAACCAGAAGTACTCCCCCAAGGTGACGTATCGAGTCACCTAGTGAGGCGTTCTAGGAGTTCCCTGTCTCGCTCTAGGAGGCGCTTCGCACGGCTCGTGAAGGCTTTATCTTCTCGAACCCTCTCTATCTCGTGCTTCAAAGCGTCGACGACTAGCGCGTTGACGCTTGTGCCCTTGACGCGCGCAACGGCCTCGACGTCGTCGGCGAGATCGTCGGGCAGCCTAACGGTCGTTTGTTTCGGCATGATTGCATGATAGCACGACATCACGATTCGTCATCGTTTCTCCGCTCGAACACCCACCAGGCTCGGAGTTGAACCGCAGCGCGCTGACCAGGGGTTTCGCAGGGCCGCATCAAACCGCGCGAACCTGGAATTTTCTCCAGCGACCAAAAGAAACCCAGCAACCAATTGACTTTTCGA
>Ga0209980_10002117_pt1 | contig 10852 bp, 12 predicted proteins | sample CR02metaG_FD_183611 | JGI IMG/M metagenome (GOLD analysis project Ga0209980, IMG submission 183611) | Deep subsurface microbial communities from Mariana Trench to uncover new lineages of life (NeLLi) - CR02 metaG (SPAdes) (version 2) | ecosystem: Environmental > Aquatic > Marine > Ocean trench... | reverse complement strand
CCATGGGAAACTTCAACCCCTGATTGCTCAGACGCTGCTTCCCGGTACTAGAAAGGTGTACGAACAACTCCTTTCGCGGGACTTTAACCCGCTAGACACACCGCCGATGACGGCATGCGGTCAGACTCGACTTAATACATTACACATGCTGCGGTCAACGATTCCGCAATTAAATCGAGTCTGACCCCTTTTTCGCGTCTTCTCACCACCTCCCTCACTTTGTGGCGGGACAAGGTTCGAAATGACAAGGAGGTAAAATAAAATTGAAATTTCTTAGGAGGAAGGATTCGTAGATGATACCACCGGTTTCTCTTTCAGGAAGACTAACAATAGCAGACCGATCAATATCCAGAGGACTTCGCGCAGTCGGCGGATCAACGCAAAGGTAATGCCCGTGACTTCGTCGTATCCAAAACTCAGGAGCAAAAAGAGATACCCGCCTTCCTGAGCCCCAAGACTACCCGGGATAAAGAACCCAGCCCCTTTAATCAACACGGAAATCGCCGCTATGGAAAAGGCTGACAGCAGGGTGACGTCCATTCCCAGGAAATACAAAATGGCGTACACCTCGAATGTCTCGATCGTCCACGCCACAAAATAAATCAACACGGCCAACCGAAAGGTGCCGCCTCGTTCACGATAAAACCCTCGAATGGTGTTGTCTAAGTCCAGCAGCTGGGTTTCACGGGATTCCAGAAATCGTATTGGCAGCCGGATCTTTCGAAGGATGGTGAGCAGCCCCAAGCCAATGCCATACCGTTGCATCACAAACAACAGGAGGAGTCCAAACGCGAGCATGCCCAGACCCACACCCGCCATCAGCACATTGTAGTCGGATCCTCCGAGGATCCAAAACGTCAGGCCAATCCCCAGGAACATAAAGAGTATCTGGGCCAGGATCATGGCGGTCTTCGCGGTCACGAGGGAAGCCAACGCATCAACCACGGGAACATCATATGGTTTAAGCAGGTAGGCTTTCATGGGTTCTCCAACCACTATCCCGGTCGGCGTGGTGACATTGATCGCTTCTCCTGCCATCCGCACGGCGAACAAGCGAAGAAAGCTCACTCGATCGGCCCAAGGTCCTAGGGTTAGCTGCCACCCATACGCCTCGAGTACATACACGGCGAGCAGGGGCAACAATATAATGCCAATTGGGACAACGCCCAACTGTTCAGTGGTGTGGATGATTTGAGATGGCCCAACGTGCCAAATCAACACACCGAGTACCGTTAGACCGATAACAAGGAAGACGAGTCGAATCACGGGGTTAGGACCTGTGAAAAGATAACTTGGACAAGATCACGCCAAGATTTGGGTCGGATTTGGACGGAACGATTGAGAAAAAACCGAGGCATAGCATGCCTATGTTGAGGTGTTTTTGATTGAGGCGCGTTCAAAGATGGCCCGAAGATGGGATGCAAGATGTCCAAGTTATTTTTTTACAGGCCCTTGGCTCAAATGTAAAGAGTGCTGCATCATGCAGTGATGCGTAAAGAATTTTTCGCGCTTCACGAATCACGCTTCACACGACTTCAACCTATTAGGAGGGGTGTGGAAGAAACGGTTTATGGAGGGTCCAGGCCATCATCAGTGCAAAAAAAGTTGATCCCACGGCACCCAACCATAAGAACCACGGCAGGAAACCGAGGCATGCGAACAACAAGACCACGACGGAGAAATCCCGATTGGCCACATTGCCAAGGATAAACTCCAGCCGTGTTCGTTGTGCCGGACTGATTTGCCGCCAAGCCTTGGGATTGGCTTTCATGTACCGCACCCGATTCACAAACCAAAACGAAACACCATTCCCCATGACCGCGATGGTCCCGAGCACGAGCGGCAGAGAGCTCTGTTGCCAGGGCCCTGTTACATACGCACCCCAGGCAATGCCGGCAAAAATGGCCATGTGCACGACGTTATCCGCAATGATATCCAGCTCTTGTCCAAAACGAGATTCAGCAAACGTCAACCTCGCGACCTCCCCATCGCAGCAATCCACCACCACGGATATTTGGAACAGTATTGCTGCAATAATGCCCAATTCATAGGATCCGTTGGCAAAGAACATAGCACCAAGCAAACCAATGAGCATAGACACAATCGTGATCGCATTCGGGGAGACACCCAACCGAATGAAAAGTCGTGTCAACACACTAGAAATTTTTCTGTTGACGTACCGATCGACGAGTCCGTCCATGCCACCTTTCACGGTTTGCAAGGAGTGACACAACATCTGTTCCGCTCGTCGCAGCCCTTGAGGGCCACGGGCATCGAGGAAATTCTTGGACGTCGTCGACACGGTATTCACTATGCCTTCCGCCGCGGCTTGTTCAAGGGCCAACCGAATGGGCCCGCCAGCCGAGGATTTCCAGGCGCCGGAGACTCCAAGTAAACGCGATGGCAAGACCACCAAGTCGGCAGCCGGGGCAATACGGTATTCGTCCTTCCCGATTTCATTCGGGGTTTCCATGGCCTGATCCTGAAACACGACCCGATGATTCATGCCACGTGGATGGGGATCTGCTCGCATCACGACACCGGGATTCGCCTTCCAGCCTATATCCCCGGGCCGCCCGATGGCGACCATCACTCGTCCATCCTTGACTCCTGCCCCCAGTGAATCCACCAACGACGGGGTAAACACGATATGGCAGCCCAGAATGAGACACGAGCCCTTAATTTCATTCGCTAACGTTTCCCAGGTCTGAGGATCACCAGGTGGAAACTCTCGTACCGGTAGCCAACGAATGGTGGCTTTGACCCGGTCATCCCCATGGATGAGAGACCGAAGTTGCTGCTCTTCGTCGCCAACCAACGCCAAAATCTGAGAAATCCCCGCTCGCTGCAGAGTGAACACAGCCCGCTGAAAAATGGTCAACCCGCTAATGCGGGTCAACGCATTCACCTGGGTTCGATCGGTCGCCAGCATTAAATCAAAGACGCCGGAAGAAGCCAATAGAATCGCGGTGTCCACGGTGCTGACTTCGGGTTTATTAAGCGTGCTATCCATTACGACTTAGATCCCTATCACGTTCAGGCAACTTCGGCAAGACGTCATTTTGCGCACGGGCCACATCTTCTGGAAAGTCTATTTCGATCCACGGCAGCCCACCGATCTTTTCCACGCCTACCAGAGTGGCCTGAAAAAAATCTCGCAACGCATCTTCGTATTCCATATCCAGGAGACCTTGACTGATCCATACCTCCACCGATTTCACTAAATTCGTCGCATCATGCCGGCTGACTCTTAAAAATCCCACGCCCTCACCAGCTTCGTCATAGGTTTCCGGCATCTGCTTCGTGAGGGCAATAACACGGCCCTGCAAAACCACAACCATGCATTCTTCCGTGTCATGCACAACGGTTTCATCCATCAGCAAGACATTGTTATAGGAGGAGAACACCAGTCGTTCGAGAATGGAGGGATGGAACAACACATCCGCATCCATGATCACCGTATCATTATCTAATAAGGCTTGCCGCGCCACCCACAACGACACAATACTGCCTCGTTCATACTTCTCGTTCACCAAAAAATGGACAGGAATTGATCCCGACCATGAGGCGACGGCCTCTCGAATCAATTCCTGTTTATACCCAACAACGATGGTGACTTCTGAAATGCCGACATGCTCCAGGGCTTCAAGATATCGAACGAGAAGTATTGTTTCTCCAATCCGAAGCAGGCATTTCGGAGTGAAGGATTGGAGGCGCCGCCCCACACCGGCGGCGAGAATCACGGCTTTCATACGTTAACCATTCTGAAGCTTCTTCAGTTTCATGAGCATCAACAGGCCTGTTGACGCTCGGAGCATACGCGAAGTACGTGAGCACGACAACGGACCGAGAACGCCGCTGGCGGACCCTTCGGCCATACTCAGGGCATGCTTTTTCAACAGACCCTCACACGATTTCCTTGAACACGGTAACAAAACCTTCAAAATCAGCTTGCGTGAGTGCGCCCATATTCGCCACCCGAAATATTTTGTCGCTCAAATGACCTTGTCCCGCATAAATGACATACCCTCGCGCCTTTAACCGATCATGCAAGTCTTGATAGATCAGGCCTTCGGGCAAATAAAACGCCGTCAACGAATTCGATTGCCTCTCAGAAGGCAAGACCGCCTTGATCCCAAGCGCGCCGAGCCCCTCACGTATCAACGCGGCAGAGCGGGCATACCGTTGAATACGATTTTGCACCCCCTCTTCCAACAATTCATTCAGGGCTTCATCAAGGGCCGCATACACTTGAATGGCTGGAGTAAACGGAACGCTGCCCTGTTCCTGTGCTTCAAAATAGCGGGAAAGATTGAGATACATGGAACGCTTAGGATACTTCGCAATTCGCTCGATAAATCCCGTCCGGATCAGAACGAACGATGCTCCCGGAAACCCTTGGATGCATTTTCCTGCCGTCCCAGCCACGACATACATATGGGACCCTGCGATATCGAGGGACTCTCCGCCCAAACCACTAACCGAATCCACCACACAGACCCGGTTCATGTCATCCACCATCTTCGCGATTTCATTGACCGGATTGATTAACCCCACCGTGGTCTCATGATGCACAATCGCCACCGTTTGGACTTCCCTGTGAAGCTTGAGGACAGTACGGATTTTTTCCAGATCAGGGACGGTATCCCAATCCAATTTTATCTCAGGGATCCCGAGCCGCTGACTGGTAACAATGTCGGAAATGCGTTGCCCATACATGCCATTATTGATGGTCAACACACGTTTTGCCATTGGCAAACAAGAGAGCACTGCGGCTTCGACGGCGGCCGTTCCTGATCCGGTCAACAGGATCGCCGTATACTCAGACTCAGCCCCTGGCACAAAGGCCTGAAGCAATTTCTGGCGAACATTCTGGATCAATTCCCCACATTCGGATTCTCGATGGCACATATCTGGAATGGCGAGTGCCTTCCTCACCCGATCTGACACATTCACCGGTCCTGGGTTAAGTAGGATCATTGGTTACATCACTCCTCATTCTTCTTAGGATTAGAAAGCAGAAAGACGTGATCCGTAAAGCGTGATCCGTGAAGCGTAAAAACCTTCTTTTCGTTACGCATAACGCTTCACGCTTCACGTCTTTCGAGCGCTGCCCGAAACCGCTTCGTCAGATCGGCTGGTCCCACTGCGACCCGATCGGCATCTTCAATTTGCTCATTCACTTTGATCAGCAAGAAACTTGGGCCCTCGTGTTTCAACATATCCTTGAATTCATATACAATATCTTCCCGTTCCCATACCCGCTCGATATTCACATAGCCCGCAGCCTTGGCTATTTGGTCCAATCGAACCATTCGAGAAAACGTGGGTTGGTTGCCAGTCGTCCCATATACTTCGTTATCAAACACAACGTGGATCAGATTCTTTGGCTTTACTGCCCCGATTGTAGCGAGCGTCCCCATGCCCATCAATACATTGCCATCCCCATCAAACACGATCACCGTCTTCTCCGGTTGGGCTAATGCCAATCCCAGTCCAATGGAAGCCGCAACTCCCATTGATCCAATCATATAAAAATTTTGTGGCCGATCGTAAATCTTTTGCGCTTCACGGGATGGAAACCCATTGCAAATGATGACGGGTTGGTCAGTCACGAGCTCAAACAACGCCTGCATGGCTTGGGCTCGACTTTGCATCACGCCCTCTTCGGGTCTCATGTCAGTGTATCCTTCTTACCCATGACGAATATAGCCAGGTGGTCAAAAAGATCGTCCAGCAAGGCCGCAGGCAGGGAGAAGGCCGAGGCGTACAGCAGTACGTCGAGACCTTCGAGCGCGAACGGCGCGATGAGCGCCAGGTTTGTGAGCCCGAAGGCCGAGAACGCAGCTGGCGGTCTTTTTGACCATCTGGCTAAGGTTGAACAGTTTTCACCACTCCCTTTTTCAAAAACAGCGCAACGGGAATACGCTGTTCCATAAAGGTTTTCGCGGTCCACTGAAGATCATCGGCTATGGTGTGTTCAGAAAGAGTTCGGTGGGGAATCCGAATCGTGTCCATGAGTTGTGGCATGGTTTCCCCCATGATGAGATGCTCCGGATCATCTTTTCCTTCAAAGCCACGCCAGGCAATAACCATGACGCATGGAATGGTGTAAATCAGATTCAGCGACATCAACACATTCAAGGCATTCCCCAACCCTGAATTTTGCATGAGCACGACCGGGATTTTTCCCCCAAGAAAGGCACCGGCAGCCATCGCCACGGCTTCATCTTCACGTACAGCCGGGGTATAAAGGCGCCGCTCCCCCAACACTTCGATAATTCCGCCGAGAATCGTGTCAGGAACACCGGTAAAAAAATCACACCCAATGCCTTCTAAGGCTTGAACAAATTCGTCACTCTCAATCATGCCGTCGGCAAGCCTCCCTGAAATGTTCCAAATCGGACAGTTTTCATGAAATCGAAGGCCCCTTGGAAATGGAGGTCATAAAGGCAGATTAAAAGAAAAACGGCCAGCACACAAAACAACTAGCCGCTCAACGAGAGGGATTATAACGAACCGGTTCTCCGGTTCTCAAGAAAATGAGGAATGGCACTGAGAACTTGGAAAAATCAGGAGATTGCAGCCTCAACACACCCAGTGTACACTCCCCACCGCAAGGCAACAGAGGCAATCGGCACGCTGAAATACACGAGGAGTGTTGAGCTCATGAAAGGCAGAAAACCATCGGCAGGCGCCTACACCGACGCCCATGCCCAAAGCGGAATTACCACGCCATTACCCGAGTTAGAAACATGGCCGAATCAATACGCTGGGTATGAGATTACCATCAAGATCCCGGAATACACCGCGATATGTCCCAAGACCGAGCTCCCTGACTTTGGGATCATCACAATCCACTACATGCCTCACAAAACCTGCGTGGAACTCAAATCGTTAAAAGTCTACATTCATGCCTACCGCAACATTGGCATTTTTTACGAAAACGCCGTGAACCGCATCCTCCAAGACCTGGTCAAAGCCTGCAAACCCAAATGGGCAACTGTCACCGGCATCTTTACCTCACGCGGTGGATTGAGTAGCACCATTCTGGCCAAGTATCCAAAATAGGCACACCTCTTCCTTGAGGCCAAAGCCTTTAGGCTGATTCATAACCTCAACACGCTGCGAGACTGGAATCCAAGTGGATGTAATTATTTTAGCAGAAGAAAACTGAGGAGGAAGAGGAGACAGCCTAGTTATTTTGGTAAAAATCTCTAATCGTACTCACGACCAACTCCATCTGGGTTTCAGACAACTCAGGATAAATCGGCAAGGAGAGCACTTCGGTGGCCATTCGCTCGGAGACAGGCAGGTCACCTTTTTGATAGCCCAAGGGTTGAAAGCATTCTTGAAGATGCAACGGAACCGGATAATACATTTTGTGTCCAATTCCCTGTTCTTTGAGATAGCCCATTAGCTGATCACGCTTTTTCGCTCGAATCGTGTATTGATTAAAAACATGGACGTTCCCTGGAACCGTTCGCGGCAATGTCACCCGATTGAGCAAGCCAGCCTCGGCAAACAGTCGTTCATAGTCCGCGGCGTTCTTGGCCCGTTTTTCATTCCATGTATTGAGGTGTTGAAGTTTCACCCGCAACACAGCAGCCTCCATTGCATCCAGCCGGCTATTGAGGCCAATGTGATCATGGTGGTAATCGGAACGGCTACCATGCACACGTAGAGCCAAGAACAATTCCCTGAGCGCTTCATCGTTCGTGGTAATGAGTCCGCCATCGCCGACTCCGCCAAGATTTTTCGACGGAAAGAAACTGAAACACCCGGTATACCCCAGCGTCCCTGCCTTGTGACCATTCCGCGCCGCACCAATCGCTTGGCAGGCATCTTCGATGACCCTGACGCCATGCCGATTGGCCACATCCAAAATCTTTTCCATATCCGCGCACTGTCCAAACAGATGTACCGGGATGATGGCTTTCGTCCGAGGTGTAATTTTCTTTTCGATCTGCTCGGGGTCAATGTTAAACGTGTCAGCCTGAATATCCACAAACACCGGGGTTGCGTGGATCCGCGACACGACACTGGCCGTAGAAAAGAAGGTAAAGGGAACCGTGATGACTTCATCACCCGGCTTCACGTCCAGGGCCAGTAAGGAAAGCAACAGCGCATCACTCCCCGACGCCACGCCCACGGCATACCGACAACCCAGATACCGGGCGATATCCTCTTCAAAGTCGGCAACCCGTTGGCCCAGAATAAAACTCTGATCGTCACAAACCCCTTCAATGGCCGAGAGCACTTCAGTGCGGATTTCTTTGAACTGTACTTTTAAATCTAACAGAGGGACCTTCACGGATGGTTCTTCTCCTGCTACGATGGGTAATTGACAATTTGTCAAATAATCAACGTGTATACGAATTCCAATTTTCGCGGGGCCTTCGAAAAAACTGAGGGCATGTCATATCACAGCTTGTCAAAAAACGAAGAGCATTGAATCACACCTGACGATTAGGAGCAAGTCACACCCAAAGTATGCGGCCACATTTCCTAAAAACCTATCACCTTGTCTAACCTCTATGGAGTATCGGACGATCGAATGAAATATTGCAGTGACTGCGGAGCTTCTACATCCCTTAAAATTCCCCCTGGTGACACGTTACCTCGACATGTCTGTCAGAACTGTGGGACCATTCACTACCAAAATCCAAAAATAGTCGCAGGCTGCATTCCGGAATGGCACGATCAAATTTTGCTGTGCAAACGGGCCATCGAACCTCGATTCGGATTATGGACCTTTCCCGCGGGTTTTATGGAAAACGATGAAACAATCGAAGATGCCGCCATTCGTGAAACGAAGGAGGAAGCCCAAACAATCATAGAACTCGCTGGCCTTTATACGGTATTTAGCATTCCACATGTGAGCCAAGTGTATATGGTCTTTCGCGGGACAATGCAAGAAAATGAATTTGGAGCGGGTGAAGAAAGCCTGGAAGTCCGGCTTTTCAATCTCGATCAAATTCCATGGACGGAATTAGCCTTTCAGGTGATTGAGGAAACCTTGAAACTCTATTGCCAAGATCGTGCAACAAAGCACTTTTCCGTCCACGTTGGCACTATTCAACGCCCGAAAAATTCGTAATCCGTCGCTTGTTGCTCGCGTTTCGTTTTTTTTTACAAGCCACTAGCGACGTCCCACATTTTACGAGGCCGCATAGACAATCACGGCATACCGTGCAGCCTTGCCAAGCCCAATCCAAAACAGGGCAGGGAGCCAATGGACCCGCAACCATCCCCCAGCTAAGCAAAGAGGATCTCCCACAACCGGGACCCACGATAATATCAACACCGGGCTCCCCCATCGCCTTACCCATTCCATGGCCCGTTGATATTTTTGTTGGGAAACATTCGAGGAGGGATACCACCAATCCACGAACCGACCCACGGCCCAAGTGAACATCCCGCCTAAAGTATTTCCCATCGTCGCCACAACCAGGAGTGTCAAGGGATCATCCTGACCTTGGTAGGCCAACGCGGCGAGCACCACTTCGGAGCCACCAGGGAGTAACGTTGAAGCTAAAAAGGCACTCAAGAAAAGAGCCCAGAGGGTGGGAATGTCAGCGGGCATACAATGTGGTGAACATCAGGGCCAAGAAATCCGACAGCCACGTGTACAGTTCAAAGCCAAAAACGGTCAGTTACCGCAGCTTTCTAATTCCGATAAATTTGTGGTGGGCATTAAATTGGATCACAAATTCCCCATCAATCCCATCGTGCGTCAGAAACGGTCGCAACACTCTGGCAGGAAATTTGACCTTTCGCCCGTCAGCAGCACGAGTGACCACAGTATCTGCCACCCCCTTATAATAGGCGAGATACTTATGTGATGAAATTGTAAGACTCACTCGAACTTCAGGCATAGAAACAAACCACCCGCATCGGTCACAAAGTTGGGCTCATATGAGGCTAGCATGCCACTTCAACTATGTACATTCTCACTGTAGCACCCACATGCCCTAACATTGAATCATCCTTGTCATTTCGATCCTCTCCAGGTCATTTCGACTCCCTCATTGTCATTTCGACCGGAGGGAGAAATCTGTCGTTCGGCAACGTGCAACATTAACTCTCAGAATTATTATGTGGGGTGTCGCTTCCACACGACGAGGTCTTTTTGTTTCGGCAAAAGTGCCTCGTCGCGCGGGGACGACACCCCGCAAGATAAATTACTCCTCCACCCAAGACACCGAGTCCCCAACCAAAATCTCCCCATCATCCAGGACCTCACCAAACGCGCCACCGGCCCAAGATTCCGCCATGGCCTGTTGCAAGCCAGGCAAGGTCTCCTCCATCCGTTCACAGGGTTTCGTCTCGCCTAACATCCTGATTCGGCACCGTCCGATCAAAAGAATTTGCTTGCGGCATTGAGTGAGACTCAGGCCACTGATCAACAAATTGGCACGCCGAGCAGACGGAGATAAAGCACCTTGCACTTCACGCATCAATCGATCCCACACCTCACGCTCAATGATGGTGACCTGACGCCGACCCCCTTGGTTCGCATTCCCCACCAAACCGGCATCTCGTTCCAGCGTGGCATGTTCCACCGAATCCATGGGCCCACGCTTCATTCGCTTGATCCAGATGGCTTCAAGCTTTCCCGATAGTGGTTGGACTTGTTCACCTGAAAAAAGATCCAACACGCACCTCCGATCTCACTTGATTTTATTCATAGCCTATTCAATATTGCACTCCAATAGTCAATCAAAGCTCCAAATGAGCCACGCATCGTCAATGGGAGGGAATGTTCAAAAAAGCATGCCCTGAGTCTTTCCGAAGGGTCTATCCAGCAAGGCCGCAGCCCTTTTGACGCGCGGAGCGTACTCTCAGTACG
>Ga0209980_10002116_pt1 | contig 10860 bp, 11 predicted proteins | sample CR02metaG_FD_183611 | JGI IMG/M metagenome (GOLD analysis project Ga0209980, IMG submission 183611) | Deep subsurface microbial communities from Mariana Trench to uncover new lineages of life (NeLLi) - CR02 metaG (SPAdes) (version 2) | ecosystem: Environmental > Aquatic > Marine > Ocean trench... | reverse complement strand
TAGAGGTATTGTAAACAAATCCTCTATTGAAACTCCTTTCCATAATCCAATCACATCATCTGGTTCAACTTGTTCTATTTTGGTAATTTTTTGTATCTTGATATGATCAGGGTTTTGTGGCATCCAAAGCATTGCCATATAGTCACCAATTGAACCAAGTTTATCTGGCATTGCATTGATTATCTTTTCTTTTGAAAATCCTTTTGCTAGTAATAAATTGACTGATTTTTCCCGCAGGTCCATTCTTCCATGAGTAAAAAGATAAACATCTTTTTCAAAATCTATTTCTGACATGAATCTTGTAACAAATTAAACTAAATCAATCTTTCGTGAACGCATTGTTTTCCTAAAAAGGGTTAAATTAGTAGGAAAAAAACCGCAGTTATGAAAATTGTAACTGTTGGAAGCAAGGCTTTTGTTACAAGCTTTCAATTAGCCGGAGTTCCAGGTGTTATTTCTGACACTCCTGAAAAAGCATTGGATGAAATCAAAAAACTAACAGATGATTCCGATATTGGACTTGTGCTAATCAGCGATGATATTTCAGAACCAATTAATGATCAACTAACTTCTCTTCGAACAGAAAAGTCTACTCTAGTATTTGCATTGCCTTCTGTTGGTAGCAAAAAAGTGGATGTGGATTATAGGGCAATGTTGAAAAAAATCCTCGGAGTCTAACTCTGAAAATTATTTAATAGCTACTAGGCTTGATTTGGGCATGAAAGCTGCTTTTGTAAAAAAAGACTCCATCATTACTGTAGATGACGTTGAAAAACCGTCATTAGGACCTGGCGATATTCTTGTAAAGATGGAATCTTGTGGGATTTGTGGTTCGGATGTAGAGAAAGTTTTTGGAAAATATAGTCAACCTTCAAGAAAATTAGGTCATGAACCTGCTGGAATAATTTCTGAAGTTGGCTCAAAAGTAAAAGATTTCAAAAAAGATGATAGAGTTTTTACACATCACCACGTTCCATGTTATTCCTGTCATTTTTGTAATCATGGAAATGAAACAATGTGCCCAAAATATTATGAGACAAATTTGTCTCCTTGTGGTTTAGCTGAAGAGTATCTTGTTCCTGAATGGAATGTGTCTCATGGTGGTGTACTAAAAATTTCAGATTCTATGAGTTTTGATGAAGCAGCAATGATTGAACCTCTTGCATGCTGTATAAGGTCATGGCATAAATTCCCTCATAAAAAAGGTGATTCTGTAGCAATTTTTGGAGTAGGTCCTACTGGAATGATGCATGTTATGCTTGCTAAGGACAAAGGTTTTGAAAAGATTTTTTGTTTGGATGTAAATGACTTTCGTTTAGAATTTGCTAAAAAGTTTCAAATTACTCAAAGTATAAACTCGAATGATTCTTCCAGAAAAGAAAAAATTCTTCATGAGACTGAAAATAGAGGTGTTGATGTTGCAATTGTCGCTACTGGAAATCTAAAAGCTCTAGATGATGCAATTGAACTTGTTAGAAAAGGTGGCGCCGTAATGATGTTTGGCGTTCCATCAAAGGGCGACACAATGAATATTGACATGAGCAAGATTTACTCTAAAGAAATCACATTGACGACAAGTTACGCCGCATCTGATTACGATACAAAAGAAGCATTGGAATTGATAAAATCATCACGAGCTGATGTAAAGAGTCTGATAACTCACAAATATTCTATTTTAGAAACTCAAAAAGCATTTGATCATGCTCGTGATGGGTCTGACGCAATGAAAATTATAATCACGAAATGAGAAAGGCTTAAGAAAGGCAATTCGTTTCTTTCAAAATCGACGAATAATGGACTGGGGATTAAAAAATAGATTAGCACTAATAATCAAACCTGCAAATAACAGGGCTGTTATGCTTGCAGTTGATCATGGTTACTTTTTGGGTCCTACAGAACAATTAGAAAATCCAAAACAAACAATCCGACCTTTGCTACAGTATTGTGACTCTTTGATGGTAACAAGAGGTGTTCTTAGAACATCAGTAGATGCAAACTATCCTGTGCCTGTAGTGTTACGTGTATCTGGAGGTACTAGTATAATTGGTGAAGATTTGTCAAATGAAGAAATCACCGTCAGTGTTCAAGATGCTATAAGAGTAAATGCTAGTGCACTTGCAATGTCAATTTTTGTGGGTGGTAAATATGAAAAACAAACAATTGTTAATCTTGGAAATCTTGTAAATGAAGCTGAACAATATGGAATTCCTGTCTTGGCAGTTACTGCTGTGGGAAAAGATATGGTAAGAGATGCTCGTTATTTTTCATTAGCATGTAGAATTGCAGCAGAACAAGGTGCACACATTGTAAAGACCTATTATTGTAATGACTTTGAAAAAGTTGTAAACTCTTGTCCTGTTCCAGTAATCATAGCTGGTGGAAAAAAGATTCCAGAACGTGAAGCATTAGAACTAACTTACAATGCCATTAAAGCCGGCGCAGTTGGCGTTGATATGGGACGAAATATTTGGCAATCTAATTCACCAGTTGCAATGATAAAAGCAGTGAGGGCGATAGTTCATGGAAATGCAGATGTTAATCAGGCATATGATTTATTCCAAAAACTTGAAAAAGAATCACCAAAACAAAGTAAACCCAAATCAAAACCACAAGAACAAAACAAGCCTCAAAATAAACAAAAGAAAACAAAATCCAAAAAAACAACAAAAGAAAAAGTAATCTAGTTTTAACTAGTTAATTTTTGAAAGATGAATATGTACAATTTTCCAGGATGAATTCTTTATTAGAACAAAAGTTGCTCTTCCTTCAATTGTGATCATTTTACCTGTGAAAGCCTTGTTATCTACAGCCATTCCCTTTTGAAGCAACTCAAACGCAACAATTGCTGTGTTATCAAACACGCTTATTTTGGGATTTTTTATTTGATAATTATAATCTGAAATACTAACAAATCTTAATTCTTCTAATACAATTGTTGTTGCAAAATCTTTTAGATCATGTGGTGGTACATCACTAAAGCTTGAAAATCTAGTATCGTCTAATTGGATTTCACGCAATACTGCCAAGTTCTTGGTTTTTCCTACTTGAAAGAATTTTTCAATTACATTGATTACCTGTTCATTTTCTGACATTGTCATATGCGTTCCTCTCGTAATCTTTATTAATTATCATCAATGTTTTAACTTGACCACAATGAATACAATAAACACAGCTGGCGATTTGAGCGTTGTACTGCTAGTTGTTCTAGTACTGTAAAGTGTGGTCCATTTTTAACAGTTAAAATTATGGACTTGAGGTTTGGTGATTAAATGGAAAATATGATCGGCGCAAAAGCTTTGATGAAAGCATTGGAAAAAGAAGGCGTTAAGGAGGTCTTCGGGTTACCGGGAGGTGCAAATCTTCCAATGTATGATGAATTATACAAGAGCAACATTCGCCATATCCTAGCTAGACATGAACAGTCTGCTGCACACATGGCAGATGGTTTTGGTAGAGTAAGTAGAAAGGCTGGAGTTTGTTTTGCAACATCAGGACCTGGTGCAACAAACATTCTAACAGGATTAGCAACTGCTCATGCAGATTCTGCTCCAATGGTTGCCATAACTGGTCAGGTACCCGTAGCAATGATTGGGAGAGATGCTTTTCAAGAAAGTGACATCATTGGAATGTCACATCCTTGTGTAAAATATGCATTTCAACCAAGAACTCCTGAAGAAATTCCTGAAGTTGTAAAGAAAGGATTCTACATTGCTGAATCTGGAAGACCAGGACCTGTATTGCTTGACATTCCAAAAGATGTTCAACAGAATGAAGCAGAAATGACTTTTCCAGATACCATTAAGATGAGAGGATACCATCCTTGGACTGATCCAGATATTGTCAATGTAGAAAGAGCAATTGAGATGTTACTTTCTGCTGATAAACCAATCATTTTAGCTGGTGGCGGTACAATAATCTCATCAGCATTTGCTGAATTGCAAGCGATAGCTGAAATGTTAATGATTCCAGTTGTTACCACTTTCAAAGGCAAAGGTGCATTTCCTGAAAATCATGCATTATCACTTGGTCCAATAGGAATGCATGGACATGCAGAGGCCAACAAACTCATGACTCAAGCTGACTGTGTATTGGCAATAGGTACCAGATTCTCTGATCGTTCAGTAGGAACCTTTGAAGAATTTGAAAAACGCCTAAAGATTATTCATATGGATGTTGATCCGGCCGAGATAGGCAAGAACCAAACAACTCAGGTCGCAGTGGTTGGCGATGTAAAAGCATCACTTAGAATTATGATAAAGATGCTTCAACAAAAGGCAATCAAAAAGTCAGATGATAACAAGTGGCTAAAACATGTAAACGAAACAAAAGCTTACTGGAGAGAAAATTTGAAGATTCATCCAGGAGAGATGGGTGCTGCAAAAATTTTACGAAAATTACGTGAAGTGTTACCTCATAAAGCAATTTGTACAACAGAAGTAGGACAACACCAAATGTGGGCATCTTTATTCTTTGATGTAATTCAACCTGGAACGTTCTTTAGCTCAACAGGACTTGGAACAATGGGTTGGGGATTTCCAGCTTCTATTGGTGCAAAGGCAGCAAAGCCAGATGTCCCAGTTGTGGATATTGCGGGAGATGGAAGCTTTAACATGACAGAAAATTCGTTAGCTACATCGGTATTGGAAAATCTTCCAGTCATTGTGTTTTTGGTTAACAACTATTCACTTGGAATGGTTGCTCAATGGCAAAGAACATTCTACGATAGAAGAATGATTGGTGTTGATCAAAAAGATTGTCCTGATTATATTAAAATTGCAGAATCATATGGTGCTCAAGGAATAAGAGCACAGTCACTTGATGAATTAGAAAAAGCAATCAAAGTAGGACTAAAGAGCGATGTTGCAACCGTAATTGATATTCCAATTGACCCTGAAGAAGATGTGTTACCATTTGTTGCACCTGGAACTCCACTAAAGGACATGATTTTACCGTCATAGTGATTACAATGTGGGTAATACTATCAATTTTAGTTGAAAACAGACCTGGAATATTGTGGAAGGTTACAAATCTATTTCGCGCAAAAAACTTTAACATAGACAGCATTTCGGTTGGTACGACACCAGACCCAGATATCTCTAGAATGACAATTACAACGGTTGACGATGAAAAACGGATACAGCAAATAGTAAAACAACTTGCTAAAATGATTGATACTATTGAGGTTAAACAGCTTGATGAGCACAAAACCGTATACAGGGAGTTGATACTATTTAGAATCAAGGTAAAATCTGCACAGGACAGCATGGAAATTAATAGATTGGCAAATTCCTATGGCGGCAAGATTCATGATGCTAAAAAGGAATCAATTATGGTGGAGTTGACTGCAACTCCGGACCACATCAAATCATTTGAGGAATTGATACAGCCATTTGGAATCATAGAAACCTCTAGAACCGGAATTGCTGCATTGCAGAGGGCAGGAACATGAAAGTAAGAATCTTTGATACAACACTTAGAGACGGTGAGCAATCACCAGGCGTATCGTTATCCCCTGATCAAAAATTAACCATTGCGAAAAAACTCGATGCGTTAGGTGTTGATGCATTAGAGGCAGGATTTCCTATGGTATCAACTGGTGAACAACAGGCAATCAAAATGATAACTGGTGCAGGATTAAATGCAGAAATTTGTGGATTAGCTAGGGCAAACAAAAAAGACATTGATGCTGCAGTAGATGTTGGATTAAATTACATTCACACATTTATTGCAACTTCACATATTCACATGGAGTACAAACTCAAACTAACCAGAGATGAAGTTCTTTCAAAGGCAATTGAAGCTGTAGAATATGGAAAGTCAAGAGGACTTCAAGTAGAGTTTTCTGCTGAAGATGCAACCAGAAGCGACAGAGAATTCTTAAAGAAAGTGTTTTCTGAAGTTGCCAAAGCAGGAGCTGATAGAATTGATATTCCTGATACTGTTGGATATTCTACTCCTCAATACATTGCTGAAATTACTAAAGATGCTATAGCGGTAACCAATCTTCCAGTTAGTGTTCACTGTCATGACGACTTTGGATTAGCAGTTGCTAATGCAATATCTGGCATTCAAGCAGGAGCCTCGTGTGCACATGTAACAATTAATGGAATTGGAGAACGCGCAGGCAATACATCATTAGAAGAATTTGTCATGTCATTACAATGTTTACAGTTTAATGAGAAATATGAAACTGGAATCAACACGGAATTACTTTATGAAACATCAAGATTTGTTTCAAAACTTGTTGGAATGACAGTCCAACCAAACAAAGCAATAGTTGGCGAAAATGCATTTGGACACGAGTCTGGAATTCATACTCATGGAGTGTTAAGCAATCCATTAACCTATGAACCAATTAGCCCAGAACTTGTGGGTAGAAAAAGATGGCTTAAAGTTGGAAAACATGCTGGAATTCATGGTATGAATGCAATGCTTGAAGAATATGGAATAGAACCAGGGGAAGAACAGGCAAAACAGATTCTTGATAAAGTAAAAAGTATTGGTGATCAAGGAAAACAAGTTACCGATGTAGAGTTGTTAACTATAGCTAGTGAGGTAATGAAAGAACGTGGAATCAAAAGATTGGTGCAACTTACAGGATTTTCAGTATCTACTGGAATTGGAACAATGCCTTATGCATTTGTAAAGTTGAGAATTGATGGTACAGAACATTCCGCAACAGATCATGGTGTTGGTCCAGTTGATGCATCACTAAATGCAATCCAAAAAATCACAGGAAAAATTTCTGAAGTTCGAATAAAAGAATATGCTTTGGCTTCAATCTCTGGTGGTTCAAACGCACTCTGTGAGGTAACAATTAGAGTTGAGGATGCTCAAGGAAATGAATCTACTGCAAAATCTGTTGGCGAAGACATCGTAACCACAAGCGTTCAGGCTGTAATTGATGGCCTAAACCGTATTTTGCTTAAAAAACTACTCAAAGAAAAGAAAGTGGGTAACTAGATTTAAAAAATTCCCACGTAATTTAGGAGTGAAGAGAAATGTATAACATTGCTTTAATCAAAGGAGATGGAATAGGTCCAGAGATATCTGAAGCTGCAATTAGCGTTTTAGAAACAATTAACGACAAACTTGATTTAAAATTTGAAATTAATCAATTAGATGCTGGAGATGGCGCACTCAAAAAAACAGGAAAGGCATTACCAGATGAAACATTAGAGTCAATAAAAAAATCAGATGCTTGCTTAAAGGCACCAGTTGGCGAAAGTGCTGTAGATGTCATCGTCTATCTTAGACGCAAGCTTGATCTTTTTGCAAATGTTCGTCCAGCTAAATCTTATCCAAACATGAATGCGTTACGAGATGATGTTGATTTAGTAATTGTAAGAGAAAACACTGAAGATTTGTACATGGGAAAAGAGTTTGAGATTGGAAATTCCGCTGTAGCCATACGAATTATTTCAGAGAAGGCTTCAAAAAGGATAGCAAAATACGCATGCCAAACAGCCATCCATCGGGGATTGGAAAAGAAGGTTACATGTGTCCACAAATCTAACGTTATACGAATATCGGATAGCTTATTTGCCAGGTCATGTGCGGCAGTTGTAAAAGAATATCCTGAGATTACTTTTGAAGAAATGTATGTTGATGCATGCGCTATGAATCTTATTAGACAACCAGAATCATTTGATGTTATAGTTACTACAAATATGTTTGGCGACATCCTCTCAGATGAATCTGCACAAGTAGTAGGAGGTTTAGGAATGGCACCAGCTGCAAACATTGGAGATGACTTTGCATTATTTGAACCAGTACATGGTGCAGCATTTGATATTGCTGGAAAACAAATTGCAAATCCATCATCATTTATCTTATCATTAAAGATGATGTTAGAATGGCTTGGAACAAAACATGATGATAAAAAATGTTTTGAGATAGCTCACAAGATTGAATCTACTGTATATGATGTAGTAAAGGCTGGTATTAGAACAAAAGATATTGGTGGAGATAAGACTACTAAAGAATTCACTCAGGAAATTGTAAATAGACTCTAATCTTTTTCTTTTTTTAAATCTGAAGCAGGCGGATTAAGTGACCAGAAAAATAATGCTAGTGAAAGCGGAATTATTATTAAAATGGCTCAATCAAAGTTGTATAGAAATAGCTAGGATCAATTCCTGGAAAGATAGGTCCAGGAAAAACTGCATAAAACTATAAAAATCCTATTAAACCTAAAACGAGTTTATTTCGTTTTAGTAATTTTTTGATCCCAAGTTTTCTTTTATGGATGTAACACTGTTTGCATCTAGTACGATCATCAGTCATGCAAGTTGTGCAACAATACTTTTCACAAAAGTAACACTTTCTATCTGCTAATGTAGAACCACAAAATTCACAACTATGCATTAGAATAATTGTGCTTTTTTGGATTTATCCTTTTTTCAATTTCATTTTATTGAATTTCGAATTTCCTTGATTATTTCATCAGTTTTGTATTGATATGTTTCTAGAACAGTTAGTAAATTTTCCAGAGTTTCATTTTGTTCTCGAATTCTTTTCTCAAGCAGTTCTATTGTTTTCTCTCTTTCTAGGCCGGACCATGTGTAAACATGGTTATATGCTGGAAACCTCTGTTTGCATCTGCAGCATTGTGGAATCTCTTTTTTTGTCCAGAAATTATGGCCACACTCACATTCCACCCAGTTAAACATATGTTATATATAACAGATTTTATTATTAAATATTATAAGATAACAAATCTAGGTGGATTTTCCCAATTATGGCTTTAACCTTTCAGGGTCTCTAGGATAAAGAACAACCTCTCGGACATTATCAATGTCGACAAGAGTTATCATGAGGCGCTCTAATCCTAGCCCCCACCCTGCATGAGGAGGCATTCCCCAATCAAACGCTTGTAAATGATCAACAAATTGAGCGGGATCTAGTCCTTGTTCTTTTAATCTTGATTTTAGCATTTCAGGATCGTGTAATCTTGTTCCACCTGATGAAAGCTCCAAGTATCCAAATTGAAGATCAAATGAACTTGAAAGAGATGGATCATCATCTTTTTCACGAATGTAAAATGGTTTTAGCTTTAATGGCCAATCAGTAATAAAATAAAATCCTGGATGTTTTTCTCCAACAATTCTTAGATGAGAATCAAGTAGGTCGTCTCCAAATTCTAGTTTTTCCCCCGTAGCTTTTAGCTCATCTAATACCTGTGAATAAGTTATCCGTTCAAAAGGTGATGATGGCACTTTAATTTCATGACCAATTGCTTTTAGCTCTTCTTTGCAATTAGTTGATGTAAATTTATACACTTCCAAAACTAATGACTCTAAAACATCCATAACATCAGTATAATCCATAAAGGCTGCTTCAATATCTACACTAGTAAATTCACTTAGGTGTCGTCCTGTGTGCGATTTCTCTGCTCTATAAAATGAGGCAATTTCAAAAACTCTTTCTAATCCTATTGTCATTTGCTCTTTGTAAAGTTGAGGACTCTGTGCAAGATAAGCAGTTTTTCCAAAATAATCTAATGAAAAAAGATTTGCCCCTCCTTCACTCGCACTTCCAATAATTTTTGGAGTATTGATCTCAATGAATTTTTTTTCAGTTAAGGTTTTTCGAAGGGAAGATAAAACATAATGTCTTAACTTAAAAATTGATGCAGTTTTTTGTGTTCTCATATCTAGAGCCCTAGAATTTAATCTGTTGTCAATATTACTTTCTAGTCTTCCTAAAGGATCTATTGGCAATGGATGAACTGCCTTTGCTAAAACTTCGATTTCTTCAGCACCTATCTCAAAATCATAATCTTTGGCTTTTGTTTCTTGAACTGTACCGTTGATTCTAATCACACTTTGTCTGTTTAGATTTTCAATTTTTTCATTTAATTCTCCTTTTACAATTATCTGGGTAATTCCAGTCACATCACGCATGGTTAGGAAGGTCATTTTGCCCAATTTTCGTAGATCTTCTACCCAGCCACATAGGGTCACTTTTTGGCCAATCATGCCAGAATTGACTTGCTCAATATTATGTGAACGACCAAAACTCATGATTTTTTACTCCAGTTTTTTGAAAATATCAACACATAAAATCTTATCATGATGGAACTATCTAACATATCAGATGACATTTTTTAGTGTGGAAAATTTGTCCGCCAGATACCAAACTACAAAAGGTGATGTTCATGCCTTAGAAGATGTTAGTTTTTCACTTGAATCAGGCGAAGCAATAGGAATTGCAGGAGAAAGTGCATGCGGTAAAAGCACTCTAGGATTATCAATTATTAGAATGCTACAAGGTGGAAAAACAATCTCTGGAAAAATAATTTTTGATGGTGAATCAATATTAGATTTACCTGAACAAGACTTTGACAAAAATTTTCGCTGGAAAAAGATTGCTATGGTTTTTCAAGGAGCAATGAATTCACTTGATCCAGTTTTTACAATAAAAGATCAATTCATTGAAGTTCTAAAACAACACAAATTTGAAGGTGATTTAGAAAAGGTAATTGCTGATGCAGTAAAATCCGTAAACCTTAGTGAAGATGTTTTGAAAAAATATCCCCATGAACTAAGTGGTGGAATGAAACAGAGAGTGATTATATCGCTGGCCCTTATTTTAAAACCAAAATTTGTGATTGCCGATGAACCCACAACAGCTCTTGATGTATTAATTCAAGCTCAAATTGTTAATCTTTTAAAAAAATTGAAAAAAGATGGAATGTCCATCATGTTAATCACACACGACCTTGCCATCCTTTCAGAAATTGCAGACAAGATTGGAATAATGTATGGTGGTCAAATGGTTGAATTTGGAACATCAGAACAGATTTTCAAAAATCCAAAGCATCCTTACACTCAAGGCCTTTTAGCGTCAATTCCAACT
>Ga0209980_10002115_pt1 | contig 10865 bp, 10 predicted proteins | sample CR02metaG_FD_183611 | JGI IMG/M metagenome (GOLD analysis project Ga0209980, IMG submission 183611) | Deep subsurface microbial communities from Mariana Trench to uncover new lineages of life (NeLLi) - CR02 metaG (SPAdes) (version 2) | ecosystem: Environmental > Aquatic > Marine > Ocean trench... | reverse complement strand
GCGTGTGGAGGATGGTCCCCGCCCGCTCGAAGAGCTGCGCAGGCTGCTTGGTGTGCATCGGGCCTACGAGCACATGAACAGCGGCGACGGGTACTTTGCCGAGGGCGATGTCGACGGAGCGCTGCACGAATACGCCATCGCAGCTGAGATGGTGCCGGAGAACGTCGAAGTTCGGTATTGGCAGGCGGTCACCATGATCGGGGCCGGACGGGTTGCCGAGGCCCTGCCGATTCTGCGCCGGGTCTTCGAACAGGAGCCGCGATGGCGCGAGTTGACGCCGCGTTTGCCGGCATCGGGACTGCTTCCCGAGGACGCCGACCTGATGCGCCGGATTCTCGAAGAAACGCGCTAGTAGCCCACGGACTGCTGGTCGCCGGCGCGCTGCCCGCCAGTTCGTACAGCAACGCTCCCAGCGTCCAGCCGATGGCGCTGCCTTGGACTTTCAGCGGCGCGCTGATGCGGTCGGTGTCCGCGGGGAATCCGAAGCCGTCGGTGAGGAGGGTGACGACGTGAACGGCGGCATAACAGTAGAGGGGTAGGTAGGGGTTGTCGGCGACCTCGGGCTCGTCGGCCAGCCAGCGCTGCCAGTCCCGGCTGCAGAATTCCCTCCCGGCAACTTCGAGATCCTCAGGCCGCATCCGTTCACGAAGCCCGAAGAAGTCAGCCGTGTAGGCGTAGACCGAAAGCGCCAGGAAGTCTCCGTAGAGAGGTGGCTGATACGAGCCGAACATTGAACAAGATTGCTCGTCTTCTGGGCACGCCACGGTCAGTGCTTCATGTATCGCGGTGCGGCAGGCCTCGAAGTCACCTGTCCCGGGGCCCTGGGGCGTCGGATATCCGACCAGAAAGCAGGCCGGGGAGGCTACGGTCTCGCGAGCCCTGTCCTGGCCCAGGCCGAGATAACTCTTCGTGTACAGGTGGTAGGTGTTCGAGCCGAGGGTGATGGTTTCGGCAAGCCGCTTCGGAAAATCGAGAGGCTGAAAGGTAATCTGAGTCGAGGCGCCGCCGAGGTCGAGGGCCCCCACTGTGGGGAAACGGCCGCCATGCTCGAGATGGCCGAGGATGTAGTTGACTGTTATCCAGCCGTAGAGACCCTCTTCGGCTCCGGAGATCACCCGCGTCGAGGTCGATCCGAAGGGCGTGGACTCGAGATACCGATCAATGCTCGAAAGAATCTCCGCTTGGTGACTCGCCTCGAGCAGGCGCATGCCGGCGGTGGCTCTCACCAACACCGAAGTTCTCGCGAGCGTCGCGGGGTCGCCGCCGATTTTATCGAGCGCGTATTCGATCAGCGGTTCGAGGGAGGCTGCCGCTTCGTTCGGTCTCCCCCGATAGCTGTCGAGGCCGGTCTTGACACGTTTCTCCCAACCTTCGCCCGCAGCCTTGGCGCCAGGGGAGCCCGTCCTAGGAGCCGCTTCGATACGCGGCAGCCGGCTGTCGATCGCGGGCATCCACTCGAAGATATGTAGGGTGGAGGCGCTGCTCGAGGCATCGATGACCAGGGCATAGCGCCAGCCGGTGGAGCCAGTGGAGTCAGTGGAGCCAGTGGAGTCGGTCTTGGCGGCTGATTCCGCTAAAGGCGCTGACGGGGGAGAGGCCGAAGCACAGCCGATGCCGAGCAGGACGAGGCCGGCGCCAAGGACCAACTCGAAGCGGTGGAGTTTGCGAGGACGTCGAAAGCCGAAGATCACTCAGGAGATTGTACCGTCTCGCGAACCGATCGCTCGCCCGATGCCATCGCGTCGCGGTCAGGGTTACCCCTGGGAGAGACGCGTGCCGACGATGAAGATCGCCATGACCAGAACGAAGATCAAGATGTGAATCAGCGGTAGCGCGAGCGACCACCAGGCCGCTCGATCGCGGCGTCTCCGATAAAAGATCCAACCGCCGATCAGCGAGGCCACCGCGACCGCTGGGTACGTCATCAGGACATACATGGGGAGGGCCGCACCCCCCATGAACACGATCATGTACACCACAAACCACACAGCGAGCGACGCTGGGTACAGGATAGAAGCCGCGATGAGGCCGATGCGCAGCTTGCGCCGCGAGGCGTCGTCTTGTCGCTCGGCTTTTTCTGTCATTGTCTGGTCTCCTCTGCGTTTGCCGATTCAAAGTTCAGAGGTCATTGTCAAGAATCCGTTGGATTGCGTCCAGATCACTCTGGCGTTCGACCGCCGCTTCGCCCGATTCGGAAAGAATCCGGAGAACCTCTTCGGCATCCTGCCGATACTGGCTCAGGAGTCGAGCTCTAGCGGCTTGCTCGGCGAAGTCGATCCGCGAGAACTCCTCGAGGGCCGCTCGAGTGATACCGAGTAGTTCCCCGTCGGTCATCAGACCGCCGAGGGTGCTCGCGTGGTGATGGGTCAGGAGCGCCGCGGCGATGTAGTTTCTGAAAACAATAACGCCGCGCCCGTCCGCGGAAGCCGAGGAAACCAGCGCGCTGAGGGGTAGCTCACGAAAAGAGGCACTGGCGCTTCGAGCGTCGCTCTCCGAGGCTCTGAGGTCGTGAATGAACGTCGTCAGGACCCTCCCAGCCGCCCCCTCAGGGCCGGACAGCATGCGTCGGGCGGTCAAGGCGTCGGCTTGGCCGGAGTCGCCCACGAAGACAAACCGGTAGTCCGGGTAGACCTGGGAATAGCGGAGGAAGTTCGCGTACTTGACCTCGCCGATCTCGCGCTCTTTGCCGTCGGGAACAACGTCCGACAAAAAATCGAGGTTGGCTCGGCCCAGAGTTTCGAGGGTGCCGATTGCGGAGCTCAGGAGTGAACCGGAGAGCCCGCTCGGACACAACCGGCCCCCGGTGAAATCGGCCAGCTTCTCCAGGCTGCCCTCCTCGAGTTTGCCTCCGATAGGGTTCGGCCGTGCCGAGAGGGTGGTGATCGGAGTTCGGGACGATTCGAACGGCTCGACGGCCAGCGCTGCGTAGAACTCGACCACTCCGGGATAGCGGGCCTTTTTCGGATACCGCTTGTCGACCAGGTTGGCATACAAGGTGTCGTCAACGTCGGTCAGTACCTTGATCCCCGCAGGCGGTGCCGTCCGAAAGTGCTCGAGCAGGCGATCACGGCGCTCCTCGTCATCGATGTCGTGGAAGACATACTCTTCCATGTCTTTGTAGTCACCGTCGTAGTCCAGCGCGAGTTTGAACAGCGCCAGATCGGCCGGCGCGACCGAGAGCATGAGCCGCTCCATTCGGCGCTCCACCCGCCGGCCGGTAGCTGCGCCCAGAAGACTGTCTTCGGCTCTCGGGGAGAGGCTCTCCAGAGCCGCGACTTTGTCTCCCAGCCCCAGGGAGGCTGCGGCGATTCGCTGGTCCAATTTGAGGTCCCGCTTGGCCGAAGCGAACTGAAACGTGCTCTTCCTGTAGGTCTCGACAAACTGTGCGACCCGGGTGGGCTCGAAGTCGAGTGCTCCGGCGCCGAGGCAGTGCTCTCGCGGCGGCTTGGCGAGACTCGGTGTCTCGAACAGCGTCAAGAAGCCGAACAGCGCCAGCGCAGCGAGCCCAACGGCGGTGGCACGAAGTCGAAGAGCCTTCGGCACACGGCTACTCGATGAGCGCCGCCGCGCGCTCTGCGAGCGCGCCAATGGTCCGCGACGGGTTGCGTCCGATCGCCTCGGGGATGATCGCGCCGTCGACGACGAAGAGGTTGTCGTAGCCGAAAACCTGGCCACGGTGATTTACCACGCCGTTCTCGGGGGTGACGCCCATATTGCAGCCACCGAGGGGGTGAGGAGTCACCAGATTGCGCAGAACGGTCCAAGTCGGCGGTACCCAGGGGTCACCACCGGTGGCCTCGCTGAGGCGCTTGTGCATGGCCACAATACCGTCGATCAGCTGCTTGGAGCGGCCGATATCCCAGTCGAGCTTGAGTGTTCGCTTCCACGGCGCGTACCACTTCCGGCCCAAGAAAAACCTGCCGTCGGCGGCGTCGATCCCCTGCGCGAACCAGGGCATCACGTTCGAAAACGGTGGCTTCCGCGCCCGATGCTTGGCCAGCCTGCGCAGCAAAAATCGCTTCGAGCGCGAACCCTTGGCTGATTTCGAGACTTCCTCCAGGTAACCCTCGAGAAGATCCGGGAAGCCGCCGTCTTCGATGAAGAATCGGGCGCCGTTCTCGCTGCCGTCGAGAAAATCGATCGCCGAACTGATGGTGGGGCCTTGCGACGGATTGATCTCACGGTCGTCGTAAAAGGCCGGGGTCAGGAAATCGCCGTTCGAAGACCAGTTCCGGCCCAGAAATGGGCTGAGTCTCGGCAGGACCCTGTATTGGTCGCGGCAGCGCAGCAGGAGTTCGGTCGAGCCGAGCGAGCCCGCAGCCACGATGACTTTCGCGGCGGTCTCGCATCCCGGCACCAGCCGCCCGTCTTTGATTCGATCAAAATGCACCTTGTAGCCGCCGGCGTCCGGCTCGATAGTCTTGACGATGTGGAGCGGACGCACTTCGGCACCGTGCTGCTCCGCCAGGGGAATGTAGTTCAGGTCGAGGGTGTTTTTGGCTTTGACCGGACAGCCCAGGTCACACAGCCCGAGGTGCACGCAGGTGCCCTGCTCCTGTCCCTGGGCATTGGTAAAGGTCTTCGAGTGCCGCTCGTCGAATGGGTCCTCGAGATCGTAGGACCAGTTCTTGTCGAAGGTGACGGCCAACGGCAGGGGTCCGAAGCGGTCGCCGTGCCCGATCTTCTCGGCCGCCTCCTTCATCAGGTCGAAGCGCCGAGGGACTTGATTCGACGGAATTTCCTGGACATTCATGGTTCGAGCCACCAGGTCGTAGTAGGGCTTCAGCTCCCCGTAGGTGATCTCGGGAGGCCATCCAACCTTGAAGATCTCCGGGGGTGCTTCCACCGAGATGTTGGCGTAGATCAGCGAGCCGCCGCCGACTCCGGCGCCCTGGATGACACTCATGTCGCCGAAGATGCGCAGGTCGATCCAGCCGTTGCACGAGACCGGGAGGTTGGGATCGTAGAACCATGCGTCACCGGCCTTGCGGGGATAGTCTTCGACGGGCCAGCGGCGGCCCCGCTCGAGGATCAGAACCCGATGATTCTTCTCGGCCAGCCGGCAGCCCATGATGGCTCCGCCGAACCCGCTTCCGATTACGATCACGTCGAATCGATTGACCATCGCTTACCTCATTCTTCGGTAGATATTCGAAGCTCGATCTCAGTCGTCGGTTGGCACATGCCGCACATAGGTGTCCCAAAGCTCCCGCAGGAAGAACTTGCCGAATTTGGATAGCGCCTCGGCTCTTTGGCCGACCGACTCCGCGTTGGTTACCCGCATGGTGGTGCTCAACTTGATCAGCTCCGTCACCCCGAGGCTGAGAACACCCGCTCCGATGACCTCGCCGTCCACGCTGTCACCCCTGTGAAGCCTCGAGTACAGCGTCGTCGTGTCCTTCCATAGATCGAACCCCGGATCGTCGCGGACTTCCTTCTTGCCGGCGAAGTAATACTTTTGCCCCTCGTGCTCGAATCCCAGTTCATAGACCATGAGCTTCAGCTTGGGGTCATCTGCGGGGGAGAAGAGGTTGAAGACGCCCTTGGACGCGGGAATGTTCTCACCGAAAGGCGTGAAGTCCAGGTTCCCGGTGAGTTCACCGAGATGCCCTGGATCCTCGACGAAGCGATCGAGGTCCTGAATATTGATGGTTGCGTGGATCGCCAGCCGACTGCCCTCGGAGCGTCCCTTTTTGTGCCCCTCTTTGGGGTCGGTTTCGTCCAGTGAGAACCCGCCGGACATGGTCTCTCGAAACGTGATGCCGAGTGTAGGCTCATTCATCTTGGTGGCCTCCGGTGTGAAAGCGATCCCCTGCGCCTCGCGCGTTGCCAGGTAGCGCTTGGCGTCCGCATAGCCCATTTCGATCAGAGTCGCGTGATTGATTCTGCGCTTGTAGAGATCGGTGTCGAGTGGTAGGGGATAGAGCGGCTTGATGACGTGCAACCGGATCGGTTGTTGTTGCCCGTATGGGCTGTCGCCTTTTTCGATCCTGGCGTTGAGCTCGCGGATTTGCCGAAACTCCTCGAACAGAGCGCCGTTGGCGCTCATCTCGATCATATGAACGTACTGGTTGAAGAAACCGGGCTTGTACTTGGAGTGATTGCCGATGCACCAGACCAGCCAGATCTCTTCCGCGCCGCGGCGCACCGCTTCCATGAGGTGCGCGTCCTTGATCCACACCGCGTCGATGTAGAGCGAGCCGCCTTCGGCGACCGGTGGCATGAAGATCGGCAACGAGATGCCGGCCACCATCAGATTCAGTGTCACGTCGCGGTGGGAAATCGCCTCGCAGGTCTTCGAGCTGTAGTTGCAGACGTTGAACGTGCCTTCCATGCCTTGGGCGGCGTTGATCTTGGCGACGTCGATCCCAAGCGACGGAAAAACTTTCTCGACGATTCCATCCGCGTCGCCCATCCCCATGCGGTCCGTGGTCTTGATATAGCTCGAAAGCGGCATCGGAGAGATGAACCCCGAGATCTCGAGTTCGCGCCAGCGGTCGCACATCTCTTGCGGGGACAGCCCCGAAAGCAGCATGCCCAGGTTCATGATGCCGCCCGATGTGCCATCCCCGTGGTCGAAGCCGAGCCCCTCCTCTTCGAGCGCCCGCAGAACGCCCGCCTGGTAGGAGACCCGAATTCCCCCACCCGCCAGAATCAGTGAGCGTTTGACGGCCGAGCCTCTTTCTGATCCTTCGGCTGATCCTTCGGCCGAGCTGAGATGGATGCGATTCGGTGCGTTCATGCATTCCTCAGTTTTCCGCGGGTCCAGAGAAAGACCAGGCAGCCGGTGACGAGTTCGAGAAAGGCAAAAGCGATAAAGGCCCAGTGCGGCCAGCCGTCGGCAACTCCCGAAGCGATTCGGGCGCCGGCGGCGAGGAAGAGGATTCCCAAGAAGAGTCGGTTGAACCGGCGTAGCGTGAAGATCTCCTCACGGAAAACCACGCAGTAAAGACCGAACCCGATCTCCATGCTTTTCAGAAAGCGATACTGATTGAGCAGGGTGCTCTCCGCCAAGCTCGAGAGTGTCCCCAGGTCGAGGTGGAAGACTCGCGTGAGCTCCAGGCGCGTCAAGAGAACCCCTGCGCCTCCTGCGAGAAACAGCATGGCGACGTAGCCCCAAAAGAATGCCTTGGTCAGAAAGCTCATCGGCAAGACCTCGGTCATCATTTCGGTCCCGTGATTCGCTTCCAGTAGATGAATATCAGAACTCCCGATAGCAGGTCGAAGCCCGCCACGAGCCAGGAGATTGCCCCGAAAATGCCACCCCAAACACCCAAGGCGACCGCGCCCGCGGCACCCAGTTTCTGCAGACCGGCCCAGAAGACCGCTACGGGATGGTGGCTCGGACTCAGCAGAACCTGCAGCATCAGGCCGCCGAAGAGGAACATGAACATACCGACGATGGCGAAGAAATGGCTGCTCGTGGCGTCCGTAGCGGCGCCTACGATGGACAGCACGAAACCCGGTACCACCATCTGGACGAGTCCGCTGACCACGGTGGCGGCGGAAATCAGGACCAGCACCCAGTGGAGCCAATCTTTGGTTTTGAAAGAAGGTGTCGCACTCATCGTGATTTCTCCCCGCGGTAGGTTTTGATCCCGAAGTAGCTCATCATGGACAGCCACTGAACGGTCCACAGGCTCACGCGGACCTTGTTGAGCGACATCCACTTGCCGAGCGTCTCACGGAGCTGGGCGGGGTCAGTGATTCCCTCCCGCATCGCTTCGTTGTAAGGGAAGATGAAGCGCGTCGTAAGAAGAGTCGCCACGATAACCCCGACGAGCACAATGATCGGAAACCAGCGGTAGAGACGCTCCTTCCTTTCCGCGACGATCATGATGAGGGCGCAAACGATCATGACGCCGGTCATGTAGGTAAAGAAGCGGGTCGCAGCCTCGACCTGGGGAACGAAATGGGAGTAATAGTTGTCGGGCGTCAACTGGCTCGCGGCCGGGAACGAAAAAAGGACAAGCGACCATCCGGTGCCCACATACATGGACACGCAGAGGAGCAGTAGGGAATGATTCAAGATCAGCAATTTTCGCTTCATACGAGCCTCCTCGAGCGCTCACCATCCGAGTTTCGGGAGCACAGTCTTGTCGTTGGACTTTCGTGAACTTCGATCGTCGAGTTCGTCTGTTCTTGTTTCATTCGCCCTCACGATCGATCCTTAGTTCCTGATGGCGGGCCAGAAACTCTGACAACGAGGCATACCCCACGTGCTTGTCCCGGCCGCGTTGTTTGATCTCGGTGAGGAGTTGGTCCACCGATGCCCGACGGCCAGCTCCGTGGATAGCGGAGGCGAGCAGATCGACTGCTCCCTCGCGCGACGCTGCTAAGCGAGCCTTGAGCCGCCACTGGTAGCAAGCGAATCCCAAAGCCAGGGCCAGCACCACCGCCGCACTGCCGAACACTCCCAGCCAGACCCGGCCGGTCTTTTTGCTCCGTTTCAGGCGGCTTTCGAATCGTTGCCAGGAGGACTCCTCGAATCTCTTCAAGGTGGCCCCGAGCTCGCCCTCCAGGGCATCGTTCAGCCCGAGCATCGCCCCGCGCATGAACGACCTGGAGTTGGTCGCGAGCGCTTCCGAGAATTCCTCATCGCTCGTCAGAGCGGCGGCGGCGGCACTCAACCTCTCCAGGGCGCGCAGAAGGGCCGGGGTGAGATCGCGGTCGATACCCTCCGCCAGAGTCTCGGTCAGGGCGCGGGTCGCCGACGAGACCAGCGACCGACCCGCAGCCGCGAGGTCGTCGAGGCTGGCGCTCTCGCTCACCGCCGCGAGAACCTCCTCGACAGAAAGCGCCAACTCACGCCGGAACCGTGGTCCGAGCTCGGTTCCTACCGCCTCCTCGAGGGCTGCCATTGCCCGATCGATAAAGGTCTCGGTGAGGGCGAAGATTTTTTCGGCTCGCTCGGGATTGTCGAACTCCTCGAGGCTTGCTTCCAGTACTCCCTGCGTCAGTTCACGAGCGGCCGCGCGCAGGTCGGGAATCGCGGCCAGTTCGCGTAGGCGCTCCTGGTTCTCTTCCGAGATCAGTTCCTCGAGTCCGCTGTTGATAACGGCCGGTGTTGCGCGCTCGAGGTACTTTGTCCCGCAGCTCCCGAGAGCCAGAGCCAGCACAGCGGCTGACAGCGAGGGACTGATCCGTCGAAACTGCTTCACGAGGAGGGGACCCAGGTTCAATCCGGTACCGGCGCCGTCGGCGGGGGTAGCCATTCCTCGTCGAGTCCGAGGTCGATCACGCTTTCGAAACCTTGCGGCCGAGTGGTCGGCGGCTGCTCTTCGCTCAAAAACCAGCCTTCGTAATGATCGTCGAGCGCGCCGGTCGCCGACGGTATGAAGGCGGTGAGAATCGGGTCGGGGCCGATCTCCAGATCCTTCAGGGGCTGAACTCTCGGATGGTCACCGACGACAAACCGTGCCGAACCCTTCTTGAACAACGAGAATCCGACCTTGCCCTTGAAGTAGATGGAGGACTTCATCAGCATTCCTCGGAATGCGCAGTAGTTCGCCGCTCCGGCGCTGAACGGCAGCCACTCCTTCTTGGGTCTTTGGATCTCGATATAGGTTGCGAGCTGGCCGTCCAGGTCGTATTGGCTGCTGACCGTTTGGTCGCCGACGATGTAGTTCAAGCTCTGCTTGTGCTTGGGCATGCCCCAGATTCCCTTGCCGCCCTTGACCGAGACCTCCGACGACACCGGCAGATCGAGAACGTACTGGCCGCTGCCGAAGGTCTTCATGAAGATACCCGGCAGGAGTCGAGGCGCCGGTTTGGGACCGTGAGTGCAGGCGATGGCAATGCTGTACTCGATGTATTTGCCGATGCTGGTCTTGCGGTAATCGATGACCGTGACCACCAGAAGCGCCTTCTTCCACAGTCGGAGCGGGTGGAGCTCGTTGCCGGGCAGCGCCGCTGCCGCCTTCTCGGCGTTGATCGGAAAGACCGCGAATAGGGCGGGCGATTCGCGGCAGAAAACCGGCATTTCGAACGCAATGCCATCGACCAGCGCATGGCGACCCTCTTGGCGATCCAGTCTCTTCGGTCTTCCCATACTTACACCTCCCTGGAATCGCGTGGCGTGCGTCTCTCTTGCCCCCGCCTAGGTGCCACGTTCCAACTCGTTGATCATCAACGGAAAAATGTCTCGCGCCGAGTTCTCACCCATGAAGACGTCGAGGTGCCCGTAGCCGGGCAGGACGTTCAGTGAGTGGTAATCCTTGCGAAGCGAATTAAAGAAATCGTAGGTCCTCACCTGACCGTCCGAGAGAAAACACAGATTGTTGGCACCGGCGAAGAAGGCGAAGCGAGCATCGGTTTTCGGCGGCTGGGCCGCGAAGTCCCGGGGAAGCTCCGGGTAGTTCTCAACCGCGACGAGATTGCCTTTCTTTACGCAACGGTTCATCTGGGCGAAGAACTTCAGCGGCACCGCCGCGAACTCTCCTTTGATCCACTCGTGGGTGGCTTCGCTGATCGTGTCGTGACTCCACAGCGCCGGGAACCCGCTGCCATAGGTGAAGCTGACCTGCTTGCACACGGCGTTGTCGCACTCGTGGTGGGTCAAGCGAACCGCCAGCGAGATGAGTTTGGCTCTGAGCGTCGGTGCTTCGATTCCCCAGCGAGGATTCAAATACTTGGTGATCAGACCGAGAGCCGGCACCAAACTCCGGAGCTTGAAGCGCGACCATTTGGGCACGACGGTATGAAGGGACACGGCGTTGCTGACAATCACGTCAACCTGGGGAATCAGGCCGGCCATGGCGGACATCATGAAGCTGGTCGAGCCCTGGCAGTGAATGACAGCTTTGACTCGGTCCGCTCCGGTTTCCTCGACGATCTTCTCAACGGCTTTCGGGTGATCGTGAACC